>JACCDS011241582.1_pt1 | contig 11253 bp, 11 predicted proteins | sample 7446441 | NCBI WGS metagenome assembly JACCDS01 (sample SAMN15323445, study PRJNA562643) | freshwater metagenome | isolation source: river surface water | place: USA:Blue River Watershed | collected 2017-08-17 | reverse complement strand
GGTGGTCAGCAGCTGCTCGCCGTAGAACACCGAGTTGGCGCCGGCGAGAAAACACAGCGCCTGCATCTCGTCGCTCATCTGTTCGCGGCCGGCCGACAGGCGCACGCGGCTGCGCGGCATGGTGATGCGGGCCGCGGCCACGGTGCGCACGAACTCGAGCGGGTCGAGCGGGTCGGCTGCCGCCAGCGGCGTGCCCTCGACGCGCACCAGGTTGTTGATCGGCACCGACTCCGGCTGCGGGTCGAGCGCCGCCAGCTGGGCGATCAGACCGGCACGCTGGGCGCGGCTCTCGCCCATGCCGAGGATGCCGCCGCAGCAGACACTGATGCCGGCATCGCGCACCCGCTCCAGCGTGTCCAGTCGGTCCTGGTAGTCGCGGGTGGTGATGACCTCGCCGTAGAACTCCGGCGCGGTGTCGAGGTTGTGGTTGTAGTAGTCCAGGCCAGCAGACTTGAGCCGCTCGGCCTGGCCATCGCGCAGCATGCCCAGCGTGACGCAGGTCTCCAGGCCAAGGTCGGCAACGGCGCGCACCATCTCGGTCACCTGGTCGATGTCCCGATCCTTCGGACTGCGCCATGCTGCGCCCATGCAGAAGCGCGTCGCGCCAGCCTCGCGGGCGGCCGTCGCCGCGGCCACCACCTCGGCCAGCGGCATCAGCGGCGTGGCCTCGACGCCGCCGTGGTAACGCGCGGCCTGCGGGCAGTAGCCGCAGTCCTCGGGGCAGCCGCCGGTCTTGATCGACAGCAACTGCGACAGCTGCACGGCGTTGGCGTCGAAGTGCTCGCGGTGAACGGTCTGCGCGCGGTACAGCAGGTCGGCGAAGGGCAACTCGAGCAGTGCCAGGACCGCCTCTCGCGACCACTGGGCGGGGGCCGCGGCGTCGGTGTCGATGCCGGCAGGTGCAGCGTCGGCAGGTGCGGTGCCCAGCGGGTCGGTGACTGTGTTCATGGGAGATCACAAGTGGCAGTTGGAGGCGGAGTGTCTGCATGGACCCGCGCAATGTCAATGTCGGCGGCGCTGGTTCCTACAATCTGCTCACTTATTGAGCGTTCGTGGCTGCCACGCAGCTGCCTGCTGTGTGGCGCGGGCAGCCGGGCCGCCCTCTGCGAGCCCTGCCTGGCCGAACTGCCGGAGCAGGTTCCGGCAGAGGAGGCGTTGGCCGGGGCGATGCCGGTCGCGGGCGGTCTGTTGCAGGGCGGGCCGTGCGTTGGGCCCGCCGAGCGAAGCGAGCGGGAGCGGGAAGATCTGCCCCGAGAGGGGCCCGCCGCACCAAGCGTCGTCGCGCACACGCTGTGGCGCTACGCCGACCCGGCCGACCGCGTGGTGATCGGCTTCAAGTATGGCGGCGACGCCGGTGTGGCCAGGCTGTGGGCGGCGCGGGTTGCGGGCCGCACGCCTGCGGTCGATGCGCTGATCCCCATGCCGATGCACGCGCAACGCTTGGCCGATCGTGGCCAGAACCCGGCCGAGGTGATGGCACGCGCCCTCGCCCGCCACCTGCCCGGGCGTCCGCCTCTGCTGCGCGCCATAAAGACCCGCATGACGGCACGACAGCAGGGGCTGGACCGCAATGGGCGACTGGCCAACGTGGCTGGCGCCTACCGCATCGACCAGCGCCTCGACGGCATGCGCGTGCTGCTGGTGGATGACGTGCTGACCACCGGCGCCAGCCTGAGCGCGCTCGCCGAAGCAGCCTTGGCCGCTGGGGCGGCCGAGGTCAGCGCCGTGGCCATGGCGCGGGCGGCGCCCTAGTCGCAGGCGATAACATGGCGCCATGTTCCACCTGATCCTGTTCGAGCCGGAGATCCCGCCCAATACCGGCAACCTGATCCGCCTCTGCGCCAACACCGGCACGCAGCTGCACCTGGTCGAGCCGCTCGGATTCCGCCTCGACGACCGCGACCTGAAACGCGCCGGGCTGGACTACCACGAGTGGTCGACGCTGCAGGTGCACGTCGACTGGCCGGCCTGCCGCGCGGCGCTGGGCGATGCGCGGGTGTTCGCCGCCAGCACGCGCAACTCGCTGCGCTATGACAGCGTGGCCTACGCGCCGGGCGACGCCTTCCTGCTGGGACCGGAATCGCGCGGCCTGTCGGACGGCGTGCTGGACACCTTCGCGCCGGAGCGCCGGGTTCGCATCCCGATGCGGCCTGGGCAGCGCAGCCTGAACCTGTCGAACGCGGGGGCGGTGCTGGTGTTCGAGGCGTGGCGACAGACGGGTTTTGCCGGCGGGGGGTAGTCGCACGCCAGCCGGCAGCGGCTGCGGGACCTGACGAGTGTTGGCGGTTCAGCCGCCGAATTCGGCGCGCGGCTCGCGTGCCAGCAGCGCCGCCACCGCCTGCTGCGCCGGCACGCCCTCGAACAGGACGCTGTGCACCGCCTGGGTGATCGGCAGCTCCACGCCCATCTCACGGCCCAGCCGCGCTACCGCCTGCGCCGTCTTGACGCCCTCGGCCACCTGCCCCAGCGCTGCGGATGCCGCCTCGACGGTCTCGCCGCGGCCCACCGCCAGACCCAGCCTGCGGTTGCGCGAAAGGTCGGAGGTGGTGGTCAGCACCAGGTCGCCTAGCCCGGCCAAACCATAAAAGGTCTGCGACTGCCCGCCCAGCGCCACACCCAGGCGCGCGATCTCGGCCAGGCCGCGCGTCACCAGCGCAGCGCGCGCATTGTTGCCAAAGCCCAGCGCGTCGCTGATGCCAGCAGCGATGGCGATGACGTTCTTCACCGCACCGCCCACCTCGGCGCCGATGCGGTCGTCGCTGGCGTAGACGCGCAGCCGGCTGGTGTGCATCGCCTCCACCTCGCGGCGGGCGGCATCCAGGTCGGCTCCGGCCAGGGTGACGGCGGTGGGCAGCCCGCGCCCGACCTCGGCGGCAAAGCTTGGCCCGGAGACGACGAACACCGGGCGGCCCGGCAGCTCGGCCTCCACCACGCGGTGCGGCAGCTCGCCGGTGGCCAGCTCGAAGCCCTTGCAGAGCAGCAAGATGCCGGCCGTTGCCGGCAGGGCTGCCGACCCAGCAAGCAGCCGACAGGTGTCGCGCACGGCGTTGACCGGAACCGCCAGCGCGATGCGCGGTGCACCCGCCACTGCGGTACCGATGTCAGGTGTGATCTCGACCGCCGAAGGCAGCGTGACGCCGGGCAGCAGACGCACGTTCTCGCGCGCGGCCTGCATGGCAGAGGCTTGGGAGGGGTCGCGGCACCACAGCCGCACCGGGCCGTGCGCGCAAAGCGCGACCGCCATGGCAGTGCCCCAGGCACCACCACCGAGCACGGCGAAGGCCGGGGTCGCGTGGGCGGTCAATTCAGCAGGCATGGGGGCGGCGGGCTGCCGCCCCGCGTGTCCTTGTTACTGGACCTGCTGTTGCTGCTGCTTGGCAGCTTGCTGTTGCGCGAACAGCGCCTCGAAGTTGACCGGGTTGAGCAGCACCGGCAGGAAGCCGGCACGCGTCACCGTGGTCGAGATGGTCTCGCGGGCGTAGGGGAAGAGGATGTTCGGGCAGGCGATCATCAGGATCGGCTGCAGCTGGTCTTCCGGCACGCCGGTCACGCCGAAGACGCCGGCCTGCGCCACTTCGACCAGGAACACGGTCTTGTCGCCAGCCTTGGCGGTGACGGTGACCTTCAGCGACACGTCATACATGTTGTCGCCCAACGAATTGACGTTGGTCTGCAGCTCGATGGCGATCTGCGGCGGCTCGCGGTCGAGGAAGATCTGGGGCGCGTTGGGCACCTCCAGCGACAGGTCCTTCACGTAGAGCTTCTCGATCGCGAACTGCGGACCGGTTTGTGCGGTCTCGGTGTTCTGTTCGGGGGCGGGGGTCTTCTTTTCAGCCATCGGGATGCTCCGGGTCGTCGTTGGATCGACGTAAGTGATTGTTAAGGGACGCTACAAAGCGCGAAATTGTAGCCGATGCCCGCCGATCCGCCGATACCGGCGTCACTCAATCGGCGGGATGACCCAGCAGGGGCTGCAACCGCCCGGCCACATCGAGTGCGCGCAGGTCATCGTAGCCGCCCACATGCGTGTCGCCGATGTAGATCTGCGGCACGGTGCGCCGGCCGGTGCGGTTCATCATCTCGACGCGGCGGTCGGGCTCGAGGTCGACGCGGACGAATTCGATATCGGCCACACCGCGTGCACGCAGCAGTTGCTCGGCGCGGACGCAGTAGGGGCAGCTCGCCGTGGTGTACATCTGGATGTGCGGCGCACTCATGAGCGCACCGGCAGGCCGGCCTCACGCCAGGCGGTCATGCCACCAGCCAGCAGGTGCAGGCGATCGGCACCGGACTCGCGCAGACGACGACTGGCCGCCACGGCGCCGGTCGCGCCCTCGCACACCAGCAGCAGCGGCCGGCCAGACACCTTGGCCAGACGCGACTGCGCCTCGCCCAGCTGTGCCAGCGGAAGGCTGACGGCGCCGGTGATGTGGCCGCGGGCGAAGACCTCGGTGCTGCGCAGGTCGACCACGGCGGCGTTGTCGCGGTTGATCAGCTGGACCGCCTGCGCCGGGGTCAGGCGCGGCAGGCCGGCCAGCCGCTCGCCGACGATGTCCCACAGCAGTGCCCCGGCGGTGAGCAGGGCGATGCCCACCAGCATCCAGTTGTCGGTCAGGAAATCCATGTGTGTCCTACGGAAGACGGCCCGGCCTGTCGCCTGCAGACGCCTGTCGGCGGCCCCGGCGGCTCAGGTGGTACCATCGCTCGGTGATTTGTAGATGCCAGCCCCGGACGGATCACCGCGCCAGAACCAACTCAAGCCGATGATACCGGAAAGGTCCGCCATCCCTCGCAGCAGCGTCACCCCGGCCCTGCTGATCATCCTCGACGGCTTCGGCTGCCGTGCGGCGCGCGACCACAACGCGGTGGCGCTGGCCCGCACCCCCTACCTCGACCGCCTGTTCGGCACCTGGCCGCACACCCGCATCGATGCCTCTGAGGGCCATGTCGGCTTGCCGGCCGGGCAGATGGGCAACAGCGAGGTCGGCCACATGAACATCGGTTCTGGCCGCATCGTCTACCAGGACGTGACCCGTATCGACCACGAGATCGCCACCGGCGGCTTCGACCGCAACCCGGTCCTGGCGGCGGCGGTGGACCGCGCCGCCGACACCGGCAAGGCGCTGCACCTGCTGGCACTGGTATCCGACGGCGGCGTGCACGCCAGCGAGCATCACCTGCAGGCGATGCTGCGCATGGCCGCCGCCCGCGGCATCGACAAGCTCTACGTGCACGCCATCGCCGACGGCCGCGACACGCCGCCGCAGAGCGCGCACCTGTATCTCGACCGGCTCGAGGCCTTCTGCCGGCAGACCGGCCGCGGGCGCGTGGCGTCGCTGATCGGCCGCTACTTCGCCATGGACCGCGACCGCCGCTGGAAGCGGGTGGAACGCGCCTGGCGCCTGTTCGTGCGCGGCGAGGGCGACTTCACCGCGGCCACGGCCAACGAGGCGCTGGATGCCGCTTACGCGCGCGGCGAGACCGACGAGTTCATCCAGCCGACCCTGATCGTGCCGCCCGGCACGCAGCCAGTCCGCATGCAGGATGGCGACGTGGTCGTGTTCCTCAACTTCCGCTCCGACCGCGCACGCGAACTCACACGCGCGCTGGCGACCACCGACTTCGCCGATTTCGAGCGTCCGGGGCAACCCGCGCTCGGCGAATTCGTCTGCATGACGCGCTACGACGAGTCGCTGGACCTGCCGGTGGCCTACCCGCCGCAGACCCTTTGCAATGGCTTGGGCCAGTACATCTCGTCGCTGGGACTGTCGCAGTTCCGCATCGCCGAGACCGAGAAGTACGCCCACGTGACCTACTTCTTCAATGGCGGCAACGAGCAACCGTTCCCCAACGAGGTGCGGCAGCTGGTGCCGAGCCCGCAGGTCGATACCTATGACATGCAGCCGGAGATGAGCGCCCCGGCCGTGACCGATGCCCTGATCGACGCCATCGAGTCGCGCCGCTACCAGTTGCTGGTCTGCAACTACGCCAACGGCGACATGGTCGGCCACACCGGCAACCTCGAGGCCGCCGTGCGGGCGGTCGAGGCCCTCGACGCCTGCCTGGCGCGGGTCATCCCGACCATGCTGGCCTGCGGCGGCGAGGTGCTGCTGACCGCCGACCATGGCAACGCCGAGGACATGTTCGACGAGGTCTCTGGGCAGCCGCACACCGCGCACACCCTCAACCCGGTGCCGCTGATCTACATGGGCAGGCCGGCACGCATGATCGACGGCGGTCGCCTGGCCGACATCGCCCCCACCCTGCTGGCCATGATGGGGCTGCAGCAACCGCCCGAGATGACCGGCCGCGCGCTGGTCGACTTCGAGTCGGCGGTGCCATGGAGCAGCCGCTAACGTCATGAACGTGGCCACCGGACAAGCCCGCCGGAGCCGCCGCGCGGGCTGGGCGACAGGGGCATTGGCGGCGTGTCTGGTGGCCGGCCTTCTTGTGCCTGCCGCCCTGCCGGCGGCCGATGCGCCGGGCAAGGCCGGCGCGCCCAAGGAGGATCTGGCGGCGGTCCGCAAGCAGATCGAGTCGCTGCAGAAGTCGCTGGAGGCCGCCGAGGGTTCGCGTGCCGAGGTGACCGACGCCCTGCGCGAGTCGGAGCAGGCGATCTCGGCGACCCAGCGCAAGCTGCACCAGCTCGATGGCGAGCGGCGCCGCATCAACCGGCAGCTGGACGAACTCGGCCGCGACGCCGACACCACGCAGGGGCAGATCGAGGCGCAGCGCGAGCGCATCTCGGGCCTGCTGCAGCGCCAGTACCTGCGCGGCGACGACGACGCGCTGCGGCTGATGCTCAAGGGCAGCGACCCGGCCGACCTGCAGCGCGACATGGTCGCCTACCGGCGCATCCTGGCCGCGCGCAAGCACGAGATCGACCGCCTCGAGGGGCAGCTGCAGCGGCTGGTCGACCTGCGCACCGAGATCGACGACCGGCGCGTCGAGTTGCAGGCCGTTCAGCGCGAGGAGCAGACGCAAGCCAAGAAGCTCGAGAAGCAGAAGGCGCAGCACGCGCAGAGCCTGGCCAAGCTGGGCAAGGACATCGAGGTGCGGCGCCGCCAGATCGAGACGCTCAAGCGCGACGAGACGCGACTGACCCAGCTGATCGAGCGGCTGGCGGCGCTCAAGCCGCCAGCGCCCAAGCCCGCCAAACCGAGGGCGCCGGGGGCGACAGCACCGGGTGTGCCAGCGCCAGGCGGGCCGGCACCGATCGCCAGCGACAACCTGCCCGAGCGCAGCTTCCAGGGCGACTTCGCGGCGCTCAAGGGGCGGCTGCGGCTGCCGGTGCGCGGCGACGTGGTGAACCGTTTCGGTAGCCCGCGCGCGGACACCGGGCTGGCCTGGAAGGGCCTGCTGATTCGCGCCGACCAGGGTGCACCGGTGCTGGCGGTCGCACCCGGCCGGGTGGCCTACGCCGACTGGCTTCGGGGTTTTGGCAACCTGCTCATCATCGACCATGGCGATGGCTACATGAGCCTGTACGGCTACAACGAGAGCCTGCTCAAGCAGCCCGGCGAGACGGTGTCGTCCGGCGACGCGGTGGCGCGTGTCGGCAGTTCCGGTGGCAGCCAGGGCTCGGCGCTGTACTTCGAATTGCGCCGGGCAGGCTCGCCCATCGACCCGCTGGCGTGGGTCGGCCGCTAGGGCCGGCGCGCAGCTTCGTGACGATGCCGATGCATCGCGCTGCAACCTTCTGCGCAGCGGCTGCTCAAAGCCCTGCCATACAATGACCGAACCGGCCCTGCCGGACACACCACCGGAGCTTATGACAATGCGTGATCGCATCTCCCAGCTGGGGCTGCTGGCCCTCGGCGCCATCGTCGGCGTCGCGCTCAGCCTCAATTTCTCGGCAGAAGCCAACAAGGCACCAGCCACTCCGCTGCCGATCGACGAGTTGCGCGCTTTCACCGAGGTCTTCGGTCGCATCAAGAGCGACTACGTCGAGCCGGTGGACGACAAGAAGCTCATCAACGAGGCCATCAACGGCATGCTGCAGGGCCTCGACCCGCACTCGGCCTACCTCGACCCGGACAGCTTCAAGGAGCTGCAGGCCGGCACCCAGGGCGAGTTCGGCGGCCTCGGCATCGAGGTTGGCATGGAAGATGGCTTCGTCAAGGTGGTGTCGCCGATCGAGGACTCGCCGGCCTCGCGCGCCGGCCTCAAGCCGGGCGACCTGATCATCAAGCTCGACGACACGCCGGTGAAGGGCATGACCATCAACGATGCGGTCAAGCGCATGCGTGGCAAGCCCGACACCGACATCATGGTCACCATCGTGCGCAAGGGCGAGCCAAAGCCGTTCCCGGTCAAGCTGACGCGCGCCGTGATCAAGACGCAGAGCGTGAAGGCCAAGATGCTGGAGCCGGGTTATGGCTTCATCCGCATCACCCAGTTCCAGGAACACACCGGTGAGGACCTGGCCAAGTCGATCCGCAAGCTCTACACCGAGAACAAGGAAGACCTGAAGGGTCTGGTGCTCGACCTGCGCAACGACCCGGGCGGTCTGCTGAACGCCGCCGTAGGCGTGTCGGGCGCGTTCCTGCCGAAGAACTCGCTGGTGGTCTACACCGACGGCCGCACCGACGACTCGAAGATGAAGCTGTTCAGCGTCCCCGAGAGCTACGTCCGCGGCGGTTCCGATTACCTGGCCGACCTGCCCGCAGGCATCAAGAACGTGCCGATGGTGGTGCTGATCAACGGTGGCTCGGCCTCGGCATCGGAGATCGTCGCCGGCGCCCTGCAGGACCACAAGCGCGCCGCCGTGATGGGTACGCAGAGCTTCGGCAAGGGCTCGGTGCAGACCATCCTGCCGCTGGGCAGCAACAGCGCCATCAAGCTGACCACCGCGCGCTACTTCACGCCGAACGGTCGCTCGATCCAGGCCAAGGGCATCACGCCGGACATCGCGGTCGAGGACCCCAACGGCGAGGGTGCCGGCCGCGTCCGCGAAGCCGACCTGCAACGCCACCTGGGCAACCCCAACGGCGGCGAAGAGAAGAAGTCGGAGGCGCCCAAGCCCGCCGAGGCAGCCAAGCCGGTGGCACCGGCCAACCCGCTGGGCCAGCCGCCGGCGCAGGCGCCGGTGGAGTTCGGCTCGCCGGGCGACACGCTGACCAGCCAGGCGGTCAACCTGCTCAAGGGCGTTGCCATCATCAAGCCCTGATTCAAACTGCTGCGGTGGTCATCTGACCCGACGCATGGTGTAGTAAGGGCCGGACTCCATCCGGCCCTTTTCATTTGCATGGACGACGCACAACTCACCCGCTACAGCCGCCACATCCTGCTTGATGAACTCGGTGTCGAGGCGCAGGAGGCGTGGCAGCGCGCCACCGTCCTCATCGTCGGGCTGGGCGGGCTGGGCTCGCCGGCATCGCTGTATCTGGCCAGCGCCGGCGTCGGCTGCCTGCTGCTGGCCGATGGCGACACGGTAGACGCCACCAACCTGCAGCGGCAGGTGGTGCACCGCGACGCTGCGGTCGGCCGTCCAAAGGTGGAATCGGCCGCCGACACGCTGCGCGCGCTGAATCCACACTTAGCCATCGAGTGCATCGCCGAGCGGCTGGCGGGCCCGGCGCTGCAGGCGGCAGTGGCGCGCGCCGACGTGGTGCTCGACTGCAGCGACAACTTTGCCACGCGGTATGCCCTCAACGCCGCCTGCGCGGCAGCCAGTACGCCGCTGGTGAGCGGGTCAGGTGTGGGCTTTGACGGCCAGCTGGCGGTTTTCGACTTCCGCCATGCGGAGGGCCCCTGCTACCGCTGCCTGTTCCCCGAGGACCTGGAATCGGAGGAGACGCGCTGCGCGGTGATGGGCGTGTTCGCGCCGCTGGTGGGGGTGGTGGGCACGCTGCAGGCCGGCGAGGCGCTCAAGCTGCTGGCGGGCGCCGGGCGCACCCTGCACGGCCGGCTGCTGCTGGTGAACGCGCTGAACCTGGAGTTGCGCACACTGGAGCTGCCGGCCGACCCGGAGTGCCCGGTGTGCAAGGGCCGCGCCGGCCGCAGCTAGCCCAGCAGCATCGGGCCGACCCTGGCCCAGCCGTCCAGCGGATCGCGGGCAAAGCCCGATCGCACCAACTGCTGCCAACGGCCCAGCACGAAGCAGACCAGCGCGTTGGCGCGCTCGCCACTGTCGCTGGCGCCCGGCCGCGCCATGCGCAGCGACTGCCGCAGGCTGGCCTCGAGACGGTCGAGCAGCTGGTTGACGCGCTGCTGCAGGCGCGGGTCCTCGTGCAGCAGTGCATCGCCGATCAGGATGCGCGCCATGCCGCGGTTGCGGCTGGCAAACCCCAACAGCAGCGCGATGATCTGCTCGACCTGGCGGTCGGCCGCGTTCTCGCTCTGCACCTTGTTGACCAGACTGAACAGGGTCGCCTCGATGAACTCGATCAGGCCCTCGTACATGCGCGCCTTGCTCGGAAAGTGCCGGTAGAGCGCGGCCTCGGACACCTCCAGGCGTGCTGCCAGCGCGGCGGTGGTGATCTTGCCGGTGTCCGGTGCCTCCAGCATGTCGGCCAGGGCCTGCAGGATCTCTTCGCGACGCTGTCCGGGCTGTCTGGCCATGGTCTGCCTCAGTAGCCCTTGATCAGCGTGCCGACGCCCTGGTCGGTCAGGATCTCGAGCAGCAGGCAGTGCTCCACACGGCCGTCGATGATGTGCACCGACTTGACCCCCGACCGCGCCGCGTCCAGTGCCGAGGCGATCTTGGGCAGCATGCCGCCCGACAGGGTGCCATCGCTCACCATCTCGTCGATCTCGCGCGGCGTCAGGCCGGTCAGCAACTCGCCCTTCTTGTCGAGCACGCCGGGGGTGTTGGTCAGCAGCACCAGTTTCTCGGCGCGCAGCACCTCGGCCAGCTTGCCGGCCACCACGTCGGCGTTGATGTTGTAGGTGTCGCCATCGGCACCGACGCCGATCGGCGCGATCACCGGGATGAAGTCGCCGGTGTCGAGGAAGTTGATGATGCTCGGGTCGATGCTGGTGATCTCGCCGACCTGGCCGATGTCGATCATGCGCTCGGGGTCGTCCAGCGCCTGCATCAGCAGCTTGCGGGCGCGGATGAACATGCCGTCCTGGCCGGTCAGGCCCACCGCCTTGCCGCCGGCCTGGTTGATCAGGTTGACGATCTCCTTGTTGACCTGGCCGCCGAGCACCATCTCGACGATCTCCATGGTTTCGGCGTCGGTGACGCGCATGCCCTGGATGAACTCGCCTTTCTTGCCAACGCGCGACAGCATGTTTTCGATCTGCGGG
>JACCDS011367740.1_pt1 | contig 11255 bp, 10 predicted proteins | sample 7446441 | NCBI WGS metagenome assembly JACCDS01 (sample SAMN15323445, study PRJNA562643) | freshwater metagenome | isolation source: river surface water | place: USA:Blue River Watershed | collected 2017-08-17 | reverse complement strand
TTTTGGTTGATGATGCTAATAAACTTCTTTGCCCAAACTACTTCATTAAACATATACGATTTACGAGAATGTACAATTTGTGAATAGGTATCGTCGAATCCTTTAAACAAGGTTAATATCTCAGCATCTGCTTCCTCTAAGTCTTTTTGTGTGAAATTATAGATAGGACTTTCTTCATTAATGTCGTGTACAATTGTCCAGCTTAATGGGAAGAAGCTAACTTTTTTGGTTTCTAATTTTAATCCATAAAAACGGCGTACCACCGTATCGTTTTCGTTCACATTTAAACCAATTACTACTTCCATCTCAACTTCAATCAATTGATTCCTTCTTCTATTGGCTATTCTAAACATCAATGCTCTTCCGTTTTTATACGGTGCAATAATGGCATCGTCGCTGTACATGATTTTTGCTTTTGGTGCAGCAAAACGACCGTAAAATAAACCTGTAATAACTGCAAATACAATGACTCCTAATAGTGATTCAAAGGCTGCAATTAAACTAGTAATAAATCCTTCGGGACTAATATGACCGTATCCTACAGTAGATATTGTTTGTGCTGAAAAGAAAAAGGCATCAAAGAATTTATCTCTGGTTGTAATTCCTTTAACACCGGCAAGGTGTTCTACTCCAATAAAATAATAAGTGCAGGCAAATAAAATATTTATGAAAATATAGAATAGAAGAACCAATGGAATGAATTTACTCCATGGCATTGTAATTAAATTCGTGTATAAATCATCGAAACGAAACCAAGGCAAACCGGTGCGTTCCATGTTAAAAGTACCATCGTTATTTAAGTAACGTTGGCGTGGCGTTTGTAAACCTAAGCCGGTATCTTTTACTTCATCGGCTTTTTTGTTTATAGACTTTTTTGTGAATTGTGGACGTCTCAATTTTATTAATCTATGGCTTTTTGTATCTTGTGTGAATGATCACACTAACTAAAAATACGGAATTAGTTTTGTTTTTATCAATAGCTATTGGATTAAATTATCTACCTAAAGTAGGCAGAATATTCAAAGGCTTTAATACGCTCATTCATGAAACCGGTCATGCTCTAACTACATTACTGTTTTCGGGCGAAGTACTGAGCGTAGATATTTTTTATTCAGGAGAGGGGCAAGCAGTGAGTAAATCCAAATCTTGGTTTTCTAAGTTTTTTATTTCTATTGCTGGCTATCCCTTTTCTTCTTTGGTCTCTTTTCTATTTTCTTATTTATTATTCAAAGGTCACGAAAATTATATTCTATGGTCATTTTTATCCATCAGCATTATTAATTTGTTGTTTTGGGTACGTAATTCATACGGAGTAATATGGTTGCTTGTATTAATGGCTACACTTTTTTCTTTTTTCTATTTTAACTTAGATCAGGCTAAACACTACGCTGCATTAAGTATAACGGCCTTTATTTTTGTAGATGCTTGGGTTTCATCATGGCATATATTGTATTTATCCATCAAAGAACCTAAGAAGGCCGGAGATGCTAAAAATCTACAGAGTTTCGCTTTATTACCAGCTTTTTTTTGGGGATTATTTTTTTGGTTACAAGCTAGTTTCTTTATGCTTCTTTCCATTCATCTATTTTATCCACTTCCTTTCCCGTTTTTAAAATTAGGTATCCTATCAAGCCTGAACATATAGAAGCAAATAGAATAGCAAATTTACTGGTGTTTTGTAATTCAGCATCGCTGAAAGAAAGTAAGGCGATAAATATCGACATGGTAAAACCTATGCCACCTAAAAAGCCCGCTCCAATTAAATGTTTCCATTGAGCTCCAGTTGGCAAATTGCTTAATTTTAATTTAGTGCTGAGGTAAGCAAAAGAAACAATACCCACCACTTTGCCAATAACTAAACCAGCTATAATACCCAAAGCTATTGGACTTTTTAGCGATTGTAATGTTCCAGAATGAAAAATTATATCGGTATTTGAAAGTGCAAATAATGGCATAATAATATAAGATACTGGTTTGTTTAAGGTATGCTCTAATTGCTCTAATGCTGATATTTTTTTGCCTTTGTTTGTAGGTATCATAAAGGCGAATAATACACCCGAAATAGTTGCATGAATGCCTGATTTATAAATGAAAAACCATAACAATATTCCAAATGGTACATACATCATTATACTTTTTACCCTTGAAATATTAAGTAAATAAAGGATAATTAGAACAATAAAACTGTAAAATAAATAATTGAATGCTAAGTCTTGGGTATAAAAAATTGCAATCACTACGATAGCACCTAAATCATCGACTATTGCTAAAGCTGTTAAAAATATTTTTATTGATAGAGGAATTCTATTGCCTAAAATAGAGAGTATCGCAACCGCGAAAGCAATATCTGTGGCCATTGGAACACCCCAACCTGATTTGCCTGCACCATCAGTATTAAATAAAAAATAAATAAGTGCAGGTACTAACATACCCCCAATAGCTGATAATATTGGTAAACTAGATTTTTTAATATCCGATAATTCACCTTCTAATAACTCCCTTTTTATTTCTAGTCCTACTAATAAAAAGAAAATAGCCATTAAACCATCATTGATCCAAAAATGCAAATCGCGCACAAAACTCATGTCGGCAATTTGAACGCCAAAAGGTGTACTAAAAAAATGATGGAATGAATCTTTGTACCCAGTGTTTACTAATACTAACGATACAATCACACATAGTAATAAAATATAACCACCAGTTATTTTGGCTTTTAAAAAATCTCTAAATGGTCTAATAAATTGTCTAATTTGAATCATTATGAATTATGAATTACGAATTACGAATTACGAATTACAAATTACGAATTACAAATTACGAATTATGAATTACGAATTACAAATTACGAAATACAAATTACGAATGGAGTATCTTACTTCGGAATTCATCATTCATAATTCAATTACTCCTTTTCCTTGTCTAATAATTGTAGCTTCATCAGTGCTGAAATCAACAACCGTAGAAGCTTCATTCCCGCCATATCCGGCATCTATAACTATATCAACTGTATCTTTATATTTCTCATAGATTAATTCAGGATCAGTAGTGTATTCTATCACATCATCATCGTCGTGAATAGAAGTACTTACTATCGGATTACCAAGTTTGCTTACAATTAAGCGTGCAATATTATTATCAGGAACTCTAATACCTACTGTTTTTTTAGCTGAATTCATCAGTTTTGGAACATTATTGTTCGCTTTAAAGATAAATGTAAAAGGCCCTGGTAAGTATTGTTTCAGTATTCTGAAGGTATGATTATCTATGGGTTTAATATAATCGGAGAGGTGACTTAAATCGTGACAAACAAAAGAGAAGTTTGCTTTATCTGGTTTTATATTTCTAATTCTGCAAATTTTCTCAATTGCTTTCTGTTGCATAATATCGCATCCCAATCCATACACCGTATCTGTAGGGTATATGATTATTCCACCAGAACGCAAGCAATCAACAATTTTGTCGATTTCTCTGTCATTAGGATTCTCCGGGTATACTTTCAATAGCATGCCCTAAGATACAAAATTATAGGATGAGAAAACTGAATAATGCGTTTAATAACACCAAAATCATTAAAGCAATAAAATACAATATGAGAATAAACAGTATTTTTAATAGAGTAAAAACTGCATTTTCTTCATATACTTTCATTAATGATTTATAGAAATACACAAACAAACCTACGAGTGATATAAAGGTTATATATGTTTTCCAAGCATCTGGCAAAATTAATGCGATAACGGCAAAAATGAGCATATACAGGTAGAAGAAGGAGTGTAGGTACACCGAATGATAGAAGTGCTCTACGTAATACAACTTTTTCTTTCTGAAAAATATCGATAAAATAAATGCGAAAATAGGTAAGATTAAAAACATCATTTTAGGGATGTTCTTTTTAAATGTTTCGTTTACTTTTTCACCAAAATCAAAATCTTTCCCGTTAGCTGATAAGGTTTTTTTGTTAAAGTATCTTGTAATAAAACCATCGCGTTTATCTTCAGGTAATGAATCTTGTCGAGCTAGGTATTGTTCTACGCTGGTATCACTTACTTGCTCAAAACCTTTATCAATTCCGATCTGCCCATCTCTATAAATGATAGTATCATTTAATTCTTCATCCTGAATTGTACTTACAGTGTCGAATTTAATAGGATCGTTGGCATTTGATTTATTGTGTTTTTGATCTACACTTTGAAAGATAAAAAACACAATGGTAATAAAAATGTATAATCGAAAAGGATGAACAAACTTAACACGTTTACCTGCATTGTACTCGTTTGTTAAAAATCCGGGTTTAAATAATAAATACTTTAAACTACTAAAGAATTTTTCGTCGAGGTGAAGGTAATCGGTGATAAAATGGGTGAGGATATGCCTGAAACTCTCACGAGGTTCGTAATTAGGCTGACCACACTCAGAACAATAATGACCTTTAACTTCTGCACCGCAGTTTAGGCAATCTGTTTCTGAGCGTAGTTTCCTAGACATTTAGGTAATGTGATAATTTGATAATGTGATAATATGATAATTCGATTTACTTCTTTTTAGTTTGTTTTTCGCGTTCGCGTTGCATTTCCTCTAATTTCTGTTGGAATTTAGATTTCTTTTGGCTCTCTGGTTTTTTCTTATTGTCTTGTATTTGCTTGTGTAATTTAGCATCATCAACAAATAAACGAATTAAATACTGCTGACCAAAAGTCATCATGTTCGCTAAGAAATAATAATAGTTCAAGCCGGCTGCAACATTGTTTAATACTCCCATGAAGATAATAGGCATGATGTAACCCATCCATTTCATTTGTCCAGTAGCACCCGATATTTGGTTATTTAAACGTGTATATATCAATGTTGAAATAGTCATTAATAAACACATCAAACTCACGTGATCGCCATATACATAACTTATAAATGGAACATCACCAAATGTCCAAATTGAATCGTAGGTCGATAAATCGTTTACCCACAAGAACGATTGCTGACGAAGCTCAATAGAAGAAGGGAAGAAGAAGAAGAAGGCAAATAGAATAGGCATTTGCAATAATAATGGAACGCAACCGCCTAAAGGATTTACACCTGCTTTCTTGTACAACTTCATGTATTCTTGTTGCAACTTTGTTTGATCATCTTCACCCACTTTAGCCTTAATTTCATCCATCTCTGGCTTTAAGATTCTCATCTTAGCTGTCGATAAATATGAACGATAGGTGAGTGGCGACAATACAATTTTTAGAAGTAGTGTTAAGATTAATATGATTACACCAAAGTTCCAGTTTAAGCTTTGTAATCCATTGAATACAGGAATTACTGCATAACGGTTGATGTATTTTAATGGTCCCCAACCTAAGTTAATTAACTTTTCTAAACCAATGTTGTACGACTCTAATGTTGTAAAGTGGTTTGGACCGAAATAAAATTGCATAGCATAATTTTCCGACGACTTGTGTGCGTATGGAATTGTTAATGCCATTTTCATTTTCTTTATGTCGCTTGCATTTAAATCAGTGGACGTTTCTACTTCCGCATTTTCAAATTTAGATTTTGAGATTAATGCTGATGAGAAGAAATGTTGTTTAAAAGCAACCCATTTAATACCATTGCTCAACTTTTCATTTTCGTCGCTCGTTGGGCTTAGGTAGTCGTAATCTTCATTGCTGTAGCGATAGTAAACAGTAGTATTGTTTCGCTCAGCTTTCATATCTTTCTCGTTCTTTAAAGCAGAAATGTTCCAGTTTAAATCGAAATATGCATTGTTAGCTGCAATCACATTTTCCATGTGTTGCGATTCAATATTGAAGTCTAATAAATAGGAGTTGCCTTTTAACTTGTATACAAAATCAATGTATTTACCGGTTTCAGCATTTAAACGGAAACGTACTTCGTTTGAATCGTTTGCTTTCACTTCAAATGATTTTCCAATGGTTTGGAAATAGAAGTTAGAAGTATTGTTTAATTCGCCTTTTGCGTAAAAACGAACATTAAATTCATTTTGTGAACCATCAAACAATAACAAAGGCTTTTGATCCCAAGTTTTGTATTCTTTAAGCTCGATTGAATAGATTCTACCACCTTTATTGCTAATGGTAGCTTTAATCTTTTCGTTTTCTATAACAGTAAATTCTTCAGAACCATTTTTATGGCTTCCAAATAATCCGTTGGTATCTACAACACTTGAAACAGCAGCTACACTTGAATCTACAACACTTGTATCGTTTGTTTGTACACTGTTCGCATTATTTGTTGCAGCTTTTGCTGCATTAATCGAATCGGTTGTTTGTTGATATTGTTTTAATTCTTGTTCCGAAGGTTGCAAGTAAAAACTAAATCCAATTAAAATAACGGCTATAATTAATAGCCCTGTAAAGGTATTTCTATCCATCTCTTCTCTTTAAAATAGGCTGCAATACTAGCTAAAAAACGATATAAATGCAATTATTTCCTTTTGCCATACTTGTGTTCGGCAGCGGCTTCCACAAATTTTACAAAGAGTGGATGTGGATTATCTACCGTACTCTTTAATTCTGGGTGAAATTGCCCCCCAACAAAGAATGGGTGGTTTTTTAACTCAATAATTTCTACCAATCCTGTATCAGGATTAATACCAGAAGTAATCATTCCAGCCTCGTTGTATTGTTTTAAGTATTTATTGTTAAACTCATAACGATGACGGTGGCGTTCCTTTATACGTGTTTTTCCGTAAATACTGTATGCTTTTGTCCCTTTTTGTATCTCACAGGCATATGCACCTAACCTCATGGTTCCACCTTTGTTCTTAATTTTCTTTTGCTCTTCCATCATATCAATCACCGAATATTTGGTTTTATCGTCCATTTCCGATGAATGAGCACCTTTTAATTTTAACACATTTCTAGCAAACTCAATTACAGCACATTGCATACCCAAACAAATACCAAAGAATGGGATATTATTCTCACGAACGTATTTAATTGCATCCAATTTACCTTCTATACCACGACTACCAAATCCTGGAGCAACTAATACACCATGTAAATGGCCCAATTTCTCTTTTACATTGTCGGCATTGATGTTCTCCGAGTGAATGTATTCCACTTGAACTTTACATTCATTGGCTGCACCTGCGTGAATAAATGACTCTGTAATCGATTTATAAGCATCCGGTAATTCAACGTATTTACCTACCAACCCGATTTTTACATCTTTTGTTGGGTTCTTTAATCGACCTAAGATATCCTTCCAACTTTCTAAATCTGGTTCACCGTTTAATGGTAATTTCAATTTAGTTAATACTGTTTTATCTAAGTTTTCCTTTAACATTAATAAAGGAACATCATAAATTGTTGATGCATCGATAGATTCTATAACCGAATTAATATTCACATTACAGAACAATGCTATCTTTTTACGGATTTCTTGATTGATGGAGTGTTCAGTTCTACAAACTAAGATATCAGGTTGAATACCGTATTCAAGTAACATTTTAACCGAGTGTTGTGTCGGTTTAGTTTTTAATTCACCAGCAGCAGCTAAGAATGGGATAAGCGTTAAATGTATTACGATTGCGTTATTGCTTCCCACTTCCCATTTAAACTGACGCACAGCCTCAATATAAGGAAGTGATTCGATATCGCCCACAGTGCCTCCTAATTCAGTTATTACGATATCATATTCGCCCGATTCGCCTAATATGCGCATGTTGCGTTTAATCTCATCTGTAATGTGTGGAATTACTTGCACCGTTTTGCCTAAATATTTTCCTTCTCGCTCTTGGTTTATAACGTTTTGATAAATTCTACCGGTAGTTATGTTGTTAGCTTGTGAAGTTGGAACATTTAAAAAACGTTCGTAATGACCAAGGTCAAGGTCTGTTTCTGCACCATCATCGGTTACATAACACTCTCCGTGTTCATATGGATTTAATGTTCCCGGATCGATATTAATGTAAGGATCGAACTTTTGGATGGTTACCCTGTAGCCTCTTGATTGTAAAAGCTTGGCTAAAGAGGCTGAGATGATGCCCTTACCTAATGAGGAAGTAACACCGCCCGTAACGAAAATGTATTTGGTCATTGCTGTGAATTTTGAGGTATACAAGCCGATTTGCTTGTATTGTTACGGGATTCAAAAGTACAAAAAATACTTGGATTCTATATGACTGTGGAGAAAATGTGGATAGATATATAAGTGCGGAACATTTTCAATAAACTAGGATTTATGTATGATTTAACATTTATCATGTAAGTTTTAAAGTGTTAATAGCACTAGTTTTATATAAACAGTATTATTAATTATGAGAAATCTTTTAAAAAAATCAGTAGGCATTACATTTATCATCCTTTGTTCTTTCTTCGTTGAAACTTCAAAAGCTCAAGTAAATGTATCATTTAATGTAAATACACAACCTTTATGGGGGCCAGCAAACGTAAATTATGTTGAATATTATTATTTACCTGAAGTAGATGTGTACTATAATGTACCTACAAGTCAATATGTATATTATAATGGGGGTAATTGGATTACGGTATCAAATCTACCTAGCCGTTACCAAGTAGATCTATACAGAACATATAAGGTGGTTATTAATGAACAAAGACCTTATATGAAACATAGTATGTATAAGTCTAAATATGCTAAATACAAACATTCATATAATAAGCAATCGCCCAACCGCGATCATCACAACAAAGGGAATGCTGGAAATTCTAAAAATGGTTCAAAAGGTAAAACCTCTCAACATAAAAATGGAGGAAAAGGACATAAAGGCAAATAAACCTAGTTGTTTCGATTCTTCGATTCGTCTAAAATTCGCTTAGCTACATTTATTCTGTAGTTCTCATTTTTCTCTACCACTTTTGTCGTTACCCATTTTTCAAGCCAATGGTGTAACGGCACTATTAAAGATGCTAAAATTGCTAAACAGATTAACATCAAAAATGGTGAGTGATGAGTAATGCGTTCTAAAAATGGATGAATTAATAGATTGATAAATTCAAAAGTGATTAACAACCCAACGATACCAAGTAGTTTTATAACTCTAGGTTTAACTAAAATGGTATTAGACAATAATAAAAACAAAATAATGAAGGAAATAATACATACCCCAATGGCCATAAACTGAATATTTCTACCACGTTCTACTTCTTGCAATGCCATTTCCTCTTTGAGTTCTCGTTGCCTGTCTTTTTCAGCATTGGTTAAATTCTGAATAGCAATTCTATTTTTCTCAGTAAATAAACTATCTCTTAATTGCATTCCTTTATTTAAATAATCATAGGCCAAACCAAGGTCGATGTTCTTATATAAATTCGATAGAGCAATGTATACACTAGGTGTTAGTTTATCATTACTCTGCAATTGAATAGCATTTTTGTAATGTTGTATCGCTTCAGAAGTATTACCCATTTTTGCATATACCTCTGCCATTCCAATCGATATTACAAATTTGTACCAAGCACCCGGAAAATAGGATACCTTTTTAGAAAGCTCATATGCTTTTTTATAGTAAGGGAGTGCAATCGAATAATTACCATATTGGTAATTAACTTTACCCAAGCCATATAATGCAAACGGTAAAGTTAAACTGATATCTTCCTTACTTCCCTTTGTAATAATGGTATTTGCTTCATGAAAAAATGGAAGAGCAGAATCAGGCATGTTTAACAAAGTGTAGGCATATCCCAAATGACTTGCAGCTTCTAATTTTAAGGGAATAAAATTAATCTTATCGTATAACTCGTATGTTTTTTTCTGATAGTTGATTGATAAATGAATTTCATCCAAATCATCATAGATTGCACCTATGTTATCATACGTGAAAGCCATTCCTATGGTATCTTTTATACTTTCATAGAGTTTTAAAACTTGAAGTTCAATTTCTAATGCTTTTGGTAAGTTGCCAGATACTTGGTAGGCATAAGAGCTTCCTCTTAAACCTATTGCTTTTAATAAAGGGTCGTTTAGTTTACGTGCAATAAAGTAGGCCCTATTAGCATAATACAAAGAGCTATCGATGTATTTTTTAATTGTGTCAGAATCATTAAATTCTAAAAATGTAATGGCGAGGCTATCGAGTTTGTAAAATCGTACCGTATCGTTTTTACTTCTATCTAAATCAGATTTAAGTCTTTTGATTTTTGAATGTTGTGCATCTGATCCAATTGTTAACAAACAAAAGAGTACGATGAGGAGAGAGCTTCGCATGTTACATGTTTTAGTTTAAAATCGCCAAGCCAATATTCTACTAATTTTATTGCCTTGCTTCATTTCTATGGTTTTTACTTCTTCAGCTTTTAACTTTTCTAAATGGAAGTAATTTTTCTGTAAATGTTCTTTTTTAGAAACCAAGGTGCTGAACCATTTTACTTGATGAGCAAATTCCTTGCTTTGATAAATCATATCATTTACAAATTTCAACTCACCACCAGGGCACCATAATTCATTATTTTTGCCTCCAAAATTTAATCTAGGCTTTACGACTAAAGCTCCACGCAAATTGCTTGTCTTCTTAATATTTCCTTGTTCTGCCTCTTTTGCCGATTTATGAAAAGGGGGATTACAAATGGTTATATCAAACTTTTCTTTGGGTTTAATAATACCCTTAAAAATATCTAAACTCTTTTGAAGTCTTAGTTCTACTTTTCCTTCTAAACATTTGTTGTTTTTTACAATTTGTAATGATGATTCGATGGCCTTTGATTCTATATCACTTCCTACAAAAGTCCAATCGTATTCATTAACCCCTATAATAGGGTAGATACAACTTGTACCAACACCTATATCCAAACATCGTAAATTACGATTCTCCTCACCAAATAAATCGGCTATGTAATGAATGTAATCGGCCCTGCCAGGAATTGGTGGACATAAATAACCTTGAGGTAACTCCCAATAATCAATATTATAATACCTTTTTAATAATGCTTTGTTTAATGCAATTACTGCTTCAGGGTCAAAAAAATCGATGGTCTCAATCTCATGTTCATTTAACAATAAAAATTCCCTTAATGGTGGGTGACTTTTAATGAGCGATTTAAAATCGTATTGTGTACGGTGTCTGTTTCTTGGATGAAAATTGTTTTTATCGCTCATTGGTGTTTTGTTAGTTATTGAGTTAATAAGTTATTGTGTTAATTGGTTGTAAATGGAAACGGCACTTAATGCAATTGCCCAATAAGCAATGACAAATACTACCAGAAATCCTATCGATTTTAACAAGCTCATTAAGAAGTGTTCTTTAAATACTTTATAAAATACTATTGCTAAATAAAATTAAAACACAGCCT
>JACCDS011415343.1_pt1 | contig 11256 bp, 10 predicted proteins | sample 7446441 | NCBI WGS metagenome assembly JACCDS01 (sample SAMN15323445, study PRJNA562643) | freshwater metagenome | isolation source: river surface water | place: USA:Blue River Watershed | collected 2017-08-17 | reverse complement strand
GACTGAGCGTGGTCTGGCTCTTGATGCGTGCCTTGCGCAGTTTCTCCAGGCTGTCGTCGTAGCGACGGGCCTCGAACGCCTCGTTGTTGAAGTATTTGACGGTCTCAAAATTCAGCAGCGAATCGATGGCTTTGCTGTGCGAGCTGCTGTCCAGCTCGTTCATCTCGCGACGGAACTGGGTACGCCACTCGGTGATGCGCACGGTGAAAAAGACGTACAGCACCAGCGCAGCCAGCGTGGTGTACACGTACCAGGCCTCGAATTGGGTGCCCAGCAGCGTCAGCACCATGGCCACTTCAATCAGCGTGGGCACGATGCTGTAGAGCGAATACGAGATGAGCGACTGCACGCCGCGCGTGCCGCGCTCGATGTCGCGCGTCATGCCGCCGGTCTGGCGTTCCAGGTGGAACCGCAAGCTCAAGGCGTGCAGGTGCCCGAACACCTGCAACGCGATGCTGCGCGTGGCCCCCTCGGTGGCCTTGGCAAAAATCAGTTCGCGCAACTCGGTGAACAGGCTGGTGGAAAACCGCAGCCCGCCATACGCCAGCAACAGCCCCAGGGGCACGATCAGCAGTCCCTCGCTCCCCGTGGGCAACCCCGTGGCCGCCCCCACGGCGGGGGTCATGGTGTCAACCAGCTTTTTCAGCAGCAACGGCACGCTGACGTTGGCTCCCTTCGCCGCCACCATGAAACCCAGCGCGAACATCACACGCCATTTGTACGTCCACAGGTAGGGAAACAGCCGCTGCAAGGTGGCCCAGTCAGAGCGCGCGGCACCTGGCTGCCCTGCCACGCCCCCTCCAACGATGGCATGGGGTGAAGACGGGGCATGTGCGGCAGGGGAAGAATCGGAACGGCGCATGACAGACAATGGCTGAATTGACGTGGGCGCAACGCTTCACGTTGCAACGTTTTTTGACGCACCCATTGTGCCCCTGCCATGAGCCAAAACCTGACCACCTTGAACGTACCCCTGCCCACTGACAAAGACCTGGTGCTCAAGGTCATCCCCATGCCCGCCGACTGCAACGCCAATGGCGACATTTTTGGCGGCTGGGTGATGGCCCAGGTGGACCTGGCCGGCGCGGTGCTGCCTGCCCGCTACACCCAAGGCCGCATGGCCACGGTGGCGGTCAACCAGTTCATCTTCAAGCAGCCGGTGCGTGTGGGCGACATCCTGAGCTTTTTCAGCAGCGTCACCCGCATCGGCAACACATCCATCACCGTGCAGGTGGAGGTGTATGCCGAGCGCTTCCAGTCACAGGGCACGTACCTGAAAGTCACCGAGGCATCGCTGACCTACGTGGCCATCGACGAAAACGGCAAACCACGCCCAATCCCCAAACCAAATTCATAACGGAAATGGCCATCCTCGCATTGATGACGGGCTATCAATGCTATGGTTTATTTGATTCCAACGCATTCAACGTGACCGGCCCGAACACCCCTCTCGCCTGGGTGCGGGTGTTGTCGGTATCGGTCATGATGGCCAAACCGGCCACGCTGCCCGGTGCTTCGCCAAACACATGCCTGTAGTCGGCATGGATGTCGCGGCGGTGATGCACCCACTGGCGCAGGTTTTGCGCGCCCTGCTCAAGCACCAGGTAACGGATGCGGTCCGAGCGGGGATCGCGGATGACCGTGCCCGGCGGGTGCTCGTTGGCCCAGACGTATATCAACGAGGCATAGGGCATCTCTTCACCGGTGACCAGCAGCAACAGCTCGGACATCATGGCATTGCGTGCCGACAAGCGCGAACGGTCACCATCAAACGCCACCAGCAACTGCACGGGAGCATCGCTGGCACCACTGTCTGACAGATCGGCCCCCTCGACCAGGTTGTCCACCCACCAGGAAAAACGCACCTCCACCGGTTCGGTACGGGGCGGTTGCAGCCGGGTGCGCAGCAAACTCAGCGAAGAGGCGGCCTTGACCTGCAGGCCCGTTTGCCCATCCAGCACAACGGGTGTGAACGGTGCCCACGATTTGCCTGGCAAACGCCTCAACTCCCAGCCGGGGAACACGTCCTGTATGCCTTGCGCATAGGTGGCGGCGGCATCGGCATCGGATGCCTCGAACGTGGTGACGGCTTCTGATGTGGGTGCCGTCTGGCAGCCAGCCAGCACCAGCGCGTGCGCAGCGACCAGTCCCCAGGTTGCTGCTCGGCGGTGCCACTTGCACGCCTGCCATCCGTTGATTTGCTTACCCGCCATTGCGCCCGTCCCGTTTGCTGTGCGCAAGGCCATCGTGCTGCGCGTGCCCCCGATTATTCACAGCGTTCGTGACAGTTTCGGGCAGCCTGGCTGCCAGCATGCCAGCCCTGGGCGCACCGGCCTCAGGCGCCTGTCAGCGATGCGGCCACCGCCCGCCTGAAGGGCGCAAACCGCTGGCCCACGCGCAGCGCAGCCTGACGCAGCAAGCGGGCAGGCGCTGTTTCGTGCGTGTAAAGGTGGGTGACCAGCTGCGTGGCCAGGTAAGTCGGGCGGCTGGCCAGCCAGTGCACGCGTTCGTACCGTGCCAGCACCGTGGCATCAGACAGGTTACGCCCCAGGCGGCGGCCGCGAGACAGCTCGGCCACCAGTGCATCCACGCTTTTGAGCCCCAGGTTGAACCCGTGCGCGGTCACGGGGTGCATGCCGCAAGCGGCATCACCCACACACGCCAACCGGTTGCCAACCAGCCTGCGCGGGTAGACCGCCACCAACGGGTACACGTGGCGCGTGCTGGCCAGCGTCATGGCACCCAACCTGTTGGCAAAGCGTCGGGTGAGTTCGGTGTTGAACGCGGCGTCGTCCAGCGCCTGCACGCCTTGCATCTCGCTGCTGGGCAGGGTCAGCACCACAGACGAGCGGTACAGCCCTGTCTGCGGGCAAGGGTTCATGGGCAGCAATGCCAGGGTTTGGCCGTAGTCGAACCACTCCCAAGCCGTGTGGTGGTGCGGCACCTGGTGGGTCATGACGCACACCAGCATGCTGCGGCCAAAGTCGTGCATGTCGGCAGCGATGCCCAACGCACGGCGGGTACTGGAGTGGCGGCTGTCTGCGGCCACCAGCAAGTCAGCGGTGAGCACGCGGCCATCGGCCAGCACGACCTGGGCACACCCCTCTGTGGCAACCTGGGTACCGGTGCTGTGCACGGCCTGCACGGCTTGGCCAGCAAACAACCAGGTGCCGATCAGGCTGTCATCCGCCTGTGCAGAAGGGGCAAACAGGGCATCACCGTCGAGGGGGGACAGCGCATCGAATGCCGCCTTGCGGATATGGTGGTTGCCCACCAGAAAACCCAGCTCGGACGGCCCACCAGCTGTGCGGCTGGCAGGGGCATCCTGGTGGCTGATGGTCATGGCAAAGGGGTCGGCACCGTCCATCACGCGCGCATCTCGCAAGGGCGACACGGCTTCGGCGGGCAAACGGTCCCACATGTCCAGTTGTTTCATCAGGCCCACGCTGTGCTGCGTGAGTGCGATTTCACGGCCATCGAAAGCAGGATTGGCGAGGCTGGCACGTGACGATTGCTCAACCAGCGCCACCCGCAGCCCCAAGGGCTTGAGTGCCTGTGCCAGCGACAAACCGGCTGGCCCGGCACCCACGATGACGGTGTCGAAATGTCGATGCAGTCCGCTGGACGCAGAAGTGTCAGTTTGCATGGGCGCGCAGGTTATCTGTCAGGGCATGACGCCGCTTTGACGACGGTCAAGGTGCGGCGATGTGCCAACCGTGGTGTTCAGGAAACGATATAGGCACCCGACCCGCACGACAGCAGCGTACCGTCGGTACCCATGAACGACATGCGCGTGCTGGCCACACGCGAGCCGAGCCTGAGCACCTCGGCTTGCAGCACAAACGATTCACCGATGCCGGGGCGCAGGTAGTCAACCCTGAGGTCAATGGTACCCAGTTTGGCAAAGCGGTGCATGCGTTGCGCCACAGGCTCGTCCATGTGGCGCGCACCGATGGCAGCCAGCACCGCCAGGCCACCCAGTCCGTCCAGGCTGGCACTGATGACGCCCCCGTGGATGCGGTTGTAAGCCGGGTGACCAATCAGTTCGTGCCGCATGTCGATGCGTGCGGTCACGCGCTCGGGGCGGATATCGGTGACCTTCAGGCCCAGCACCTGGTTGAACACAATCTGCCGCTCAAACACATCGACCAATGCGGCAACAAACTCAGGTTCGAACTCGATGGTGGACAGGTCGGGGGTTTTCGTGCGGGTCATGCGGTGCTCAGAGTTTGGAAAAATCGGGCTTGCGCTTGGCCATGAAGGCACCGAACGCTTCGCGGGCGGCAGGTTCACGCAACATGCGGCCAAAGCTGGCAGCCTCGGTGTTCATTTGGGCCAGCACCATTGCCGCTTGACCGTGCTTCATCAGGCGCTTGGTTTCCACCAGGCTGGACAAAGGCTTGGCAGCCAGCTTGGCCGCCACCTGCTGTGCCACGCCATTGGCCTCGGACGGTGGCACCACACGGTTGACCAGGCCCACCTCCAACGCGGCCTCGGCCATGAAGGGTTCGCCCAGCAGCAGCGCCTCGGCTGCACGGTGGTGCCCCATCATCTGGGTGGCCAGCAGGCTCGATGCCGCTTCAGGGCACAGGCCCAGGTTCACAAAGGGCATGGAAAACGCCGCGTTGTCACCGGCGTAAACCAAATCGCAATGGAACAGCAGCGTGGTACCGATGCCCACGGCCGGGCCACGCACTGCCGCCACGACCGGCTTGGGAAAGCCAGCCAAGCCACGCAGAAACCGAAACACGGGCGCGTCTTGCTCGGCAGGCGGGTTGTTCAGGAAGTCGGCAATGTCGTTGCCAGCGCTGAAAATGCTTTCGTGCCCCTGAAACACCAACACGCGGGTACCGGCATCGCTGGCAGCCGCTTCAATGGCATCGGCCAGCGCGGCGTACATGGCAGCCGTGATCGAATTTTTCTTGTCCAGCCGGTTGAAGGTCACGGTGGTCACGCCGTTTTCCCGATGGGTCAGTATGTCGTTCATGTGCGTCAGAAGGTGAAACTGGAATCCGGCAAATTACCATGAAAACGCCGTGCAGTCTCCATGCGCGGCCCAAGCCCTGATTCCTGTGCGACACCGCCTGGCGCCGCAGTGCAAAATCCTCCCGCCCTGCGCCTTCCGCGTTCCACCCTGCGCACACCCCACCCTACCTGTCATGCCCAGCCACTGCCCGCCCCCTCCTCACTGCCACGGCCATCTGCCGGTGGCGCATGGCGGACAGCACCCGCAGCTGCGCGGCGGTTCACTGCCCAGGTGGCGGCGCGTGGTGCTGACACTCGCCTGTGCAACCCTGTCCGCCCTGGTCCACGCGCAGGCGCCCACAGCACCTGCACCTGTCTCTGAGCGCACGGTCACCACACTGGCAACGGCGCAGCCGCGACCGCGAATCGGGTTGGTGCTGTCAGGTGGCGGGGCGCGTGGCTTCGCACATGTGGGCGTGCTCAAGGCGCTGGAAGCGGCCCGCGTGCCGGTTGACGTGGTGGTGGGCACCTCCATGGGGGCCATCGTCGGCGGCCTGTACGCCAGCGGCATGTCGCCGCAGGCCTTGGAGTCTGAGCTCATGGACATTGCGTGGGACAGCATGTTCGACAGGCGTGCACCACGCCAAACGCTGTCGCAACAGCAAAAAGAGGCCGATTTCGACCTGTCGCCCGTGCTGCAGATCGGGTTCCGTGACGGGGAGTTCAGAGCCCCCACGGGTGCAGTGTCCACCCGGTCCTTGGAGTGGTTGCTGCGCCGCTACACCCTGCACACGCGCAACCTGAACAGCTTTGATGCCCTGCCCACGCCGTTCAGAGCCGTGGCCACGGACATGGAAACCGGCGAACCGGTGGTCATGGCCAGCGGCGACCTGGCCGCCGCATTGCGCGCAAGCATGTCTGTGCCGGGTGTTTTTTCACCACTGGAACTCGATGGGCGCCTGCTGGGAGACGGCGGGCTGGTCAACAACCTGCCCGTGGACGTGGCACGTGCCATGGGTACGGATGTGGTGATTGCCGTGAACATCGGCACGCCACTGGCCAGCCGTGACACGCTCGGCAGCGTGTTGGGGGTCAGCGCGCAGATGATCAACATCCTGACTGAACAAAACGTTCAGCGCAGCGTGGCCACCCTCACCCGCCAGGACCTGCTGCTCAGCCCACCCTTGGGCAACCTGACGGCAGCCGATTTCGGGCAAGCCGCACGCATATCCGCACTGGGCCAGGCTTATGGCGAATCGGTTGCCGAGGCATTGGCGCGGTTTGCCGTCAGCCCCGCCGACTACGCCCAGTGGCAGCTTGAACGCAAACCGTCGGCTGCGCCAGAGCCCGGGATGCTGGCATTTGTCAGGTTTGAGGGCGTGACCGCTGCGCAGGCCGCCCAATTGAAACGCCTGGTCGACACACGCCCGGGCAGCGCCATCGACCCCCAGGTGCTGGCTGCCGACCTGCTGCAACTGTCAGCCAGTGGTGACTACGAGCAAGTTGACTACAAGCTGGCACCTGACCCCCACACGCTGCAAGACGGGCTGGTATTCAACTTGAAAGAAACGGACTGGGGGCCCAACTTCTTGAAGCTGGGTATCGACCTGCACACCGACTTCCAAGGCGAAGCCGGCTTCAACGTGCGCTTGCAACACCGCAGGCGCGGGCTGACCGAAGGCGGGACCGAATGGCACAACCAGCTTGAAATCGGCTCTGTCACGGGGCTGAAAACCGAGCTCTACCACCCCTGGGGGGGTGACCATGACCGCTTCGTGTCGGCTCACGCTGCCGTGCGGAAAGAAAAAATCGACCTGTACGACCTGGCTGGCAACCATTACGCCATCTACGGTCGCCGCACCATGACGCTGGGCCTTGACCACGGCTGGACCTTGGGCCGTGGCGGCCAGTTGGGGTCGGCACGCATCGGCCTGTTCGATGCCCGGCGTCAGGCCGATCCGCAGCTGGTTGACCGGTACCAAGGTGTGACCCCCCTGACCATGCGCTGGAGTGAAACCGGTTTCAAACTGAACCTGGTGGCTGACCAGCTGGACCATGCACATTTTCCTCAGCAAGGCTACCGGGCGATGGCCCAGGCCACGCTGGCCCAGCGCCGTGGCAATGGCGAGACCACGACGTTCACGCGAACAGACTTGCAAGGCACCTACGTGCACACCTGGGGCCGCCACACCCTCAACGCATACGGCCGCATGGCCCGGGCCGGCGGGGTACCGTCCGGCTCCTTGCCAGAGTTCTCGCTGGGGGGGTTCCAACAAATTTCAGGTCTGAAGGTTGGAGAGGTGGCCGGGGACCACCTGATTCTGGCCAGGATGGACTATTACCAGCGCCTGCGCCTCAACCCGGGCGTGGCCAGGGCGCTGTTTGCCGGGGGGTCCATTGAAGCGGGCAATGCCTGGCGCTACCGCACCGACCCCGGGGCCGGCACCATACGGACCGGCTACAGCCTGTACATCGCGGCGGATACGGGCTTGGGGCCCATTTACCTGGGATGGGTCCACAGCAAAGGGCGCCCGCCCAGCATTTACCTGTTCCTGGGCAAGCCATGAAAAAGCCACCCTGCGGGGTGGCTGAATGGTGACAGCGTGCCTTGCAACAAGGCACCGCATCGGAGCAGGCGACTCAGCGGAAACGGGCCTGCTGCACGGTGCGCAGCTCCCCGTCGATGGACGCCAGGTAATTGGCAATCTGCTTCAGTTCAGCTGGTTTGAACTGCTTGGCCATGCCTGCCATGATGGGGTTGCCACGACCGACCAGGTTGTGCCCCTCCACCGTGTAAGCCTTCAGGGCCACATACAGGAAATCGGCATACTGACCGCCAATTTTGGGGTAGGCCGGATCGACAGGCTTGCTGAAGTTGGTACCGTGGCAAGACGTGCAGCCGCCTTTTTCAATGAGTGCGGCCACTTCAGCGGTGGGCTTCTTCGACGGTGCATCAGCCTTCAGCGCGCCCAGACCCTGGCCGCTGAAATAAGCAGCCAGGTCAGCCATGTCCTGTGGGGTCAAACCGGCTGCGATGCCACGCATGGAAGGGTGCTTGCGCTCCCCCTTCTGGTAGGCATTCAGTGAGGCCACGATATAGCCCGCAGACTGGCCGTGGATTTTGGGCACCTTGTGCACTTCGGGAAAACTGCTGTGGAAACCCACGATGCCATGGCACCCAATGCACATGGCCGCCTTGGTTTCACCCACCTTGCCATTGCCCACCGTTTCAGCTTGCGCAGTGGCAGAAAACAACACAAACATTGCACCGGCAAACAGAGCAGAGATGGGTGTGGGCAGCATAGGTTTCATCTTCGCAGCACAATGTAGGTGGTTTGACAAAAATCAATTGGTCATTATATAGACTCGGTTATTCGCGTTTTCCCTTGTCTGCAAGCGCCCAAGCAGGCTGAGAAAACCGCCCTGACCACCCACCTTTTTTCGAAAAGCAAACGACATGAAATTCAAGGGTTCAGACAACTACGTCGCCACAGCAGACCTGATGCTGGCCGTCAATGCAGCCATCACACTCAAACGCCCACTGCTGGTCAAAGGCGAACCCGGCACCGGCAAAACCATGCTGGCCGAAGAGGTTGCCCAGGCGCTGAACCTGCCCCTGCTGCAGTGGCACATCAAGTCCACCACCAAGGCACAACAGGGTCTGTATGAATATGACGCCGTCAGCCGTCTGCGCGACAGCCAGCTGGGCGACGAGAAGGTCAAAGACATCCAGAACTACATCGTCAAAGGCGTGCTGTGGCAGGCTTTCACGGCAGACCAGCCGGTGGCGCTGCTGATCGACGAAATCGACAAGGCGGACATTGAATTCCCCAACGACCTGCTGCGTGAACTCGACCGCATGGAGTTCTATTGCTACGAAACGCGCGAGTTGGTGCGCGCCAAGCACCGTCCACTGGTGTTCATCACGTCCAACAACGAAAAAGAGCTGCCTGACGCCTTCCTGCGCCGCTGCTTCTTCCACTACATCAAATTCCCCGATGCGCCGGTGATGCAGCAAATTGTGGACGTGCACTTCCCCGGCCTGAAAAAAGAGTTGCTGGCGGCTGCCATGAAGACATTCTTCGACATCCGCAACCTGCCGGGGCTGAAGAAAAAGCCGTCCACCTCCGAACTGCTGGACTGGCTGAAGCTGCTGATGGCCGAAGACATTCCCCTGCAAGCCCTGCAAAGCGCCGACCAGAAAGTCAGCGTGCCGCCGCTGGTGGGCGCCCTGCTGAAGAACGAACAAGACGTGACGTTGTTCGAAAAGCTGGTGTTCATGAACCAGAGGAACCGCTGACATGGCCTTCGTTGAACCCGTCACCCTCAGCGCCCACGGCGTCACCCTGCGCCCGCTCACCCTGGACGATGAGGCTGGACTGAAAGCCGCCGCTGCCGACGGAGAGCTGTGGAACCTGCGCATCACCTCGGTACCCGAGCCCGAACACACCCGCCGCTATATAGAAGACGCACTGGCCATGCGCGAAGCGGGCAACCGCTTTGCGTTTGCCGTGACCGACAGCGCCTCTGGCGCGGTACTGGGTTGCACCAGTTACCACGACATCGTGCCGGCCGTGAAACGGGTCGAAATCGGTTGGACCTGGTATGCCAAACGCTGCCAGCGCACCCACGTCAACACCGTGGCCAAGCTGCTGCTGCTGACCCACGCGTTTGAAACCCTGGGCTGCCAGGTGGTGGGCTGGCGCACCGACAACTTCAACTTTGCATCGCAACGTGCCATCGAACGCCTGGGCGCCAAAAAAGACGGCGTGATCCGTGGCCATGCCCTGCGCCGCGACGGCACCATCCGCGACACGGTGATGTACAGCATGGCTCACGGCGAATGGCCAGAGGCCGAGGCCCAATTGCTTTATTTATTGAAGCAGAAAAGTACCACCAAATAAGCGAAGAAGGCATTTTTTATTCAAAATATTGCCATGACACAGCCACCTGCACCTGCCCAAGACACGGCACTGGTCACCCTGTTTCGCTACAAAGCATGGGCCGATGCCGAACTGATGACCCTGCTGTGCCAGCCGGTGGCCCCATTGAGCGAAACCCATCAGTCACAACACCACCAGGCCCTGCGGCTGATGAACCACATCCACGTGGTGGACCGCATCTTCATCGCCCACCTCACGGGCCAATCGCACCCTTACACGGCCACCAACACAGCCGAAACGCCCACGCCAGCACAACTGTCTTGGGACATGGCCGACACCGCCGCATGGCTGCTGGACCATGCCAGCACCCTCTCGCCCGACGCGCTGAACGAACGCGTGGCCTTCACCTTCACCGACAACGACCACGGCTGCATGACCCGCCAGGAAATGCTGCTGCACCTGCACGCCCACGGCACCTACCACCGAGGGCAGGCGGGCCAGATGCTCAAAGGCATTGGCTGGGTACCGCCGCGCGAACTGCTGACGCGCATGCTGCATGTGCAAGAGCCGGAGCGGCGGTTGGCAGATGTGTGATGACGTGCACTGAACACAACGGTCACGCGCAGCACATCGCAACGAATGCGCCGAACCCGGACGCGCGGCGGCGCGGGCCTGTTCACCCCACCCCTAACAGCCACCCGAGCTAGAAAGTCCTCTCATGCTCATCCCCTTCTTCTACGCCCTGCGCGATGCCAAGCTGCCCGTTTCGGTCAAGGAATTCCTCACGCTGCTGGAGGCCCTGAAGGCTGACGTGGTGGGCCCCACCAACCCCGATGCGTGCAGCATGGACGACTTTTACTTCCTGGCGCGCACGGCGCTGGTGAAGGACGAAAAACACTTCGACAAGTTCGACCGCGCCTTCGGTGCCTACTTCAAGGGCGTGGAGATGGTGGCCGACTTCACCAAACCCATCCCGCAAGACTGGCTGCGCCAGGAGATGGAACGCATCCTGTCTGACGAGCAAAAAGCCAACGCCCCCAAGATGGATTGGGACGAGCTGATGGAAACGCTCAAAAAGCGGCTGGAAGAACAGAAAGAGCGCCACGAGGGCGGCAGCAAGTGGATCGGCACCGGCGGCACCAGCCCGTTTGGCCACAGCGGCAGCAACCCGCAGGGCATCCGCATCGGTGGCAAGGGCGGCAACAAAAGCGCCGTGAAGGTGTGGGACCAGCGCGCCTACCGCGACTACGACGACACGCAAGAACTGGGCACCCGCAACATCAAGGTGGCACTGCGCCGCCTGCGCAAGTTCGCGCGCATCGGCGCCGAAGACGAGCTGGACTTGGACAACACCATCAAAGGCACCGCCGCCAACGCGGGCTGGCTGGACATCAAGATGCGGCCCGAG
>JACCDS011084361.1_pt1 | contig 11257 bp, 12 predicted proteins | sample 7446441 | NCBI WGS metagenome assembly JACCDS01 (sample SAMN15323445, study PRJNA562643) | freshwater metagenome | isolation source: river surface water | place: USA:Blue River Watershed | collected 2017-08-17 | reverse complement strand
CTTGGGCGGCTTGATCGTGCACATGCCCTCGTTGCCTTCGTTGGTGACCACAGCCACCGAACCGGATTCGGCGATGATGAAGTTGCCGCCAGTGACGCCCATGTCCGCCGACAGGAAGTGCGGGCGCAGCACCTCGCGCGCCTCGCGCGTCATCTCGGGGATCTCGGTCAGGCGCGGCTTGTTGTGCACTTTCGCGAACAGGTCGGCGATCTCGTCTTTGTCCTTGTGGACCACGGGCGCAATGATGTGCGACGGCGGTTCGTTGTCATTGATTTGCAGGATGTATTCGCCGAGGTCGGTCTCGACCGAGGTCACGCCGATGGCCTCGAGCGCCTTGTTCAGCTGCATCTCCTCGGACACCATTGACTTCGACTTGATGACCTTCTTCACCTCATGCTTTTGCGCGATCTCGACGACCAGCTTCGACGCCTCTTCAGCCGTCTGCGCAAACAGCACGGTCGCGCCGCGGCGGGTGGCTTCCTTCTCGAACGTCGCGAGCCAGACATCGAGATTCTTGATCGCGCGCATGCGGCGCTCAATGGCGGCGTCGCGCGTGCCCTCGAAATCGTCCAGCTCCGTCATTGCGCTGGCGCGCGCATTGACGAACTTCGTCGACAGCTTCTTCAGGTTTTGCTGCAGGCGGACATCAGCGAGTTTCTGACCGGCGCGTGCCTTGAAATGCATCGACTGGACTTGCATCATGCGTCTCCCGCGAGAATCTGGGCGACATGCAGCACCCGGGTCTTGGTATCGCCGGTACGACGCAACCGGCCTTCTATGTTGAGCATGCAACCGAGGTCGCCGAGCACGACCGCGTCGGCACCGCTTGCATGGATGTTTTCGCACTTCTCGTCGACGATGGCCGTCGAGATGTCGCTGTACTTGACCGCGAAGGTGCCGCCGAAACCGCAGCACTGGCGCGCATTGGCCATCTCTGTCAGTTCAACGCCTTCACGGCGCGCGATCAGCTCGCGCGGCTGCCGCTGCACACCCAGCTCGCGCGGTCCGCAGCAGGAGTCGTGGTAGGTCACCGTGCCCTTGAATGCGCCGGGGGTAGCCGCCGGGAGCTGGTCCAGTTTGGCGATCGTGGCCAGGAAATCCGTCAGCTCGTACACGCGCTCCTTGATCTTCGCGTAGCGCGCCAGCAGCGCCGGATGGCCCGCAAGGATGTCGTCGTAATGCGTCTTGATGGTGCCGCCACAAGAGCCGGACGGGATCACGACGTAGTCAAAGCCCTCGAACTCATCGAGGAACTTGGCTGCGAGATCGCGGGCCGCGTCCTTGTTGCCGCCGCTGTAGGCGGGCTGCCCGCAACAGGTCTGGTTCTCCGGAACCACCACTTCGCAACCGGCCGCCTCCAGCAGCTTGATTGCCGAGAAGCCTATTTCGGGACGCATTACGTCCACCAGGCACGTCACCAGCAGTCCAACACGCATGAAATATCCCTATGGGTGTGCAATTTCAGATAGCCGGAATTATCCGATGAATGAGCAGATATCTGTACTGCTGCAAGGGATGAAATAAATTTGTGCAATGGCATCCCTGTTCGGCGGGCAAACGCACCGCCGCCTGCAGACTCATCGTTGTGACTGGCGGGTTCAGGTGCCGTGACAGCACACCCTGCCCTCCGCCTTTTCACCGGTCAAAGCCCTTATTTTCCATGTCCGACTTGTGACGAATTTTCACAATGTGATATAACAGCGCATTGCATCGCACAAATTCCAGCATGAAGCCAGAGACTGCATCCCCTGCCGAAAAGACATCGATTCAGGTTATCGAACGCATGATGACGCTGCTCGACGCGCTGGCAAGCCACCGCGATCCGGTCAGCCTGAAGGATCTGTCGAGCGCAACCGGCCTGCATCCGTCGACAGCGCACCGGATCTTGAACGATATGGTGGCAAAACGCTTCGTCGATCGTGCCGAGCCCGGCACCTACCGGCTCGGCATGCGTCTGCTGGAACTCGGAAACATTGTGAAGAGCCGCCTGAATGTGCGTGAGGCAGCACTGCCCTATATGCAGGCGCTGCACCGCAAAACCCAGCAGACGGTCAACCTGTCAGTAAGACAGGGGGATGAGATTGTCTATATCGATCGCGCATTCTCCGAACGATCGGGTATGCAGGTCGTACGTGCGATTGGTGGGCGTGCGCCGCTGCACCTGACCTCCACCGGCAAGCTCTTCCTGTCCGTCGATGACGCGAAATCTGTGCGCTCCTATGCCACCCGCACCGGCCTCGCAGGCCACAACAAGAATTCAATCACCGACCTCGCCAAACTCGAGCGCGAACTGTCGCTGGTCCGTGCGCGCGGCTACGCGCGCGACAACGAGGAACTGGAACTTGGTGTGCGGTGCATGGCATCCGGTATCCGCGATGATTCCGGACGGCTGGTCGCCGGATTGTCGATTTCCGCGCCGGTTGACCGGCTCAAGGACGAATGGCTGGATGATCTGATCGCAACCGCGAGCGATATTTCCGGGGTACTGGGCTTCCGGCCGGCAGAAACCGCCTGAGCACGTCCTCGCTCGTAACGGGCAGCAGGCGGCCCGCGGCGCACACTATCTGAACAGGCTCAACTGCGCGACGTGACGCGCGCAGACATGGCCGACGCGGACCGGCCCTCCAGCCACTTGCGTATGCGGCTGGCATCGGCAAGGCGGGAATGCTTGCTCTTCGAGTCAAGGAAGATCATCACCACCGGCCGCGCGTTGACGTGCACCTGCATCACGAGGCAGCGCCCGGCTTCAGAGATATAGCCGGTTTTCTGCAGGCCGATCTGCCAGTCCGGCCTCTCGATCAGTCCGTTGGAGTTGCGGTACTCCAGCATGCGGCCGCCCGGGTCAACCACATAGCGGCTGTCCGTCGAATATTGCCGGATCAGTGGATGCTGGTAGGCGGCGATCACCAGCTTGGCCAGGTCACGCGCGCTCGACACGTTGGCACTGTTCAGTCCGGTCGAGTCGGCAAAGTGAGAGCTGTGCATGCCCAACTCGCGTGCTTTGGCATTCATCGCCGAGACGAACGCGCGGATACCGCCGGGATAATGGCGACCGAGAGCGGAAGCCGCGCGGTTTTCCGAACTCATCAGCGCGATGTGAAGCATGTTGGCGCGCGACAGTTGCGACCCGACGCGCAAGCGCGAGTGACTGAACTTCTCGCGGTCGACATCCTCTTCGGACACCGTGAGAATCTCGTCGAGGTTCTGCTGCGCTTCGACCACGACCAGGCTGGTCATCAGCTTGGTGATCGATGCGATTGGCAGCGCGGCGTTGGCGTTCTTTTCGAACAGCACCTCGCTGGTGTTCTGGTCGAGCACCAGGGCCACGCTGGAATTCAGATCAAGCGGATCACGGGTCAGGTTGAGGCCGGCGAGATCGCCGGCAGTCAGCACCGGCGGCACGCCGGCCATCGCAGAGGCCATTGCGACACGCTGCGTTGCCTTGCGCTTGCCATGCGAATAAGACGTACGAACGACACCGTGCTTGCCCGCTGCCAGCTTCTTCGGCTTCGACAGATGGCGATGGTGAGCGGTTTTTTTCGCGGATTTGCTGACAGCGACCCGTTGCTTCTTGGGTGTGGCCGCTTGGGATGCCGGCAGCACGAAGGCGGCGAGCAAGAGAATGATTAGTGCACGAGCAGAGAAACCGCGCATCCGGGACCCCAAAGTTAACGCTGGAAAATTGCCTTGCAGTGTAGCAAAACGATGGGATTCCGCAAGCAAATTAAGGGCTTATGTGCGCCAATTAAACGGATTTATCAAGCTTAATTCTGCGGCGGTGCAGAAACCGTCAAACAGGCAGCGCCGGAATGATGCCGCCGCATCGCAGCAAAAGCGGGCTGCCCGCCCCCATCACGCCAGAAAACGGACGAACTCGGCAACGCTGGCGCGCTCGGTCTGCAGAGAATTCTCGACACGCTCGGGGTCGGCAAAACCGAGCGCCATGCCGCAGACGAGCTGCTCGCTATCGGGAATGTGCAGCACCTCGGCAATCACGCGATGGAACTGCGTGAACGCGGCCTGCGGACAGGTATCGAGGCCACGCGCGCGCGCGGCGACCATGACGTTCTGCAGGAACATGCCGTAGTCAAGCCACGAGCCCTGCTCCATCACCCGGTCGATGGTGAAGATCAGTCCGACCGGCGCATCGAAGAAAGTGTAGTTGCGCCCATGCTGCGCCTGCATGCCGGCCTTGTCGTCGCGCGTCAGGCCGAGCAGCCCGTACAGGTCCCAGCCCACCTTGCGGCGGCGGTCGACATACGGCGACACCCACTGCTGCGGGTAATACGCGTACTCCTCGGTATGGCTTGCGACCTGCGCGGGATCGAGATAAGCGTCCAAGATGCGCTGCGACAGACGCTGCCGGATCTCACCGGTCAGCACATACACTTTCCACGGCTGGGTATTGGAGCCCGAAGGCGCGCGCGAAGCGACTTCGAGGATCGCCTCGATATCCTCGCGCGCGACCGGCGTCGGCTTGAAGGCACGGATGGAGCGACGCGAACGGATCGCTGCGTCGACGATTTTTTGTTCAGGACTTTCGATCATTCTTTCACCAGCAGGGTTTGCAGCAAGGCCCGCGCAGCGGCGGGTACCGGGGTTGGCCGACGGGTCGTGCGGTCGACATACACATGGACGAAATGGCCTTGCGCTGACGCGACTTCGTCATCACCGCGGAAGATACCGATTTCATAACGAACACTGCTCTCGCCCAGCCTGGCGACACACAGGCCGGCGACGACAGGCTCGGGAAAAGTCACGGACGAAAAGTAATTGCAGTGCGTCTCGACGACCAGACCGATCGCCTCACCCGCATGAATATCGAGCGTGCCATTGGCAATCAGGAACTGGTTCACCACGGTGTCGAACCACTGGTAGTAGACGACATTGTTCACATGGCCGTAGGCATCGTTATCGGCCCAGCGCGTGGTAATCGGATGGAATTGGCGGAAATACGAGCGAGTCTTCGGGCTGTCCCTCATGGCATTCTCATCATTCTTTTTTCTGGTTGTTCGCTTAGTTGTCGTTGTCGTGCAGGTGCCGGCCGCTGGAATCAGCCGCGCTATTTGCGCACCACGAAGGCCACACCCGCCACGGCCAGCAGCATGCCCGCCACGCCCGCGACACCAAAGGTCTCGCCAAACAGCAGCCAGGCCAGCAGTGCCGTGACCGGCGGTGTCAGGTACATCAGGCTGGACACATGCGTTGCGGCGTTTTTGCGTATCAGCGCGAACAGCAGGAACATGGCACCGATCGACAGCGCCAGCACTGACCACGCCAGCGCCAGCAGGAAGTCGGCCGTCCATTCTACTTCGGCCATTGCCGGCGTCAGGTCCTCCAGCCAGATGGCGAACGGCAGCGTGACCAGCGCCGACGCGGAAAACTGGATCACAGCGCCGCTGCGCAGATCGAAACGCGGGCAGAAGCGCTTCTGGTAGAGCGTGCCGGCCGTGATCGACACCAGCGCGATCAGGCACAAGGCCACATTCAGCACCGAACTGCCATCCGGCGTGAGCTTTTCCCTCACGACCAGCGCCACGCCGAGCAAGCCGAGCACCAGTCCAAACCACTGCCGCGGCCTCACCGGCTCGCCCACCAGCGGCGCGGCGAAACCGGTCAACAGCGGCTGCAGACCGACGATGAGTGCGGACAGTCCCGCCGGCATGCCGAGCTTGATCGCGCACCAGACCCCAGACAGATAACCCGCCTGCACCATCACGCTGGCGACAGCGATATGTGGCGCCTGCGCGCGCGGCCAGGGCGCGCGCATCACAAACAGCAGCGGTACCAGCACCAGCAGCACGCCGCCATAGCGCAACAGCAGGAAGGTCAGCGCCGGCGCGTGCGGCAGGCCGAACTTGGCGACGATGAAGCCGGTGCTCCAGATCAGCACGAACAGCAGCGGCATCGCGACATCGGACAAGGCGTTGCGGTGCAACGCAGAGCGTTCGCTCATGCAGGCTCCCGGTGCACATGGCTTGCGGCGATACCGACCGTCTGCAGATGAACGGCCACCGTCTGCTCGATATCCCGGCCATATCCGCCGGCCATCGCAATCGCGACTGGCAATCCGCGCGCGCTGGCTGCGGCGAGCACGCGGCGATCGCGCTCGGCGAGCCCGGCGGCCGTCAGCTTCAGGCGGCCGAGCCGGTCGCCCTCGTGCGGATCGGCGCCTGCAAGATAAATGATCAATTGCGGATCGAAACGCTCGAACAGCTGTGCCAGCGCGGCATCGAGCTGCGCAAGATAAGCCTCGTCGCCTGTACCGTCGGCAAGTGCGATATCGAGGTCACTGACCGCCTTCGCAAACGGATAGTTGTTCTCGCCATGCAGTGACAGCGTGAATACCGAATCGTCATTCGCCAGGATCGCCGCGGTGCCATTGCCTTGATGGACATCGAGATCGACGATGGCCACGCGCGACGCGCGGCGCTCAGCCTGCATCAGCCGCGCCGCGATCGCCGCGTCGTTGAACACGCAAAAACCTTCGCCGCGGTCGGCGTGCGCATGATGGGTGCCGCCAGCAAGATTGACCGCCGCGCCCTCATCAAAAGCGGCGCGGCAGGCCGCAATGGTCGCGCCGGCCGACCGTCGCGACCGCTCGACCATTTCCGGCGACCACGGAAAGCCGATCGCACGCTGCTCGGCTGCCGTCAACGCACCTGTCGTGACGCGATGGATGTACTGCGGATGGTGGGCGAGCGCCAGCACGCCATCGGTCGTGGACGGCGCTTCCTCGAGCCGCATTTCGGGCAACTGCCCGGCCACCCGATCACGCAGCATCCGGTATTTGCGCATGGGGAAGCGATGCCCTTCTGGCAAGGGCAATACAAAGCGATCACTGTAAAAAGCCTTCACGCACACTCCCCGGCGAGTCGACCCGGAAAACCGCCGGTCCGCCTTGCGCCCTGTCGAAGCCCGCAGGTAAAGGCTGAGATCACAAACAGAAATTGATGCATCGCAATAATTTTCCTTGACAGCCTGAAGGGCGAGACCGACAATCTCGCGCGCTGCACTGCACCATGAACGATCGCGCCGCGATTCTCCCTTTCACGCCCTTCAGGAGTTCCCATGATTAACTCAAACGAACAGCTGGCCACCGCAGCACGTACGCAACTGGACCATCAACTGCAGCTGGCGACCTCGATCGCGGGCTCCCTGCTCGACGGCATGGAGAAACTCGTTGGCCTGAACCTGCAGGCGACGCGCGCGAGCGTCGAAGCATCGCTCGGCAGCGCGAAGAACCTGCTCGCCGCCAAGGACCCGCAGGAATTTTTCACACTCGCCAGCCATCAGGCACAACCGCAGACCGACATCGCGCTGACCTACGGCCGCCACCTGTCGAGCATCGCTTCTGACGCGCACCGCGATCTCTCGCGCGTCGCCGAAAACCAGATGACCGCGAGTAGCCGCCAGATGGTGTCCCTGCTCGACGGCTTCGCCAGTATCGCGCCGGCCGGCTCCGGGACTGCGCTGTCGATGATGAAATCGGCGATCGACAATGTCAGCTCGGGCTACACCCAGCTGAACAAGTCGGCCAAGGTGGCTTTCGAGGCGATGGAGTCGAACATCCAGAGCGCCAGCGCGCGCATCAGCAGCGGCCGCCACTAAACCGCTCAGCCCGGACTGACGGCTGGCCATCCCGGGCGCTAAGCGCCCGCGCGATGCGCCAGCCGTTTGTTTTTTTGCCGATATGCACCTCACAAGCGCTGCATTAGGCATATGATTAAGTTGTTTCCGAATATTGATTGCCTGAATAATACTGTCGGGCTACCGAGCGTAGTGGCCGAGGCGATTTTGATTCAGTAAAGCTCGTCTTAAAGCACGGCCTTTTCAGTGAAAAATAATGACGTTGGTCCAAGCCCTGTCGATCATCCTGTCTGCCGTGCTCTATTTCAGTTTCTTCTGGCTGAATGACTGGCTTTTTGGCATGACCGCCGTACACGATGGCGCGAACTGGATCTTCCTGCCCGCTGGCCTGCGCCTGCTGTGCACACTGATATTCGCCGGCGAAGGCGCCGTGGGCCTGCTGCTCGCCTCCCTGATGATCGGCCACTTCCGCACCGACTCGATGGATCCGCTCACGCAGTTCGGTGCCGCGTTCATTTCCGCAGGCGCTCCCTACCTCGCCTATCGCGCCGCGCTGAAATTCGGCATGTCGGCATCGCTGCATAAGCTGAGCGCTGCCGGCCTCGGTATCCTCGCCCTCGCTTACGCGTTCGCCAGTTCCTTCCTGCACTCGTTCTGGTTCGCCGCGCGCGGCTTCTTTCCGGACTTCCTGCACAGCTGGTACGTGATGTTTGCCGGCGACCTGATCGGCACACTGATCATGGTGTATCTGCTGAAGATGGTACTGGCGGTCGTGCGCCGCTTCCGCCCGGTGGCATAGCGCACCAAAACGGCACCGGCACGCACGATAACGGGCCTTTGCGGCAAGTTTTTGCACCACGACAGGCAGCCATGCCTGCCATCCGTGCATGGTACAGTTGCTGCTTAGTAAAACCGGCCCTCGCCTACGGACCCCGATGTCCGGCACGACCATAATGAAGGCGCCTGCAAGCCCAGAACTGCACAGCGCGAATCCACCCACCATGAGACAAACCGCAGCCAACGGGCCGGCCCGGACGACCGTATCGGCGAATGACGCGCCGGAGCCGATGCTGGCAACGCTGTCGCTGGGCTTCACGCGCGATCGCGACACCACACGACTGACGCAACGCGAACACTACGGCCCGCTGCGCGTGCAGAAAGCCCTGTATCCCGAGGGACCGGGAACCTGCCATGCCATCGTCGTGCATCCTCCCGGCGGCGTGGTCGGCGGCGACCAGCTCCGCATCGATGTGCACGCCGGCAAAGACGCCCATGTACTGATCTCTACGCCGGGTGCGGCCAAATGGTACCGCTCGAACGGGCGCCGGTCGGTACAGCGAATCACACTGCGTGTCGACACCAACGCCGCGCTCGAATGGCTGCCGCAGGAAACCATTTTTTATAACGACGCCGACGTCGAGCTCGACAGCACGGTTGACTTGCGCGGCAACGCACGCTACCTCGGCTGCGACATACTCTGCTTCGGCCGCACGGCGTCCGGCGAGCGCTTCGCGAGCGGCCGCGTGCGGCAGCGCCTGAACCTGCTGCGCGACGGGCGTCCGCTCTGGCTTGAACAGGGGATGCTGGCCGGCGGCAGCCGGCAGATGGACGCGCCGCTCGCGCTGTCAGGCCATACGGTCTGCGCCAGTATGGTCGCCGTTGGCCTGTCCATGTCCGCTTCGTTGATGGCGACGCTGCGCGACGCATGCCAGCAGGCGGGCGGCGGGCGCGGGCAGTTCGGCGCAACGCAGATGAAGCATGTGACGATCGTGCGTTATCTTGGCGACTCCAGCGAGATTGCGCGTGCCGTCATGCTGGCTGCCTGGGGAGCACTGCGTCCGGCGCTGCTGGCCCGCGAAGCAGCGCCGCTGCGCATCTGGCATACCTGACGATCAATGACTTTGAACCTCCAGCGAGGATGAGCGAATGGAACTGACCCCCCGAGAAAAAGACAAGCTGCTGATCTTCACCGCCGCGCTGCTCGCGGAACGGCGCCGCGCACGCGGACTGAAACTGAACTACCCGGAAGCGGTCGCGCTGATCACTGCGGCGATCATGGAAGGCGCGCGTGACGGCAAGACCGTCGCCGAGCTGATGTCTGAGGGCACGAAAATCCTCGGTCGCGATGACGTGATGGACGGCGTCGCCGAGATGATCCCCGACATCCAGGTCGAGGCCACTTTCCCGGACGGTACCAAGCTGGTCACCGTTCATCACCCGATTCCCTGAGCAACGGAGCGCAATCATGATTCCAGGCGAAATGTTCATCGAGGACGGCGACATCGAATTGAACGCCGGCCGCAGGACGGTGACCGTCACGGTGGCCAATGGCGGCGACCGACCGATTCAGGTGGGTTCCCACTTTCACTTCTTCGAGACCAATCCCGCGCTGCAGTTCGACCGCCCGCTGGCTTACGGCATGCGGCTCAACATCGCCGCCGGCACGGCCGTCCGCTTCGAGCCGGGGCAGGAACGCACGGTCGAGCTGGTGGCGCTCGCAGGCGCGCGCAAGGTCTACGGCTTCAACGGCCAGGTGATGGGCAAACTGAAGGAAACGAACGCATGAGCAAGATCACACGCAAAGCGTATGCCGAGATGTTCGGCCCCACCACCGGCGACCGCATCCGCCTCGCCGACACCGAGCTCGTGATCGAAGTCGAGCGCGACCACACGACCTACGGCGAGGAAGTGAAATTCGGCGGCGGCAAGGTGATCCGCGACGGCATGGGCCAGTCGCAGCTGCCGCACCGCGACGTGATGGACACCGTGATCACGAATGCCGTGATCCTCGACCACTGGGGCATCGTGAAGGCCGACATCGGCATCAAGACAGGCCGGATTGCCGCGATCGGCAAGGCCGGCAATCCGGACATCCAGCCCGATGTGACGATGGCCATCGGCGGCGCCACCGAGATCATTGCCGGGGAAGGCATGATCGTGACCGCCGGCGGCATCGATACCCACATCCACTTCATCTGCCCGCAGCAGATCGAGGAAGCGCTGACCTCCGGCGTGACCACGATGATCGGCGGCGGCACCGGCCCGGCGGTGGGCACCGCGGCGACCACCTGCACGCCGGGGCCCTGGCACCTGCACTCGATGCTGGCGGCAGCCGATGCATTCCCGATGAACCTCGGCTTCCTCGGCAAGGGCAACGTCAGCCTGCCGCTGCCGATCGAAGAGCAGGTCCGCGCCGGCGCGATCGGCATGAAGCTGCACGAGGACTGGGGCTCGACGCCGGCCGCGATCGACAATTGCCTGTCGGTCGCCGACAAGATGGACATTCAGGTAGCAATCCATACCGACACACTGAACGAGGGCGGCTTCCTCGAGCACACGCTGGCCGCATTCAAGGACCGCACGATCCACACCTTCCATACCGAGGGTGCGGGCGGTGGCCACGCGCCGGACATCATCGCAGCAGTCGGCCAGGGCAATGTACTGCCGTCGTCGACCAACCCGACGCGCCCGTACACCGTCAACACGCTGGACGAGCATCTGGACATGCTGATGGTCTGCCACCATCTGGACCCGCGCATCGCCGAGGACGTGGCCTTTGCCGACAGCCGCATCCGCAAGGAAACGATTGCGGCGGAGGACATTCTGCACGACATGGGCGCGTTCTCGATCATTGCGTCCGACAGCCAGGCCATGGGCCGGGTGGGCG
>JACCDS011091718.1_pt1 | contig 11259 bp, 9 predicted proteins | sample 7446441 | NCBI WGS metagenome assembly JACCDS01 (sample SAMN15323445, study PRJNA562643) | freshwater metagenome | isolation source: river surface water | place: USA:Blue River Watershed | collected 2017-08-17 | reverse complement strand
GCTTCCTCGAGCCGCTTCAGGTCGATCTGCGTGCCGAGTTTGACGAGTTCGCGCGTGGCCTTGGAAAAATCCGACTGCTTCGGCGCGTGGAGCAGAATCTGGCCGGTCTGGAGGAAGGCGATGAGGTTTTCGCCGACGCGGACGGGGACGGCGGAATCGCACATGCCGGCGAAACACTTGAGCGTTTTCGGTTCGAGCTGGGCCTCTTCCTCGACGCGTTTCTGCAGTTGCAGGCAGGCGGCGCAGGAATGGTTGGACGTGGCCATCAGCGCGCAGAACGGGTTCTCCTTCGGGTCGCCGTGGTGCGGCAGATCGAAGGCCTCGATCGGCCGGAGGGCGAGCGGCAGGCCGGTGGTTTCGCGGAAGGCCTGTTCGTAGTCGCGGAAAACCTGGGAGCGGCGCAACTGGCCGACCAGGGTGCGGCTCTGCTGCGACGAGAGCCGGCTCGGCGCCGGCGCCGGGGCGGCGGCCGCCGAAGCGGGCGGCTGCGAAGGGGCGGACGAGAGCGCAGGGTAGGGCATGGGAGCGGGGGGAACGGACGCGGGTTCAGGGAGCCGGGGGGGGCTGGGGGCGCAGGCGGGCGACGTCGCGCCGGAGCTCGGCGCGGAAATCCGGGTGCGCGATCGAGATGAGCGCATCGGCGCGCTCGCGCAGGGTCTTGCCGTGGAGGTTGACGGCCCCGTATTCGGTGACGACCCAGTGCACGTGGCCGCGGGTGGTGACGACGCCGGCGCCGGGATTGAGCTGCACGACGAGGCGGGAAACTTTGCCGCCGGCGGCGGTCGAGGGGAGGGCGATGATCGGTTTGCCGCCGCGGGAAAGAGCCGCGCCGCGGATGAAGTCCATCTGCCCGCCGATGCCGGAAAAGATGCGGTGCCCGATCGAGTCCGCGCAGACCTGGCCGGTGAGATCGATCTGGATCGCGGAATTGATCGCGACGACTTTCGGGTTTTTCCGGATCACGGACGTGTCGTTCGTCCAGTCGCAGGGGTAGAACGCGACGAGCGGATTGTCGTGGATGAATTCGAACAGGCGGCGCGTGCCGTTGGTGAAACTGGTGACGATGCGGCCGACGCCGACGGCCTTGAGCCGGTTGGTGACGGCGCCGGATTCGACGAGGTCGACGACCCGGTCGGAGAACATTTCGGTGTGGATGCCGAGATCGCGTTTGCCGTGGAGCCGGCTGAGGACGGCGTCGGGAATGCCGCCGATGCCCATTTGCAACGTGGAGCCGTCCTCGACGAGTTCGGCGACGATTTCGCCGATGCGGGCCTCGATCGCGGTTTCCGGTTCCGGGTGGTGCTCGAAGAGCGGGCGGTCGGTGGCGATGAAGGCGTGGATGCGGTCGAGCGGCAGCACGTTGTTGCCGTGGGTGCGGGGCATCTGCTCGTTGATTTCGGCGACGACGATCCGCGCCGTCTCGGCGGCGGCTTTGGCGGCGTCGCAGGACGTGCCCAGCGAGCACATGCCGTGGCGGTCGGGCGGCGAGACCTGGAGGACGGCGACATCGAGCGGCACCGAGCCGGAGAGAAAAAGGCCCGGGATGTCGGAGAGGAAAATGGGCACGAAGTCCGCGCGGTTTTCCTGGATCGCGGGCCGCAGGGGGGCGCCGGTGAAGAGCGAGACGGAGCGGAATTCCTGTTCGCGGCCGGGCGCGGCGAACGGGGCGGGGCCGGCGGTGTGGAGGTGGTAGAGCCGCACCGCGGCGAGATCCCGCCGGGCGCAGAGCGCCTCGATCAAAGGAGTCGGCGTGGCGCAGGCGCCGTGGATGAAGACGTTGGTGTCGCTGCGGATCGCCGACACCACGTCGGCGGCGGAGACGGCCCGGGTTTTCCATTGGGAATGCATGGCGGGAAAGTATTTTCACCGTGGGGCAAGGGCCGGCGCGAGCAAAGTGCGGATGCTGCGCAGGCCATGCGAAGTGATGTGCATTTCTTGGTCTTTCCGCCGGGAGCGGGAGCGGCGCGGGCAACGCATGCACAGGTCTCGGCAAGGCGTGCGAAGCAGCGGCGGGCGGAGAGGCGTACACTCCGGCCATGATCACACATTACCCCATCTCCCTCGGCGCCGCGGCCGCGAAGGAGGTGCGTCCGAATTCGGCCGCTGCGACCAAGCCGGGCGCGTGGCGCTACCCGACGCAAAAACGTTCGCGCCTGCTGGTCGGCACTTCGGTCGGTCTTTCCCTCGGACTGCACCTCGCGGTGCTGTTCGGTTTCGGCAAGGCGCCGGAAAAGGCCGCGCCGGCCGCCGCGCCCCAGAAGATGCTGCTGCTCACGATGAAGATGCCCGACCTCAAGGAACTCGAGGAACCGGAGCCCGTGCCGACCGACGACAACGCGCCGGCGCCGGACTTGGCGACACTTGTGCCGATGCAGGCCGATCTGCCGCAGCTGCCGCGGCCGACGGACTTCGTGCAGCAGGTCAACTTCACCTCGCTCATCGAGAAACCCGATTTCAGCAACGCCAACATCACCGTCATCCCCGAGAACTTCCGCGGCGGCCGCAAGCTGGCCGAGAGCATCGGCAAGATCTTCAATCTCGACGATCTCGACCGCATCCCGGAGCCCGTGCTGCAACCGGCGCCGCTCTTCCCGCACCAGTATCGGCGCGAGGCCAACACCGCGTCGGTGATCGTCGAATTCGTCGTCGATGCCCAGGGGCTGGTGCTCGATCCCTTCGTGGTCAACAGCACGCACACCGGCTTCAACGATGCCGCGATCGCGGGCGTGGGCCGCTGGAAATTCCGCCCCGGCATGCGCGCCGGCCGGAAGGTCGCGACCCGCATGCGGGTGCCGATCCAATTCCGGCTGCTCGATCCCGTCGAGTAGAGGTCCGCTCCCCGTTCCCACCATGATCCCCCTCCCCCCCACTCCCGCCGTCGCCGTCATCGGCGCCGGCATCACCGGCCTGACCGCGGCGTGGCACCTGCGCGCCGCGGGCTTCCGTCCGACCGTGTTCGAGCGCAGCGACCGCGTCGGCGGCGCGATCGGCGCGCACCGCGAGGGCGGCTGGCTCCATGAGCTCGGGCCGAACTCGCTGCTGGAAACCTCGCCCGACGTCGCGGCGTTCATCGCCGAGATCGGGCTGGAGTCCCGCCGGATCTACGGATCCCCGGAGGCCAACAACCGCTACATCGTCCGCGGCGGCCGCCCGGTGCAAATGCCGGCCTCGCCGCTGTCGTTCGCGGCCACGTCGCTGTTTTCCTTGCGCGCGAAACTCAATCTGCTGGGCGAGCCGTTCCGGGCGAAGAGCCCCGCGGATGCCGAGGAAAGCGTCGCGGACTTCGTGGTCCGCCGCCTCGGCCGCGAGTTCCTCGACTACGCGGTGAACCCGTTCGTCGGCGGCGTCTATGCCGGCGACCCGGCCCGGCTTTCGGTCCGGTCCGGTTTCCCGAAGCTGCACGCGCTGGAGCAGGAACACGGTTCGCTGCTGCGCGGCGCCTTCGCCCGGCGCAACGCGAGCGGCGGGCCGAAGGGCCGCATGTTCTCGTTTCCCGAAGGCCTGGAGGAACTGCCGCGCACTTTGGCGGCGGCGCTCGGCGACGCGGTCCGGCTCCGCACCGCGATCCGGCGGATCGCGCCGCACGGCGGCCGCTGGGAAATCGCGGCGGAATGCGACGGCGCGGCCGAGACGCGGATTTTCGACGCCGTGGTCTGCGCGCTGCCCGCGGATGCGTTGGCGGCGCTGCCGCTGGCGGGCTTCGCCGCCGCGGACCGGCTCGGCGCGCTGCGCACGATCGAGCACCCGCCGGTGGTGTCCGTTTTTACCGGATACCGCCGCGACGCCGTGGCGCATCCGCTCGACGGCTTCGGCGTGCTGATGCCGCAGGTGGAGGCGGGCCGGATTCTCGGCACGCTGTTCTCGAGCTCGCTCTTCCCGGGCCGGGCCCCGGCGGGCCATGTGGCGCTCACGAGCTTTGTCGGCGGCACGCGGCAGCCGGAGCTGGCGGCGTTGCCGGACGCGGAATTGCTGGCCGTCGTGACGGCGGAATTGGAGCGGCTGCTCGGGACGCGGGGCGCGCCGGCCTACGTGCACCTGCGGCGCTGGCCGCGGGCGATCCCGCAGTACACGCTCGGCTACGGGGCGCGGCTTGACGCGATGACGGCGGTGGAACGGGCGGCGCCCGGGCTGTTCATCGGCGGCAACGGCCGCGACGGCATCTCGCTTTCAAACTGCCTCGCCTCCGGCCGGAGATTGGCGACGGCGGTCCACGACCACGCGATGCGCGGGGCGGCGCCGGTGCCGTTGGTGGAACGGGAAATGGCCGAGGCGTAGGCCGGTCGCGGAGGAGTTGAGAGTTGAAAGTTGAGGGTTGAGAGATCGATCCGCCGAGGCCCGGAAGACGTCGCCGAAGCCGGCAGCCTGACGAACCCGACGGTTTTGCGCACAATTCTCAGCCGGACTCTTTCAACCGCATGAGTCCCGCTGCGCCCGGCTCCCCGCGTTCAACCGCGCGTTTCCGGTTCGGCGGGACCGCGGTGGCGGCCTGCCGGCGGGTGGGCGCGGGCGGGCAGGAGGCGGTCGACGTTGATCAGGAAACGGCGTTCGTTGCGGATCCGGCCGAGGCCGAGCGGATACGCGAAACTGATCGGGCCGAACGCGGCGGTGGTTTCAAGGTCGCCGGCCTCGAGGTTGATCACCGGCCCGACCCGATCGACGAGGATCGCGATGGAGGAATTTTGCCATTCGGCCAGGCCGGGGGACATGATGACGAAACGCGAATCGGGATTCAGCGGCGTCGCGGTGCCGAGGAAGGAGCGGAGATTCAGCAACGGCAGGGTCTGCCCGGCGACGACGACGGCTTCGTCGCTGATTTCCGGCAAGCGGCCGTCGACCATGAGGTCCGCGGCCGCGCGCACCTCGCGCACCTGCAGGAACGGCACGCCGTACGTCGTGTCGGCCGCGGCGACGAGCAGGTAGGGCAGCCCCACGGGGGGCGGCGCCACGGCTGGCCGGCTGGCGAGATCGATGAACAGGGAACGCAGGCTGGAGGGGAGCGAGGGCGAGGGGGTCATGAGGCGGCGAGGGTGTCGACCGCAGCCGGGTCGATGACGCGGTCGATGTTGAGGAGGAGGCGCACCTGGCCTTTGTTTTTCGCCATGCCGAGCAGGTAGTCGGCGCGGACGGAGGCGCCGAATTCCGGCGCCGGCTCGATCTCGGCGGCGGTGATCAGCGCGACGTCCTGGACGGCGTCGACGATGAGGCCCATGAGCAGCGCGTTGCCGGCGGGGCCGAGCAATTGCACCACGATGATGCAGGTTTGCGCGGTGGTTTCGGCGGGGAGGCCGAAGTGCGTGCGCAGATCGAGGATCGGGATGACGCGCCCGCGGAGGTTGATGACGCCCTTGATGCTCGGGGGCATCTGCGGCACCGGAATGATTTTCTGGATCCGGATGATCTCGCGGACTTTCAGGACCGAGACGGCGTAGGACTCCTCGCCGAGACCGACGGTCAGGTATTTGCCGGCGACGGCGGTAGGCGGAACGGTGGTCGGAGCGGAAGAGCTCATGGACGTGGTCGGAGCAGGTTGGGCCGGGCTCAGTTGCGGCGGCCGGAGGAGAGATCCGAATCGGAGGACTCGAAGTCGCCGAAGTGATCGTCGGATTCGACCGTGGCGGACGGCCGGGCGGCGGTGCGGCGGGCGCCGGAGACCGGATGGTGGTGCTGGATGGACGAAGTCGGGAGCGTCGGCCGCTTGATGCGGTCCGCGGTGTCGGCCGGCGCGGGCGCGGCCGACTGGGTGCTGCCGGTGAGCACGCGGAGGGAAGCGACGGCGGAGTTCAGGGCGCCGGCCTGCTGGTTCAATTCCTCGGCGGAGGCGGCGCTTTCCTCGGCGGAAGCGGCGTTGCTCTGGACGACCTTGTCCATGTCGGCGACGGCGACGTTGATCTGCTGGACGCCTTCGGTCTGTTCCTGGCTGGCGGTGGCGACTTCGGCGATGAGCTCGTCGACTTCGCGGACCTTGGCGACGATGGTGGTGAGATTGGTCGTGACCTTGGCGGAGAGCTGCACGCCCTGCGCGGTCTTGGCGATGGCGCTCTCGATCTTGGCGGCGGTTTCCCGCGAGGCGACGGCGCTGCGCTGGGCGAGGCTGCGGACTTCGTCGGCGACGACCGCGAAACCGAGACCGGCTTCGCCGGCGCGGGCGGCCTCGACGGCGGCGTTGAGGGCGAGGATGTTCGTCTGGAACGCGATCTCGTCGATCGTCTTCACGATTTTGGCGACGTCGTCGCTCGAGGATTTGATTTCGTGCATCGCGGCGGACATGGCCTGCATGTCGTTGGCGCCGGCATCGGCGGCGACGCGGGCTTCGGCGGCGAGGGACTTGGCGCGGCCGGCGCCCTCGGAATTGCGCTTCGCCATCGAGGACATTTCCTCGAGGGAGGAACTCGTTTCCTCGAGGCTGGCGGCCTGTTCGCTGGCGCCGGAGGCGAGGGACTGGCTGGAAGAGGAGACTTGGCCGGACGCGCTCGCGACCTGGTCGGAGCCGGAGGAGATCGCGATCGCGACCCGATCGAGGGCGCGGCGGATGCTGCGGATGATGACGACGGCGAGCGTCGCGGTGACCAGGACGGCGGCGGCGAGGCCGATGAGAATGAAGCGGATGCCGGAGTGGACGGTGGCGTCGATCTCGGCGAGGGCCTGTTCGGCCATCTTGCGGTTCCAGGCCTCCATGGTCGCGACCTGGTCGTTGACGCGGTTGAAGGCGGCGGCGAGTTCGACGTTGATCTTGGCGGCGGCGTCGTCGCTCTTGCCGGCGTCGATCAGCTTGACCACTTCGTCGGCCACGGCGGTGAAGGTCTGCCGGTACTCGGCGAGTTTGGCGAACATCGCGCGGTCCTCGTCGAGCGTCATGGTCGCGGCGTAGGCGTCCGCCGTCTTGGCCTCGTCTTTGATCGCGGCGGCGAGTTCCTTGCCGAGTTCGGGCCGGGTCGCGGCGTCGGCGATCTGGTAGCGCAGGACGTCGCTGTAGTGATGCTGGATCAGCGTCTCGAGTTCGTAGATCGCCACCGTCCCGGGATAGGGATCGTTGGCCATGAAGGTCGTGGTCTTGTCGACGCGGTCGAACTGGTAAAACGCAGCCGCGCCCAGGGCGAGCGTGGCGACCATCACGCCGGCGAAGCCGAAGGCGATGCGGGACTTGATGGTCCAGGTACGGGAAGTGGAGGAGGTTTGACGAAGCGTCATGCCGCCACTCTAGCGGGAACCCGTTGTTCTGGCACGGGAGCGGATCTACTCAGGCCGGTCGTGGGCTTTTATCTCCGGCCTTGTCCGGCAAGGCTTTGGCCATCTGTGGCCGTAGGCAAAATTGTTCCCGCCCCGGCCGGATTCCGGCCGGAACAGGGGGCGTTCGGCCCGGTGCCGAGCTAGTCGCAGCCGTCGTAAATCAGCGAAACCACCACGGCCACGGCGCCGATGCAGAGCGCGGCGAGCGGGACCATGGGCACATGGAGACCGAAGGATTTCTCGACCATGTTGCCGACCATCAGGCCGACGACGACGGCGGCGGCCATCGCCGAGAAGTACCACGAAGCGCGGAGGTGCTTGATCTTTTTCATGGCGGGTAAGGACGGGATCGGGGCCGGCCGATCCGGGGGACGGGTTGGAAGCGGGCCCGGCGCGCCCGCGGTTGGCAAAGGGTCAGATCGTGCGCGAGTGGGCGGTTTTCCCGGGCACGAAAGTGGCGTCGAATCGCATCGCGATCACGCGCAGCAGGGGGACGCCCGCGGGCGTCACGGCCACGCCGGCCGTATCGACGGTTACGATACCGTCGGCCGCGAGGTCGGCCAGGCCGGCGATTTCGGCGGCGTACTCCTGCCGCACGTCGAGGCCGAGTTCGGCGGAGAGGCGGTCGAAGTCGAGGCGGCGGTCGCACATCAGCCGCATGATGAGGGTGCGGCGGCGGCGGTCGTCGGCGGTGAGCCGCAGGCCGCGTTCCGTGGGCAGCTCGCCGCGGTCGAGGGCGGCGCGCCATTCCTCGAGGGTCTTGAAGCTCTGGCGGTAGCTGTCCGGCGTGGAGGAGATCGACGAGATGCCGAAGCCGTAGAGCGAGGCGTCGGCCTGCGTGCTGTAGCCCTGGAAATTGCGGTGCAGGGTGCCGGCGCGCTGCGCGAGGGCGAGGGAGTCGGTCGGCCGGGCGAAATGGTCGAGGCCGATGTCGACGTAGCCCGCGGCGGTCAGGTGTTCGTGGGCGAGGGCGGACATCCCGAGTTTCGCCTCGGGTCCGGGCAGCTGCGCGCGGTCGTCGAAGATGCGCTGCGACGGCTTGATCCACGGCACGTGGGCGTAGCTGAAAACCGAGAGGCGGTCGGGCCCGAGTTCGAGCACGTCCGCGATCGTCTTGGCGAACGTGGCCGCGGTCTGCATCGGCAGGCCGTAGATGAGGTCGACGTTGATGGACTCGAAGCCGGCCTCGCGCAGCCAGGCGAAGGCCTGGCGGTTGGCCGCCATCGGCTGCACGCGGTGGATCGCGAGCTGCACCCGCGGATCCGTGTCCTGGATGCCGAGCGAGGCGCGGTTGGCGCCGATCTCGCGGAGGGCTTCGACGTGGTCGCGGGTCAGCCGGCGCGGGTCGATCTCGACGCCGAATTCGTAGTCGGGCGCGAGATTCGGGAACGATTCGCGGATGAGGGCGCCGAGCCGGCGGAGTTCGGCCGGCGGGAAAAAAGTCGGGGTACCGCCGCCGAAATGGATCTGGGAAACGGGGCGGGTGCGGTCCATCCGCGCCGCCGTGAGTTTGATCTCGCGGGCGAGATCGTCGAGGTACTCGCCGGCGGAGGCGCGGCGGCGGGTGATCACGGTGTTGCAGCCGCAGTACCAGCAGAGCGTCTCGCAGAACGGCAGATGGAAATAGAGGGAGATGGGGCCGGCGCCGGGGGCGTTGTCGGCGGCGATGGCGGCTTCGAGCCGGAGCGAAGGCAGGTCGGCGGTGAACTTCGTCGCGGGCGGATAGGACGTGTAGCGTGGGCCGGGGACCGAGTACTTGCGGATCAGGTCGAGATCGAGGATCTCGGCGGCGGTGGGGAGATCAGTCGTGGCGGTCATGGGAGTGGGTGCGGACACTATCGCAGAAGGGGGCGGGCCGGGCTGCGCCTGGGTTGCGCGAGAGCGCGCGGATTTTGCGGGGCCGGGCACGCGGCAAGGAGGGCGCAGGGATCGGCAAGAAGCGCGGAGGCGGCGCGCCGCGCTTCCGCTACTGTGCGGCGATGAAAGCTTCCCGTCCGGTTTCCGGCTTGTCCGCGTGGGGTGGAACCTCGATGCCGCGCGGCGCGGCGTTGCTGGCCGATCCGCTGCTGAACAAGGGTACGGCGTTCACCGAACGCGAACGCGACGCTCTCGGCCTGCGCGGCCTGTTGCCGCCGCGCGTCTTCACGCTCGAGGAGCAGTTGCAGCGCAGCCTCGCCGCGGTCCGCCGCAAGTCGGACAACCTCGAAAAATACATCTACCTCGCGAATCTGCAGAACCGGAACGAGGTGCTGTTCTACCGCCTCGTGGTCGACCACGTGGAGGAGATGGTGCCGCTCATCTACACGCCGACGGTGGGCCAGGCCTGCCTCGAATACGGCGCCATCTACCGCCGCTCGCGCGGGCTGTTCATCACGCTGCGCGAACGCGGGCGCATCGCCGAGATTCTCCGCGAGTGGCCCCACGAAGGTGTCCGCCTCATCGTCGTCACGGACGGCGAGCGCATCCTCGGGCTCGGCGATCTCGGCGCGCTCGGCATGGGCATCCCCATCGGCAAGCTCGCGCTCTACACCGCGTGCTCCGGCGTGCACCCGTATTACACCCTGCCGATCACGCTCGATGTCGGCACGGACAGCAAACCGCTGCTCGACGGCGAATTCTACATCGGCATCAAGCAGCGGCGGGCCCGCGGCGCCGCGTACGACGAGTTCATCGAGGAATTCGTCGACGCCGTCGGCACGGTTTTCCCGCAGGCGCTCCTGCAATGGGAGGATTTCGGCAACACGAACGCATTCCGACTGCTGCAGAAGTACCGGACGCGCCTGCCCAGTTTCAACGACGACATCCAGGGCACGGCCGCCGTCGCCCTCGCGGGCCTCATGGCCGCGCTGCCGCTGCTCGGCGGACCGCTCGCGCAGCAACGCATCCTCTTCCTCGGGGCCGGCGAAGCGGGCACGGGCATCGCGGACCTGTTCGTCGCCGCCCTGCGGTCCGAAGGCATGAGCGAAGCGGACGCCCGCGCCCGCTGCTGGTTCGTCGATTCGAAGGGCCTCGTCGTGCAGTCCCGCCTCGGCGAACTCGCCGAACACAAATTGCCGTATGCGCACGCGCATGCGTTCATCCCGACCTTGGCCGAGGCGGTCGAAGTCATCAAACCGACCGCCCTGATCGGGGTGTCGGGCATGCCGCAGACCTTCACGCAGGAAATCGTGTCCGCGATGGCGCGGCTCAACCGCCGGCCCGCGATCTTCGCGCTTTCGAACCCGACCTCGAAGGCCGAGTGCACCGCGGAGCAGGCCTACACGTGGTCCGAGGGCCGCGCGGTGTTCGCCAGCGGCAGTCCGTTCGCGCCCGTCGAGTTCGGCGGCCAGCGTTTCCTCCCCGGCCAGGGCAACAACATCTACATCTTTCCCGGCGTCGGCATGGGCGCGCTCACCTGCGGCGCCCGCGAAGTCAGCGACGCGATGTTCCTCGCCGCGGCGCGAACGTTGGCCGGATTGGCCTCGGGCGACGACCTCGCCGTCGGCCGCGTCTATCCCTCGCTCACGCGGATCCGCGAAGTTTCGCTCGCGATCGCGACCGCGGTGGCGGAGGAAGCCTATGCATCCGGCCTGGCCACGGTGCCGCGGCCGGCCGATCTCAAAGCCGACATCCGCAGCCGGATGTTCGAGCCGGTTTACCGCGACTACGTGTGAGCGAAAGCCGACGCAGTTGAGAGTTGAAAGTTGAGGGTTGAGAGATCGATCCGATGGGTCGCAGCCGCCGCACGAACGCGGTGGAACCGTTCGATTTTGCCCCGGCTCTCCGCCGGGCTTGCTCGACGGCATGGTTCGGCTGATCCGGATGCGGCGGCAAAGTGGCCGGGCGCCGCATCTCGCGGCCGGCCCGGCCGGCGGTTTGGCTACATGGGCGCGTCGCCGCCCCTAACCTACCGGCGGCCCTTGGCTTCGCGGGCCGCGGCGGCATCGCGGCACCAGCGCGTCCACGGCACGGCCCGCAGGCGTGCGGCGGTGATGATGCGGCCCGAGTCCTCGCAGATCCCGTACGTGCCTTCGTGGATGCGGCGCAGCGCGG
>JACCDS012281945.1_pt1 | contig 11260 bp, 17 predicted proteins | sample 7446441 | NCBI WGS metagenome assembly JACCDS01 (sample SAMN15323445, study PRJNA562643) | freshwater metagenome | isolation source: river surface water | place: USA:Blue River Watershed | collected 2017-08-17 | reverse complement strand
GTAGAAAAAGCAAAAGGTAAGTCGGATAAATATTCTGAACTTTAAATGGATGCTAAGTTTCAAATATCGGAATATCCGTTCAATGCTGATTTGGAGTCTTCCATAATTGAAAATCACCGTGAATTTCTTGCTTGGCCTTTAGTCTATTTACTTAGAAATGATCGTGTTTTAGAAGCATATATTGGCGAAACAACCGATGTAATCAATCGACTCAAAACCCATTCCAAAAATGAACAAAAACAGAAGAATTCAGAAGTTCACCTGATTCTAAGTAAGTACTTTAATAAATCTGCGACACTCGATTTGGAATCGAATTTGATTCGTTATTTGCATGCAGACGGAAAGTTCAAATTACAAAATGGGAATTTAGGTCTAACCAATCACAGCTATCATCAAAGGGAACTATACTGGGAGATATTTCAAGGAATTTGGAATGAATTACGGGGGATGGGAATTGCCCGCCATTCACTGGATCACATCGATAATTCTGATTTATTTAAATACTCACCATATAAAACACTTTCACCAGAGCAACTAATAGGATTAAAAACGATACTACAATGTTTGTTGGATGAAAATTCGAAAACCACATTGATCCACGGAGGTGCAGGTACGGGTAAAACAATTTTGGCGTTATTTATCTTCAAGCTACTCAAAACAGATTTATCGAATTTTAATCTATCCGATTTTGGAGACGATCATCAAGAATTGATTGAATTGATCAGTGCCGTAAAGGAAAAATATGGAGATCAATTAGAAATGGCCCTTGTTATTCCCATGTCGTCTTTTAGAACCACTATATCGAAAGTTTTTAAAAATATCAGCGGTTTATCACCCAAAATGGTCATTGGTCCTGCTGAATTGGCTTCGAAAAAATACGACTTAGTTATCGTGGATGAAGCACATCGATTACGTAGAAGAGTGAACTTAGGATCTTATTTTAAGTCGTTTGATGATGCTTCTGAAAAATTAGGATTTGATAAATTTGAACATACCGAGCTAGATTGGGTTTTAAAACAATCCAAAAAATCGTTGATGTTTTACGATAGGTTTCAGACAATTAAGCCTTCAGATGTAAGCACCACTCAGTTTGATAAATTAGCAAATTCAAAATATACTCGAGTTGAAGTCCTTAAAAATCAATTCAGATCCCAAGGTGGTAATGATTTGGTCGCTTTCATTGGGGATTTGTTGGATGGGAATCTTTCTCGATTAAAGCCGTTTCAACATTCCAAGTTTGAGCTGAAGTTGTTCGATGATTTAAGTGACATGACGAGTGCGATTTCTGAAAAAGAGAAGGAATATCAGTTGTCGCGACTTGTGGCAGGTTATGCTTGGGAATGGGTTTCGAAGAATGATAATACTAAAAACGATATTGTAATAGGTGATGTGGAGTTAAAATGGAATTCAAAAAACATTGATTGGGTTAATTCTGCTAATGCGATAAATGAAGTTGGTTGCATTCACACTACTCAAGGTTATGATTTGAATTATGTAGGAGTGATTATAGGGCCGGAATTGGATTATGATTTCGAAATGAAATCGTTAATCATTTATCCGGAGCGTTATAAAGACAAAGCGGGTAAGAACACCATCAAAGATCCGCAAGTTCTGAAGGATTTTATACTTAACATTTATAAAACGATTCTGTTGAGGGGTATTCGGGGGACGTATATTTATGCATGTAATCCCAATTTGAGAACGTTTTTATCGCAATATATAGGAACACATCCCCCGAAAATGAGCGAAGTTGTTCAACTTGAAATGTTGGATTCACCGAATGAGAACACCGTGCCTTTTTACAATCTATGGGCGGCGGCAGGGAGTTTTTCGGACCTGCAACAGGTGACAGAGATGAAATACATTGAAATTGATGATAGTAGTAACACTTATTCCGATTCATTCTTCGCTTGTAAGGTAGAAGGGGAGTCGATGAATAAAGTTATACCATCAGGTTCAATTTGCTTGTTTGATCGGAATACCGCTGGCTCCCGTAATGGTAAAATCGTATTAGTTGAATTGACTGATTTTCGAGATGAAGAATCAGGATCTAGCTATACAGTTAAAGAGTATTCCAGTAAGAAAACCATTTCGGAAGATGGATGGGAGCACGCAGAAATACGGTTGTTGCCATTGTCAACCGAGTCATTTTCCCCTATTGTTTTAAGGGATGAAGAAACGCAGCGTTTGAAGATTATTGGGGTGTTTGTGAGGGTGTTGGGAGTATATTAAATAGGTGCAACTCAAGGGAAATGGGTGTAATTTGTTTTCAAATAAAAGTCAATTATTGTTTAAATCTCAACTAAAGGCGATTCAAATGCAATTGAATTCTTGACATGATTTCGTCGAATTCTGGATCGTTATTTATGAAATCAGGCATGTTGAAGTATGTTTCGCACCATTAATTTTATTTTACGTTTTGTTTCTCCATTTCCATAAAGTTCAGTTGTCTTCATTAATGCAACAGTATTGAATCTACTCAAGTTATTAGCCAAGCTATCTAATATTTTAGCTTTATCTTTAGCAAGATTATCGAGGTTGTTTAACAAATCAACAAGTAGATATTCTCTTTTGATATTCTTAGGGAATGTAGATTACAGATCTATGGTCAAAAGTGAATTTAATCAATTCCAATCCTGTTGGAATAATCATTAGGGAATGTTTTGTAGAATATATGGATTAGGGCTTATATGCTTTCACCGCATCAAAAATATCCTCCTTGATAAACTCCCAATATTTCCCTCTTAAACAGATTGGATCAAAGTCATCTTCAGCAAGTTCAAAATTTAATAGATTACTCATAATGAGTTCTTCATCATGTGTATAGGGATAACGTTCTTGATGTAGAGAAAGCATGGTGGAAAGGAAATGTTTTTTCTATGAATTCATCAATAGCTTTAAAATCAATAGAACCATACGGGACATCACTAAACAAATCTATATCTACTGAGAAACGATGTCCTAATTGAAGACTTAATGCTGTACCTCCCACCAAACGAAAAGACTTAAACACAGAGGACTCCATTAGAGTAATCAATGTACTTTTTAAAAGATCATTGACGGTGATATAGTTTATCATAATTAGTTGGTAGTTTTATTGGTTCTGTATATAGTATATAGGATTCTGATATTGGACTCCTGCATAGCTTGGTTTACTTTTACAGCACCATAAAAGCGAATTATTTCTTTTTTATCAGTTTCATTTCCTCGCTCAAAAACACGTTGAATAACAGCCCTGTATTGTCTTTCCCAATCTATGTGTTGAATGTCCGTATCCCAGAATAAAGCATTACTCAGGATACTCAGATCAGGAGTGCTTTTGATTTCTTTTTCTTTGATTCTTTGGATATCATAATAGGCCTGCAATATCACCAAAGTACCTTCTTCCAACCCAAGTTGTCGCTCAATCTTCAATGCCAATGCAGTGCTAATTCCTCTTTTACCTTTGGTAATAGCATTAAAGGTTTGAGGATGTTCCTCTACAGACAAAGCAAAAGGACGTTGCTTGATAGAACGTTTTTTTAATTCTCTATCAAGTACAATACCTGGATGTATTCCTTTGTATTTTGCAAATTGCCTATTCACAGTGTAAATATAAACATTTTTGCTTATGTTGTGATGCCGTGAAAAACAAAAAGCAATTTTAGGACTTATTTGTTTGAGAGAGTTTGAGTTGGAATGTTTAAATTTGGGAATGTTCGTTGAAGAAGAATTAAAGCGAAATATTTTTGATTTATACAATTGGCATTACGCAACAAAGAATATTACGGTTACAAAATTAATGATGTTTAATTGGGTAGGTTCATATTATACCCATCAAGTAATTCAGGGGAATAGGGAAGTAAATCGTGAGTTTCATTATGATGTATGCAAAAAGATTCACACGTTTGAAGAACATACTTCTTTAGTCCCTTTTTTGGATGGAATTGTTTCTCGTACCTTGGGATGTACGTTGTTTTCATGGCAACCGTTTGAAATATTAGCTCAATCGCTGAATATTTCGCGAGATGAAGCAGGTGCAATCATTTGGGAACATCGCAATGATTCCAATCCCTTGAAATATATAGATTTAATAGAGGAGGTGTTTAGAGATCAATATGGAGTTAATGAATGGCAGTTCAAAATACTTACGGGTATTTTAGGATTGAAAAGTTTGTATCGTTTACCCAAAGAAGACGATTGTGTTGCTAAAACTGAGGCCATCGTTAATGAGTATTTTATTTTTAATCCAACGGGGATTGTGATTTTTGGGAAGGGTTGAATTATATTATTGATTTTGACATTTAAATCGAAATTCAATTACTCATTTTAATAAAAAGAAATAATTATAAAACAATATGACTAATATTAGACCTAAACAATTTATTGAAACAGTGTTAATAAAAGAAATTGGAGAGTTAACAAATACAAATCCATATTTATCTTTTGTATTAATTGGGATTGGAATAGAATTTCTTGGAAAATGTCTAGATTCAAATGAGAATGATTAGAATAAAAGAGGAAAATCAAAAACTGATTTTGAAAATGCAATAATTCAGATTCCAGGTTTCAGCAGATACGAACAGTACTTGGGTGAGCCAATAAATTTATATGGTTCATTTCGATGTGGGCTGGCGCATGCTGTGTCCCCAAAGTCAAAAATAACATTATCTTCAAAAGGTGAATTAGGGCATTTGGTTATTGATGAAAAAGGGCGGTTGAATCTAAAAATTGAAGATTTTTATGTTGATTTTAAATCTGCCTGTGAATTTGTAATTGCTAAAGAATTTGAAGATAATAATAAAATGAACCAAGATTTTATTGAAGTACCAGGAACAACGTTTGATTCAGGTACAAATATTGTAACTGGTTCTACATCATCTTTAATTAATTAATTTACTTATTTTGAGGTTTAATTAGTCTTTGTATTTTAAAAATAGAAATCCATTAACACAATTAAACCTATCAGCTGTAAAAAACCGTTCAAACAATTTAACAAGAATTTCATCTAGCATTTTAACTATTTTAGGAAAGAAATCGTCATGAGCGAAATGGAACAGTTTAGTAAAAATACCCTTCAAATATCTAAGCCGACGAAAATGAATTTTCATTTTTGCCCTATTTTTTAGTTTTCATCATAAGGTTTTATCAGGTAGTATAAAGTATTGTGAAATCCTTCATTCAAGCCTTCATTAATGCTTTTTTTACTTACACAGTTGACGTTAATGCCACAGGAATTATGAATACGATCAACAGCTTTTGAATATCTTAGGAAACCAGCTATAAAATAAAGTAGATAAACTACAATAGGGATGTAAATTAAGTTTTTAGGATTATTGATTTTCTCTATTAATTTGATATTGTGAGATGTTTCTAATTGAATTGATTTCAGTTTGTTGATAACAGCTTCAAAATCCGTGTTGAAAATGGCTGTAATAGTGATTATTGCTATTACTAATGTTAGAACATAAGGGAATCCAATGGATGTCAAAATTGCTGCAATAAAAAGCGTTAATACAGTTAGTGTTATTTTAATCGTAATTGATTTCATAAAGTTAGTTATTCGCTTATAATAAATTTTCGAATAGAATAAAATAATACAATTCCAATGATTACAAAGCTTCCGATTTCATAAAATTGTAATTCACGTTTCAAATCGATTTTATTTTGCTCCAACTTAAGTATTAATTGATTGTATTTCTGGACTTCTATTTTTGAGTTTTTTATATCATGTTTACGTTGATAAATTTCTTCATTAGTGGTTATTTTATTACCTAATGCTGATTCAATTCCAGCACGACTACTAAAAATTATATCATTATAAAATTTATTTACACGTTCTTGGTCGTTTAATGGATCGTAATATTTCCTATTAATGGGAATATTTGCGTTTTTCGGACTAAAAGACATCAGGATTTATTTTTTAAAGTTCTGAGAATTGTTTTAACAACTAAAATGATTATAACTAAAAGCCCGAGGGTTAAGCCAGTTGTTTGGTAATATCCAATTTCCTGCTCAAACTTTTTATTATCTTCAGTTAGGCTTATTGAAACTCGTTTTAATGAATCCAACTCCTTGTTTAATAATGCGTATTCATCGTTTAACTGTTTGTATTCCAGTTTGTTTCTTTCAAGTTGCTCAGTATGTAAATTGATTATTGGATCACCTTCAGGGGTGTATGTTAACCAATCCTCATTTTCGTTACTTTCCATTGGTTCATATGTTTTATTTATAAAAGGATAATATTGGATCGATTATGTAGAAATATGGAGTGTTCCAATCGGTGTCATATTCAACGTAGTATTTCTTTGTTGCATCCAAGTTTTTGATAAATGGTCTCCCTGTAATAATGGTAGATGAGTTTTTTTGTTTAAACCAATTGGATTCTATGATTGTCCGTTTCGATTTTATATCATAAATTATTGCATTACCAGAAGTTGAGTTAGTTTCAGGTATAAATAAGACATGGGTGTTTGGGAAATATCGGAAGAAAAAATTACCATAAATATTGGGTGCTCCACTATTGCTGTAGTTTTCAGGATTATTGAAAATTAGATTTTTACTGAGGGTAAATAAATTCATTACATGAATTTCTTGTGTAATTGGATTAGAATGTAACATTGAACTATCGAAAAATTGAATAGAACCATTCGAGTTTGATCCAACTCCAAAATCTGAATAATCATTTACCGAATCAATGTAGAAAGGATTTCCATTGTTTATATTAAATTTATAAAGTCTATTTGGGCCGTTGAATGTGCTTCCCCCTGCGGAAATAAGATTATTGTAAATTAGGTAAATTGTATCTTTGAAAGAATACCACGCTAGGATATTCGAAATGTCTTTAGTGAATCCTTGTGTTCCCGCAACAGGAGGGTTCAATTTTACAGTATTAACTGTTCTATTTTGAATGTTAAAAGTATTAATATAAGCTACAGTCCTGTCGTTACTAGTGGTTAAAAAATTAATCTTGTTTTTATATTGCCCCAGGGATAGTGAAATGCCATTATTGAAATTGTAAAAGTAATCCGTATTTGTGGTTTTGAAAATGAGTTTTGCACCACAATTTTGTTTTGACTGTGAAACTACAAATTCTCCTTTTGAGCCATTTGTTGCGTAATAATATCCAATGTAATACACCGAATCATTATACTCTACAAATTCACGAATAGTTACATTCCCCAACCCAAAATAATTCGGAACAGTGGGTTCACAGAATCTTTTAATTTTCACACCTTTGGATAAAATCAAATTATAACTTGAATCACCAGAAGTTGAAAATCCACTATTTTGGTTTATGTTTTTAAATAATTCCGAAGTTGCAATTTTTTTAATACCCTTGGTTAGTCCCAGTGAATCGTTTTGCAAGGTTAATTCCTGTAATTCATTGGTCGGGTTTTCATCTAAAAGTTTGATTGAATTACCATTTGAAATTGAAAGGCTATCACCTTTTAATGACAAATTTTGGAACTCATTTCCGATTATCAAGTCTTTGTCCAGCTGTAATTTTGAATTTAATGCAGCAATTGAATCTAGTAAGATTTGGTTTAAACTATCTAATGTTTGAAATGATATACCACCTTCATTTCCCACTAGGGTGTCTTTATCTCGTATCTTTAAATAATCAAATTTGGTTTTTAAATCGTTAATTAACGAGTCATTTTTGCTGTTATCGAATTTTAAACTTTTGGGAACAAATGCATAGGGAACTGACCAAAATTTTTCGACACCGATTAATTCGAAATTTCCATATCCTTCAAAATCGATTTCAACCTGTAAATGAGCATTTCCTAGCTCCCAATTCAACTGGGAAAAATCTCCAGACAATTTAGTGCCTTGGCCAATAACTAAATTAAATACACCAAAATCATCGGTCTTTGTTTCGTGTGTTTCCGAAAATTCAATGCTTCCAGGATAGGTTTCAAAAATTGAGAATCTTACTTGAATGTTTTTATTAGCCCAGTAAATTTGATTTAAATTCTCTCCGGCTAACTTGATATTTTGTTTTTTAATGGCTACTGCTTGATAAGAAATACCTTGAGGTACAGATTGCCCGAACGCTATATTAATCGTTGAAAGCACGAATAATAAGTATAGTGTAATTGTTTTCATTTGTTTAAAAGTATAATTTGAGATTCTTGGTATTGTGAGTTTGTGGAAATTGTGATGGTGTAGGCCCCATTCGATAAATTGGACATGTCGATTCGATTAGTTATTGTGTTTATTACTTCTCGATTCGAAATATCCGTGACAGTGATTTTTTGGATTTTTTCAGTTGAAATAATATTTATAAAACCATCAGTGGGGTTAGGGAAAATATTAAACTTTAAAATATTCTTTGTATCATTTGATTTGAAGATTTGGATGAACTGGCTGTTATAATGCAATCCATTTGAATTGGTATTATGAGTTATGCAGTTACCATGTAAAAGTTGGAAATTGCCAACTTGTTTGCTGTTTATAACTGAACCAATGTGATAGGATTTGATTGATTGTGCCCTGATATTAGAGTTGAAATTGAATACACAGAGCGTAAAAAACAGTAGTATTTTTAAATGTTGCATGGTAACATTACTTTTAAACCCATTCCAAATTGATGAATATTAGTACTCTCGTCAGTATGCAATTCTTCAATTCCACCTATAGATTGACGATAAAATATATAAGGATTGATATTGCCGACCGATATTTCCCAACCCTTAAATAATACCTCTGAATAAACAGCGAATACAGTAGGTTTGAACATTCTATTGTTACGAACGGATAAATTATTTGTAGTTTGAGACGAGTAGTTGCGAAGTAAAAAAGATGGGCCGATGGAAATTGAATTAATTACTTTTTGGAAATGGTAACGAATAGGTACATCGATTGTAGTATAACCCAATTCAATGTTTGAAGTAATGTCTTCTGATGTATATTGACTTTTGAAGTTAGTTTTACCAATGAGTAAAGAACTACTTATTTTTTCAAAATCTCCAAAACTAATTCCAAATCGTAAATCATTGTTAGAAATTGTTTTATAATCCAAATTACGGTTGTTGTAGTTTAAATACGAAAATTGTGGTCCAGCTAGGAAATCGATGCCTAAATTCTGAGATTGTAGATCAATGAGGGGTGTGTTAAAAAACAGTAGAAATGAAACAAGATGCTTAATTTTTTTCATGGGTTTCGAAATTATTTTAACTTTTGATTGTATCCTACAATGTATCATTGTATTTAAATTACTTTGTGTATATTGCATATTAGTTAGCAAATGGAAAATAAACAGAATTACGAACGTCCCTCAACTATAAGAGTGATTCGTGAAAGCAACGGATATTCACAGGAGTATATCGCGTCAAAGCTTGATATTACTCAACAGGCATATTCGAATATTGAAAAACATCCCGAAAACGCATCCGTTAAACGTTTGAAACAGATTTCTGAGATACTTGCAGTGCCGGTTACAAGTTTAATTGGTGAGTCTGAGCATTACATCCAACAAAACTTCCAACAACAAGGTGGACAAGCAGCAACCATATTTCATATACAAGGATTGCCAGAGCAAGAACGTCAACTTTATGAACGGTTAATTACAGAATTGAAAGAAGAGATCCAATTATTAAAATCATTAATTGGAACCAACTCGAAATAGTAAAATGGCCATATAATATATATGCCCTTAACTTTTGAAGTTAAACGCTACGTGGAGTTTAATATTTGAGGTTGTAATCCCAAGAATAAAAAAAATCCACTCGTATTAGGAGTGGATTGATTTTGGTTGAAATGATAAACTCAATGGTGGTGGAGGTTTGGATTTACCTGTAAAAATTCCATTTTTAGGAGTTGTTAGTAATGTGTTTTCATGAGCTTTAATGGCTTGAATATTGGAATCAAACCAACTATGCTCAATCCTATTTCGAATCAAAATTAAGATTTTTGAATTTTCCCACCCACAATCAAATCAATTCAAATCTTTTTAAAACAAGTAGAAACACCATCCCCCCCCAAAATCAACTTAATAACTTTTTTTTGATTGAATGGAATTTCTTCAATCTCGATTCGGTAATGTAGTTTTAGCTGTAATTGCTTCACCAGGAGCTATGGGCGCCAAAGGTACAATTAAACTGTTTTGTGTTGACTCGGGTGAAGTGATTCAAAATCAAGTAGATATCCAAATTGATGAGGGTCAGTATTACGAAGTAAGCAATTGGTTTCTTGAACATTCGGATAATTATCCCGAATATCTGAAGTCATGTAAAAAGGCAAACAAAGAACCCAAACTTAAACCAAACAATTCAATTCCTTTGGATCGATTGCATTTTGATGAGGTTTATCTGGGGATGGGGAATTGTCTCTATCTCCGAAAATTGATAAAATTCGAATGGTCTGCATCAAATTTATCCTTCGAAGAAAATTCTGATTTTTACCAAATTGGATTGACAGAATTACCGTCCTACGATGAATTTCAATTTATATTTGCTGAATCGTAAAGTTGAATGGCTAAAGTGTATTTTATTCTTTTTTTGATTTTTGGGGACATTCTTAAAACTTGTAATTTCAAAAACTTATGTCATCAAATGAATTTAAAGTAACCAAGGGAGATGTTTTTAACTGCAAAATCAAAAATGTTGCTGTATTAGGCAATGGCTACTTCAAACTTAAATTTGAATTAACTGAAATTCCTGAGCATGAAGGTTTACTGTATGAAACGGTGATAAAATCCAATTGGGCGTTATTAGAAGTTGTTAATTACTACAAATGGGGTAATAATAAATTTCAAGTGGAGTTTGATGGACTCGATGAATTGAAAGGAAAAATCAACTGGATAATTCGAAAAGTGGATTAAAACGAATTCCTTATAGAATCCTGTCCTAATGGTTCGATATTCACGTCCAACAACTGAATCGCGGTGTTCGAAAGAAGGGCGCAATTGTTTATTTTTGAATAAATATGGGTGCGATATGGCGAAATTTTGGGCGCAACGCAATAAAAATAGGCGCAAATGTTGATTTAAAATTATAACTGGGCGCAAAATTTAATATGTCAACGTAAAAAGTCCACGAATTGAATTTGACTATTCTGTTTTCTCTTCGTGACAATTTTACTCTGTTCTTTGTCACCATTCATTCAGCAATTCCTGTTGTGAGTGCTGAATCCATTCGGAAAACCTGGCAATAACTAAAATCATATCTCTAAGGCAATATGGATTGAAGCGGCTGCCGTCACGGATTGTGCGCTTGCCACTAACAATGGTTTCGGGATGGTATGTGTCAACGAGCCTTTTCATCAGATGAGCTTT
>JACCDS011887745.1_pt1 | contig 11261 bp, 6 predicted proteins | sample 7446441 | NCBI WGS metagenome assembly JACCDS01 (sample SAMN15323445, study PRJNA562643) | freshwater metagenome | isolation source: river surface water | place: USA:Blue River Watershed | collected 2017-08-17 | reverse complement strand
TACAAGGACTACGACGACCAGCAGGAGCTGGGCACGCGCAACATCAAGGTGGCGCTGCGCCGCCTGCGCCGTTTTGCGCGCGAGGGCTCGCACGACGAGCTGGACCTCGATGGCACCATCCGCAAGACGGCGGCCAATGCAGGTTATCTGGACATCCTGATGCGCCCGGAGCGCCACAACAACGTCAAGGTGTTGCTGCTCATGGACGTGGGCGGCACCATGGACGACCACATCGCACGGGTCGAGGAGATGTTCTCGGCCGTCAAGGCCGAATTCAAGCACTTGGATTTTTATTACTTCCACAACTGCGTCTACGACTTCATGTGGAAGAACAACAAGCGCCGCTTTGCCGAAAAGTTCGCCACCTGGGACATCCTGCGCAAGTACAACAAGGACTACAAGCTGATCTTCATCGGGGATGCGACCATGAGCCCCTATGAAATCCTGCAACCCGGTGGCAGCGTGGAATACAACAACGAAGAAGCCGGCGCCGAATGGCTGCAACGCCTCACGCATGCCTTTCCGAAATTCGCCTGGATCAACCCCGAGCCCCAGGGCGTGTGGCAATACCGCCAGAGCATCTCGATCATTCAGCAACTGATGAGCCAACGCATGTTCCCGCTCACCCTCAAGGGGCTGGAAGACGCCATGCGTTTGCTGAGCAAGTGAATCTGCGCACGCGCTTTCGGGGCCTGCTGCTGGCCTGCGCCTTCTTTTGCTCTGCGGTCCTGGCCCAGGCCAACCCCCAGGAAAACCTCGCTTTCGAGGTGACCATCCAGGCCGACGAAGCCGAGGTGGCCTCTTGGGTGTCACAGCACCTGGAGCTGCAGCGCTACAAGCACCTGCTGGACCTGGACGAGCAGGAGATGGCCAAGCTGTTGCGCGATGCCGATGTGCAGGCCCGCGATCTGCTGGCCACGCTGGGTTACTTCAGCCCGCAGCTGACCTGGCAGCTGGACTCCGGGTCATCGGCGCATCCACCACGCCAGGTTCGCCTGGATATCCAGGTCGGACCGGCCGCCCGCATCACCCAGGTGCAGATCCTGTGGCAAGGCGACATTGAACACAACGCGCAGGCCGCACGACAACGTGAACAGGTCGCCGCAGAATGGGCCCTGCCCAGCGGGCAGGACTTCAGTCAGACCCTGTGGAGCCAGGCCAAAACCCAAGCCCTCAAGCAGGTGCAGGCCGAGCGTTACCCCCTGGCCCGCATCGTGGACAGCCAGGCCCGCGTCGATGTCCAGACCCAGCAGGTGCAACTGTCGCTCACCATCGACTCCGGCCCGCTGGTGCACATCGGGCCATTGCGCATCACAGGCACCGAACGTTACAGCCTGGAGCAAGCCGAACGACTGGCCCATTTGACGCCGGGTGCCGTATACAAACAAAACGACCTGCTGATGGCCCAGCAACGGCTGGTGGTCAGTGGTTTTTACGATGCGGTGTTTGTCTCGCTGGACCCGGAGGGCCCCGTGGACGCCATGCCTGTGAAAGTGGAATTGAAAGAAACCCTGCGCCAGAAATGGGTGCTGGGTCTGGGTGTGCGCAGCGAGAGCGGTCCGCGCCTGACCGCCGAATACACCCACCACCGCGTGCCGGTGCTGGACTGGCGCGCCGTGACCAAATTGTCGGTGGACAAGAACCTGCAAACCTGGAGCCTGGACATGCTGGGCCCGCCCGACCCCAGTCTGTGGCGCTGGCATGGCGCATCGCAGCTGGAGCGCCAACACTTTGTGGGTTACGACGTCAACAGCCAGCGCTGGCGTTTCGGCCGAACCCAACGCGAGGAAAGAACCGACCGCTCGTACTATGCCCAATACGACACCTCGTCCAGCACCGGCGGCCTGGTCGGCCAGCGCGAAGCCATGAGCGCGAACTACGCCTGGACATGGCGGCGTTTTGACAGCCTGCCTTTTCCCACACAAGGTCTGGGCGGCAGCCTGGAGCTGGGCTCCGGCGTGAGTCTGGGCGCGCAACGCGAACCCTTCACACGTTGGCTGGCCCGCGGTCTGTTGCTGCAGCCCCTGGGGCGCACCTCGGGCCGTCTGGCCTTGCGCGCCGAAGCCGGCAGCGTGATCAGCCGGGACACCTCCGGCCTGCCCACCACCCAGCTGTTTGTGGCCGGGGGCGACAACAGCGTGCGCGGTTACGCGCTGTCCAGCATCGGCGTGGTGCAAAGCAATGGCGCCATCGCCGCCGGCCGCTACCTGGCGACCGGCAGCGTCGAGTGGCAACGCCCCATCCGTTGGAACCAGCAACGCACCGACTGGGAAACCGCCGTGTTTGTGGACGCCGGCGCCGTGGCCGACGACCTGAACCAGATGAAAGCCCAGATCGGCTACGGCGTGGGCGCCCGCTGGCGCAGCCCCATCGGCCCCTTGCGCATGGACCTGGCCTATGGCCAAGCGGTTCGGAAACTGCGTCTGCACCTGAGCGTGGGCTTTGTCTTCTGATGCACACCGCACCCGACACCCCAGCTGACACCCCCTCCGCCCCCCGGTCACGTGCTGGGGCCCGCCGCTGGCGGGTCTGGCTGGCTGGTGTGGCGCTGGTCCTGGGCGGTCTGTGGTGGTGGTCGGGCAGCGCGGGCTCTTTGGGCAGCGCCCTGCGCGGCATCGCCTGGCTGTTGCCTGCGGGCCAAAGCCTGCACATCACCCAGGCCGAAGGCAGCCTGCGCCATGGCGGTCAGGTGCTGCAGTTGCAGTGGCAGTCAAACGGCCTGAACGTGCAGGCCCGGCACATCACCGTGCAGCTCGATTGGTCACGCTGGGGCGCCAAGGTCCTGCCCTTGAGCCGGCTGTCGATGGAAACACTGGAGATCGACGACCAACGCCCGGCCAGCGAGCCCGAAGCGCTGCAAACCCTGCAACTGCCGCTGCACATCGACCTGCCCTGGCAAGTGGACCGCTTGACCTTGGCAGGCGCGCTGGGCTTTGAAGCCACCGGCCTGCAAGGACACTACCGTTACAACGGCCTGGCGCACACACTGGACATGCCCGCCTTTGAAGTGGCCCAGGGTCGCTACACCTTGCAGGCCAAGCTGCAAGCCGCCGCCCCCATGGCTTTGACAGCCCGGCTGCAAGGGCAGGTGCACACCCCCGACACGGCACGCCTTGGCCCCATGGTGCTGGACGCACAGGCCACGGTGGAGGGCTCGCTTGCGGGGCCTGACGCCCGCCTGAATGTGCAAGCGCAACTGCAGCCCCTGGCGGCCATGGCCACAGCATCGGCCAAGGCCCTGCACATGCAGTTACAGGCGCAGATCCAACCCTGGCAAAAGCAGGCCATCGCCCAAGCCCAGGCCGACTGGCGGCACCTGAACCTGGCCGCCCTGTGGCCCGGCGCACCCCAGACCACATTGACCGGCCAGGCGACGGTGACGCCCGATGGCCCCGCATGGCGCATCCAGGCCCGGCTCGACAACCAGACGCCTGGCCCCTGGGACCAACACGCCCTGCCCTTGAGTCGGCTGAACCTCCAATTGCGCGGCCAGGCGGCCCAGTGGCAAGTACAACAACTGCAAGCCTGGGTGGCCGGTGGCCGGGTGGAAGGTGAAGGCGGCCAGACCCCGGCCGGATGGACCGGACAAGTCCAGGTGCGGGGCGTGCAAGCCAGACAGCTGCACACCGCGCTGAGCAGCGCCAGCCTGCAAGGCCAGATCCAGGCACACACCACCGATGCCGATGCCGTGTCCTTTGTGGCCGATCTGGGTGCGACAGCCGGCACCGCCACACAACAGACCGGTCTGCGCTGGGACAAGCTGCACCTGCAAGGCCAATGGCAAGGGGCCACCTGGGACATCCAGTCGCTCGATCTGCAGGCGGCCGATGCACGGCTGCAAGGGCAGTTCAGCTTCCAGCCCGCTCAACGCCACGCGCAAGGTCAGCTTCAGCTGAAGCTGCCCGGCCTGCACGCCCAAGCCGAAGGCCTGCTGGCCCCGCAACAGGGTCGAGGCCGTGTGCACATCGACATCCGCGACGCGGCGCAGGGCATGGCCTGGCTGCGCCGCTGGCCGGGTGTGGTCGAACGCCTCCAGCCCTGGCAGGCTGCGGGCACCGGTCAGCTCCAGGCGCAGTGGGAAGGTGGCTTCGAACAAGGCCAGACGCCGGTGCAGCTGGATGCGCTGCTGCCCCGTCTGGTCTACCAAGGTCGGGGCAGCGCTGCGTGGCAAGTGCCGCACACACAGATCACGGTGAGTGGCCGCCTGCAGGCCCTGCAAGCGCAGCTGGACACGCGCCTGCAAAGCGGCGCGCAAACCGTGCAGGTGAACACCCGGCTGAGCGCGGCCAGCCCCCAGCCGCGCAGCGGCGAATGGCAAGGCCGGATCGAGAGCGCCTCGGCCCTGATCACCGCTCCGGGCCAGCTGGGCCGCACTGGCCGCTGGCAGGCCCAGCTGCAAGAAGCTGTGGCCTGGCGCTGGACCCCGGACAACGCCGGCCAGGCGCTGCATTGGCAGGCCGGCCAAATCCTGTGGCAAGGGCCCACCCCGGGCTCGGCACGCCTGGTGTGGGATGCCGGCCAATGGCGCCAACATGCCGCCAACCGCACGCGTGCACCACAGCCCGCCGCCTCCCGCACACAGCTGTCGGCCCGCATCGACGAGCTGCCACTGAGCTGGATACCGGGCGGCCTGGCGCCCGAGATCCAGAGCGACTTGCTGCTCAAAGGCCATGTGAGCTGGGCCCAAGCCGAGTCGCTGCAACTGCAGGCCGTGCTGGAACGCAGCCGGGGCGACCTGCGCATCAACGCCGAAAACGCACCGGGTCAACGCCTGAATGCGGGCCTGAGCGAAGCGCGCCTGCAGCTGCAGGTGGATGGCGAAGCCGTGCAAGCCCAGCTCACCTGGGTCAGCGAACAAATGGGCCAGGCCCAAGCCCAAGTCCAGACGCGTCTGAACCGCAGCCCGGACGGCTGGCACTGGTCTGGGCAGGCCCCGGTGTCGGGCAGGGTGAAAGCCCAGCTGCCCCGTGTGGGCGCCTGGTCCTTGCTGGCCCCGCCGGGCTGGCGTGTGCAGGGCACCCTGGATGCGCAACTCGAACTGTCGGGCACCCGCGATCAACCACAATGGCAAGGCCATGTGCAGGCCGACAACCTGGCCGTGCGCTCGGCGGTGCAAGGCATCGAATTCAGCCAGGGCCAATTGCGCGCACGCGTGCAGGGGCAGCAAGTCGCGCTGGAACAACTGAGCTTGCGGGGCGCCGGGGCACAAGGTGGCGAGCTGCAGGCCCGGGGCCAGCTGAACTGGCTGACTGCCGCCACCAGCGCTGCCAACGCCTCGCCCCTGAGCCAGGTCGACATGGCGCTGAACATCCAGGCCAACGCATTGCGGGTGAGCAACCGGGCCGACCGACGCCTGACCGTGTCGGGTCAGGTCAACGCCCGCATGCAGCAAGGCCAGCTGCAATTGCGCGGACAGCTGCAGGCCGACCAGGGGCTGTTCATCCTGCCCGAAGACAGCACCCCCACACTGGGCCAGGATGTGGTCGTGATGGACCCGCGCCAGGGCCCGGTGAGCAACCCCACAGCGCCGGCACAGACCGCATCCTGGGTCGGCACACCGGATGTGCAAGTCACGCTGGCCCTGGGACCGGACTTCCAGATCCAGGGCATGGGCCTGAGCTCGCGTCTGACAGGCCAGGTGAATTTGCTCAGCAATACGACCACCCAAGGCCTGCCCCGCCTCCATGGTGAAGTGCGCACCGAAGGCGGACGCTACAAGGCCTATGGCCAGCAGCTGAAGATCGAAACCGGTTTGTTGCGCTTCAATGGCCCTTATGACAACCCGCAACTGGACATTCTGGCGATACGGCCGAACCTGTCGCAACGCGTGGGCGTGCAGATCAGCGGCACCGCCTTCACACCCAAAGTGCGCCTGTACGCCGATCCCGACATGCCCGATGCGGACAAGCTCGCCTGGCTGGTGCTGGGCCGCTCGGCGGCCGGCGGAGGTGCCGAATCGGCCGTGCTGCAACAAGCGGCGCTGGCTTTGTTGAGCAGCAATGGCAAAACCCTGAGCGGTGAGATGGCCAGCGCCTTGGGCTTGGACGAAATTTCACTGGCCAGAGGCAGCCGCAGCGACAGCACCGCCACCGGCGCGGCGGTCACCCTGGGCAAACGGCTGTCGAAAGATTTTTACCTGGTCTATGAAACCAGCCTGCGCGGCACCTTCGGCAGCTTTTATGTGTTTTATGACCTGTCACGCCGACTGACCTTGCGCGCACAAACCGGCCAGGACAACGCGCTGGACCTGATCTACACGGTGCGCAAGGACTGATCAGGCTTTGGCCTGCAAGGCCGGCACATTGCGCTGCAAGGCGGCCACCAGGTCCTTGTACTCGAAGGGCTTGAGCAGATAGTCGTTCATGCCGGCCGCCAGACAACGGTCCCGGTCCTCGCTGAAACCGGCGGCCGTCAGGGCCACGATCGGCAACTGCTGGTGCGCCGGGTTCTGACGCAGCAGCCGGGTGGCCTCCAGACCGCCCAAAACCGGCATCTGGATGTCCATCAAGACCAGGTCATAGTGCGCCGCATTGACCTTCTGCACAGCCACCTGACCGTTTTCCGCCACCTCCACCTGTGCCCCGGCCAGCACCAGCAACTGGCGCAGGATGTCGCGCATGGAAGCGTTGTCCTCGGCCAGCAAGACACGCAGGCCCCGGATCAGGTCCGGCGTTTGTCCCGGCACCGGCGCGGCAACCCACGCCACCGGGTCCACCTGCGGCAAGCGCACAGTGACCCAGAAAGTGGCCCCCTGACCCGGCTGGGACACGACGCCCACCTCGCCGCCCATCTGACCGGCCAGCCGCTTGCAAATCGACAAGCCCAGGCCCGTTCCGCCATGGGCGCGGGTCTGCGCGTTGTCGCCCTGCACAAAGCCATCGAACACCCGCGCCTGCAAATGCGCATCCAGACCAATGCCGCTGTCCTGCACTTCCAGGCGCAGACCGTCGTGGGCATCTGCGGCCCGCACCGACACCCGCACATGGCCATGCTCGGTGAACTTGACCGCATTGCTCACCAGGTTCAGCAGCACCTGGGCCAGGCGCTGTGCATCGCCCAGCCTGTGCACGCTCACATCGGGGGCGATCTCGGCGGTGTAGTGCAGGCCCTTGCGGCTGCAGGCCTCGCTGACCAGGTCCCCGACCAGCTGCAACACCTCGCGCAAGTCCATGGGCTGGCGGGCCAGGGTCAGCTGGCCACGCTCCATTTTCGAAAAGTCCAGCAGGTCATTGATGATGCCCAGCAACAAGCGTCCGGCGCTTTTGCTTTTCTGCAGCCAAACGCGTTGCTCATCGTTCAAGGGCGTGTTGAGCGCCAGATCCGTCAAGGCCAGGATGGCGCTCATCGGGGTGCGGATCTCATGGCTGATGTGCGCCAGAAACTCGGACTTGGCCGCATTGGATTTCTCGGCCCGCTCACGCGCCTCGAGCAAACTGTCCTCGTACAGCCGGCGCTGGCTGATGTCACGCGTGACGCCCAGGATTTCGACCAATGACCCATGGTCTCCCATCAAGGGAAAAGCCAGCACCTCGGTCCAAAAGCGTGAGCCGTCCTGACGCCAATACTCCAGCTCACCCCGAAATTGCGGTGGCAACTGGCCCTGCTGCACCGCCGTGACCACCTCGTGAAAGTACTGGAGCACCCGATCACGCGAATCGGGCGTGAGCGTTTCATCGATGGTCTGGGCCATCGCCTGCTCCGGGGTGATGCCGCGCAAAGGCTCGACGGCCGGGCTCACATAAGTCACGGCCCCCAGAGGGCTCATGGTCCACACCACATCGCGGGCATTGTCCGCCAGCAGGCGAAGCCGCTGCTCGCTCACACGCAGCTGTTCCTGGGCCAGGATCTGCTCGGAAATGTCCTTGACGATCACCACACACACCGGTCTGGCGCGCCGATCGGTCAGGGTCGCCAGCACCGAGACCTCGACAAACACCGGCACAGGGTCGGCCTGCAACAAGCGGTAGACCCAGGAGCCCGTGACCGGCTGCGCATCGGTGAAAAAATTGCCCGCCTCGGTTTGACCCAGACGAGACACCGGCTGCGCCAACGTGGACCAAGCCACCTGCCGCAAAGCCTGCACCGACCGTCCCAGCCGCTGCGCCAGCTTGTCATTGACCGAGCGGATGATCCCGGTGTGCAGCTCCACCGTCGCCACCCCGAACGGGGCCTGCTCAAACAAAATCTGCAAGCCGTCCCTCTGGGGCGCCAGCATCCGAGAAAATGTCTTTTTTAGCAGATTGAGCATTTTTTGATTATCAATCAAGTCCATGCCGGGCGAAGGGCTGCGCTGCCGGTGACCTGTAAAATCCGCGCACCGCCACCGTAGTTCAATGGATAGAACTCTCCCCTCCTAAGGGAGTGATACAGGTTCGATTCCTGTCGGGGGCACCAGCTCCACCCCCACGCCTCATCCCACCGCCATCGCCCGCATGGGCTAGATCGGCCAAGGCCCCAGCGCAGGCACATGGAAGGGCAGGATCAGCTGTTTGGCCTGTTTTTCCTGCTGCAGGAAATAGCACTCGCAGCACATTTTCTTGAGCACCGCACTGTCTTGGATTTCGATGTAGCCGCGTCGCGATTCGACACCCTGCAATTTGCGAAATGCGTGTGTGATAGCCTCGCGCCGAACCCCCAAGGCATTGGCCATGTCCTGGTGCGTCGCCTTGAGCAGGATCGCGCCCGCCAGGTCCGAGCGGTTGAGCACCCATTTGGCGAGCCGTTGATCGATCGGATGGAAATGGCTGCAAGCCATTTCGAGTGAAATTCTCCTCAGGGTCTGGATGCTGGCCATCCAGAACATCCTGAAAATCGCAGACCCGGTCTGGGCTTCCTGCATCAGGCGGATGCGGCTCATGCTGAAGGCCAGGCCCGAATCGACCACATAGATGCGGTGCAAGCCCGTGGCGTATTCCAATGCCCGCACGCCGGCGATGCCTTCGCGCCCGATCAGGGCGGTTTCGATGGCGCCTCCATCGCTGAGCACCATGGCAATGCCGATCGTGGCCGTCACCGGAAAAAGGATCTTCTCGCAGGGATCGCCGGGTTCGGCCAGGGACTGACCCGCCACCAACGAAACCAAGTGAAGATCGGGCAAAAGCCTTTGCAAGACGGCATCCGGCAGTTGTTCAAGCAACAGATTTTGTTTGGGATGGAACACGGTCACAGGGCCCCAAGTCGGGTTGGCATGGGGCAAGCCTATACCTTTTGATAGCCCCTGTATGTGGGCCATCACACAGACAAGGGCCCAGGCAGCCGCCTGGACTCAGCCGCGGATCGGACCGGGTGTCACCAGACGCGCCAGCACGCGCTTGAGGTTGGCCGGCCAATGGGTCTGCGACTCTTTCTCATCCAGGCTGTAACGGCGCCCCGAGGGCAACACGTGCATCTCCAGGCCCAGCATTTCCATCTGCTCCTGGGCGTCCACTTCGTCCACATTGGAGCGCATGCGGGTCGGGTCCACCACCGTGACCGAACCGCGCCCGATGACTTCGATGGCCCGGTTGCGCTCGATCACCAGGGCGGTGTCTTCATCGATGCCGACCCCCAGCAAATCGGGCCGCATTGCCAGGGTGGACATCAGGCGGGCCAGCCGCCGGCGCTCGGAAAAATGCTGGTCCACCACCGCTTGCGTGATGAAACCCAGGCCCATGTCGGTCGCGGTGGCTTCCTTGCTGGGCCGCAGCACCGCCGCACCCTGGGCAATCATGTGCCGCGACATCACGGCCGCCCCGGCGCTGGTGCCGCCCATGCAACAGCCGCGCAAATGAAAGGCCTGGTGCAAGCTGGTGTAGGCCGGGGTTTCCCACAGGGCCTGCATCAACTGGCTTTGGTCTCCCCCGCTCATGAAAATGCCATCGGCTTGCAAAATGTCCTGTTGCAACTCGGGCGCATGGGCGCTGTCACGGTCGGTCAGCGCCAGGCGCTGAAAGTCCATCACGCCCAGCTCATGGAAGACCTGCCGGTAGCTGTGCCACACGGCATCGGGGTCCCCGCTGGCCGCGGTGATGAGCCGGATCCGCGCTGCCGTGCCGCCACAGTAATCGACAAACTTGCGCAGAATGAGTCGGTCCTGCATGCGGTCTTCGGCCCCGCCAATCACCACCAGACGGGCCTGGCGTGGGGCCTGGGCGAAGGCGCCAGGGGCCAGCCAGCCACTGGCCATGGCCAGCAACAGCTGTCTGCGCTGAAAACGGTGTGCGAGCAAAGCCATGTCCGGTCTGAAGTTCAAACCAAGAGCATATCGTCTGTGCGTGAAGCGGCCTTGTTGTCGTGCCAGGCCACCGCCAGTTTGTCACCCGCTTTGGCTTTGCGCAGGGTGAGCTGGAGGTAGGGGTTTTTGGAGACGCCCGGCCCCCAATCGGCGCTGAGCACCGGTTTGCCATTGAGGCTGATCGTCACCTGGTCGATGTGCCAGGCGGGCACCAGCCGGCCTGCGGCGTTTTTGCGCTGGCCGGACTCCATCTCGTGGGCCATGCGCATGCGCACCAGGGCCGATTCACCCTGCAACTGGGCGCGGATGCGGGTGGGCTCGGTGGGGCGTTTGCTGTCCACCGCTTCACTGGTTTCAGAGGTCGAACCGCAGCTGCCCAGCACCACCTTGACTTCTTTTTTGGCAAACCAGGCACGGCCATCGCTGGTGATGGCCACCGCGTACACGTCCGAGGTCTGGGCCATCTTGGTGTGCACGGTCAGGGCCGTGTCCACCGCATCGCTGAGCTGGAACACCGCGATCAGGGGCGTGGGGTTTTTCTCGACGAACAACACCAGGCGTTCGACACCGGGCAGTTTGGTGGCGATGTCCACCGGCACGGCCGCACCGTTCTCGGCATAGTCCAGTGTGCCCAGGCGCACATCGGCACTGGCGGCCAAGGACTTGACGCCCAAGGCCTTGACCACCTGCGCCAGGGTCTTGCCCTCAAAGGCGGCCGTGGCCGCCTGCGCGGGCTGCGCCCACCCACCCAAGGACCACCACAACGGTGGCGCAGTCAGGCTGTGCAACAGCGTGCGACGACGGATGGACATGGCCAGCGCCTCGGTCAAGCCAGGGTGTCGGCCCAGATGTTGCGGGCCCAGGCCAATGCATAGTGGCCTTCCAGGGCGTTGGCCGCAGCCGACACCCCGCCGGAGCCCGGCACCGTGAGCATGGTTTTCTGTGCCGCGTCGTAGCGGTGCACGCTGGCCACATGCACCACTTCTTCGGCGCTCACAAAGCTGTAGCAGGTGTTGTTGTAGATGGGCAGTGTGTTGACCGGCTGATC
>JACCDS010069961.1_pt1 | contig 11261 bp, 11 predicted proteins | sample 7446441 | NCBI WGS metagenome assembly JACCDS01 (sample SAMN15323445, study PRJNA562643) | freshwater metagenome | isolation source: river surface water | place: USA:Blue River Watershed | collected 2017-08-17 | reverse complement strand
GCCGGTGCAGGCCGACCAGGCGGTCGCCGGGTGCCACGTCGGGGAAGGCCACGCGCATGGCCTGCAGCCATTCCTGCGCCTCGGCGGTGCTGACGGCTTCGAGCCGCTTCATCTCGTCGAGCGAACGTTCGGCGATCGCCTTGCCTTCGAGCCGTCGCACGTAGGCCAGCTCCAGCGCATAGGGGCGGCTGGCCAGGTCATCGTCGACCCGCAGCGGCGTGGCGGTCCACAGGCGGGCGTCGTAGACGTGCAGGCCGAACCAGCGAAAGCGCATCCCGCCCTGCAGGCGCGCGTCGGGCAGGGCGTCGCCGATCTCCATGGGGATCGGTATCGCGGGCCCGCCGTCCTTGGTCGTGCCGTCCTTGGTCACGCCACTCGCCGGCGGGGTGTTGGCGTCCGCGGGCATCGGCAAGGCCAGCACGGCGGCCGAGCCCAGCAGCCACTGCAGGGCTGCGCGCCGGTCGGGCATGGTCGTCCGGAGGATGCTCATGACGGCCGCCGCAGCGTGAACTGGACGACGTCGGTGCTGCCGGCGTCGAAGGCGGCCTCGCAGTAGGCGAGGTAGAAGTCCCAGGTGCGCATGAAGCGGGTGTCGAAGCCGAGGCTGCGCACGGCGTCCTCCTGGGCCAGGAACATCGCCCGCCAGCGCCGCAGCGTCTCGGCGTAGTCGGGGCCGAAGGCGAGCTGCTGCTCGACGACCAGACCGGCCCGCTCGGCCGCCAGCCGGAACTCCTTCGGGCTGGGCAGCAGGCCGCCGGGGAAGATGTATTGCTGGATGAAGTCGGTCGAGCGCACGTAGCGATCGAACAGGTCGTCGTGGATGGTGATGCTCTGGATGCAGGCCTTGCCGCCGGGCTTGAGGCAGCGGCGGACCGTCTCGAAGTAGCTCGGCCAGTAGTCGCGGCCGACCGCCTCGAACATCTCGATGGAGACGACCGCGTCGAACGGCGCGTCGGCGATGTCGCGGTAGTCCTGCAGACGCAGGTCGGCACGTTCGGCCAGCCCCGCATCGGCCAGCCGGTGCTGCGCCCAGGCGAGCTGCTCGGTCGACAGCGTGACGCCCGTCAGGTGCGCGCCGGCGCGTGCAGCCGTCTCGGCCACCGCCCCCCAGCCGCAGCCGATCTCCAGCACGCGGCTGCCGGGCTGCACGCCGGCCTCGTCCAGCGCCCGCTTCATCTTGGCCTGCTGGGCCGATTCGAGCGATTGCTCGAAGCCTTCGGCAAACCAGGCGCTCGAATAGTTCATCGAGCCGTCCAGCCAGCGCTCGTAGAACGCGTTGCCCAGGTCGTAGTGGGCGTGGATGTTGCGACGGCTGCCGCGCCGGCTGTTGCGGTTGAGCAGGTGCTTGAGCCGGTACAGCAGCCCGCCCCAGCGGCTGCCGTAGACGACGCGCTCGATGGCCTCGCGGTTGGCGAGGAAGAAGCGCAACAGTCCGGGCAGATCGCGGGTGGTCCAGCGGCCGTCGATCCAGGCCTCGGCCAGACCGATGTCGCCGGACTTCAGCACCGCCGTGCAGACCGACCAGTCCTGGATGCGCAGCGACGCGTGCGGCGCCTCGCCATGTCCGACCCGCAGCAGCTGGCCGTCGGGCAGGTGCAGCTCGATCGAGCCGTGGCGGATCTGGCGCAGGCAGCGCAGCACCGTGCGCGCGGCCAGCGGCAGGCGTGGCAGCAGGGTGTCGAGGTCGATGGCCAACGTGGTCGCGGCGCGGTCGGCGGTCATGGCGGTGTCGAGCATGGCGGATCTCGGCTGGAACATGGGAGGGTGGACGGCGGATGGGCGCCCGGTTCGGCCTCAGCGGCTGACCGGGATCGACGGTGGTTCGGGCTTGCGGAAGAACGGCACCTGCTTGAGCCACAGCCGCAGCGCCTGCCAGTGGATGCGCGCCATGACGCCCATCGTCAGCAGCGGCATGGCCAGCCAGGCGCGCCAGAGCTGGCGGCGCGTCAGCGGCAGCAGCTCGCCGCTGATGCGGGTCTCGATCAGCGGGCCCTGGGCGTCGTCGTGGTCGACCCGGGCGATCAGCCGGGGCAGGCGTGAGGACGATGCGGCGGCGGACCGGGGCGCCACGTCGCTGCGCAGGAAGCGGAAGCGGTAGGTGCCCTCGACGGCGCAGAACGGCGAGACGTGGAAGACCTTGCGCGCCGTCATCTCGCGCCCCCAGCCGAGCGCGTCGCCCTGCAGCAGGTAGGCGTGGCGCTCGCCGAAGGTGTTGTTGACCTCGGCCAGCACGGCCACCAGCCGACCGTCGGCGGCGTGGGCGTACCAGAAACTGACGGGCTTGAAGGTGTAGCCGAGCACGCGCGGGTAGGTCTGCAGCCAGATCTCGCCGCCGTCCAGATCGGCATCGGCCAGACCCTCGCGGCGCAGCAGCGCGTCGATCCAGGCCAGCGCGTCCGGGCCGCCGTCGCCGTGGTCGGCATCGCGAAAGCTCACCAGCGCCGAGCGGTTGCGGGCGATCGCACCACCGGGTCGGCGGGCCCAGGCGCGCAGCGGCAGCATCAGCATCCAGGTCGGGTAGCGGAAGCTGTGCAGCGTCGGGCGCAGCCGCGTGTGCGTGACCTCGCCACGCAGCAGCAGCGGCTCGTCGCGCGGCGGCACCGGCGCGTTCATGCGGCCAGCCTTTCCGGAGCCGCCACGGCCGAAGAGCCGACGATCCGATCGGTGCGGGGCGAGGCCAGCACGGCACCCAGCGTCTCGGCCACCGCGAGGCCGGACTTCAGGCCGTCCTCGTGGAAGCCGTAGCCGGTCCAGGCGCCGCAGAACCAGGTGTGGCGCTGGCCCTGCAACGAAGGCACCCGACGCTGGGCGGCGATCGCGGCAAGGTCGAAGACCGGGTGGGCGTACTCGTAGGTGCCGAGCACGCGGTCCGGACGCGGCGCGCGCACCGGGTTGAGCGACACGACGACCGGTTGCGCGAACGGCAGGGGCTGCAGCCGGTTGATCAGGTAGTGCAGGCAGACCGCGGAGGACTCGTGGCTGGCGTCGCCGGCGTGTTCGTAGTTCCAGGCCGCCCAGGCCTTCGGACGACGCGGCAGCAGGGTCGCGTCGGTGTGCAGCACGGCCACGTTCGGGTGGTAGCGGATGGCGCCCAGCACGTCGCGCTCGGCCGGGCTGGCGTCGTCGCCCAGGATGCGCAGGGCCTGGTCGCTGTGGCAGGCGAAGACCACCTCGTCGAAGCGCTCGCTGCCGGTCGCGGTGTGCACCATCACGCCGCCAGCGGCGAGCCGGCGCACCGCCAGCACGGGCGTGTCGAGCCGGACCTCGCCGAGCTGGGGGCGCATCCGGCGCACGTATTCACGCGAGCCGCCGCGCACGGTGTGCCACTGCGGCCGGTCGTTGACCTGCAGCAGGCCGTGGTTGTGGCAGAAGCGGATCAGCGTGCCGATCGGGAACTTCAGCATCTGCTCGGTCGGGCAGGACCAGATGCAGCCGATCATCGGCAGCAGGTACCAGCGCCGGAACGCGTCGCCGAAGCGGTTCTCGTCCAGGAAGGCGCCGATCGACTGAGCCAGCGCCGCATCGGCGCCGCCCTGGGCCAGTGCGGTCGTCAGGCGGTTGAAGCGCAGCAGCTCGCGCAGCATGCCCAGGAAGGCCGGGCGAAACAGGTTGCGGCGCTGGGCGAACACGGTGTCGAGGTTGCTGCCGCTCCATTCGAGCGCGTCGGCCACCGACTGCACCGAGAACGACATGTCCGACGCGGCCACCGGCACCTGCAGGGTGTCGAACAGCCGCACCAGGTTCGGGTAGGTGCGCGGGTTGAAGACCAGGAAGCCGGTGTCCACGCCGTGCGTGACCGACTGGCCACTGGCATCGGGCAGGGTCACGTCGACCGTGTGGGCATGGCCGCCCAGCGTGGCGCCGGATTCGAACAGCGTGACCTGAAGGTCGGCTCGGTGGACCGCCGAGCCCAGCTGCCACGCGGCGGACAGGCCGGCGATGCCGGCTCCGATGACGGCGACGCGCCTCATGGGGCGACTCCGTCTGCCATGAAGGCAACCGTGCAGCAACCCGAAGCGAACGAGGGAGGGAGGGAGGAGGAGAGACGCTTCGAGCGGGCCATCGGCGATGCCGACCGTCTGCACGGTTGAAAACGAGGGGATGTGTCCGTCATGACCTGGCTGTACGCAGCGGCGGTCCTTCCGGATGCGAACGCACCCTCCACGGTGCGCTGCACCTTGTCCATGACTCGTTCATGCATGGGAAGTTCCCTCTACTTGCGTTGGATTGGGTTGCCGGACCGACCCGTCCTGCGTGGGCGCCTCAGGGAGTCGCCCAGCTTTTGTCCTGGTCAGAAAGTCGTCTGGTGGCTATATTACGGTTGAAACGTTGGTCTTTCAATGGATTGTCCAGGACATCTCAAGACCACTTGATGTACAGGCAAACCCCGCCCCCACCTACCTAGAGACGCCGACCATGAGCGCCGACACGAGCCCCCATCGTCTGTCCATGACAATTGCCGCCGTCGAGCGCGACACCCGCATCGGCAAGGACACGCTGCGCGTCTGGGAGCGTCGCTACGGCTTTCCGCAACCCGTGCGCGACGCCAACGGCGAGCGCCTCTACCCGCCGGAACAGGTCGAGCGGCTGCGCCACATCAAGCGCCTGCTGGACGCCGGTCACCGCCCCGGCCGCATCGTCGGACTCGGGCTCGAGGACCTGCTGCTGCTGGGCGGCAGCAATGGCGCCACCGCCCTGCGCAGCATCGGCGCGGAGGACCGCGATCCGACCGACGTCGAACGACTGATCGAACAGCTGCGCCGTCATGAGATCGGCGCGCTGCGGCGCTCGCTCGGCCAGTCGCTGCTGCGGCTCGGGCTCGAACGCTTCGTGCTGGACCTGGTGGTGCCGCTGCTGGCCGAGATCGGCCACGCCTGGTCGCACGGCCAGCTGGAGATCTTCGAGGAGCACATCGCCAGCGAGGTGCTCGAGACCGTGCTGCGCTCGGCGATCGCCGCCGGGCCGGATTCGGGCGTCAGCGCACGTCCGCGCGTGCTGCTGGCCACCGCCTCGTTCGAGAACCACGGCCTGGGCCTGCTGATGGCCGAGGCGGTGTTCCTGGTGCGCGGCTGCTTCAACATGAGCCTGGGCCGGCAGACGCCGATGCGCGACATCCTGCTGGCCGCCCAGGCGCACCAGGCCGACGTCGTCGCCATGAGCTTCAGCGCGGCCAGCAACCCGAACCAGGCGCTCGACTGCCTGGCCGAGATCCGCCAGATGCTGCCCCCGCAGATCGAGATCTGGGCCGGCACGCCGCTGCAGGCGATGCAGCGGCGCAGCCCCGACGGCATCGTCACGATGAGCCGGCTCGACGCCCTGCCGATCGAACTCGACCGCTGGCGCGCCGAACACCTCTGATCCCGCACAGTCGCTGCGGGCCCGCCACAGGCCTGCCACGGACGTTCAGAGTTTTCCAACGGTTGCGTCAAGGTCGGTGAACTGCGTGATGGAGGACGGCACCTAAGCTTCGGTTCATCGAAGCCTGCGTGTCGCCACGCCGTCACCACCATGTCAGCTGCCCTTGCCAACGCCACCCCGTCGACCGCCGGTCGCTATGGCTCCGTCGCCATCGCGCTGCACTGGCTGCTGGCCGTGGCCATCGTGGGCGCCTTCGGCATGGGCCTGTACATGGCCGACCTGCCCTTCTCGCCGACCCGGCTGAAGCTCTACAACTGGCACAAGTGGGCGGGGGTGACGATCCTGACGCTGTCGGCGGCGCGGCTGCTGTGGCGCCTGATGAACCGCCCGCCCGAGCTGCCGGCCAGCGTCACCGCCGCCATGCCCGCGTGGCAGCAGAAGGCCCACCACGGCACGCATCACCTGATGTACCTGCTGTTCTTCGCGGTGCCGCTGACGGGCTGGGCCTACAGCTCGGCGGCCGGCTTCCCGATCGTCTGGTTCGGCGTGCTGCCCCTGCCCGACTTCGTGCCGGTCAGCAAGGAACTGGCCGAGATGATCAAGCCGCTGCACAAGCTCGCCGCCTTCGGGCTCGCCGCCCTGGTGGTGCTGCACGTGGCGGCCGCCCTCAAGCATCAGTTCGTCGACCGCGACCGCCTGCTCGGTCGCATGGGCATCGGCCCGGTCTGACGCCACACCCCCCTTCGATTCCGACATCGACCCCGACTTGCGAGCCACCGACATGACCCGTGCCTGCACCCTGACCACGCTGACCGCGATGGCCGCCCTCAGCGCCGCCACCCTGATCGCCCTGCCGGCCGAAGCCGCGCCGGTGGTCGATGCCGCCAAGAGCGAGGTCACCTTCGCGATCAAGCAGATGGGCGTGCCCGTCGAGGGCCGCTTCAAGAAGTTCGACGCCCAGATGGCCTTCGACCCGAAGAAGCCCGAGACCGGCAAGGTCAGCTTCACGATCGACCTGGCCAGCGCCACGATGGGCTCGGCCGAGACCGACGTCGAGTTGCCCAAGGCCACCTGGTTCAACACCGCCAAGTTCCCGCAGGCGACCTTCCAGTCCAGCGCCATCAAGGGCCTCGGCGGCGGCAAGTACGAGGTGGCCGGCAAGCTCAGCATCAAGGGCGCCAGCAAGGACGTGGTCGTGCCCGTGACGCTGGCCGCCGCTGGCCCGGCCGCGACGGCCACCGGCACGTTCGCCATCAAGCGCCTGGACTTCAAGATCGGCGACGGCGACTGGTCCGACACCTCGATGGTCGCCAACGACGTCACCGTCAAGTTCAAGCTGCAGATCGGCGGCCTTGGCCCGCTCTGAGCCGCGCGCGTCCCCACGACACGAATCCCCGCATCCAGATTCCCGTTTCTCCTCTCCCGACCAACCCCCAGCCTCTCCGGAGTCATCGATGAAGAAATCCCTGCTTGCCCTCGCCGCCCTGGCCCTGTCCGGTGCCGCCCTGGCCGCCCCGTCGACCTACGTGATCGACCCCAGCCACACCTACGTGACCTTCGAGATCGGTCACTTCGGCACCAGCACGAACCGCGGCCGCTTCGACAAGAAGGAAGGCACCGTCGAACTCGACCGCGCCGCCAAGACCGGCAAGGCCGACATCACCGTGGACGTCGCATCGGTCAACTCGGGCTTCGCGCAGTTCAACACCCACCTCAAGAGCGCCGAGATCCTGAACGCCGAGAAGTTTCCGACCGCCCGCTTCGTCAGCGACAAGTTCGTCTTCAGCGGCGACAAGGTCACCGAGGTCACCGGCCAGTTCACGCTGATGGGCAAGACCCAGCCGGTCACGCTCAAGGCGACGCAGTTCAACTGCTACGACAACCCGATGCTCAAGCGCGAGGTCTGCGGCGGCGACTTCGTGGCCGACATCAAGCGCAGCCTGTGGGACGTCAAGTACGGCCTGGACTGGGGCTTCCCCGACAACATGCGTCTGGTGATCCAGATCGAAGCCGTCAAGCAGTGATGCGTTGAGGGCAAAAAAAGGGGCACTGCCACGCGGCAGTGCCCCTTTTTTGCTTTGTGTCTCGCGGCCCGGCCGTGCCGCGCCGGGCGCGGCCCCGTCCGGCCGAGGTGTCAGATCGACACGTGCAGGTTGCGGCGGCGCAGACCGGCCGCCGGCATGCGCTTGACCGAACGAGCCAGCCAGGCGAGCGGCCAACCCAGCACGACCACCGCCGAAGCCACCACCGCCGCCGCCAACAGGGCCGGCGCGCAGACCAGGACCAACGTCAGACGAACCAGACCGGCCAGGGTGGCCAGCATCGATAGGTCGGGGTTGGTGGCTTGCTTGTTCATGTTGTTGACTCCGCGCGTGGTGGGTGGGGCAGGCGACGCATCGCTTCAGTCGGTTGGGTCACACATCTCATTGGGGCCCAGGCCTCGAATGTATGCGGCATATCGCCCAATGTCACAGAAATCGTGATCGAGGTCATGAATGAACGCTGATGACCACATTTTTCAGATTGACCGCCGTGTGACTGTTGCCGACCGGCGACGAAGGGTGTCAAACAGCGACAAACTCCTCAATAGGCATCGATCGTAGCGAGAACTTGTCCACGCAAGCGAGGGGGTTGTCCCCACCCGACTGAATCCTGATTCGTCTCAGATTTCCCTGAAAAGTTGTGAAGTGAAACTGTATGGACCTGATGAAGCTGACAGGTCGGCCCCACGGTTTGGGACTTCATCCCATTTTTTGATCGGCGTTTGGGGCTGGGCTCGCAGACCGCACCTGATTGGGGCCATCACCGCCGCGTGAAAACGTTCACGGTGCGCCAAACGACGCAGCCCCGCTGGAGCGGGGCTGCAACATCAGGTCACGAATGGGAGATCGCCGCATCGCCAGACACCGCCGGATCGGGTGTCGGCCGGCGCTGACGGCGTCAGCGCTTGCGGTCCATGCGCTGGGCCAGCGCCTGGCTGCGCTGGTCGAAGCCGACGCGGCCGTAGTCGAAGGACTCGTGCTTGTGGCCCTTGTCGGTCGGACGCTCGGGCGTCAGCGAACGGCGGGGGGCAGGCTGTTCGGTCGTGCGAAGAAGGTGTTTCATGGCGGTGGGGGACATGGTGCTTGGATCCTTCCGCTCGGCTGGTCTTCTGGGAGCCAGTCCTCGCGACATGGCCCTACAACGACGCTCGCGCGGATCCGGATGACAAGTTTCAGTGGAGGAACATGTAACCGATTCCGAACCGGACCGGCGGTCAGACCCCCGGGCAAACACTGACGCTGTTGCCACGTTCACTCGTTTACTAAACGAGAACCGAATCGCAAACTGGTGTCGTGAACCGGAACGACACCCTCCTCCTCCGCTGGCCGCACGGTCAGGCCTGCTGGCAGTCGCTGGGCGGCATGCTGGGCCCGGTGACCTTCGAGGCGCCCGGCCACGCCGCCTTCCAGCCGCTGCAGATCGCCCCCTGGGCCGACGAGCCCGGTGCCGATGCGCTGCCCGGCATCGTCCGGCGTCTGCGTGGCGAGTGGCCCTGCGTGCCCTTCGGCCGCACCGACCGCGTCGACGGCCTGCCGCCCGGCTGGACCGCCCGCACGCCCGGCGACGACTGGGGCCACGGCTACGCGTCGCACCATGACTGGACGCCCGTGCCGCTGGACGAGCCCCAGGCGCTGCGCCAGACCATCGCCCTGCCCGCCGACCAGCCGATCGAGCGCCTGACCCGCACGCTGCGCGCCGACCCCACGGCGCCGACGCTGCACCTGGACCTCGCGATCCATGCCCGCCGCGACGTCACCCTGCCGGTCTCGCTGCACCCCACGCTGCGGCTGGACCTGGGCCGCGTCGCGCTCGACATCACCCATGCCGGGCCGGCGCTGAGCTACCCGGTGCCGGCCGAACCGTCGTCGCGGCTGCGGCCCGATGCGCGCTTCGAACGCCTGGCCGATGCACCCGGCCGCGACGGCACCCGGCTCGATCTGAGCCGCATGCCGCAGCCGGTCGACAGCGAGGAGCTGCTGCAGCTCATGACCGTCGACGGCCCCGTGCGGGCGCACTACCTGGACGCCGGCTGGACCGTCGAGCTGGACTGGGACCACGCGCTGCTGCCCGACCTGATGGTCTGGGTCAGCCACCGTGGCCGTCCGCAGCCGCCGTGGAACAGCCGCCACTGGGCGATCGGGCTGGAGCCGGTCAACGGCGCGTTCGACCTGGGCCGTGTCGCCGCGCCACCGGCCGATCACCCGCTGGCCGCCCGACCGGGCCTGAGCCTGGCGGCCGGCGAGGTGCGCCACCTCGCCAGCCGGATCAGCGCCTGGCCGATGACCGATGCGGAGCGTGCGCGATGGGCGTGACCATCCGCGACATCGCCGCCGCCGCCGGGGTGTCGATCGGCACCGTCTCGCGGGCGCTGAAGAACCAGCGCGGGCTATCCGACGAGACCCGCAAGCACGTCCGCCAGGTCGCCCGCGATCTGGGCTACGACAGCGCCCGGCTGCGGTCGGGCCGGGCCCAGCGGCTGGTCTTCCTCGTCCACCGGCACCACAGCAGCTTCGCGATGAACCCGTTCTTCTCGCTGGTGATGCACGGCGTCGAGGAAGCCTGCCGCAGCTACGGCGTCGCGCCGACGTTGCTGACCGCCGGACCGGCCGATCCGGTGCGCGACCAGCTGCGCCTGCACGAGCCCGATGCGCTGATCGCCGCCGGCTACTTCGAGGCCGAACTGCTGACGCTGCTCGGCGGCCTGGACCTGCCGCTGGCGCTGATCGACTCGTGGCTGCCGGGCTGCGCCTCGGTCAACCCGGACAACGCCGGCGGCGGCTACATCGCCACGCGCCACCTGCTCGACCAGGGCCGCCGCCGCATCGCCTTCCTGGCCGGCTCGCTGGCGCACTACAGCATCCGCGAACGCGAGCGCGGCTACCGGCGCGCGCTCTACGAGAACGGCGTGCTGGCCGATCCGGACCTCGAGGTCGTCGCCCCGCCCGGCCTGGACACCAGCAGCGGCGCGGAGGCCGGCATGCGCATGCTGCTCAAGCTGCGCCAGCGCCCGGACGCCGTGTTCGCCTACAACGACACGGCCGCGCTGGCGGCCATGCGGGTCTGCCAGGCCGCCGGCCTGCGCGTGCCCGAGGACATCGCGATCGTCGGCTTCGACGACATCCCAGAGGCCAGCTACGCACCGGTCCCGCTGACCACGTTGCGGGTCGACAAGGAAGCGCTCGGGCGCGCCGGCGTCGAGCTGATCGTGCATGGCGAGGACCTTCCGCAGGAGACGGTGCAACCGGTCGAGCTGGTCGTGCGGGCCAGCAGCACCACCAGCAGCCATCACCACGGCAACACCCTCGGCACGGTCAACGCCTGACCACACCGCACACCGCACACCGCACACCGCACACCGCCTCTCACCTCTCACATCAGGAGCATCACCATGCGTTGGGGATTCATCGGCGCCAGCAACATCGCCGAACGTGTTGCCGCCTCGCTGCGCAAGCTGCCGGGCCAGACCTTCGTCGGCGTGTGCTCGCGCAGCGCCGCACGGGCCGAGCAGTTCGCCCGTGAACAGGGCTTCGCCAGCAGCCACACCGACCTGTCGGCCCTGCTGGCGCTCGGGCTGGACGCCGTCTACATCAGCTCGACCAACGAGCAGCACCACGCGCAGACGCTGGCCGCGCTGGCCGCCGGTTGCCACGTGATGTGCGAGAAGCCGATCGCGATGACGCGCGCCCATGCCGCCGAGATGGTCGAGGCGGCCCGCCGCGCCGGCCGCGTGATGGGCACCAACCACCACCTGCGCGCCCAGGCCACGCACCAGCCCATGCGCCGGATGATTGCCGCCGGCCAGATCGGCCGGGTCCACGGCGTGCAGGTCTCGCACGCGGTCTTCCTGCCGCCGCACCTGC
>JACCDS010054603.1_pt1 | contig 11261 bp, 10 predicted proteins | sample 7446441 | NCBI WGS metagenome assembly JACCDS01 (sample SAMN15323445, study PRJNA562643) | freshwater metagenome | isolation source: river surface water | place: USA:Blue River Watershed | collected 2017-08-17 | reverse complement strand
TCCACCTTGAGAAACATAACGAGTTGATTCATTATATACTCTCATAAGAGGAACTAAACCTTCAGATCTACCAATTGTAGATGCAATAACGGTACCAGATGCTCGTACTTGCGACATATGCACACCCACGCCTCCACTAAATTTTGAAATTTTTGAAATATCAGTTAAACGGGAGTAAATATTCTCTAGATTATCATCTACTGATAATAAGTAACAAGAAGATAAGGTATGATTAATTGTTCCAGCATTAAATAATGTTGGAGTTGCGTGCGTATAGTAACGATTCGAAAGTAATTGATAAGTATCAATAATACTATTAAATGTTTCTTTAGTTGTTTGACCATCAATACTAATATCGTTAAGATTGATACCAATGGCAACTCGAAGAAGCATTTGTTGCGGACGTTCTTTTGTAAATTTAATATCATTATCAAATTTATGCGAAAGCAAATATGATTTGATTAGCGTAATTGCCCCAAAGTAATTATTGAGATAATCTTTACTGTAATCAATGATACAATTCAATTCATTTGCATGACGTTTGATAAACGCAACCACTTTTGGATGTAGAATATTAATTTCAGTTCCACGGTAGTTATACGAAATCAAATCATCCACATAGTGAACCAAATCAGACGTAGTATTTTTATGAAGATCGCTAATCGTAATACGAGCAGCCAAATCATCAAATTCAGGATCATCAATAATAAGTGCTGCACAAATTGTAGCACTAATCATATCGATTTCACTTGTTTTGATTCCATCAATCAAAGCAGCAACAGTTTTCACTGCTACCAAATCAGTACTAACGGAAAGACGAGGTTCCATATTGGCCAATTCCTTGAGACGATTAGAAATTGTTTCAAGTTGAAGAGGAATGGATTCACCACGGCGATTAATGACGTTAATGGACATGATTTCGTAAGGTAGGTACTTTTATTGGATTAGCTTTTTGCGTATCTAGGGATATATTTAATAGTAATAACATCAATTTTATGGTCAAAATTATAATTGATATTTAGGTACTTTGGATGGTTAAATATACACATTTATAGACTTCTGCTATCCTAGCAAAGCATTGATTAATATATGTCTCTAATTCTTGTATTTGTTTTATAAAATTCATCCAATCCATTAATGATGGTTTATTTTCATTCATAAATGTCCATACAATATCATTTAATGCATCACAAAATGTTCTGTAAATTTGTATCCACTCATTATATTTTGAAATTGCTTTATCTCTGCGCTGGATTTGTTTAAAAAAGTATTCATGATTGATTTCATTTTTTAGAAATTGAATTCTAAGATCTTGATTTAATATTTCATTATGGCGTCCTCCTAATCTTTCTAATCGACGAATAGTAACTATACGATGGTGAACTTGAGATCTGATAATATCTACTAAATAATTTTTATATTTATGAACATTTATGCAAAGCAATGATGTTGGATTATCTATAGCAATATTTTCTAATTGCCTAGAAAGAATTATACCAAATTCACTTCGTAATCCTTCGCAACGATTAAATATAGGTTGTGCTTGATTGAACCCAGCATTTACTATACCATCGGGATTTTGCTTTATCCATTCTAAATAATGCGGGTTATGACGAAACCCAGTTTCTATCTTCAATGTAGTCCAATCGAAAATACAATGACATACTGTACAAAACATCTGATTACATCCAGAAATTTTATATATCAATGCATGACATGAAGGGCATGGTCTAGATGAAGATTCAACAAATCTTACAGTTTCTAAAATATTTGGGTCACATTTATGATCCAAATCAGTTACTTCCATTTTACATTTGGCGCATGTACGCCCATCGCATAATCCACAAATATAATGATCCAATTTATCTTTGCTTTCATTAGTTAACGTACCTTTACAGTTATCCTTGGTACATGGAATAATATATGTACGCTTTGGTTTCTTATCTTTAGATCTTGTATTATTTACCCGCGATCTATAGTCTAGAGTAAGTTGTCTAATAGTAATAATATTCTCTCTGATTTTGCGTTCCTTTTCTAGCGTAGTAGATTCAAAATAAAGTTGAAAATTTTCATTACGTAATTTTTTTATTTTAGCAAGAATATTTTCAATTTCAATTAATTCTTGTGTCATAGGAAAAAAGGCACGTTCTCGTTCATAAATAATATATTCTCTAATATCTCGAAATTCAGTTTGTATAAATTGACTTCCTAAGTATTTATGTAATATTGAGCGATCAAAACTATTCCTACAACTCATACATTGTAATAAATGTTCGCGATCGGTAATGTAGCGTTTGAAACAAGATTTACAACATTTAAAATTACAATTTATACAATCAATTGGTTTGTGAACTGATTTATTATATGGTTCTATACAAATACTACATTCTTGAGACATGATTAAATATGTATTATTATATACTCTATATGAATATATATAAAAAAATAAATATGCTATCTAGGGATCTTCTAGTTTCGCTCTAGCAATTAGTTCATTTGTAATCTTTTCATCTGCTGAAGGACTAAGTCTTACTCTACTAAACGTTGGTATAATTTCCAATTCTGAATCGGAATCAGAGTTGTGTATAGAATCTTCATATCCAGATTCTGCATCAGAATCATTTGGTATCATAATAAAATTATTTTTTCTATGAGGAACTGCTACAATTTTTGTTTTAATTTTAGTAATTGGTAATTCATCTGAACTATAATCATCAGAATCATTATCGTCAATATTAATATCCGAATGAACATCATCTAGATTTATCTTAGGTTTTAATAAAATTTCTTCTAATTGTTTTACTTGCATTTGCAATGATGTAACAGTCATTGAAAGTACAGCCATTTGTGTTTGTAATAATTTTACTTTTACGTGAATACTATCATCCATTTTTTTATTTATATTATTGATTGCTACTAATCATAATTAAACGTGCGATTCCTATTGCCAGATAACCATAAATATAAATTACCTCAATCAATGGTGTTATGATTTTACTTCTTTTCATGATATTATCTGTTATTACAATAACAAAATATCCGGAGAATATTATCAAATAAAATGAATATAACATTTTCTGAACAAAAGCATATAAGCAATCAATAAGCAGAAATAAAAAATGTATTTTAATATTCTGTACTAAATCTTTTGCAATTAATGATTTTAAATACATACTTAAATTAGTTAGCAATATGCAAATATATGCATTATGAATATCATAATTATGCATTGCTACAATATGAAACAATATTACAGAGGATATTGTAAAATTAACTAAAATCATTTGCTTATATTAAATCATTTATATGTGTATCAATAACCGCACGACTTGATGAATCATTTATATTTTGGAAACTAGAATATCACTTATACATTCTAGGTTGCATATCGCATTGTTAGCGATCCTTCGCTTAATATCAAAAAGTTGATACATGTTGCACAAACCACCATTGTTACTGGGTGATCGGTATCAATATATGAACTACTATAACCAAGATATTGCTCTCGTGATTGACTAAAATTTAAATATCCGCTTGGTTGCGATTCTCCAGGAAATAAATTAAATGTCATCAAATACGCTCCTTCATCAGCTGGTGTCATAATTTTTTCTCCCCCAAATCGCAATGGAATATAGGAATTATAAAATATTCCAGGATTATTATCATAGATTGTTGAACCATCTGATATTAAATTTACTGCGTCGACAGCGGGGTTAGTATCGTAATAATAAACAGGAGTATATGCTAATGACGTAGTTCCTGCTACTGAAATAATGGATGCATATTTTATTTCTTTGTATGTACTAACATCATTTAATCTCCATAATTCTGCTCTATTTTCATTATTTTCATTTGCTAATGGTCTGAAACGTACATAAAGATTTTCAACAGCAAATTTAATATCACTAATATTAACTAAATCAAATTGTTTATTTAGAATTCGTTCTACACGTTTATGAACTCGAACAATACTAAACTGCGTTCGATGTTTGAATAGTTCTGCAATTTCAGGCATAGTATAAACATGATTTGTAATTAATTCACATGTTGTAATAGTTGGTGTTTGATATCGGCCTCCATCATTTGCATAATCAATAACTGATATACAATCAGAAGCAGTTGCAAAATCAATTTCCAAATAAAATTTATCATATGTAATATTCCAATTTGAAAGCGCAAATGCTGGATCAAGATTATACCAAAATATAAGTGGAATGTATAATTCTAATTCATCATGTTCATTTTTTGGAGTTTGGTAACCATCATAAATCATTTTCTTTTCGCGAACATTTTGTTTTTCTGGATCTTGTAAAAATGTACCAATCTTTGGAGTTTCTTGACCAACACAACGCATCCAGCCAATTTTTTGATTTTTGCTCACATGAAAACGGTAATACATTTCCATTTCTTCCGATCCATATCGATCTAAGATCATTCCGTCCATAACTAATCGTACTTCTTTAATAATACGATGCCCAATAAAATCAAACCAACGGATTTTATTGTCTTTATGAGTAGCCTTTAAAGATGATATTTGAATATGAAGCGCTTGATCAGTAATGAAATCCCCATAAATTGGAATCTTTAGTTTTGTAGATGAACCAAATAATGGTAAAGGAGTTGTTGATACATTTGAATAACCATATGCAACTGATACAAGTGGTTTGAATGTAGTATTAATAAAGAATGAATGAGTTTTTCTAACATCATCATATGTCGCATAAGTATTTAATGATTGCATGCGAACAATTTTCGCTTGTAACTGGGCTTTATAGTTTAGCCATTTATCTACTGTCGACTGATCGGTACCATCTATCATTAATTTAGTTAAGTATGCATCTATCTTATCCACTTCCGCCTGCGCTTCTGCTATTCCTTTTTTCTTGGCATCTTCTTTTTTTTCTTGCAGATCAGTCAACCGTTGTAATAATTCATCTCTTGCGAGTAAATGTTTATCCAGATCACTAGTGTTTGCCAAAAGAATGGCATAACCATTTTGAAGGATTGACTGAGACATGGTAGCTATATTAATCACTTTTATCATTGACAACTATTACAAAAAAGCATCAAATTAATATTCTTTTAAAAAAAATGAACACAATGAATTAATTGTTAACATTCATAGCTAGTTGAAGTTTCTGGAGTAGTAGGCGTATATTCTTTATCTTTGCAAAATTTATTCATTATACATCCTATAATGGATACAGTTAATACTACTCCACCATAAACACTAATAATGATTATTGCCGGTGAATAATCATTATTAGTTTTCTGATCCATAATTTTTAGTTTATATACGTTCAATATTTGTTGATTTTATATCAAAAAAATTAAACATGCGAATATACACTATTATTTTCGCTACATATAGTTCTTGGAGTTGATACGGTATATTGTGCATCTTCGCCAAGTTCTATAGAATCTTGGGGTTGATCATATCTATAGCAACAGCAAACGTTATTACGAATCATATAATAACATACAGTAGAGATCACGAACATATGAGTAAGAATGTAGATAATTAAGAATACTGGTTCCATAGTGAGTATATTTATCAATGATTGATATCAATTTTATAAGAAAAAAAATATATATATAGAGTTATGTAATTTTATTTATAAAAGAATATTCAGATATCTTCAGTAATAACTTTCAGTTTTGTAAGAACTTCATCTATATTTTTACATTCGGCGCATAATTCCTCAATTTCCGCAGGAGTTAATTCCTTAGATAAGGAACCAGTATTAGTTTCGAATATGGTAGTTGTTAGTTTATTATGCTGTTTTTGAGTAAATTTTGTCATAAAGTAATATTCTACCATATTTTGAATTTGAGTTGAATTCATATACCCTAGTAATAATTTTTTATTAATTCTACCCGGGCGTATAAGTGCAGAATCTAATTTTTCAGGATGATTAGTAGTCATAATTATTATTCGCCCGGGACAATCAATAACTCCATCTAAAACATTAAGTAATCCGGACAAATTTAAATTATCAGGTTTTTTAGTAGAATCCAAATCATCTAATAAAGATTCCTTTTTTTCTTTATCAGGTTTATTTTCTTTAACTATATTTGATTTATTCGTGCGTGACATAACAATAGATGAAACGCAATCAATATCTTCCATAACAAATACAATATCATTAAAGTCTAAATTTACTGGCAAATCTAGTTCTTGAATAGGAAATTTAAGATCAAACATCATATTTACTAGTTCTTGATTTGTTTTGATTTTATCTAATGAAATTGTGACAATGTGACGCTTTGTATATTGAGCAATTGCCTTAATAAGACTTGTTTTACCAGTACCAGGTGGTCCATGAAGTAATAGGCCCAATTTATATGGAAACCCCTTGATTGCAAATTTATCCTTACGGTAAATAAAATTATCCAAAAGTTGTAAAATTTGTTCTTTATCATTAAAGAATAAGGTATCGAATGTTTTTTCCTCTCCAAGGATATAACGCTTATAAGATATATCATGAATTGGTTTATTTACTCTAAAAGGTTCAGTCTTTTTTTTTATTTCACAGTTTCGAATATACATATATCGATGATTATCATTATATATGCGCTGTCTTTCCTTATTTTTATATTTTTCAAGTGCAGAATTGATAAGATCATCAATTATCTTCGCAGCATTTGCATGCTTGGATTTAAAATGAAATATAATTTTTGATTCTTGAATATGCGTTTTTTCACTATCTCTTCTGGCACTACGATTTGTTTCATGCATAAACCAAATATTAGATTCTATTTTGACCCATTTATTTAATGGAGGAAGTAATCCAACATTCAATGTTTCAATTATATTTTTGCAGCTAGATTTATTTTTTAAATCATTGGTATTACAGTTATTTATTAGTGAAGGATTTGAATTTTCAATTAAATCATACTGAGCCGCTAATTTATTTTCAAATTCTAAATTATCAGCAAAGTAATTTAAAATTGCTTTATGTAATAAATCATTATGTTTGTTGTGACTATTATTAATTATAAAGCCACACTGATTAGAAAACTGAGATGCTTCAATTGAACGAATAACATACTCTCTATGTATACCCATATGTATACATCCTTTATAGAGGAAGTCAATAATGTTTTTAAACCAAACTGTAGATTGTTGAAATAATACAGAAATGCATATGCACAGTATTGAATCAATGATAATATTACCACTTCGAAGAGAATTGATAATACCAAACTCCAACATAGATTTATTCATCATTTGGTTAAATCAAGCAGATTTGTATTTTTTATTAAAATTATTATCAATTTTACATAAAAAAATATGAAACTAAACATCGATATATGAACACTCACTAGCTACAGTTTTAGGTGTATTTGCAGAATATCCATGAAATTTTACGTTGCAACTAAAACCTTTATAAAATGTAATTATAAATAAGAAAATTACAAGTACTCCTATAGTACTAAACCATCCAAGCAATTCAATCGGAAATGAATCGGAATTGACATTATCAATATTATCGGTAATAGTTGACATTTATTAAGATATATTTATTAACTATCAAATCAATTTTAATTACTTCCAGCAAGGACTTGGTCGATGGAAATGACGGCGAAGATTAGCCATTTCGTGAGACTTATAATCACAATGATCACAATGGTAATATAAAATTCCATCATCTATTCTTTTATAGAATCTTGGATTATCTTCTTTATCATCTAATAATTCTACCTTTACTTCTTCATTCAATAAATCTTTTAAATTAAAACATTTAGTCTTGCGTTTGAAATGACTCTTTAATGAAGGAAAATGAATAGTATCAAAACTACAATGATTACAAACATACTTAATGCATTTTTTTTCTTCATCATATATTTCATAATAGTTGTAACATTTATTATTATCCAGAGAGCGAATAATTGGATTATCTACATTAGCTTTGATTTCTGCTATTCTATCTTCTTTACTCGTATCAAAACATTTAATCTTTCGTTGAAAATGGGCTTGTAATTTGTCTCGCCTATTAAATTCATATTTGCATCGCTCGCAACGATAGTTAATGAATTTATTATTCCGAAAACAAATAAATGGATACTCTGCATTATTTTCCCAATATTCAATTACTAATTCCTGATCAGCATGGATAATTGTTTCTTTTTCTTTTATTTCTACATCTTTGTCATCTTCTTCCGCCCATATATCCTTGGGTATTGTAGATACTTTATGTAAATCGCAATGAATCAGTGAATTATAATAATCTACTGATTCATTATAGTTTTCGCAAACCTTGCGAACCATCTTTTCTAAGAATTCATAGTTAACGACATACAATTCATTTGTTTCAGAATTTTTAAATTTGTAGAGAATATGCTTGATTATGTATTCAATTGTTTTTGCATCAAATGTTGGTTCGCTAACAAATGTATAGTAGTATGGTTCTTTTTTATTATGGCTTGTATTATAAGCACTCAAGCGTTGCTTTAAATTTTCAGTTTTACCAATCTTAAAATTATTTTGAGCAGCGTACCGCGCATTTGTAGCGATATACAAGTATTCTTTTTTTTGTAACTGATTGTAGTTCATTGCAATGTTCATTAAATTTGTGTTCTTAGATTTCTCTTCTTGTAGTGAGAGTTCATGGTACTTTGCTTGATATTGAGTATAAAATTTAAAAATCTTTTCAATTTCCAAATAGTATTTACGAATCTCTTTTGCCTTAGATGTTTGAACTAACATTAATGATTCTTTGAATGTATCTGGTGCAATGATAAGATGCTTAACCTTGTTATGTTGATTGTACTTAGCAGGCAATTCTATGTCATGTGATGGCATGACAAAGAGATTTTTCATTTCAGAAGCATTAAGAAGACGAAAATCAATATTTCGTTGAAAATTGTTATCAAGAATATGAATATATAATTCTTTTGCTTGTCGAGCACGATCTGTTGCATAACCAATCCATTCTAGCATTTCATCTCCTATATACATCCATTTATCATCAGCAATATTATTCCAAAACCTATCAATATATAATTGATCATATGAATAACCAATGATATTCAATGCTTCTTTAACTGTTAAAAGCGGCTTAGAGATGTCAACAATGGCAGTAAACGAAATTGTAAGATTCATACTATTTGTATATTCTATATAATCAAATCTCTAAATAGAAATTTTTGGATAGTCTATACATGGAAATATCGTATATAGAAAATTTCTATTAGTACTATTGAGTACTAATAGAAATCCAATAGATATTTAGTGTTCGACGACATTAATCCATATATTCATATCGATCAGTTGGGCGGTATTGGAACCCAGGAGTAATATCACAAATCGAGGCCCAGATCTGATCATTCTGAATCAGCGTTTGAGTACCTTGTAAGTGAATGAATGACAATAAGCTCTTTCGTTTACTATATTCGCTAACATGCATCTCAATTAATTTCCAAAGTAAGAATGGATAGAAGAGCATATTTGATTTGTTGGAGGGGCGAATAATATTATATGCCTTCACTGCCTTGGAAAAGCTGTTTGTAATATCCTGAGTTTCTGCGTATGTTAATTGAGGCGGTGCGATACCCGTGATCAATCTTTTAATCAAAGCAACATGTTCGTTCAATTCGGTTAATCCAGTATCTTTTAGATATCGGCGTAATTGTTCAATTGTAATTCTTTTCTTATTAGTGATACCATCACGTCTGATACATGCCTCAATTCTATTTAACTGTTTTTTGTTTATGGTATTTGTCTCCCTTGCTTGAATTCGCTCTAGCCAACACTTACAGTGCTTGCTCGGCTCATAGCCTGCATGTTTATAACGAGTCCCTTCTTGGCTATAGAACTGTTCGTCCGAGAATACTGTACCCTTGAGTTCATATAAATACCCGCAATTATCGCAAACCATTTCACTCGATCCAGTCATTACTTGCATAATATTTCCACATTCGCAGTAATCCAACATTTCTTCAGATGGTTTAAAATCTAGTTTAATATTATTAAATTGTTGAACAATATGTTTGATTTTATTAGCCAAGTCAATAATTTCTTGACTAAAATTTATTTTAATTCTTTTTGGCTTTCGGGCTGTAGCTTTTGATTCATTGTTATTGATAATACTAATAATTCCATTAATAACTGAATTAAATTCATACATTAATGAATCTGATAAATCATAAACATTTTCGGATGCAATATAATTTGATAGTTTCTGATATATAATCCACGTTCGTTCCCTAGCGCGTCGTAAATGAGATGAATCTGTATGAATTTTAAATTTTTTAAAATCATAGCAATGATCTTTAAAAATATCAATTAATTCTTCAATTTTAAATTTTGATTCAGGAGAGCTAGATGATGCAATAGGATTATAGTGGCTATAATGACCAGAATATGTCGGCAAATATTTTGAATGAAATTGATCTGAATGCTCATCGATAATGGAATAATAATCAGAAACAAATGCAATTATTCCGATATTGAATCGTTCCATCATCTGCTTATAATTATCATACAATATATTGATTCGATGATCTATTCCATCTAAGGAATACATAAATAATTTCTTACATTCGTCATGATTACTAAGTTGATAAAATAAATTATTCATTAAATTTTTGATTTCATCAATAATTCTATCTCGCTCTTGTAAATTGTGCAAAACATGTTCAAACGAGGTATTGGTAGTTGCCATGTTGCCTTGTGCATACGAAAAATGCAAAATGAATGTATATATTTAATACTTTGTCACTTGAATATACGAAATACTTTAAGGAATAATATCTGATTATTTCAATTATGAGTAGTAACGATCTCTTTGAATCATTATTAGCGGATATCCAGTCTGGCAATACAACTTCGGTTGAAAGCAAGATCAGTGAACTCTCTGAAGACCAATTAAATGCTTTATTTGGAAAAGTACAGCCATATAAGTCGCTTGGTTCCGCATCTTCTGATAAATTTGTACTTGGATCGGTTATTAATCTCCGAGAAAAATATCTCAAGAAATTAATCACAACTGCTATGGTAGGATTTCTATTTCAAATGCAAAGTGAATACACAATTGATGAAGAAGATTTAGAAGTACCTTTAAATAAAGATGATTTCTATGAAGAAGGAGCCGCTCAAACACTTCCAGAAAATTATAATACCACCATTTTGTACAATGAAGAACTTGTCAAAATGTACAACACTCGATTCCCAGATGGGAAGGTAGTCGTGTATAAAGAAATGGAAGCACTTTTAAGCGAAGATGATTTACTTGAAGTATCTTCTAAAGTTAATGATC
>JACCDS012455035.1_pt1 | contig 11265 bp, 10 predicted proteins | sample 7446441 | NCBI WGS metagenome assembly JACCDS01 (sample SAMN15323445, study PRJNA562643) | freshwater metagenome | isolation source: river surface water | place: USA:Blue River Watershed | collected 2017-08-17 | reverse complement strand
GCCGCCTTGCTGCACGAATTGCAAGTCCTGAAGGTTGATCTGCACTGGAACAGCACGCGTGCGCCGCAGGACTTCCAGCCCGGCACCGCCGGCCAAGCCGACTGGCTGTTCGACTGCCGTGGCCTGGGCGCCAACGCGCAGTGGGGCCAGCTGCGCGGCGTGCGCGGCGAAGTGGCGCGCATCCATGCGCCCGAGGTGGCCTTGAGCCGCCCCACGCGCCTGATCCACCCGCGCTACCCCATCTACATCGCGCCCAAGCAGGACCACCTCTTTGTCATCGGCGCCACCGAGATCGAGAGCAACGATGTCTCGCCGCCCAGCGTGCGCTCCACCCTGGAGCTGCTCAGCGCCGCCTATGCCGTCCATCCGGGTTTCGCCGAAGCGCGCATCCTGGAGATCGCCACCCAGTGCCGCCCCACCCTGCCCGACAACCTGCCCGCCATCCGCCAGCTCGGGCCCCGCACCCTGCAGATCAACGGCCTCTACCGCCACGGCTTCATGATCTCGCCCGCGCTGCTCGACGTGGTGCTGGAGCTGGTGCAGGAGCAGAGCACTACACTCGCGGGTTCGCTGGACCTGCACCTGGAAACCGTGGTTTGAAGCCCATGAAAGTCATCATCAACAAGCAAGAACATGAGCTGGCCGCGGGTGCCACGCTGCTCGATGCCATCACGGCCATCGAGGCCAGGCCGCCCTTTGCCGCCGCCGTCAACACCCAGTTCGTGCCCAAGACGCAGTACGCCCAGCAAACGCTGCAGCCAAGCGACCGCGTCGAAATCATCTCTCCCGTCACCGGCGGATAAACCATGTCTAGCAACGATCCCCTCGTCCTCTACGGCGAAACTTTCCACAGCCGTTTGCTGCTGGGCACCTCGCGTTACCCCTCGCCGGCCGTGCTCGAAGCCGCGGTGAAGCTGGCCAGACCCGCCATGCTGACGGCCTCGCTGCGCCGCCAGGGCGCCGTGCCGCATGAGAGCGGCAACCAGTTCTGGGACATGCTCAAGAAGCTCCAGGTGCCGGTGCTGCCCAATACCGCCGGCTGCCACAGCATGCAGGAGGTCATCACCACGGCGCAGATGGCGCGCGAGGTCTTCGAAACCCCCTGGATCAAGCTGGAACTGATCGGCGACGACTACACCCTGCAGCCCGACACACTCAACCTCGTCGAAACGGCCGACCGTCTGATCAAGGACGGCTTCAAGGTCCTGCCTTATTGCACCGAAGACCTGGTGCTGTGCCAGCGCCTGGTGGACGTGGGCTGTCAGGCCGTCATGCCCTGGGACGCGCCCATCGGCACCGGCAAGGGCCCCGTCAACCCCTACGCCATGCGCATGCTGCGCGAGCGCCTCAACGTGCCCATGATCGTGGACGCCGGCCTGGGCAAGCCCTCGCATGCCTGTACCGTCATGGAATGGGGTTATGACGGCGTGCTGCTGAACACCGCCGTAGCCCTGGCGCAGGACCCGGTGGCCATGGCCGGCGCCTTTGCCGCGGCCACGCAAGCCGGCCGTGACGCCTGGCGCTCCGGCGCCATGAGCGAGCAGGATGCCGCTCAACCCTCCACACCCGTACTGGGCACGCCCTTCTGGCATGCCAAGTGAAGCACCCCCAGGCTACGCGCACTTCGTTGCACTTCGCCAACCCCCCTCAAGGGGGCACCGCCACTGGCCCGGCAAAGCCGGTTCCACGGCGTTCCCCGGTTTGATCCTTTCATGCGTTGCAGGCCGCGCCCAGCGCAATAGAGAAACTGATATGACAGCTTTGACAAACGAAGCGCAGGCCATCGTCGCCGCGCACCAGCATCTGGCCCTGCCCGTCGTCGGCGAGCCCACCGCGAACTACAGCCGCGACGCCGCCGTCTACCGCCACGCCAAACAGGCCTGCCTGGCCCTGGGTTTCATCGAGATCGACGCCGAATGCGTGGCGCTGGCCTGGCTAGCCCAGGCGCAGCGCACGGGCCGCTTCGACCCGATGGTCTGGCCCGATGCGCCGGCCGATTTCGGCCTGCGCCCCTGGCCGCGCGGCGATGCCTTCCCGGCCTGCCCCCAGGCCCTGGGCCTGTACGCCGTGCTGCCCGATGCGCAGTGGGTGGGCCGCATGGCACGCGCGGGTGTGCCCACGGTCCAGCTGCGTTTCAAGTCCGAGGATGCCGCCGCCGTGCGGCGCGAAGCCGAGGCGGCCGTGCAGGCCGTACGCGGCACCCAGGCCCTGCTCTTCATCAACGACCACTGGCGCGACGCCATCGCCGCTGGCGCCTACGGCGTGCACCTGGGCCAGGAGGACATGGAGATCGCCGACTTCGCGGCCATCCGTTCTGCGGGTCTGCGCCTGGGCCTGTCCAGCCACGGCTACGCCGAGATGGTGCGCGCGGACCGGATGAGCCCCAGCTACATCGCCATGGGGGCGGTTTATCCGACCACCCTCAAGCGCATGGCCACGGCCGCCCAGGGACCGGGCCGGCTGGGCGCCTACGCGCGCCTGATGCGTGATTACCCGGGTGTGGCCATCGGTGGCATCGACGCCGGCCGCTTTCCTGAAGTCCAGGCCAGCGGGGTCGGCTCCGTGGCGATGGTCCGCGCCCTCACCGCAGTCGCGGATCCCGAGCAGGCGGCACAGGCCTTGATGCGGCAACTGGGCTGACCCGACACCCGCCCAGGACGTTGCCCACAGGAAAGTGTTGCGGATTCACCAACTACGGCCCTGCTGTAGGGGCGGATTTCGTGAAATCAGTCACAGATCAAGCGCCCGCATCAAAAAACACGCTCCAGGAGCGTCGTTCAATTTGTATCAAAGCCGACTTAAGTGCAAAAAAATGTAAGCTCTGCAGGCGGTTGGCATAAACCCGACCGGCCATTGAAGAAGCCGGGAACCCGGCATCGGCGACAGGCCTCGCACACCAGAGCGCCCCATCGCGAGAACAACGGAAAACCGTGGAGACCTGATGAACAGACTCAAAGTCCTCATACTCGCAGCGTCAGCCCTGCTGATCTCAGGCTGCGCGAACATGAACTACAACAACAGGCTGACGAACATCTCGACCGGCATCCTGACCGGCAACGTCAAGGCCAGCCTGGACATGCTCGAGGAGAGCGCGGGGGGGCCGGATCCGGTCATGGCCGCCGCCGACAAGGAAGGGGCAGCCAAGCCCCCGGTCAATCCCCGCAAGGATCTGCTGTTCCAGATGGAGGCTGGCCAGCTGCGGCGCCTGGGTGGCAACACCGCGGGCAGCACGCAGGCCTGGCTGCGGGCGGATGAGTTCGTGCGGGCCTGGGAAGACGCGGTGAAACGCGACCCCAGCAAGCTGCTGGGGGATATCGCCTCGGTGACGCTGAACGACACCTTGCGCACCTATGAGGGCCGCGACTACGAAAAAGTCATGCTCAACATCGGTCTGGCGCTCAACCATATTGCGATGAACGATTGGGAGAAGGCCCGGGTAGAAATCCGCAAGATGCACGAGCGGCAGGCGCTGATCGCCGATTACCAGGCCAAGGTCATAGAAAAGGCCAAGGAAGATGCGGCGAGCCAGAAGCTCAAGGTGACCTCCTTCAAGGAACTGGGCGGCTATCCCATCGAGACGCTGGAGGCGCCGGAAGTCCAGAAGCTCACCAACTCCTACGAGTCATCTTTCGGGCACTATCTGGCGGGTTTTGTGTACGAAAGCCAGGGCGACACCTCGCTGGCCGCCGCCGGCTACCGCAAGGCGGCCGAGATGATGCCCAACATCCCGCTGGTCGAAGCTGCCCTGCGCGAGCTGGACCGCCGCACGGCACCGCCTGTCGTCACGCGGGTCACCCCGGTCGCACCGCCCCAGGCGCGCAACAACAACCAACGCGGCCGTCAGCCGCCGCCTGCGCGCGCCAACAGCAAAGCGCCGGTCCAGGTCGCCCCACCCGTCGCGGCTGCACCGGCCCCGGCGCCGGTGGACAACAACAGCCTGCTGGTGGACACCCTGATCGTCGCCGAAATGGGGCTGGCACCCGCCGTGGAAACCCAGAAGATCGCCCTGCTGCTGCCCATACCCTGCCGCAGCGGCCTGTGCCCGCAGATGGTGGCCCTGTCCTGGCCGGTGGTGCGCCCGGTCACGCCCTCGTATCCCGGCAGCGTCAGGATCAACGACCAGGACGTGCCACTGACCTTCATGACCAGCATCAACGCCATGTCGCGCCGCGCCATCTATGACGAGATGCCGGCCATCATGGCGCGCACCTCCATCCGCGCCATCACCAAGGTGGTGGCACAGCAGGCGGTGGACGAGAGCACCAGCCGTGCCGGCGCCGCCCTGGGCCCCTTCGGTGGCCTGATCTCGCTGGCCACCAAGGTGGCCGTGGCGGCGACCGAAGTGGCCGATGAGCGCGTCTGGCGCACCCTGCCGGATTCCTACCACGTCGCCCGCCTGATGCTGCCCCCGGGCAAGCACAAGATGTCGGTGAACATTGGTGGCATCATTCGCCAATACGAGTTCACGGTGGCCGGCAAATATGCCGTGACCGCCATGCGCGTGACGGGCAACCAGCTCTATGCCCTGAGCCCGGCCAGCCCCGTGACGACGTTCAACCCGAACCCGGCGCCCGGCGGTGTCAATGCCGTAGCCCGAACCGGCCTGGAAGCCGTTAAGTAAGAATTTGATGAGGAAATGACGATGAAAAAATTCATGCTGATGATCGCCGGTGCCGTTCTCGCCGGTGCCAGTCTGGTGAGCCAGGCCCAGACGGGCGACACCATCGAGTCCAAGATCGAGCAGCTGGGCACGCCCAAGTACCTGAAGGTCACGGCGCTGAGCGCCCGCTCCAAGAACAAGCAGCTCATCCTGAACTTCACCATCCGCAACTCGGACGACCGCGACAACAAGGCGTTTTATCGTGTGCGCTGGCTGGACGAGACCGGTGACCGCGTCTGGGACGACGAGCCGTGGAAGCCCATGCTGTTTCGCGGCAACCAGAACATCCAGGTCCGGGCGGTCGCGCCGACACCCAAGGCCAAGGACTTCATGATCGAGTTCAGCGCCGAAGACAACCGCCGGAACTGATTTTCCACCCCCGAATCCCCCCAAGACACGAGGTTTCTCATGAACCGCACTTTCAAGCTTCTCAGCACCCTGGCTTGCGCCGCCCTGCTCTTCGGCTGCGCCGCGACCACCCCTACCGTCGGTGGTAACGTCTCCTACGGCAATGCCACCGACGTCGAGCAGGTGAACGCCGATTTCGGCTCCACCGACTTGCAGCTCATGGCCGAAAAGATGGCCCGCTCGCTCTCCGAGTTCTCGGCCGAGAGCTACAAGGACAAGCCGCTGACCACGGTGGCCAACGTCAAGAACAAGACCAACGAGTACATCGACACCCGCTCGATCACCGATTCGATCAAGACCCAGCTGCTCAAGAGCCGCGCCCTGCGTTTCGCCGTCGACATTGCCGACATGCAGAACCAGACGGACGAGCTGACCCGCCAGAACAACAGCGGTCTGTACGCCCGATCCACCACCGCGCGGGTCGGCCAGATGCAGGCCGCCAAGTTCCGCGTCGAGGGCACCCTGACCTCCATCGTCAAGCGCAACAGCAGCATCAAGGACGTGTATTACAAGTTCACCCTGCAGATGACCAGCGTCGAATCCGGCGAGGTCGTCTGGATGGACGAGAAGGAAATCCGCAAGGTGGCCCAGCGCTGAAGAACGGTAGTCCATCATGAGCCACCGCATGCACAAGAATCTGTTCCAAACGGCCTGCCTGGGCGGCCTGTCCCTCCTGCTGGCGGCGCACTCGGCCCTGGCGCAGGACAGCAGCCGGCGGGTCGAGAGCCGCGCCAGCACCAGCCAGGCCGCAGCCCAGAACCAGCCCCGGATCGCCGTCACCGACCTGTCCTACGAAGAAAAGGTGTCGCAGCACTTCGTCAAGTACGACCGCAACAGCAGCAGTTCGGCCTCACAGGGCAGCAGCGGCGGGCCCGGCGGCTACTCCGGCAACAGCCAGATGCAGTCCCAGACCAACGAGCGCCTGGAGACCGGCACCGAGACCCTGATCAATCGCGGCGAACTGCGCAAGTTCACCGGTGACGTCAAGGGCGAGATCCTCAAGACCCGCAAGTTCCGCCTGACCCAGGGACGCCCCTGGGTGAAGAAGGACACCGACACGCTCTACGACATCATCGCGCGCATCAAGGATGGCTACTACCCCAACGCCGACTACGTGATGTTCGGCACGGTGACCGCCGTCGACGCCCGCCAGGAAGCCAGCCCGATCCAGGGCTCCAGCGCGGTCAACCATGTGCTCTCCTATGAGCTGCTGGTCGAGTTCTCGGTCATCAACACCAAGACCTACGAAATCATTGCCGCCTTCTCCGCGCGCGGCGAAGGCTCGGACGCCAAGCTGGTCAGCGGTCTGGGCGGCGGTCGTTACACCCTGAGCCGCAGCAAGGCCCTGGGCGACATGTCGCGCACGCTGGGGCAGGCTGCGGCCGCCGAGCTGATGGCCCAGGTCGGCGCCGCCTCCGATACCCCGGCCGGCCAGGCCAGCGAGCGCAAGGACGAGGAAGAGGAAAAGGTCATCATCTTCCGCTGAAGCCGCGCCGACGCATCCCGTTTTTCAACACGATACGAGACACACCATGCAACAAGCCAAACTGCTGATCACCGCCCTGGGCCTGTGCCTGGCCAACCTGGCCACGGCTGCCGACGAGCCCAGGGTCTACCAGTCCGAGAAGAAGGTCTACACCCCCGGCGCCTCCATGGAGCCCTCGAATGTCTACCTGGGCTTCAGCCTGGGCCAGAGCCGCAGCAAGCTCTCGACCACGCTGAACAAGGACGACGACCTGGCCTTCGGCGTGATGGCGGGCTACCGCTTCAACCGCAACTTCTCGGCCGAGCTGGCCTATTTCGACCTGGGCGAGATCTCGACCAATGGTACCGTCAAGGGCCAGACCGACGGCGTCAGCCTGGTCGGACTCGGCTCCGTAGCCATCAGCAACAGTACTTCCCTCTTCGGCAAGTTTGGCGTGGCGCAAGCCACCACCAGCTGGTCGGCCGCGCCCTCGGCGGGCGTTGCCACCAGCCAGAAGAGCACGGGCCTGCTGGTGGGCGTGGGACTGATGTTCGATGTGGCCCGCAACACCGAGCTGCGCCTGTCCTACGACCGCTATGCCATCGGCGCGGATGATCCGGTGACCGGCAATGCCCAGGTAATGTCCCTGTCGGCCGCCTTCCGCTTCTGAGCCGCCTGAGCCCGCGCCAGCACAGACCTCCCGGCCTGTTCTGGCGGGCTCCCTACCGGATGACGATCATGCGACGCGACACCACCACCCCGCCCTCTTGGACCTGCCAAACTGCCCAGGCCCTGCTCTGGGCGGCCTTGCTCTGCACCCTCGCGCCTGCGGCCGCACAGGCCCAGACGCCCTCCTACGAGGAGACCCTGGTTTTCATCGAAGGCACGGCCCGTTATCCCCTGGTGGAGCGTGACAAACGTTGCGAGTTCATCTACCGCGACAACCTGCGCTTCTCGGCCAAGGACCTGAACCCGATGCCGGTCGTCAATGGCTGGGGCGCGGTCTTCAAGTGCACACAAGGCCGCAAGTGCATCGACCCCCGCAACACCGATGCCCTGCTGGCCGAGATCACCATCGAGGCCAGGGACATCAGCAACGCCAGCAAGCTCTCGCGTGCGGTGGGCCATCTGGTCCAGCTGTGTGGTGGCGCCAAGGCCCGTCCGGACCTGTTCTGAGCGGTGGCCGCTGCCCGCGCCACGCGGACTTGCGCTTCAGGTCACGGCAATGCGCTTGCTGACATCGACCATGCGCGAGGCCACGATGGCGCCCAGCGCCATGGCCAGCGAAAGCGCCACCGTCGGATGTTTCTTGGACAGGGTCTCGAAATCTTCCGGGCTCATCGCCCAGACCTTGCAGTTGCTGTAGGCCACCACCGAGGCGCTGCGCGTGAGGCGCGAGAAGAAACTGCCCTCGCCCACCACGGTGCCCGCACCGAGGATGGCCAGCTGCATGAGACCCTTCTCGGTCTTCACATCGACCTTGAGGTTGCCTTTTTCCAGGAAATAAAGATTGCGGTCCTGCCCGCCCTGCGAAATCAGCAGGTGGCCGCGCTCGTACTCGTGCGGGTGCAGGTAATCGGCCACGATGTACCAGGACTGCGCGCCCAGATGACGCGACAGCACGCCATCCTCGGTATTGTGCGCAATCGCCGTGATGAGGCCGTTGACGGCACTGTTCTGCGCGAGCGGGTTATAGGTAGTCATGGACGCCATCTCCTGCGCCGCAGTATGTGGGCGTACCGCAATGACTGTCAAGCCGACGGCGCCACCCGCAAGTCGGGGGACCGTCGGCGTTACCCGGCGCCGCTCAGGCCACCCACTGGCGCGCATTGCGCCAGATCTGCATCCAGGGGCTGGGGGCGCTTGGGTCCAGCGAGGTCCAGCTCATCTGGATGTTGCGGAACACACGCTCGGGGTGCGGCATCATGGCCGTGAAACGACCGTCGGCCGTGGTCACGGCGGTCAGGCCGCCGGCACTGCCGTTCGGGTTGTAGGGATAGGCCTCGGTGGCCACGCCCGTGTTGTCCACGAAACGCATGGCCGCGATGGCCTTCGCCGCATTACCACGGTAGGCGAAGTTGGCATAACCCTCGCCGTGCGCCACGGCGATGGGCAGGCGGCTGCCAGCCATGCCCTGCAGGAACAGGCTGGGCGATTCCAGCACTTCCACCATGGACAGGCGTGCCTCGAAACGCTCGCTGCGGTTGGTGGTGAAACGGGGCCAGTCCTGCGCCCCCGGGATGATGTCGGCCAGCTCGGCGAACATCTGGCAGCCGTTGCACACGCCCAGGCCGAAGGTGTCTTGGCGGGCGAAGAAGGCCTGGAACTGCTCGGACAGCACCTTGTTGAAGGTGATGGAGCGCGCCCAGCCGATGCCGGCACCCAGGGTGTCGCCGTAGCTGAAACCGCCGCAGGCCACCACGCCCTTGTAATCTTTCAGATTGGCGCGACCGTTCTGCAGGTCGGTCATGTGCACGTCATAGGCCTCAAAACCGGCCTCGGTGAAGGCATAGGCCATCTCCACATGGGAGTTCACGCCCTGCTCACGCAGCACGGCCACCTTGGGGCGGCTCTTGAGCAGCGCCGGGGCGAGGCCTTGCGCCGGATCAAAGCTCAGGTGCACGTGCAGGCCGGGATCGCCCGGCGCGCCGGCGGCGGCGTGTTCCTGGTCGGCACAAGCCGTGTTGTCACGCTGCTGGTTGATCTTCCAGCTCACGCTGTCCCAGACCTGGTGCAGGTCGAAAAGTTTGGCGCTGAACACGGCCTTGGCGTCGCGCCAGACCTGCAGTTCGCCCACACCGGCCGTGACCGGGCCACCGGCCGGGCGCGTCTTGCCGATGACGTGGCTGAATTTCGAGAGCTCGTGCTCGCGCAGCACGGCTAACACGGCGTCGCGCTCCTCGCTCTTCACCTGCAGCACCACGCCCAGCTCTTCATTGAACAGGGCCTTGAGGGTGAGCTCCTCGCGGCGCGCGCTGACCTGGCTAGTCCAGTTCTTGCTGTCGCCCGTGTCCATGCGACTGTCGCTGATGCCGTCCCCCTCGGTCACCAGCAGGTCCACATTGAGCGCCACACCCACCTGGCCGGCAAAGGCCATCTCGGCCACCGCGGCCATCAGGCCGCCATCGCTGCGGTCATGGTAAGCCAGCAGACGGCCCTGCGCGCGCAGGGCGTTCACGGCATTGATCAGCTTCACCAGGTCCTGCGGATCGTCCAGGTCCGGCACGGTGTCGCCGGTCTGGTTCAGGGTCTGCGCCAGGATGGAGCCGGCCATGCGGTTGCGGCCACGACCCAGGTCCACCAGCAGCAGGGTGGTGTCGGCGCTGTTGTCCAGCTGCGGTGTCAGCGTGCCCCGCACATCACCCAGGGTGGCGAAGGCGCTGACGATCAGCGAGACCGGTGAGGTGACCTTTTTCTTGTCCTGCCCATCGCTCCACTGCGTGCGCATGGAGAGGCTGTCCTTGCCCACGGGGATGGAGATACCCAGGGCCGGGCACAACTCCATGCCTACGGCCTGCACGGTGGCGTAAAGCGCAGCGTCTTCGCCGGGCTCGCCGCAGGCCGCCATCCAGTTGGCCGAGAGCTTGACGCGCGAGAGTTCGATGGGCGCAGCCAGCAGATTGGTAAGGGCCTCGGCCACGGCCATGCGGCCGGAGGCCGGCGCGGCCAGCGCGGCCAGCGGCGTGCGCTCGCCCATGCTCATGGCCTCGCCCTTGAAACCGGCGTAATCGGCCAGGGTCACAGCCACGTCGGCCACCGGCACCTGCCAGGGGCCCACCATCTGGTCACGGTGGGTGAGGCCGCCCACGGTGCGGTCACCGATGGTGATGAGGAAACGCTTGGAGGCCACGGTGGGATGGCTCAGCACGTCGATGACGGCCTTCTGCAAATCCACGCCCGTGAGGTCCAGCGGTTGGAATTGGCGCGCCATCGTCTTGACGTCGCGGTGCATCTTGGGCGGTTTGCCCAAAAGCACATTCATCGGCATGTCCACGGGCGACTCGGCCCCCGCGTCGGCCAGCACCAGCTGGCGCTCTTCGGTGGCGACACCGACCACGGCAAAGGGGCAGCGCTCGCGTTCGCAAAAAGACTTGAACTGTTCCAGCGACTCGGGCGCGATGGCCAGCACATAACGTTCCTGGCTCTCGTTGCTCCAGATTTCCTTGGGCGCCAGGCCCGATTCCTCCAGCGGCACGGCGCGCAGGTCAAAGCGTGCGCCACGGCCGGCGTCATTGGTAATCTCGGGGAAAGCGTTGGACAGGCCGCCCGCACCCACATCATGAATGGCCAGGATGGGATTTTTCTCGCCCTGGGACCAGCAGTGGTTGATGACCTCCTGCGCCCGGCGTTCGATCTCGGGATTGCCGCGCTGCACGGAATCGAAGTCCAGCTCGGCCGCGTTGGCGCCCGTGGCCATGGAGCTGGCGGCACTGCCCCCCATGCCGATGCGCATGCCCGGGCCGCCCAGCTGGATCAGCAGCGTGCCGGCCGGGAACAGGATCTTCTGGGTCTGGTCCGCGTCGATGACACCGACACCGCCGGCGATCATGATGGGCTTGTGGTAACCGCGCTGCACCGTGTCCACATCGCTGACCACGGTCTGCTCGTACTCGCGGAAATAACCCGCGAGGTTGGGCCGGCCGAACTCGTTGTTGAAGGCCGCGCCGCCCAAAGGGCCCTCGGTCATGAGCTGCAGGGGGCTGGCGATGTGCTCGGGTTTGCCGCCGGGCTG
>JACCDS012414411.1_pt1 | contig 11267 bp, 9 predicted proteins | sample 7446441 | NCBI WGS metagenome assembly JACCDS01 (sample SAMN15323445, study PRJNA562643) | freshwater metagenome | isolation source: river surface water | place: USA:Blue River Watershed | collected 2017-08-17 | reverse complement strand
TCCAAATTACCTGCATCACCTGTTCTTCTGCTTGGGTTAATTTTTTCATTGTCCAAATTTTGTTCGGACAAATGTATAACTAAATTTTTAGTTACAAAATATTTTTAACTATTTTTTTAGTTAGAATGAAATGCTATTCTTGAAACAAGCGAATGGTATAAAGTCAAAATTTACAAATAGGCTCCTCAATTGAATTTGCCATGTTTTTAATTACGAATAGATCCTTTAAATAATAAGTCTGCAATACTTCTGTAATAAAATGGTACTGCAGAAATTTATTGCTTTTTTTAAAGATTAAGATCTTATTTATTCTTAGCCGGAAAATTAAATAACATACTCGTTATAATCGGAACAAAGAATATTGCTACAGTTAAAATCGAAATACCAATATCTGCTACATGACTTCCCAGAAATTGGCTTATTTCTGATTTTGGATCAATATGTTCATATATTGATAATAAAAGTTTTACTCCAAGTATTGCAATTACTACAAATGCAGCAGTTTCGAGGAATGAATATTTTTCCATCAAAGTAACAAACCATTGGGCAATAAATCTCATTGCTAATATTCCTATAAATACTCCAATACAAACTAGAATAATATTTGGAGTGAAAGCTACTGCTGCAAAAACATTATCTATGGAAAATGCCATATCCATTATTTCAACTAAGATTACTGTAGACCAAAAAGTCCCGATTTTATTGTAAAAAAATTTATATACAGCATTATTTGACTTGTTAATTTCACCATCATCTTCCTCATCCTCGCTAATTTTTATAAAAGAGTAGATTGAATATACAATAAAGATTCCGGCTAAACCTCTAAGGCTCCATAATGCAATCTCATTAATTGAGCCATCATTTTTTATGATAAAAATAATACCTGACAGGGATAAAACTTTGAATATAATTGACCCACGTTCGCCATAACCAATTTTGGCTTTGAATTGGTCGACTACTAACCATAATAAGTACATTCCTCCTAGTGGTTTTAGCCACCAAAAGCCTAGTAAGAACGCTGCAAATATCATCGCAAGACCCCTGAAAATATACGCTCCCCAAATTCCGTACTTTAGAGCTTTATCTCTCTGATTTGGGGGCAAATCCATTACCATCGTAGCTAATACTGCTGCATTGTCAACCGATAAAAGACTTTCGATAATGATTAAATTAGCAATTACACCTAGTGAAGCTGCTGGATTATTTACTATTTGATCAATTAATTCTTGCATGATTAGATTTTTAAGGTTTAATATTCTTGATGTAAGTATTTAAAATAGTATGATTTTTATTGAAAATATCAATTTTGTTGTATTGGTTATTGATAGATGAAGTGTAAATTTTTTCGATTATATCAATTTTGCCGTTTAAAATTAATGATGTAATAAAATTTTGAAATTCAGACCTAGGTAGCTTTAAGATATATTTTACCGCCCTTGTTGTTAATCCAAATGACCCCGAATAAATGATTTCCAACAATTTATTACTAGAATTAACATAGTTATAATTCAGTTCATTTTCAATAACGGGATCAATAATGGGGTTATCTAATTTTGAATAATAAAGAAATATACAATCGTTAGAATAATTGTGCACTTTCATAATATCTTCAATTACCCTTTGATGAGTACCAGTTATAGAAATGTCATCAATAAATAAGAGACGCCAATCCTTGTGAGGTTCATCTGAAAAAACGTATGTGTCATTTTTTATTAAATCATATCGCTGTTGTGAACTCATAGCTCCATAATCTTCAGAATAAGTTTGACAACGATTAATTTTACTTAATAAAACTTGAGTATTAACTTTTAATTCATCACTCAAATAACTTTTTAATAAATCAAAAAAATATTTAGTCAAATAATAACTTGAAGTGGGAATATATGAATAAGGACTGCTATATATAACAACGGATTTATTGTTTAATTGAAGCCATTGAGAATGATTATTAATAAAATATTCAAATAATTCTACGGCATATATTTTTGCTATCGTAAGATCGCCAAATTTAAACCTACTATATTTTTCAGCTGATATAGGTAGTGAATGCTTAGTCACTAAAGAATGAACCGAATAACGTGGATACTCAAATTCAATTGATGGTATAAACTGAAAAGCATTTATATTTACTCCTTTTGCCCCTTTTATGTCTGCATCATAATTATCTCCTACATGAGTAATTTCATTAGCTACAATAGATCCATGTAATTCTTTAGTCTTTCTATATAGTTCATCAAAAATTATTTGACTTGGTTTCCCATATCCGCATTCATCTGAAAAAATCAAAAACTCAAAATTTTTAACAATATCAATTAAAGTCAAATATTTTTTTATAACTGCTCCTGAAATAAAAGCGGTATTGCTTGTTAGGGATATTGTCTTCCCTAAATCTTTAATAAGTTGAAGAAAATTCAAAAAACCAATTTCAATTTTAGGAGGATTTTGAAGGAAAATATGCTCTATTTCATCTACTATATTATCTATATCTACTTCTCTAGTATAATTTAATTCTTCGAATACTTTTAAGTATAGATCACGTGGTAAGATTGATTGTACACCTGATTCAATAGCTTCATTATATTCTCTACCTATTTTTCCAAAGACAAAATTGATCCCATCAATTGTAAAATCGTGTCCCAATAGATTGTTAATAAATTCCGCTCTTTTTATTTTAAAAACAGTATTAGATTTTACAATTGTGTTCCAAAAGTCAAATGAATAATGTTTGACAACATTATTTTCATTATAGGCTGCTAAATCACTCCAATTTCCTTTGGGTTCATTTTTAGTTTCCATCAACATTCTTTAGATAAATTTCTACCCTACGATTCCTTTTACGATTTTCTGCACTTGAATTGGGCAAAATGGGCTTCATATCACCAAAACCTTGGGTTATTATGGAATTATTTAAACCTTTAGAAAGCATATATTTTTTTATCTCAAAAGCTCTTTTTAAGGAGAGTTCTTGATTATAACTACTTTGTCCAATATTATCTGTATGGCCATTGATTTCAACAATTGAGGAATTATTTAATTTAATTTGATCAATAATTAAATCGAGATATTGGCCAAAAGATTTATTAATTACAAATGAATCAAATTCAAAAAACACATCATTTATAACAAATGTGGGTTTGCTGTTATCTTTTAAAACAAAAATATTGGTCTCATATTCGGCATCTAATGATGAAATCTGTAAGCCGAAAACTTCATATCCTGGTCTATAATTAGTTTGAAAAATTCCCCCGTCTCCAGCTCTTCCTCCTTGTGTAGGTTTAAATCCAAGTGGAGAAGCAGAAGCAAGATAGGCATCGCCAGATAAAGTTTCTTTATAGCCCCAGTCGTCATTAGATGAATTAGCATCCTTTATTTGAAAGGGCCCTTCCCAATCTTTCCAAGAATTCCGATCTTTCCTTTTGAAGGAATATACATCTAGATCACTCTTCCCTTTTATATAGCCATTAGAACTCAAATAAAGTGTTAATCCATCTTTAGATAGCCAAGGTGTACGCTCAGAAAATTGGGTGTTAATTTTAGATCCTAAATTAACAGGCACAGTCCAATTATCGCCTTCTTTTAAACTTACATAAACATCTGTATTCCCCCAAAAACTATCATTCCATTTAAAACCTTTTTTATGAAAATCGCCAATATGTCCCGGTCTATCCGAAACAAACAAAATGAATGTTCGGCCTTCATTCATCCATCCATCAGACTCAGTAAAAATTGAATTTACTGGCTCAGGGAAATGATTAATTTGAAACCCTGAATTAGATCTAAATAATTGAAATAAATCGGTCGTTTGAACTCTAGCCTCTGAATTATTATCTGAACCAAGTTTTTCAGGATAATTAGCCGTTACTAGTATATCTCCATTATTAAATACCTGTGAAGCTACTTCATGTCCATTTGTATTAATCTGACTAATAGGTCGAGCATCGCTCCAAACCCCTTCCATCAAATTACTATAATAAATATCCTCACCTCCAGCTGATTTCTGTTTTGTAAAATCTAATTTAAAATCAAAAAAACCTGTACGGTCCATTGCAGAAAAATACAATCTACTACCATCGCTAGAAACGATTGGCATATATTCATTAGCAGAAGTATTAACAGTGTGACCTAACTTAACCTTAGTTCTTTTATTGTCCAATGACTCGACTGATATTGATTCCCAAGACTTAGATTTTTGGTTAGCAGAGTTATTCTCTGTGTTATTTTTTGAATTTTGAGTATCAGAACTACTATTGCCCTCACAATTCATAAATAACACAGACGCTAATAACACATAAGTTTTTGAAAAAACGTGAGGTATTGTAAATTTCACCTTGTATTTTATTTAGTTATAACCGTCCAAATAAATGATCCTAATAACTTTTAACAATTACTCAGCCATTCCATTTTTGTCAAGTAACTATTCCCTTTGTGATCTATAAAAAGTATTTACTTTTGCTTGAATAGCTTTATACTCTTTACCTAAAGCTAATTTACGATCTTCTCCATTCCCAAATTTTCCATCAATCACCTCTCTAACTTTTTGCTCAAGAGACGCAGAAGAATTAGTTGAATTTTGAGAGTTAGTTTCCACGTGGGCAGGCTCCTTGTTAGTACTTGGGGGATTCGATGAATTCGCATTTTGAATATCATTCGAATTTGATGTAGAAACAGTTGATTCATTCGCACCTGGTAAGTTTGCAATTTCCCCTTGAGTTTGAGATTGCCCAGATGTTGTCGTTGGACCATTTGTAGATGTTGAATCAACAGATATAGGGCTAACATTACTATTAACGCCTTCTTTTGTCATAAAGTAATAACCACCAATGCCGAAAATTAAAACAGCAATTAAGATATAAGTAATTGGGGATTTTTTCTTTTCAACAAATTGATCATTAGAAGTAATTGAAACATCTTCCTTTTCAGTTACAACCTTTGAAAGATTCAAATTACTTTTGGGAGAATTGTCTGTTTTACTAAGATTTAATCCCATTTTTTTCGTTGAAGGCGTTTCAGTGTTTCCCTCTTCACCTTTTTTTAAATTTAGTGCCATTTCTTTTTTGATTATGTGAATAATTGAATCAACTTACCTAGGCTTCCATTATGTTTTTCGCCTGTAGCTACAAATTCCCAAGATGAACCCACCCGAATAAACTTTCCAAAAACAAGAGCATCCTCATTAGTGAATTTTTCCTTTAGATTATATCGCAATATCTCAACACCTGTCTCATCATCCCATACGCGGATATAACAATCGTTCACCATACCAAAATTTTGAATAAGAGTCCTTTTGTCTTTTTTCTGATCATTTGGGTATTTAGTAATAGACACAGTAATCACAATTTGCTCTACTCCTTCCCACACTTTATCAAAATAAATTCTCATATCCTCGTCATCCTCTCCATCACTTTCTGTACCATCTATTGCATCAACTGCACCTAAAACTGAAGTGTCTCCAGAGTAGGGTCTTTTCCCTTCAGGAGTATCCATTTTTAGATCTGATCCGTAGAATACGACATATTCATCTGCAGGAATTTTACCATCTGATGCTAGCAAAAATGCACTTACATCTAAATCAAAATCTGGTCCATCCTCTTCTTCATTAGGATCCCAACCTAATCCAATACCTGCTACCTTAAGTGCAGGCGCATCTTTCGCTAAATTAAAGCGACTTCCTTTATTTAAATTTAAAGCCATATTTTATTACATTAAAATTAAGAATACAATTCTACAGTCGCAGCTAGACCACCTTCAAATGCCTGGCCCATTGCTTCAAATTCCCATGCGTTTCCTGATCTATAAAATCTTCCAATTATAAGAGAATCACAACCATCAAACTTCTCTGCAAGTTCGTATTGACATATAATACTTCCATTTGATTGATCATATACACGAACTGCAGGATTAAGGACGTTACCAAAGTGTACACCATCTTCTTTATTATGAATAGAAATAACAACAATTATTTGTACTACCTGATTCAATACTTTACTTAAGTAAATATTGATTTCCTCGTCATCACCATCGCCATCACCCGTTCGATTATCCCCCGAATGAATAACAGATCCATCTCCACTTGTTAGATTATTGAAAAACACGAAAAATTCCTCACTAGGTATTTTACCTGAATTGTCAAGCATAAATACAGATGAGTCAGCATCAACTTTGACATCAGTAGAAGGATCCCAACTTAAACCGACTTTTACGTGATTTAAACCAGGGGCAGCTTTAGTCAAGCTAATGGGTTTCTTTTTTTCTAGATTTATCATTTTTATAAAATTTTAGTTACTAATTTTTTGGAGGAATTCCATATTCATTCTCCTCATTATCTCCCTCAGCAAAAATCATCCAAAAGAAATAAAATGGAATTAATTGCCACCATCCCGAATTACCTCGATCATGGCAGCGCTTTGCACCTTGGGCCCACAGAAACCAAAGCAAGGGAATAAAAATAAATCCTAGCGTACTTGAAGATTTTATTACATCCTCTAAAAAGTAGACCAACCCTAAATATATCAGAAAGCTAACTGCATATTCCGTTCTTCTGATTCTTCCATCAAAAGAAAAAGACGCGGTAAACATTTTTTGAGGTTCTGTATTTACACCATCTTGATTCGAATCGCCATAAGCTGAAACTTTACTCAAATCTTTGAATGATGAAGTTGTAGCGACATTTTTTTTGTCAGCTTTTTCGAGACTGGGTTTCTTAAAGAATTTCTTTAATTCCTCAACTTCAATTGCATTTGTCCATTCTATTCCTTCACGATATACTAGGGTATCAGCATCAATTTTTTCTAAAAGTTTAGCTATTGTCAAGGGACCAAATACTGTCCCATTTATACTATAATAATAAATTAAACCTCCTGAATTTTCCATGTTTATTTAAATAAAAGATCTTTAACTTCTAATTCTTTAAGTGAAATAATTTTGTTTTGATCATCAAAAACAAATTCAACTTTCACCCTACAAGTTTGATATTTCTTTTTTGAGTTTCTATACGTTTTAAAATTCAACCATGCTTGTCTTGAATTAACACCTGAAACAAAAACTCGAGAACCAATTACAGTAGCCTTTGGATCTATAAAATCAGAATTAGAATAAATTATTTTATTTACATCTTCTGGCGTAATACTTTTTTTGTTTATGTACTGAACAACATTTTCACTAAAAAAATCGTGTGCGTCTATTTGTTTATTATTCAATAACTCATAATAATTTAATATCTTGTTAAGGTAATTTGAGTCTTCCCGAACTGAATCAACGACAGCATCTTTCTCAATAATATCTAAAAAATAAGGAGAACTTCTGAATGTATAAAAAAAAGAATCATTGTTAATTTTATAAATCAAATCAGGATAAGAATTTGCTAAAGTTATAATCTCATTTTTGACTTGTTCAAAATTACCTTTTGCTGATAGAATAGAAATTAACTTATAATCCAATTCTGATTTTGGTTGATAATCTAAGTTGCTTGCCAATTGTAATGACTCATAACTGCGATCAAAATCATTAGTCCCCAAGTATGCCTCAGACAATTTAAAATAGGTTTTAGCTTGTGGGAAATTCATTAAAGATTCCTTATAAAAGTTTATAGCCTCTATGTAACTTTTTGTTCCTAATGAGTTATTACCCTCTTCTAGCAAACTAGAAGCCGTATTTTTCTGTTGAACTGACGGTATAAAATTTTGGATAACTCCTAAATTGAAAATTTCAAATTCTGTCAATTTCTTTTCCGACAAATTCAATGAATCAGAAGTAGACGCAACTATGGTTTTATAACTGCTTTGCTTAAAAATATAAAAACCAATTAGGCCTATTGAAATCATCCCTATTAAAATCCATATAAAATTTGAACTTCTAATATTCTTCTCTACAATAAATTCATCCTCAACTATCTTTAATGAACTAGCTGGCATTTCCAATTCATCAATATTATTAAACTTGAAATACTTAGCTAATTCCTCCACATCTTTTGCCTCGACCCACCCGGAACCCTCACTAAAAACAAGTGTGTTATAATTAATTTTAGTAAGTAATATAGAAAGAGGAAATGGGCCAAATGTATTACCATTTTCTTCATAGTAATATTTTTTTTCTATTTCGCTTTTATCTAATTTAATTGCCATTTTTTATTTCTTTTTAACTGGTAAAGGTGGTGGTGGTGGTGGAACAATTGATTTAGGTGCAGGAATAATAGGCGGATTGCTTTTTATACCAGGAGGCAACTTTAATTCCGGTTTTATAACCGGAGGAGGTGCATTAATTATAGGTTTATTTGTTGCATTAGTCTCCGTATTCAAAAATACATGTTTGGGTGGTGTCTGTGGTTTATCTATTCCATCATGAGTAAAATTATGAGATGATATAGACCGTGATGGTGGAATTGAAGGCCTTTGTGGAATTGGTGGAACTACTGGCCTAGGAGGTAATGGTGGTACTCTTGGAATACCAGGTGGATTAATAACTATATCATCTTCTGTATGCTTATTTGCTAAACCTGATAAATCATTCTGTTTAGTATTAATCGATTTCTGATTTTCAACCGAGACATGCATTGATGAAAATCCATGAGCTAGCATCTTGTTTAAACAATGTAATAGAAATTCATGATAAAATTGTTCACTCTCAAAATTTACTTTTGAATAAATAGACGTGAAAAATTCTCTAAAAACAACTTCATTAATGACATTGCCCGATAAAAATATAGGTAATTGTTCTGCATTATTTTGTCTAATAAAAGAATCTAATTCATGTTGAATAAAATTCAAAGATTGACGATTGTTTATTCTGCCTTCTATATCATTTTTATGGAAGCTGATTTTTAATGGACTGACATCAAGATTGGAGTTTTTAATGGTATGTAAAACTAACCCGCCTGAAATCTTACCAAGAATAGCAATTGCATCATTTTTTAACTCTTTCTTTAATTCAATAGAATTAATTATACTCCCTTTAGCGTGTGCAATTTCTACTAAAAAATCTAATACAATATCTAAAACAGGATCTTGACCTTTACCTTCTAATACTTTCTTACCCAAATGCGAAGGACAATTTCTTCCTATCAAATGAAAATAAAAGTTACCTTCAGAAATATTGATTATTAAAAAAGAATCTGTTTGATTGATCAAGTTTTTTTTAATAATTAAATCTCTAAAGCAATCAAAAAAATCAATTGATATCAATGAATTCGGGTCAAATCCAACTATTTGAAAAAAAAGATTTAAGATGATTTCTCTGTGATCATCCTCTACAAAAGAGTCGAATAGTATTCCAACATTTGACTGATTTAAAATAGTAGGTAGATTAGATTGAAAATGAGATTTTGCAATGGATGGCAATACAGATTCTTTAAAGACATAAGGCAATAAAGTAGCAAATGAATTTGATGCTAAAAATCTTTCATAATTAATTGATTCATTAGATAAATTGTGCCAAAAATCTCCATAGGAATTTGGACTATTGGAAAAATAGGATTGTTTTGCAAAATCATCCATCAAAATTTCATCGCCACTTAACAAAAAATAAAGTGGCAACTTATTTGATGAATGATACAAAACAGGTATAAGCCTACCATTATTGTCTAATGACCATAATTCAATACAATCTTCCTTAAAATAAATTAATAACGGATTCATTAGCCTTTTTGAATTTTAGGCAACAAGTATGATCTCAAAAAGGATTGTCCTTGGAGAATTAATAATGGAGCTACAAAATCAAATCCATCTTTAGATTTAGTTGCTTCTTTATAATCTTCATCATTTCGCAAATCATTCAAGATATTAATACTTGAAATAGCTCTTAAAACTTCTTGGCCGTCAGCTTTGAAATCTAAAGTTTGCGATGCAAAAGTATAGAACGTATCTATAAATGAAGTAAACCTTGGATAAGGGTTGCTGTTTGCCTGAGGTGGCAATAATTCAGACCCTAAGCGTTGAATTAATGATGGATTAATATCCATTAAAGCGCCTAGTGAAATTGGTTGAGGATGATCCTTCAGTTTTAACATATATCCATCCTCTCCCGCAATTTCATTCATAGGCACATCAAATTCGTAAATTGGTGCATCTTTTCTTGCTAATCCTTTTGCTACTTCCGTTTTAACATTATCCTGATTAATTTCAACACTAGAAGACATGAAATTAGCTATGATAAAATTATTGCCTAAGCTAAATAGACTATTTGCTTCCTGCTCTCCAAAGCCCTTTGCAAAACATTGTGCATAGAAACTCAACGCATTTTGTTCATCCATTGCTTTGTACCAATCAAAAATTCTAGCTCCTTTCCCAAAGAAATCTAGTTTTATATGGTTTAAAGGCTGAGCGAATAAATCAGGATTTCTCTCTGTATGTTCTCTTAATTTTCTGGCAACCATTCCACCATAGAACATATTTAAACCTGTAATATAAAGATTTAACCACATTAAAGGCTTACAGTTTGCACCAATAGTTCTATAAAAATCATTCAACTGTTCCTTGGTTTCTAATTTATCAAGAATTAGATTGAAATAATAAGGAGAAGTATTAGCTGACATATTATCTAAGCCATATATCTTTCCTAAGTTTCTTCCAGCATAGTCTTTTAAAAACCCATTAAAATTAGGAATTAACTTAGTCGCATCCGCTAAAGAACCCGCAGCAAGTTTGATAGAGTTTTGTTTAACTAATGCAGATTGATTCCCATTAAAATTAACACCCGTTACAGCTAAAAGATCGGTTGTGGACCCGCCAACATCAAACCCTAAAATAAATTGTCCAGCATATGGTGCATTGCCAGCAGCATAACATGCAACAGCCTGAGATTCAGTCATTGCCTTATCTGGATTAACCGGAATAGGTTTACCAATAATTTTAAATTGATGATTCGAATTGATCATTTGTTGTATTTCATCAGGCAACTCTAATGGTACTAACACCGAATTAGGTTGATCTGCAGATCCTCCAGACATTCCTCCTGATAAGCCTCCAGACATTCCTCCTGATAAACCTCCAGACATTCCTCCTGATAAGCCTCCAGACATTCCTCCTGATAAACCTCCAGAAATTCCTCCTGACAAACCTCCAGACATTCCTCCTGATAAGCCTCCAGACATTCCTCCTGATAAGCCTCCAGAAGTACTTGACCCAAATAATGAACTCCCTACTGATTGAACTGAAAGTGCTCCACGAACTACTTCTAGAGTTGTATTTACAGAAGTCGTATTCACAAGAGGATTACAATCAATTACTTTTGACCAAATATTATTTGAATAAACTTGTATCCGCGAAGTAGACATT
>JACCDS011596295.1_pt1 | contig 11267 bp, 12 predicted proteins | sample 7446441 | NCBI WGS metagenome assembly JACCDS01 (sample SAMN15323445, study PRJNA562643) | freshwater metagenome | isolation source: river surface water | place: USA:Blue River Watershed | collected 2017-08-17 | reverse complement strand
GCCTGGTGGCAGACCGCGCAGTTGGCGGCATAGACCTTCTCGCCGCGCTGGACCAGTTCACCCAGGGCCCAGACCTTGGCCGGATCGTCGGCCTTGGCGGCCATGGCCTTCTTCTGGCCATCGACCCACTTGGCGTAGTCCTCGGCGGACAGCACCTTCACGTGGATGGGCATGTAGGCGTGTTCCTTGCCGCACAGCTCGGCGCACTGGCCGTAGAAGTCACCGGTCTGCTCGGCACGGAACCAGGTGTCGCGCACGAAACCGGGGATGGCGTCCTGCTTGATGCCGAAAGCCGGCACCATGAAGGCGTGGATCACGTCGTTGGCGGTGGTGATGATGCGGATCTTCTTGTCCACCGGCACGACCAGCGGGTTGTCGACCTTGAGCAGGTAGTCGTCGGTGGCCGGCGGCTTGCCGGACTCGGACATGGCGCGGTGCGTGGGATCCAGGGTGGAGAGGAAGCCGATGCCCTCGCCTTCGCCCTTGATGTAGTCGTAGCCCCATTTCCACTGGTAGCCGGTGACCTTGATGGTCAGGTCGGCGTTGCTGGTGTCCTTCATGGCCACCACGGTCTTGGTGGCCGGCAGGGCCATCAGGATCACGATGATGAAGGGCACCACGGTCCAGGCGATCTCGACGGCCACGGACTCATGGAAGGACGCCGGCTTGTGCCCGGTCGACTTGCGGTGCTTGAAGATCGAATAGAACATCACGCCGAACACGCCGACGAAGATGATCGTGCAGACGATCAGCATGAACCAGTTCAGCCAGTGCACGTCGCGTGCGATCTGGGTCACGGGGGGATGCAGGTTCAGCTGGTTGACCGCCGGTCCGCCAGGCAGATCGTTGACAGCCTGGGCTGCGGTGAAAGCCGCTGTGCCTGCCCATGCAGCGGCCCCGAGCAGCACTGAAGTCAATTTATTAGAAATGCTCTTCATCATGTTCACTTCTTCAATGTCATAAAAATCCAGGACTGCCGAGGTTGGGCGGACATGCGGCTTGTGACCGATGCGGCTGCTGCCGGCATACGACAGGCAGCAGACTGCCGTTGAATTCCAAAGTTCAGCAACCACTTATTGTAGCCAAGACCAGATCAGGGTAATCCCGGACTGATCTGGATCAATCGCCCGCCTCCCGGATTTTGTGTTTCGTCAAGGATGCGCGGAAATCCTCGACCGAGAACCGGGTCTCCGTGCCGACCGCGATGCGCGCGGGCGGACGGAAGGCGTGGCCGTAGATGATTTCGAAGGTCAGCTTCAGGCGCCCGTCCTGCGCCGGGTCGGCCAGCCGGCCCAGGGCCGTGTGCAGCTGCTCGCGCCAGCCGCGGCCGCGCAGGCCCGGAAAGCGCGCCGGATGCAGGTTGCGCCCGAGTTCGCGCAGCTCCTGCAGCAGGCGCTCGGGCGACGCGAAGGTCAGCTCGATGCGCTCCATGTCCATCACCGGCTCGGCAAAACCGGCCGCCACCAGCATGTCGCCCCAGTCGTGCATGTCGGTGTACTCGTGCGCCGGGGCCGGCCAGCCCAGGGCCTGGTAGAGCGCGCGCAGTTCGCGCAGGGTATCGGGCCCGAGGCAGGAGAACATCAGGAAGCCGTCGACCGCGAGCGCGCCAAACCACTGCCGCATCAGCGCCTGCGGGTCGGCCGCCATGTGCAGCGCCATGTTGGCCCACAGCATCGCGGCCGCGCCCGGCGTGGGCTGCGCAGAAAACTGAGGGGCACCGCGCCAGCGTGCCGGCTGCCACCAGGGCGCCACGAGGGCGCGCTGCGCGCGTGACCGTTCCTCAGGCTGCGCCACCCGGACCTCGCAGCGGGCGGCGGGGTAACGCGCGGCCACCAGCGCGTGCGCCTGCAGGCCGCCGCGCAACGGTTCCCAGTGCAGCCAGCGCGCGGGCGGGCGCACGATCCAGTCCAGCCGGGGCGCCATGCGCCGTGCCACCTCCTCGTGCAGCCAGGGCGAGGCCGGCTGCGGCCGCTGTTGCCAGCGGGCGGCGGCCTGGGGCGCGATGGTGGGGGGACGTTCGGCGGACATGAGGGCAGCGGCGAGTATATTGACTCGGCCCGTTTCCTGCCGATGCCGCCATGTTCCGCCGCCTCCACGCGCAGCTGACCCGCGCCCTGCCCAGCCAGTGCGCGGTCTGCCATGCCTGGCCCGCGCAGCCGGTGTGCGAGGCCTGCGTGGCACGCTTTGCCCAGCCGCAGCCGCGCTGCCAGGGCTGTGCACTGCCGGTGCCCGCGGGCATCACGCGCTGCGGCGCCTGCCTCCGGTCGCCGCCACCGCTGGACCTGTGCCTGGCCGCCCTGCCCTATGCCTATCCCTGGGACGACCTGATCGCGCGCTACAAGTTCGGCGACCGCCCCGGCTGGTCGGCCACGCTGGCCCTGCTGCTGCGCAGCGCGCCCTGGGTGGAGCCGGCCCTGGAAACCGCCGAGATGCTGCTGCCCATGCCGCTGGCGCGTGAACGGCTGCGCGAGCGCGGCTTCAACCAGGCGCTGGAGCTGGCCCACCGCCTGGCGCCCGGCAAGGTCCGGGCCGACCTGCTGCTGCGCCTGCGGGACACGCCGGCCCAGAGCGCTTTGCCGCGTACGGCCCGCCTGCGCAACGTGCGGGGTGCCTTTGCCGTCGCGCCCGGGCGGCAGTCCCTGCTCGCGGGCCGGCGCGTGGTGCTGGTCGACGACGTCATGACCAGCGGGGCCTCGCTGCATGCCGCCGCCCAGGCCCTGCGCGACGCCGGAGCCGGCCACGTCACGGGGCTGGTCCTCGCCCGCACGGAATAGGGCCCCCACGGTCGCCCGCCGCGACAATAGAGGCATGTTCCACATCGTCCTGGTCCACCCCGAGATCCCGCCCAACACGGGCAACGTGATCCGCCTGGCCGCCAACACCGGCTGCACCCTGCACCTGATCGAACCCCTGGGCTTTTCTATGGAAGACCGGCTGATGCGCCGCGCCGGTCTGGACTACCACGAGTACGCCGAGGTCCGGCGCCATGCCAGCTGGGACAGTTTCATGGCGACCGGACAGCCGCCCGCCGAACGGATGTTCGCGCTCACGACGCGCGGGACTCGTTTCGTGCATGACGTGGCCTTCCAGCCCGGCGACTGGCTGGTCTTCGGCTCGGAGACCAGCGGCCTGCCCGACACCGTACGCGCCGCCTTCCCCCCGGCACAGCAGCTCCGGCTGCCCATGCGTGCGGGCCAGCGCAGCCTGAACCTCTCGAACGCGGTGGCCGTGACGGTGTTCGAGGCCTGGCGGCAGAACGGCTTCAGGACGTCGTGAGCAAGGGTCAGGGATAGCGCCGCGCGATCGACTCCGCCACGCAGGCCGGCTTGGCCTCGCCCTCGCGCTCGACCGTGACCTCCCACGTCATCTGCATCCCGTCGCCGGCGATGGGTTCGCAGGCCAGCAGCTTCATGCGCGCGCGCAGCCGGCTGCCCACGGGCACCGGAGCCATGAAGCGGACCCGGTTGAGGCCGTAGTTCACGCCCATGCGCGAACCGGCGATCTCCATGGCGCTCTCGAAGAAACGGGGCAACAGCGAGAGCGTGAGGAAGCCGTGCGCGATGGGCCCGCCGAAGGGGCCGGCCCTGGCGCGCTCCACGTCGACATGGATCCACTGGTGGTCGCCCGTGGCCTGGGCGAACTGGTTGACCTGCTCCTGCGTGATCGTGAGCCAGTCGCTGACGGCGACTTCCTGGCCCACCAGCGCGGGGAACTCCGCGAGGGTCTGGAAGGTTTTCATGTCGCCGACTGTAGCGGCCGCCCGTCGGGCCACCCTGTCATGCGTGCGACGCGCTGCGGTCAGGCGTCGAGCCAGCGGCAGATCCCCTCCCACTGCGCCAGGTCCTTCTCGACGCGGCTGGGTGCGACGTCGAAGAGGGTCAGGCCGTGGGCGGCCAGGTGGATGTAGTTCTGCGTGTCGCGCAGGTAGGCCAGCACCGGCAGGCCCAGGCTCTCCACGAAGGCGCGCAGCTTGTCGGCCGCGATGGTGCGCCCGTCCACGCGCATGCCGACGATGCCCACCTGCATGCCCTTGTGGCGATGCTCCCGGATCTCGTCGAGAAAGGCCCGCGTGGCGAAGATGTCGAACACGCTGGGCTGCAGCGGCACGATGACCTTGTCGGCGTGCTGCAGCACGTCCTTCATGCGCGCGCCCTTGAGTCCGGCGGGTGTGTCGAGGACCACGTGCGTGACACCCTTGGGCAGCTTGGCGACACGGTCATCGCCAACCTCCCAGGGCTGGATGGGTCGGGCCGTCGCCGGCCGCAGGCCCAGCCACAGGCGCGAGGACTGCTGGCGGTCGGCATCGCCCAGCATCACCTTGTGCCCCCGGCTGGCAAAGTAGCCCGCGATGTTGGTCGAGAGGGTGGACTTGCCCACGCCTCCCTTGGGATTGGCAACCACGACGACAGGCATGTTGTGCTCCTTCTGCTGGGGATGAACCCCCGGTCCGACGGATCCAGCCTCATCTTACCCAAGCCCCTGCGCTGCCGCCAGCCCCGGGCTCTATCTATTTCATAGCATCCCAGACCAGTTTGACGCCCGTCAGGAGCAGGCCCAGGTGGATCAGGCGGTAGAACAGCACGGGGTCGATGCGCCGCGCCATGCGCACGCCGGCCCACACGCCCAGCGGCGCCAGCGGCAACAGCACCAGCGAGGTGGCCAGGTTGCGCCAGTCCAGCAGGCCCAGCCAGGCATAGGGCACCCACTTGGCCAGGTTGATGAAGAAGAAGAACCAGGACAGCGTGGCGGCGAACACGATGGGCCGCAGGCGCAGCGGCAGCACGTAGGCGGTGATGGGCGGCCCGCCCGCGTGCGCGATGAAGCTGGTGAAGCCGGAGGCGACGGTGAGCACGCCGCCCAGCCAGCGCGGCGGCGGCGCGCTGTCGGCACGCGGCGGAAACAGCAGGCGCTGCGCCAGGAACAGCAGCGTGAACACGCCCACGATGCCCGCCACGGTCTGGGCCGCCAGCACCTTGAACAGCAGCGCGCCGACGACGATGCCCAGCAGGCCGTAAGGCAGCAGGAAGCGCAGCAGCGCGCGGTCGCATTCCTTGCGCAGCGCCGCGATGCCCAGCAGGTCCATGAGCAGCAGCACCGGCATCAGGATGGCCGCCGCCTGCGGCACCGTGACGGCCAGCGCCATCATGGGCACGGCCAGCCCGCCGAAGCCGGCGCCGAAGCCGCTCTTGCTGATGCCCAGCAGCAGCACGGCCGGCACCGACACAAGGTAGAACCACGGGTCGGTGATGACAGGGAAATCGGGAACCAAGGGAAGACTTTCTTCAGGGCCGCCCGTCACCGGGCCGCCGGATGCATCAGACGCGACCGCGCACGGGAATCAGGGCGCCGGTGACGGCCGCCGCGCCGTCCTGCAACAGGAAGGCGATGACCTGCGCGAGCTGCGCCGGCTGCACCCAGCGGCTGAAATCGGCATCGGGCATGTCGGCCCGGTTGGCGGGCGTGTCCAGGATGCTGGGCAGCACGGCATTGACCGTGATGCCCTGGTCCTTCAGTTCCTCGGCCAGGGCCTCGGTCAGGCGCGCCACGCCGGCCTTGGAGGCGGCATATGCCCCCATGCCGGCGCCGGCCTGCTGCGCCGCCCAGGCGCCGACGTTGACGATGCGCCCATGCGTGCTGCCTCGCAGGTGGGGCAGCGCGCAGCGGCTGGCCACCAGCGCCGTGCGCAGGTTCATCTCGTGCATGGCATCCCAGGTCTCCACGCTGCCCGAGGCCACGAGTTCCCAGCGGAAGCCGCCGGCGACGTTGACCAGGCCATCGAGCCCGCCGAGCGCGGCGGCCGCCCGGGCAAAGGCTGCCTCGGCCTCGGCGCCCTGCGTGAGGTTGACGCCGCCGAGCGCCAGCTCGCAGGGGGGCAGGCCGGCAGGCGCTGCGGCCTTGTCGATGAGGACGACGCGCACACCCTGGCCCGCCAGCACTTCGGCCACCGAGCGTCCCAGCGCACCCCAGCCGCCGGTCACGGCGACCTTCCTGCCCGCAAGCGTCTGCATGCCGTCCTCCCCAAGCGTGTGATCGTGCGCCGATTGTGCCAGCGCACGCACCCGGTCGTACACCGGCCGCATGAGCGCCACGCCGTTGCCGCAAGCCCCTTGCATCGCCCGCGGAGGCCGGCCATGACGGCGACCCGGCGGTGGCGGTGCGCGGCCTCTCGCTCAGCCATGCACGCCTGTCCAGCCTGGTCGGCAACGAGGTGCGCACGGGCCTGCTGATCGGGCTGGCGCCCGGCGGCCTGACCCTGCCCGGCGTCAGGCTGGCCTTCGGCGACTTCCAGCTGGCGCTGGTCGTGGCTCAGGCCTGCACCACACAGTTGCGGCCGCTCTCCTTGGCGCGGTAGAGGGCCTGATCGGCGCGGGTGCCCAGACTGGCCGCGGTTTCGCCGCGCAAGCGCGTGGCCGAGCCGATGCTGACCGTCACCGCAGCCTCCGGCCAGGAAGCTTCAGCCACCGCAACGCGCATGCGCTCGGCCACCGCCAGCGCCCCGGCCTCGTCCGTGTTGGGCAACAGCACGGCGAACTCCTCGCCGCCGACCCGGGCCACGATGTCGATGGTGCGCGCCACCCCCTCGAGCAGGCGCGCCAGGGTCTGCAGCACCTGGTCACCGGCGGCGTGACCATGGTTGTCGTTGACGCGCTTGAAATGGTCGGCATCGACGATCAGCAGGCTCAGCGGCGTGGCCCGGCGCTCGGCGATGGCCAGCTCCTGATCGAGCGCGCTCTCGAAGGCACGCCGGTTGCGCAGGCCGGTGAGCATGTCGGTGGTGGCCAGTTCCTCCAGCCGCTGGTTCAGCGCGGCCACCTTGCGGATCTCCTCACGCAGACGCTCGTTGGTGGCATGTGCCTCCTGCACGGCCCGGCGCAGCTCGATCTCGCGCAACGCGGATTGGGCCAGTTCGGTGAGGACTTCGATATCCTGGGCGGTCCACTGCTTGGCCTTGAAATCGATGGCACAGAAGCTGCCAAGCACCTGCCCGTCGGCCGTGACCAGCGGGACGCCGGCGTAGGCGCGCACCCCCAGCGACTGGACAGTCGGCACATCGCGGAACACGGGCAGTCCGGTCACGTCGCTGAGCACCAGCGGCTGGTCGTTGATGAGCGCGTAGTGGCAGAAGGTGCGCCCAGCGATCTCGCGCGCGCTCGCCAGCGGCTCGGCGAAACCATGGGCGCTCTTGTAGAAATCACGCTCCCGGTCCACCAGGGAGAGGAAGCTGACCGGGGCCCCGGTCAGCCGGGCGGCCAGCCGGGTGAGGCGGTCGAAGCTTTCCTCGGGGGGCGTGTCGAGCAAGCCGGTACGCCGGACGGCCTCCAGGCGCTGCGCATCGGCCAGCGCAGCGTCGACCCGGGCGGGACCAGGTGGCTGGGGAAGGGGGACCGGATCCATGAACCATGCTAGCACGCACCCACTGCCGGCAAAGTCCCGGCGCCGCGGAAACCCCAGGCCGGCGCCGGGCTTGCGAGGGCTGGCCGGGCCTGCGTCTTCGACCCGACCCGACCGCACGCCTCAGGGCTTGCGCGCCACCAGCCCGACCAGCGCCGAGCGGCCGTGGTGCTGGCTGCCCTCGGCGAGATCGGCCTCGTAGCTGCGCAGCACCTCGATCTGCAGGCCGGCGAAGGCCTCGCGCAGCAGCGCCTCGGTGTAGAGATGCGAGACCAGCGGCGGGCCGCCGGTCTTGTAGTCCAGCTGCTTGGGGGTGTAGCCCTGCAGGATCAGCACGCCGCCGGGCTTGAGAGCCCGCACGAGGCGATCGAACAGGCGCGTGCGCAGCGCCGGGTCGGCGAACTGCACGAAGATGGCGGCCACGCCGTCGTAGCGGGCCTCGCCATGGTCGAAGCCGTCGCAGTCGGCCACCGCATAGTTGACGCGTACGCCCTGCGCCGCGGCCAGCTGGCGCGCCTTGGCCACGCCAACCTCGGCGATGTCGTAGGCGTCCACCTCCAGGCCCTGGCGCGCGAGCCAGACGCTGTTGCGGCCCTCGCCGTCGGCCACGCACAGCACGCGCTGGCCGGACCGCCACACGCCGGCATGCTCGCGCAGCCAGGCGTTGGGCTCGGTGCCGAAGATGAAGTCGGGGGTCTCGAAGCGGCGGTTCCAGGTCTGGGCGGCGTCGGGAAAGGCAGGTGCGGTCATGGTCTGTGGGCGCAGGACAAAACGCCTATTCTGGCGCCTGCGCCCGGGTTATGCTTGCCGCGCGGGCCGGGGACGGCCCGCGGTTTTCCGGAGCTCATCCATGCGCCTGCGCCTCACCCTGCCCCTGCTGCTGGCCGCCACGCTGCTCGCGTCCTGCGGCACCCAGGTCATCAACCCCGTCACCGGCCGCGCCGAGCGCTCGGTCATGGACGAGGCCACCGAGATCGCCGAGGGCCGCAAGGCCCACCAGCAGGTGCTGCAGGAATACGGCGTCTACGACAACCCCGCCCTGCAGACCTATGTGGACGGCATCGGCCAGAAGCTGGCGCAGCAGTCCCATCGCGCGAACCTGAAGTGGACCTTCACCGTGCTCGACAGCCCGGAGATCAACGCCTTCGCCCTGCCCGGGGGCTATGTCTACGTCACGCGCGGCATCATGGCCTACCTCGACAGCGAGGCCGAGCTCGCCGGCGTGCTCGGCCACGAGATCGGCCACGTGACCGCCCGCCACGGCGCGCAGCGCGCCACGCAGCAGCAGACGGCCGGCCTGGGCGTGCTGGCCGCCACGGTGCTCGGCGCCGTGCTGGAGAGCCGCGGCTTCGGCGGCGCCACCGACCTGGCCAGCCAGGTCTCGCAGACGGCGGCCGCCGGCTTCATCGCCTCCTACAGCCGCGAGCAGGAATCGCAGGCCGACGAACTGGGCGCCGAATACCTGGCGCGCAACCAGTACGACCCGCAGAACATGGTGCACGTGATCAACGTGCTCAAGGACCAGGAACGCTACGCCGCCGAGCAGGCGAAGGCCGAGGGCCGGCCCGCGCCCTCGGGCGCGAACTGGCTCGCCTCGCACCCGAGCAACGACAAGCGCCTGGCCGACATCAAGCTGATCGCCGCCGGCTACCAGGGCCGCTACGAGGCCGACGGGCAGAGCCGCTACCTGCAGGCCATCGAGGGCATGACCTTCGGCGACAGCCCAGCCCAGGGCCTGGTGCGCGGCCAGGGCTACTACCACGAAGGCCTGGGCTTCGCGCTCACCGCACCGGCCGGCTGGAAGCTGCGCAATGCCGCCGATGCCCTGACCCTGCTCAACGCGGCCGGCGATGCCGGGCTGGTGCTGCGGCTGGTGCCGCCGCAGGCCGGCAAGACCCACGAGGAGATCCTGCGCAACGTCGTCAAGCCCCTCAGCGGCAACAGCGAACCGCGCCGCCTGCACGGCCTGGCCGCCACCCACTTCAGCGGCACGGCGCGCAACGCCCAGGGCCGCAGCCAGTCCGTGCGCCTGACCCTGGTCAGCGGCCCGGGCGGGCGCAACTACCTGCTGCAGTACGCGGCGCGCGACGCCGCCGCGCTGCAGCGCGCCGAGGCCCAGCTGCGCGAGGCCGAGGCCTCGTTCCGGGCCCTCACGGCGGCCGACCGCCAGGCCGCCCGGCCCTGGACTGTCAGGACCGTGCCCTACCCGCGCGGCGGCTTTGCCGAACTGGCCCGCAACTCCCCGCTCGGGGCCCAGGCCGAGGCCCAGCTCAGGCTGATGAACAGCGCCTACGGCGGGGCCGCGGAGCCCAGGGCCGGGCAGCGCGTCAAGGTGGTGAAGTGAAGCCCCGGCCCAGGCCATGACCCTTGCCGCCCCCCGGCTCTCCCTGCGCACCCTGCTGCGCATGACCCGCCCGGCCTTCCTGGCCATCACCGTCGTCGCCTGCCTGCTGGGCATTGCCATCGCCGCCGCCTGCGGCCACGGGCCGCACGCCGGGACCGCGCTGGCCACGGTGCTGCTGGCCTGCGTCGCCCATGCGGCCGGCAACGTGCTCAACGACTACCACGATGCGCTCAACGGCGCCGATGCCGCCAACACCGGCCACCTGCATCCCTTCACCGGCGGCGCCCGCCTGATCCAGGAGCAGGGGGTCACGCCCGCGCAGACGCGCGACCTCTTCCGTGCCCTGGCCTTCCTGCTCGCCGGCTTCGGCCTGCTGCTGGCCGTGAAGAGCACGGGCTGGGTGCTCGTGCTGGGCCTGGCCGGCCTGCTGCTGCTGTGGGCCTATTCGGCGCCGCCGCTGGCGCTCATGAGCCGGGGCCTGGGCGAAGCCGTGGTGGCCCTGGTCTGGGGCCTGGTCGTGATCGGGGCCGATGCCGTGCAGCGTGGCACGGTCTTCATCATCCCGGTCGTGACCGGCGTCAGCTACGGCCTGCTGGCGGCCAACATCCTGCTTGTCAACGGCCTGCCCGACGCCGCCTCGGATGCGCAGGTTGGCAAGCGCACCCTGGCCGTGCGGCTGGGTCCGCGCGGCGCCGCGCTGGCCTACCTGCTGATCGCAACCCTCGCCCACCTGTGGCTGGCCGCCGGCGTGTGGCGGCTCTACCAGCCCGAACCCGCAGCCTGGGGGCTGCTGTCGGCGCCGCTGTCGCTGGCCGCCTCCGTGCTGCTGTGGCGCCATGCCGCGCAGCCGCAGCGCCTGCGTCCGGCCATCGTGCTGACCATCGGCGCGGCCCTGCTGCACGGGCTGGCGATGGCCGCGGGCTATTGGTCGGTCTACCGGGGCTGAGCCCCGGGGCGCCAGCCGCCGCAGGGCACAATCCTGGCATGGACCTCATGGACACCTGGCTGCCCCGGCTGCTGCACCTGCTGGAGCTGGCTGCCACCATCGCCTTCACGCTCTCGGGCGTGATGGTCGCCGCCCGCAGCCGGCTCGATGCCGTGGGCGTGTATGCCGTGGCCTTCCTCGCCGCCTTCGGTGGCGGCACGCTGCGCGACCTGCTGCTGGACCAGCGTCCCTTCTTCTGGGTCCGCCACGTCGAATACCTCTGGGGTGTGCTGGCGCTGGCCACCGCGGCCATGCTGTTCATGCGCCAGCGCCACTTCGAGCCCACCGAACGCGCCATCCAGGTGCCCGACGCGCTGGGCCTGGGCCTGTTCGCGGCCATCGGCGTGGACCTGGCCGCACGCGCCGGCCTGCCGGCGCTGGTGGCGGTGCTCATGGGCGTGGTCACGGGCGTCTTCGGCGGCGTGCTGCGCGACATCGTCTGCAACGAGATCCCCACGGCCTTTCGCGACCACCGGCCCTATGCCCTGTGCGCCTTCGCAGGCGGCTGGGGCTACCTGGGCCTGGCGGCGCTGGCCGCACCCGAAT
>JACCDS011948698.1_pt1 | contig 11269 bp, 4 predicted proteins | sample 7446441 | NCBI WGS metagenome assembly JACCDS01 (sample SAMN15323445, study PRJNA562643) | freshwater metagenome | isolation source: river surface water | place: USA:Blue River Watershed | collected 2017-08-17 | reverse complement strand
GCTTAGCGTCGAATACTGCTGCGGGCGCATCCGCACGGCCTGGCCGCGCTTCCGCGCCAACTGCCATGTCTGTATCGATCTTCCGCCCCCGTCCGGCACGCCGGCGGAACCACCGCGGTTCTACCGCACTTTGCTCGGCAACAACGCCGCACCCATCCCCCTCGCGCACCTGCGCGACGGCGAAAACGTCTTCAAGTTCACCGCCGGCAAGCAAATCGCCTACGCCAACGACTGGGGCTTCTACTGGATCTACGATTTCACCGCGCGCGTCTACTACGACGCCGCGAAGAAGCCGCACCCCGTCGGCGAGATGATTTCGCCGAAGCCCGGCACCACGTTCGACGATATCCTCCGGCTCGAGGTCGACGCGAGGAGCCCCAACGGCGCCATCGTGCGCGTGGAATTCATCGGCGAATACGACGACTTCGACTGGGACGGCGACGGCGTCTGGCGCGAGTGGCAATATTCGACCCACCACGGCGTCCTCCGGCATCACCTCGGCACCGTCACGAGTGCGCCGTGGCGCGTGAAATACGATGCGCGCTGGCTCCCCGATCAGTCGCAGCCGATCCGGGTGCGCGCCCGCATCACCGACGCCACCGGCCTCACCTACCTCACGCCGCCCGTCGGCGACCTCGTGCAAAAACGCGCGCATCGCGGCGTGCGCATGATCAAGCCGGACATCGTGCCCGAGAAGTGGATGTCCCGCGCGGGCAAGGAATCGCCGAAGGGCACCCTCAACCTCGGCCCGACGGACCTCGCGGGCGCGACCTTCGCGCGGCTCGTGCTTTCGACCTGGAGCGGCGACGTCGAGGATACCAGCGTCCACGAACTGCGGCTCAACGGCCAGCGGCTCGCGAGCCGGTTCGGCGAGTTCCACAACTACGATCAGGACGCCCTCGAGGTGCCGCTCGACCGGCTGCAAGCGGGCCGCAACGAGATCAGCCTCTTCTCCACGTTCATGGGCCACATGATCGAGATCAACTGGCCGGGGCCGGTGCTGCTGATCGAATACAAGAAGTAGCGGGGAGCCTCCGGTGCGAATTACCCTGTTCAGAACATTGCGCGCGCTCAGCCGGTCGGCCGCCGCGCTCGCGCTGATTGGTCCCTTCGGTTTCGCCTTGCGCGCGGCCCAGCCAACGGAGGCGCGCGGACCGCTCCACCTCCATCCGACCAATCCGCGCTACTTTGCCGATGGGACCGCGAACCCCGACGGCTCGTTGCGCGCGGTCTACCTGGCCGGCTCGCATATCTGGCACAGCTTTCAGGACCATGGCCACCGGCTCGAATCCGGCGTGGAGCCTCCGTTGGTGTTCGATTTCGACGGCTTCCTGAATCTGCTGCAGGCGAACGGCCACAATTTCACCCGGCTCTGGCGCTGGGAACTGCCCAAATGGACCGAAGGCGACACGAAGACCAAGCAAACCGAATACAGTCAGCCGCATCCGTGGCGGCGCACCGGGCCGGGTCTGGCCAACGACGGGAAGCCCAAATTCGATCTCACCCGTTTCGACGAGGCGTATTTTTCCCGTCTCCGTACGCGCGTGCAGCAAGCCGGTGCGCGCGGCGTTTACGTCGCCGTCATGCTCTTCGAATGCTGGGGCGTCCAGCACGCCGACGACGCGTGGCGGTATCATCCGTTCGCCGGGCCCAACAACGTGAACGGCATGGAGGCCGACGAAGACGGGGACGGCCGGGGCGTGGAAGTCCATTCCCTGCGTGATACCGCCGTGGGCCGCCGCGCCCTGGCCCTGCATGAGGCTTATGTCCGCCGCGTCCTCGAAACGCTCAACGACCTCGACAACGTCCTGTACGAGATCGGCAACGAAGGCGGCAAATACTCCGAGGCTTGGCAGAACCATCTGGTCGGGTTCATCCACCGCACCGAGGCGGCCATGCCTCGCCGGCACCTCGTGGGCGTTACCTTTCACTTCAGCAAGGACCGGGCGCAGCGCGGCAACAACCGCATGCTCTTCGAGAGCCCGGCCGACTGGGTCTCGCCGGGCAACGAACCGGCTGCGCCCGGCGTGGCTTTCGGTTTCAACCGCAACCCCACGCCGGTCTTTCCGGGCAAGGTCGTCGTCGCCGACACCGATCATCTCGGATGGAACGCCAAGCGCGACGAAGACTGGGCGTGGAAGCAATTCATGCGCGGCAATCACACGTGGTATCTGGAGTGGGCGTATGCGTCGCCCACCGAGGCGGTCGCCGTGCGGCGGGGACTCGGCCAAACCGTCCGCTGGGCGCGCGAGGTGGACCTCGCATCGTTGGAGCCCTCGATCACGATCGCGTCGACTCCCTGGTGTTTGGCGGCCCCCGGCCGCGAATACCTCGTGTATCAGCCGCAGCCCGGCCCGTTCACCGTCGATCTGGCCGGCGCAGGGAGCTATGCCGTCTCGTGGTTCTCGCCCGCCACGGGCGTTGCTTCGGCGGGCGGCGAGGCGCGCGGCGGCGACCGCCGCGAATTCACCGCGCCCCACGGGGGCCCCGCCGTGCTCCATCTCCGCGCCCGTCCTTGAACTTCCCCATGCTGCTCCGCCCGCAACGTTGTTCCGCTCCGTCCGCCGCGGTCCATCGCGCCACCTTCCGGACCTTTTTCCGGGCAGCCCGGTCGCTGCGGATTTTCGCCGGGTTCTTCTTCGGCGCGGCCATCGCCTCCGCGGTTACGATCACGGACGCCGAGCACGAAGGCCGCGCGCATTTCAAAGTGGAGACGCGGAACGCGACTTACTTTTTCGATCGCGCGGGCGGCGGGTTCTCGCGGCTGCTCGACCGCGACGGCAAGGATTGGATCGCCTACAAGAAAGAGCCGGTCTCGGGCCGCGCCGCCGCGGGCGGGGCATTTCGGGGCCTGCCGAATCTTCTGTTCGGCAAGGACAATCCCGAGGCCGGCGCGGGCCATCCCGGCTTCGACCAATGCGAGAGCATCCTCATCGCCTCCGACGCGATCCGCACGGTGAGCAAGAGCGGTCGCTGGGCGTGGACCTGGAGATTCACGGAGGAGAACGCGACGCTCGCGATCGAGCAGGCGGACCCGGCCCACGCGTATTGGTTTCTCTACGAAGGACCGGTGGGCGGGCGCTGGTCGCCGCGCACCCACTACTGGGGCACCAACCGCGGCGGTCCGCGCCGGGAAATGCCGTTCGGCCGCGACAAACTGTTCGATCGCTGGCGGTGGGTCTACTTCGGCGATGACGCGGCGAGCCGCGTGCTGCTCGTGGCGCAGGTCGAGAACGACACGGCGGACGAGACCTTCTGGTATATGGGAAACTCGACCGCCGAACTCGACGCGCCCGACGGCATGGTCGTCTTCGGCTTTGGCCGCGGGAAGGACGGCCCGCTGCTGCGCGGCGCGGGCCAGCGCTTCGTGATCGGCCTGGCCGAGGCGCCGGCGAAGGACGCCGCGGGCCACGGGCGCGTCGCGGACACCGCGCGGCGCTGGCTGCGCGAAGCCGAGGCGCCGGTGCGCGTGAGCGAGACGACGCTGTTCGGCGACCTCGATTGCTTTCGCATCGAGACGCCGGCCGCGACGTATCTCTTCGGCAAACGCGGCGCGGGCTTCGCGAGCATCCTCGATCCGCAGGGGCGCGACTGGATTTCCTACCGGCACGGCGGGCGATCGGCGGGGGAGTACCGCGGGTTGCCGAAGAGCGGGCAGCCGGTGAAATATTTCCACTGCGGCTACGGCTACGGCCCGTACAAGACGGACAATGTCTTCACGACGACGGTGACGAAGCGCGAGGCCGGGCACGTGCGGATCCGCGCCGAGACGAAGAACGGCGACGCGGCGTGCGAGTGGGATTTCTTCCCGACGCACGCAACGATGACGTTGCTGAAAATCCCCGGCCGCTACTGGTTCATCTACGAAGGCACGCCCGGCGGAGCGCTGGACGCGGAGGAGGACTTTGTGCTGCGGCCCCATGGCCACCGCACGATGCTCGACCGGCCGTGGGCGGAGCCGGTGCCGTGGGTGATCTTCGGGGCGAAGGAATCGCCGCATGGGCTTTTGCTGGTGAACCATCAGGACGACGCGGCCGAGGCGAGTTACGCGCCATGGCCCTATGCCCCCAGCGCCCGGGAGGCGATGGGGCTCATGACGGTGTTCGGCTTCGGCCGGCCCGCGTGGGACGATCCCGGCCAGCATACGCCGCCGTTGAGCGCGCTGCCGGCGCGTTACACCATCGCGGTCACGCCCGCCGCGGATGCCGCGGCCGCGGAATCGGCGCTGCGCCGGATCGGAACACGCGCGACGGACCCGGGGACCGGCAGTTGGTTCGGACCACCGGCCATCGACGTCTGGCAGGGCGATACGCAGCACTTCGGCCGGCTCGGCGTGCCGCAGAAATGGGTCAACATCCTCGGCCGCGTGCATCCGGGCGACGGGCTCGCGGGCCTGGAGTATTCGCTCAACGGCGGCGCGCCGCGCAAACTCTCGACCGGCGCGGACGGTTACCGCCTCGCGCGCCCCGGAGATTTCAACGTCGACCTCGAATTCGACGCGCTGCGCGACGGCGCAAACCAACTGTTGCTGATCGCCACCGACGCCACCGGCCGCCGCGCCGAGCGCAAGGTCGCGGTGCATCGCCATTCCGGCCGGGTCTGGCCGCTCCCTTACACGGTCGACTGGCGCAACGTGCGCGTCATCTCCGACGCCGTGCAGGTCGTCGATGGCCACTGGCGGCTCGAGCCCGACGGCGTGCGCACCGTGGAGCCCTACTACGACCGCATCCTTGCCTTCGGCGATCGCACCTGGACGGACTATACCGTGACGGCCGCGGTGACGTTTCACGGCTACACTCCGCCGCGCGCGGGACCGCCGACATACAGTGTGTCGCACGCTGCGCTCGCGGCGCGCTACCCCGGGCATTTCGCCGACAACAAGCAGCCCCATGTGCAGTGGTATCCGGTCGGGGCGGTCGCCGAGTTTCGCCTCGGCGATGACCTCGCGCGGAGCACGTGGCGGATCTTCCACGGCGGCAGCGCGGATCGCATGCCCGCGCAGGCTATCGAGCCGCAGCCCCGCCGCGTGGAGCTCGGGGTGAAGTACCAGCTCAAGCTCCGCGTCGATTCTTTGCCCGGCCCCGCCGCCCGCTATCGGGTGAAATCGTGGCGCGCCGGCGCACCCGAGCCCGCCGCGTGGGATTTCGAGACCACCGAGGATCGCAATGTCATCCCGGCTGGCGGCGCGCTGTTCGTCTCGCACAACACCGACGTCACCGTCGGCACCATCACCGTCACGGCCAACAACCCGCTGGAACCCTGACCCGTGCCGACCCACGCCATCGCAACGAGGGGCAGAGTTCTCCGTCTGGCCGTCATTCTGGGGTTCGGCCTGATCGCGCCCGCCGTCCGCGCGGTCGAAGTTCCGGCCGGATTCCGCGCCGACACCCTTGCGACCGGCCTCAACTCCGCCACCGCGTTCGCCCAGCTGCCCGACGGCCGCATTCTGATCGCCGATCAAAACGGCCCGCTGCGCGTGTGGAAAAACGGCGCTTTGCTCGCGACGCCCGCCCTCGACCTCGGCCCGCGGCTCGACGTGTGGTGGGAACGCGGACTGATCGGGGTGACCCCGCATCCCGACTTTCCGCGCACGCCGCACATTTTCGTCCTCTACGTCGCGAAGGCGCCTTTCCCGCATCACGTCCTGAGCCGTTTCACGTTGAATGGCGACACCGTCGATCCGGCGAGCGAGCGGATTCTGCTCGAAGGCGACGACCAGTCGCAGCGCGGCGGCCGGCACCCCGCCGGGCATCAGGGCGGGCCGCTGCGCTTCGGCCCCGACGGCAAGCTCTACATCGCCATCGGCGAGCCCTTGATTGCGAGCGAGGGCGCGTGTTCCTCCCAGCAATTGGACACGCTGCTCGGCAAGATTCTGCGCCTCGATCCCGACGGCACGATCCCGGCGGACAATCCGTTCTATTCCGGAGCACGGGGGAAGTACCGCGCCATCTGGGCGATCGGACTGCGGAATCCGTTCGGCCTCGGCTTTCAGCCGGAGACCGGCCGGCTGTTCGCCACGGACGTGGGCCAGACCGCTTTCGAGGAGGTCAACGAAATCGTGCGCGGCGCCAATTACGGCTGGCCCGTGGCCGAAGGCATGTCCGCCGATCCTGCGTTCAGGAATCCGGTGTATGCCTACCCGCCGGCGATCGGTCGCAGCGTCGTCGGTGCCGCCTTCAGTTCCCGCGTGCCGGCCGGGGTCGAGAACACCCCGCCGTTCCCGGCGTTTTGGCGCGGGAAATTTTTCTTCGCCGACTGGAAGGCGAATTGGATCAAGGCGCTCGATCCCGCGGACCCGGCAAGTGTGATGACCTTTGCGCGCGGCCTCGACGGTCCGGTGGCGCTCGACTTCACGTCCGACGGTTCACTGCTCGTACTCAACCGCGGCACGATCTGGCACGACGGCAAAGTCTGGAAACCCGGCACCGGCTCGCTCGTGCGCATCCGCCACACCGGTGAACTCCCCTCTGTTCCTCCCGCTTCGGCCCCGGCCCAAACGCTCGCCGAGACCGGGCTCTTTACGCGAGTCCTCCCGCTCACGCCGCGTCCGGAATTCGTCGAGGTAAAATGCAACGCGGCGCCCTGGCTCCCGGGCGTCACGACCCGCCGCTGGCTTTCGTTGCCGGTTGCCGCGCGGCTGGCCGTCAACGCCGACGGCGAGTTCGCCTTTCCCTCCGGCAGCGTCGTCATTCAGCACCACACCGTGACGAAGACCGGCGCCGCGCTCGAAACGCAGGTGCTGCGCTTTGCCGGTCCCGGCCCACACTCGCGCCTCGCCGGCGCCGCTTCGTACCGCTGGGCTGCGGGCAAGGCCACGGCGACGCTGGTCACTGAAAGCGCGCTCGTGCCGTTGCCGGGCGACGAGAACCGCCGGTGGTTGTTCCCGGCTTTCGAGGCGGAGTTGAATCTCGACACCGTGGTCGCCGGTTTCCTGGTACCGATCAGTCCCCGCCAGCTCGACGCCGCACAGCTCCGCCTTTGGATCACACGCGGATGGATCGAAGCGGCGGTCGACTCGGACGCACGACCTCGCCTCGTTGCACTCGATGATCGCTCGGCGGCGCGCGAGCTTCGCGTCCGCTCCTATCTCGAGGTAAATTGCGCCATGTGCCATCGGCCCGGCGGCATCTCGCGTTCCCAGTTCGATGCGCGGTTGTCGACGCCGTTGGCCAATTCCGGCCTGATCGGCGCCGAACCGATCGGCGGCGATTTGGGTATCCCCGGGGCGCGACTCGTCGTGCCGGGGGCGCCGGAAAAATCGATCCTGTTGCGCCGGCAAACCGAAAGCGGCCCGATGCGGATGCCGCCGCTGGGACTGCACCTGGAATCCGCGCCGGTCGTGCCGCTGCTCGAGGAGTGGATCCGGAGTTTGAAGTAGCGGCCCGGCACGCCGGCGCGTTTCACCACGGGTTCGGCCCGAGGCGGACAGGGTCGCGGACTTGCAAACGATGCAGCCCAATTGGGGAGACGGTTGATGGAGCCAATGGGGACGGACCGGAGGTGCCGATCGATTCGGCATGGGCAGGTGGCGCGACCCGGGCGGCATGGCTGGGGCGTTCGTTCAAGACATCTGGCAGGGGAGTGCGGCCGACCCGAAGCGGATGAATCGGATCTCCTCACAATTTCACATCCGCAAACCAACATAGACGGTTTACTTCGTCCCTCGCATTTTGATTCGCCTCAGAAGTTCGTGATTTGGGCCACGCCGGGCAGCCACGTTGAGAAAACCGAGAACTACCGAGGGGGCGTCAAACGAAGTGGCAGACGGCTACGCAGTGCAGTGAGGCAGATGCGACGTTTTTGACTTACTTCGATGGAGTTCGTCGTTTGGTCCGACGCGCGCCCCGATTTTTCCGCGTTTGGTCGGAAGTTCGGAAAGTAAGTCAAAATGCTGCGGTGCGTACAACGAGCCGAAATCGAGGTGCTCAGACGTCGCCGGGTCAGCGGATCACCTGGCCGCGCTGGCGCACGGTTTCGAGGAGCGCACGGAGCTCGGCGACTTTTTCCGGCCGTTTGGCGTGCAGGTTATCGCGCTGTGCGAGGTCGCGGCCGAGGTCGTAGAGTTCACCCGGCTCGGTGTGGGGTGTATACTTGTTCGCGGGGTCGAACCATTCGGGGACTCTCGAAATGGCGCCGGTCTTTGCCGCGACGTAGAGCCAGTTTTCGTGGCGCAGCGCGTAGCCGTTGGCATTGGTGTTGTGCACGATCGTGCGGCGCGGACTCGGCACGCCCGACTTCAAGACGGCCAGCAGGTCGTGGCTGTCGTCGGCGCTGCCGGCAGGGAGTTTGAACCCGGTGATGGACGCAAGGGTCGCCATGAGATCCACCTGGCTCACGAGGGCGTCGGTGGTCCTGTTGGCCGGGACGACGCCGGGCCAGCGCACAAGGAAGGGCACGCGGTGGCCGCCTTCCCAGATGTCGCGCTTGACGCCGCGCAGCGGACCGGAGCTGCGGTGATTGAAATTCCGGATCCGGGCATACGCGTAGTGCTCGGCGCCGTTGTCGGCCGAGAAGATGACGATCGTGTTCTCGGCGAAACCGTTGGCCTTGAGGGCGGCGAGGATGCGGCCGACGGTGTCGTCGGTCTGTTCCATGAAGTCGCCGTAGCCGCCGGCCTTGGATTTGCCCGCGAAGTCCGGCGTGGGCACGATCGGCGCGTGGGGCGACGTGAACGGCACGTAGAGGAAGAACGGTTTCGACTGGCCGCGCTGTTCGCCGATCCAGCCCACGGCGCGCTCGGTGAGCTTCGGCATCACGGCGTGGAAATCCCAGCCGGGCGTCATCGGGCCGGGGCGCGCCTCCCAATTGCCCTCGGCGGTCTTGGGCGTGATCGTGAGCGGAACGGAGGGCGTGGTGACGACGCGGTCGTTTTCAAACCAGGCGTAGGGCGGGAAGTTCGGGACATCGTCGCCGAAGTAGTAGTCGAAGCCGCGGTCCCGCGGACCGCCGGGGATGGGTTTCGACCAATCGAAGTCTGCGGGGGCATGGCCGGTTTTCGGGTCGGGCTTGGCGCCGGATTTCATGATGGCGGACCAGTTCCAGCCGAGGTGCCATTTGCCGATGCAGGCGGTGCGGTAGCCCTGTTGCTGCAGCATCGCGGGCAACGTGAGCTCGGCGTCGAACGACGGCGGGCCGAAGCTGTTCACGATGCCATGGAATTTCCGCCAGTGAAAGCGGCCGGTGAGCATCGCGTAGCGGCTCGGCGTGCAGATGCCGGACGAGCTGTGCGCGTCGGTGAAGCGCAGGCCCTCGCGGGCGAGTTGGTCGAGGTGCGGCGTGCGGATCTTGGATTCGGGATTCTGGATCGCGAGGTCGCCGTAGCCCATGTCGTCGGCGTAGAGGATGACGATGTTGGGGCGCGAAGTCGCGGCGTGCGACAGCGGGAGCAGAAGCGAAAACGCGAGCGGAAGGAGCCGGTGGAGTAGTCGCATGGTGGCGAGGGCCGGGGTGGGGGAGATGGGGCGGGACGAGGCCGGAGTGCTCACGGGATTTTCGTGACGACGGCGTAGTAGGCGCCGACCTCATGTCCGTCCGCCGTCTTGAACACCGGGGCGAGTTGGTGCGAGCCGGCGGTAAGGGTGGTGGTAAAACTGACGGCGGTGTCGGTCGCGCGCACGGGCTGGGAGGCGATGTCGCGGCCGCCGATGCGCAGCGTGGCGGTCGTCGCGGGAATCGCGACGCCGGGCCGGGCCCGGAAGGCGACACTTGCGCCCGGGACTTTCTCGCCCGGGGGCAGGGCGGCGGAGATCGGGTGGTTCGCTTCGGCGGGCCAGCGGCGCACACTGATTTCATAGCGCCCGGCGGTGACGGCTTTCACCGCCCAATGGCCGGCGTGGACGGATCTCGCCGGCGCGGATGCGGTTTCGCCGGCTTTGGCCGTCTTGGCCTTGCCGGCGTTGGCGCGGGCCGGGGCGAACCCGTCGGCGACGCGAATGTGCTGCTGGTTCCACGGCGGAAGCTGCTCTTGGATCCAGTCGTGGCCGGTGAGGCTGACGACGGGATGCTCCGGATGGCCGAGGTAAATCTCGGTCGTCTGCGCGAAGGTCGGCTCGAGCTCGGCCCACCACGCTTCGTAGAACGCGCGCATCTGGGCGGCGCGCGCGGGTTGCTCGGCGATGATGTTCCGCTCCTGGCCGGGGTCGGCTTTGATGTTGTAGAGTTCCTTGCCGTTGATGAGGCGCCACGGGCCGGACATGACGGCGCTCTGCTTCCACTTCACCGGATCGCGCTCGCGCTGGGAATCGGTGACGAGCATGCGCTCGTGCGGCCAGGACGCGGTGGGGGCGGCGGGATCAAGCAGCGGCCGGATGGAGCGGCCGTCGAACTTCAGGCCCTTGGGCGTGGGCGCGCCGGTGACGTCGAGCAGCGTGGGCACGATGTCCACGGCGTGGCTGAGCGTGTCGTTGACGTGCGGCTTGGTCCAACCGGCGGCGGGCCAGTGGGCGAGGAACGCGACCCGGTGCCCGCCTTCGTATTCGCTGCCTTTCTTGCCGCGCATGCCGGCGTTGAAGATTTTATCGCCGGTGGCGGTGCCGTTGTCGGTGGTGAAAATGAAGATCGTGTTGTCGGCGATCCCGAGCTCGCGCAGCAGGGCGCGGGTGGTGCCGACGTTGTCGTCGATGTTCGTGATCATGCCGAAAAACGCCGCGAGCTCGGGCGTCTGCCGCGGGTAGAGGTCGAGGTATTTTTGCGGCGCGTGGAGCGGTCCGTGCGGGGCATTCAGCGAGATATAGGCGAAGAACGGTTTCTTGGCCGCGGCCTGTTCACGGATGAAGCGTTGCGCCTCGGCGAAAAACACGTCGGTGCAAAAGCCCTTGGCGGGAACGATCCGGCCGTTGTGGAAATAGCTGCCGTCGAAGTAGGCGTTGTCCCAGAGGTCGGGCGTCTGGCCGACACCGCCGCCGCCGTGGTAATAGACCTCGGTGAACCCACGGTCCTGCGGGCGGTAGGGGAAGTTGTCGCCGAGGTGCCATTTGCCGAAGATGCCGGTGGCGTAGCCGTGGTCCTTGAGCAATTGGCCGACGGTGATCTCGTTTTCGCGGAGCATCGAGCGGCCGTTGACGGTGTGCCAGACGCCGGTGCGGTTGGTCCAGTGGCCGGTGAGCAGCGCGGAGCGCGTGGGCGAGCAGGTGGGCGCGACGTGGTAGTCCTTCAGTTGCGAAGACTCCTTGGCGAGCCGGTCGAGGTGCGGCGTTTGGACGACGGGATTGCCGGTGAAGCCGAGATCGCCGTAGCCCTGGTCGTCGGTGATGACGAAGACGATGTTGGG
>JACCDS011297011.1_pt1 | contig 11271 bp, 8 predicted proteins | sample 7446441 | NCBI WGS metagenome assembly JACCDS01 (sample SAMN15323445, study PRJNA562643) | freshwater metagenome | isolation source: river surface water | place: USA:Blue River Watershed | collected 2017-08-17 | reverse complement strand
GCTCTTCCAGCGTGACCATTTCCAGCGCGTGTTGATGGGGAGTCGGCGTCTTGAGCATGGACGCCATCATGAACAAGGCCTTCCTCGAACGGAAGGCCTTGTGGGGGTTTGTCAACAGTCTGAGCCGCTGCAGAGCAGCGGCTTTTTTCGCCTAGACCTCCGCATCGAGGTCCGTCGTGCTGGGTTTACTTGCTGCGGGTGCCGACGACTTCGACTTCCACGCGACGGTTCTTTGCACGGCCTTCGCGAGTTTTGTTGTCAGCGATCGGCTGACGCTCGCCTTTGCCTTCGATGAACACGCGCGAAGCCTGGACGCCTTTGGACACCAGGAATGCCTTGACGGCTTTCGCACGGCGCAGCGACAGCTTCATGTTGTATGCATCCGAGCCCACCGAATCAGTGTGACCGGTCGCCACGATAACCTCGATGTCGGTGCCTTTGAGCTTCGACACGAGATCCTCCAGCTTGGCCTTGCCCTCCGACTTCAGCACAGCCTTGTCGAAATCAAAAAATGCGTCAGCGGAGAAGCTGACTTTGTCGGCCTTCGGTTCAACCGCAACCGGTGCCGGGGTAGCTGCCGAGGAATCGGTCTGATTCGATGCCGTCGAAGACGAATCCGAAGCCGGACTTGAGGCTGAGGCCGACTTGGAGGACGCTGCGGCGCCAGCGTTCGACGACTGCGACTTGGTAATCGTGGCATCGCAGCCTTCAATCGCGTCAGCTGGCGTCCAAAAGCCGGTGTGCCAGCAGAGGCCGTGACCGCTGCGCACGATTTCTCTGCTGGAATCGATCAGATAGCCTTCCTTGTTGGCGTTGGCCGCCATGGCAGACGTACCGGCCGAGAGCATCGCGAGAACCAGCGCAGCATTGCGCAGAGAGATTTTCATGTTGTTTTTCCCTGTTCGTTAATGAATTTATATGCTTCGATCGGCGAGCCGGCGTGATCGTTACGCTGCACAGTTCACCTCACCTATTTAACGGCTCTAACAAATCAAGATTTTACCTCGGATTACTACCCTCAGTGCAAGAAATCCGCCAGAAAAGGCCGGTCAGTCCGCCTTAAAATCGCGCTAGTTCAATGAATTTCGCGCCAGGCATTGCATTGAAAATGCTTGAATTTCTGAAACTGTCAGGTAGTTATGGTTTTTGTTCCTTATCATTTGCGAGTACCAACCGTTTCCACGTCGACGCGACGATTTTTTGCGCGCCCCTCCCGGGTCTTGTTGGATGCGGCTGGCTCCTTTTCTCCCTTGCCGGCTGTGAATATACGGTCGCTCGGTATGCCTTTCTGCGCCAGATAACGCTTAACCGCGATTGCCCGTTGCTCGGAGAGCTGTTGGTTATACGCCGCCGAGCCCGTCCAGTCCGTGTGCCCGGTGGCGACCACGACTTCTAGCTCCAGCGTCCCAATTTGCTTTGCGAGCGCATCCAGCCTGCGCCGTCCTTCCGGCTTCAGTGTTACCTTGTCAAAATCAAAATAAGTATTGGTGTCAAGCGTGACTTTCTCGGCTTTCGGCTGGGCTGAAGCGCCGAGAGCCGGTTTGGCAGGTGCTTGTGTCACGCCAGAGGGCGCACTTTCTGGCGAGCTCGGAGACGCTGGCGCTTTCGGAGCCGTTGTAGCTGCCGGTGACGGCGGTGAGGCGGGTGCAACCGGTTCAGGGCTAACCGGAGCGGGGGCGGGTAACACAGGCTCAACGGCAGCGGTAGGCGGGGCAGAAGGAGTTACCTGGGCGGGAGCTACAGGAACAGGCGTTGCAGGAACAGGCGTCCTCGGGGCGGGGGCCAAAGAAGGGCTCGGCTCGGCTGCCGGTGGATTGGCGGCCGAAGGCTGAATTGCCTCAGCAGGCTCAGGGAGCGGTACTTCCGTTGCGGCCGGCGCTTGCGCCGCTCCGGGTGGACGCGTAGTGGCAGCGTCTGGTGCCGCTGGCATCGGACTGGCGAGCGGCTCGGCGGTCGGCAAGGGGCGCTGCGGTGGCTGAGGCTTTGGGCTGGGTGCTGGCGCGGGCACAGGCATGGCCGTGCCTAGCACGCCGTCGCATCCGATCACGTTGGCCAGTGCGCTGGTCCACTGGCTGGTGTGCCAGCATTCTCCCTGGCTTCCTCGGACTACCCTGCTGTTCGAATCCGCCACATAGCCGGGGTTGCCTTTGGCTACCGGCGCGGCAGTAGCAATGCCGGTCATGCGTTGTTTCCCGGCCGCCCGCTTTGCGGTCGCGGGTTGCTTCGCTGCCTTGCCGGGAACTACGGCCGGTTTGGCTTCCGCTACATGGCTGTCAAAAGGGCATTGACGGGCGGTGGATTTGTTATGGCGGGTTCGCCAGCAGTCGCCGGAACTCCCTTTGACGGGATAAGCGCCGGAGTCGGTGACCAGACCGGTCGCCGGTTGGCTGTCAGCAGCGAAAGCACGCGTCAGGGACAGCGCGAACACAGCCAGCCAGAGATTCGTGGGTGCGCGCATGGGAAAGCCTCCTGAATCCTCAGTTACTGCGTCTGACCACGGCGATCGCAAAATGGTGCGCGACCTTTAAAAAAATCAAAGAAGCGCCCACCGAACGCTGGGTTTTCCGATGTGCCGGAGACCGAAGGGGAAGCAGGGGGCGCGTGGTAGAATTTCGTGTTTACAAATCGCGTTAGAAATTGCCCGCAGGCTGCCCCTGCGCGCTGCCTCTAGTGCGTCAATTCCGGTCTCGCTATCGGTCTCATTATCAGTCTCAATATCAGCCAGCCAATGGATCAGTTCGCGAAAGAAACCATCCCCATTTCCCTAGAAGAGGAGATGCGCAAGAGCTATCTCGATTACGCGATGAGTGTGATCGTCGGTCGCGCTTTGCCTGACGTCCGGGATGGCCTGAAGCCGGTGCATCGCCGCGTGCTGTTTGCGATGCACGAGACAAACAACGTATGGAACCGCCCGTACGTCAAGTGCGCGCGCGTGGTCGGCGAGGTGATGGGTAAGTACCACCCGCACGGCGACCAGGCGATCTATGACACGCTGGTGCGCATGGCGCAGGATTTCTCATTGCGCTACACGCTGGTTGATGGCCAGGGCAACTTCGGCTCGATCGACGGCGACAATGCGGCAGCGATGCGTTATACCGAGTGCCGTCTCGACAAGATCTCGCAGGAACTGCTGGCCGACATCGACAAGGAAACGGTCGATTTCGTGCCGAACTACGACGGCAAGGAAAAAGAGCCGTCGGTGCTGCCGACGCGTATTCCGAATCTGTTGATCAATGGTTCGTCCGGTATTGCGGTCGGCATGGCCACCAACATCCCGCCGCACAATATCAGCGAAGTCATCAATGGCGCGCTGCATTTGCTGAGGACGCCCGAATGCACGATCGACGAACTGATCGAGCTGATTCCTGCGCCCGACTTCCCGACCGCCGGCATCATTTACGGCGTCTCCGGCGTGCGCGATGGCTACCGCACCGGCCGCGGCCGTGTGGTGATGCGAGCGAAGACGCATTTTGAAGAAATACGCGACGGTCGTTCATCCATCATCGTCGATGAGCTGCCTTACCAGGTGAACAAAAAGTCGCTGCTCGAGCGTATTGCCGAGCTGGTGCGCGACAAGAAGCTCGAGGGTATCTCGGATATTCGCGACGAGTCCGACAAGTCCGGCATGCGGGTGGTCATCGAGCTCAAGCGCGGCGAGCTGCCTGAGGTTGTGCTGAATAATCTGTACAAGCAGACCCAGCTGCAAGACACCTTCGGCATGAACATGGTCGCGCTGGTCGACGGCCAGCCGAAGCTGCTGAACCTGAAGCAGATGCTGGAGTGCTTCCTGTCGCACCGCCGCGAAGTGGTGACGCGCCGCACCGTGTTCGAATTGCGCAAGGCGCGCGAGCGCGGTCATGTGCTCGAAGGCTTGGCGGTCGCGCTTGCCAACATTGACGATTTCATCGCCATTATCAAGGCGGCGCCGACGCCGCCGGTCGCGAAGGCGGAGCTGATGGCGCGTGCGTGGGATTCGTCGGTCGTGCGCGAGATGTTGTCGCGTACGGATACTGCCGCTGCCGGCGGCATCGATGCATTCCGTCCGGAAAACCTGCCACGTCACTATGGCCTCCAGCAGGACGGCCTGTACAAGCTGTCAGACGACCAGGCGCAGGAGATCCTGCAGATGCGTCTGCAGCGCCTCACGGGTCTCGAGCAGGACAAGATCGTCAACGAATACAAGGAAGTGATGGAGCAGATCGCCGATCTGCTCGATATCCTGGCGCGCCCGGAACGCGTGACAGCGATCATCTCCGACGAGCTGAACGCTGCAAAAACCGAATACGGCGATGGCAACAAGGATGGCCGCCGCTCGACCATCGAGCTCAACGTGACCGACCTCGGTACCGAGGACCTGATCGCGCCGCAGGACATGGTGGTGACGCTGTCGCACATGGGTTACATGAAGTCGCAGCCTCTGTCGGAGTACCGTGCGCAGAAGCGAGGCGGGCGCGGCAAGCAGGCGGCGGGGACCAAGGAAGACGACTGGATCGATCAGCTGTTCATTGCGAATACGCACGATTACATCCTGTGCTTCTCGAACCGTGGCCGCATGTACTGGCTGAAAGTCTGGGAAGTGCCGCAGGGTTCGCGCGCATCGCGCGGCAAGCCCATCGTCAATATGTTCCCGCTACAGGATGGCGAAAAGATCACCGTGGTGCTGCCGCTGTCCGGCGAGAACAGCAAGTTCCCGGATGACCGTTATGTGTTTATGTCGACCTCGCTTGGCACCGTGAAGAAGACGCCCCTGTCGGATTTCAGCAATCCGCGCAAGGCCGGCATCATTGCGGTTGACCTCGACGATGGCGATTTCCTGATTGGCGCCGCACTCACCGATGGCAAACACGACGTGATGCTGTTCTCCGATTCGGGCAAGGCCGTGCGTTTCGACGAAAACGATGTGCGCCCGATGGGCCGCACCGCCCGTGGTGTGCGCGGCATGAACCTGGAAGAAGGACAGCAGGTGATTGCATTGCTGGTCGCTGAGAATGAACAGCAGTCGGTGCTGACGGCAACTGAGAACGGCTTCGGCAAGCGTACCCCGATCACCGAGTACACCCGCCATGGTCGCGGCACCAAGGGCATGATCGCGATCCAGACCTCGGAGCGTAATGGCCGGGTGGTGGCGGCGACTCTGGTCGAGCCGTCTGACGAGATCATGATGATCACCACCGGTGGTGTACTGATTCGCACCCGCGTCTCCGAGATTCGCGAGATGGGCCGGGCGACGCAGGGCGTGACACTGATTGCAGTCGAGGACGGCGCGAAGCTGTCCGGGCTGCAGCGCATCCTGGAGGCGGATGCGGATGAAGACAACGGCGCAGACGAAGCCGACGCTTCGTGACACGCGTGCCGCATAACAAACAGAACGACAGGCAAGCTCCGAATGATCGATGACAAGCTCAAGCCGCTGCGAGAACAGATCGATACGATCGACGCGCAGCTGCTGGCGCTGCTGAACCAGCGCGCGCGCGTGGCGCAGGAAGTCGGCCATGTGAAGGCCGAGACGAATGCACCGGTGTTCCGTCCTGAGCGCGAGGCGCAAGTACTGGCACGCATCGCGCAGGAGAACCCGGGGCCGCTGGCCTCTGGTGATCTACAGACGATTTTCCGCGAAGTGATGTCGGCCTGCCGTGCACTGGAGAAGCGCGTGATCGTCGCCTTTCTCGGCCCGGCCGGTACGTACAGCGAGCAGGCGGTTTGGCAGCAGTTTGGGCAGGCGGTCGAGCCCTTGCCTTGCGTATCCATCGACGAGGTATTCCGTTCCGTTGAGGCCGGTACTGCCGAATTCGGCGTCGTACCCGTCGAGAATTCCACCGAAGGCACGGTCAACCGCACGCTGGACCTGCTGATGCAGACGCCGCTATCCATCAGCGGCGAGGTCGCGCTGGCGGTGCAGCACAGCCTGATGACAAAGACCGGCACGATGGCGGGCGTGAGCCGCATCTGTGCGCATTCACAGGCACTGGCGCAATGCCAAGCCTGGCTGAACGAACATTATCCGCAGACGGAGCGGCGCGCAGTGGCATCCAATGGCGAGGCGGCGCGCATGGCCAGCGAAGACGACAGTGTGGCCGCGATTGCCGGCGATGCAGCAGCCAAGCGCTATGCTCTGGCGATTGCGCATGCGCATATCCAGGACGATCCGCACAATCGCACACGCTTCTTCGTGATTGGCACACTGAGGCCAGGTGTTTCCGGTCGCGACCAGACCTCGCTGGTGCTGTCGGTGCCGAACAAGTCCGGCGCGGTGTACGAGTTGCTGGCGCCCTTGGCGAAGCACGGCGTATCGATGACGCGTTTCGAATCGCGCCCGGCGCGCACCGGCCGCTGGGAGTACTACTTCTTTGTTGATATCGAAGGTCATGCGGACGACCCAAAGGTTAGTCAGGCGCTAGCAGAGCTGCAGACCCAGGCGGCGTTCTTCAAGGTGCTGGGTTCATACCCGCATTCGGCCTGATCTGAACGACGAATTCTTCGAATTATTTTTCGCGTATTTTTCACGTTTTTTTCGATACATCAGCCATGACGACTTTTGGTCCCGATTACGTTCGTGCGATTGCGCCCTATCAGGGCGGTAAGCCTATTGCGGAAGTGGCGCGTGAGTTTGGCCTCGACGAGGCGTCCATCGTGAAGCTCGCGTCGAATGAGAACCCGCTGGGCCTGCCGGCTTCGGCGAAGGCAGCGATCCAGAAGACCTTCGATGAACTGGCCCGCTACCCGGATTCGAACGGCTTCGATCTGAAAGGAGCGATCCATCAGAAGTTCGGTGTGCCGACTGACTGGATCACGCTGGGCAACGGCAGCAACGACATTCTCGAACTCGCCGCACGTGCGCTCGTGCAGCCGGGCGAATCGGTGGTGTATTCGCAGTACTCTTTCGCGGTGTATCCGCTGGCCACGCAGGCGGTCGGCGCCCGCGCGATTGTCGTGCCGGCAAAAGACTTCGGCCATGACCTCGATGCGATGGCTGCTGCGATTGCGCCGGACACGAAGCTGGTGTTTATTGCCAACCCGAATAATCCGACCGGTACCTTCATCGACGGCGACAAGATCGCTGCATTCCTGAAGAAGGTACCGCCACAGGTCGTGGTCGTACTCGACGAGGCGTATACCGAATACCTGCCGGCGGAAAAGCGCTATGACGCGCTGGCTTGGGTGCGTCAGTATCCTAACCTGATCGTATCGCGCACTTTTTCAAAGGCCTATGGTCTTGCCGGCCTGCGCGTAGGCTTTGGTATCGCGCAGCCCGTGCTGACCGATCTGCTGAATCGCATTCGTCAGCCATTCAACGTGAACTCGCTCGCGCAGGCTGCCGCCGTCGCGGCGCTGGATGACGATGCCTATTTGCAGAAGAGTGCGGCCCTCAATGCGGACGGCTATGCGCAGCTGACCGCCGCATTCGCGCAGACGGGCATTGAGTACGTGCCGTCGTTTGGTAACTTCGTGCTGTTCCGTGCAGGCGTGGATGACGGTGCCGGCGCGCGCGTAAACCTTGCACTGCTGAAGAAGGGCATCATCGTTCGACCGGTTGGCAATTACGGACTGCCGCAATGGCTGCGCGTATCGATCGGTCTGCCGCAGGAGAATGCCGCATTCATCAATGCACTGAAGGTCGTGCTCGGCTGATCCGATGCAGACATTCAATCGCATCGTCGTCTTTGGTGTTGGCCTGATAGGCGGTTCGTTCGCGCTGGCATTAAAGCGCGCCGGCGCGGTGCGAGAAATCATTGGTGTTGGCCGTCGGCGCGAAACGCTGGAGCGTGCACAGGTACTCGGCATCATCGATAGCATCGGCAGTGCAGAGTCAGTCGCCGGTGCGGATCTCGTTCTGCTGGCAGCGCCGGTGGCGCAGACCGAAGCTCTGCTGCGTGATATCGCGCAGCATCTGCAGCCGGGTACGGTCGTCACCGATGCCGGCAGTACCAAGAGCGATGTGGTGCAGGCCGCGCGCGCCGCTCTCGGTGGCAAAATCAACCAGTTCGTACCAGGACATCCGATCGCCGGGCGTGAGCAGAATGGTCCCGAGGCTGCACTGCCTGAGCTGTATCAAGGCAAGAAGGTGGTGCTGACTGCGCTGCCTGAGAATGCCGACGCTTGTGTCGCCAAAGTCGCAGTGGCGTGGGAGCAATGTGGCGCGATCATTCATCGGCTGACTGCTGAAGAGCATGACGCAGTCTTTGCTGCGGTCAGCCATTTGCCGCATCTGCTGGCGTATGCACTGGTCGATGACATTGCTGCACGCAGTAACGCGGCTCGGCTGTTTCAGTATGCCGCCAGCGGCTTCCGCGATTTCACGCGCATCGCCGGCTCGTCGCCGGAAATGTGGCGTGATATCTCGCTGGCGAATCGTCAGGCCTTGCTGGCGGAACTCGATGCATACACAGCACAGCTGACGCAACTGCGCACATTGCTGGACGCATCCGACGGCGCAGGCCTGGAAAAAACTTATAGCCGCGCGCAGGGTGCGCGGCAGGCATGGATTGCTGCGATCGAGGCCGCCGAACAGGCGCGCACCGACGAGCAGGGTGGAGACTGATGAAGCATTACCCGCACCATATCGACCTGAAGCCCGCGCCACTGGCGCGTGGTACGGTCAAACTACCCGGCTCGAAGAGCATCTCGAACCGCATGCTGCTACTGGCCGCGCTCGCTGAGGGCACAACTGAGATCCGCGAGCTGCTGGCCTCCGACGACACGCACGTCATGCTGATGGCGCTACAGAAGCTCGGTGTGCACTGGGTCCAGCACAGCGATAGTCAGGATTTCGCCGTCACCGGTACCGGCGGCACACTGCCTGTTCACTCGGCTGATCTGTTCATGGGCAACGCCGGTACAGCCATTCGCCCGCTGACAGCGGCATTGGCTGCGATTGGCGGTGACTACACCGTGCACGGTGTGGCGCGCATGCATGAGCGCCCTATCGGAGATCTGGTCGATGCGCTCAATGCTGCCGGCGCACAGATCGACTACACCGGCAATGCCGGCTATCCTCCGTTGCATATCCATCGCGGCAATCTGCATCCTGCGCGTATGCAGGTGCGCGGCAATGTGTCCAGCCAGTTCCTGACCGCGCTGCTGATGGCCGGGCCGCTGATGGCCAAGCTTCAACCACTGACGATCGAAGTGGTTGGTGAACTAATCTCGAAGCCCTACATCGAGATCACGCTGAACTTGCTGCAGCGCTTCGGCATCACGGTCGAGCGCAATGGCTGGATGTCATTCACGATTCCGCCCGGACAGACATACCAGAGTCCGGGCAGTATTCATGTGGAGGGTGATGCATCGTCAGCCTCCTACTTCCTCGCTGCCGGCGCGATCGCCGGTGGTCCGGTGCGTGTTGAAGGTGTCGGACGCGACAGCATCCAGGGCGATGTGCGCTTTGTCGAGGCACTGCAGCAGATGGGCGCGGAGATCACGCTGGGCGACAACTGGATCGAGGCGAAATCGACCGGTGTGCTGAAAGCCATCGATGCCGACTTCAATCACATTCCCGATGCCGCGATGACGATCGCGGTCGCCGCGCTCTATGCGGACGGCACCAGTACCTTGCGCAATATTGCGAGCTGGCGTGTGAAGGAAACCGACCGGCTCGCCGCAATGGCAACCGAGCTGCGCAAGCTCGGCGCGCTGGTGGAGGAGGGGGCGGACTATCTGCGTGTGACGCCACCGATCGTGCTCGAGCCGGCAGCGATCGATACCTACGATGATCACCGGATGGCGATGTGCTTCTCGCTGGCGTCGCTGAACGGCGCAGCACGCGATGGCACCTCGGTGCGTATAAACGACCCGAAATGCGTCGCGAAGACTTTCCCCGATTATTTCGATGCGTTTACACGCATCGTGCAGCGAGGCTGAGTTGGGCATACCCGTCATCACCATCGATGGTCCGACCGCATCGGGCAAGGGTACGGTCGCGAGCCGCGTCGCCGCTGCCCTTGGTTTTGCCTTTCTTGATTCCGGTGCACTGTACCGGCTGACCGCGTTGTCAGCGCTGACCGCTGGTATCGCTTTGACCGACGAACCTTCGCTCGCTGCGATGGCCAAAGGGCTGGATGTGCGTTTCGATCGTGAGCGTATCCTGCTGGCCGGGCGCGAGGTGCAGGATGCGATCCGGCAGGAAGCCGTCGGCAATGCTGCGTCGAAGATAGCGGCTTTGCCAGGGGTGCGCGCGGCGCTGGTGGAATTGCAGCATCGATTCCGTCAAATGCCGGGGCTGGTTGCGGACGGTCGCGATATGGGCACCGTAATCTTTCCAGATGCGCAACTCAAAGTGTTCCTTACCGCCAGCGTCGAAGCGCGCGCCGGCAGGCGTTATAAGCAATTGATTGAAAAAGGTTTTCCTGCTAATATGGCTGCCCTTCTGCAAGATCTGAAGGAGCGTGATGCGCGCGATACCCAGCGTGCGGTCGCTCCGCTGAAGCCGGCCGAAGGAGCTCAGCTGTTGGAGACGTCAGAAATGACGATCGAGCAGGCGGTCGCTCAGGTGCTGGACTGGTGGTCGGGCGCCGCCAGGTCGTGACCCGCATAAGCCGAACCCGTATTTGTAGTGCCCGTAGTGTCCCTAGTCTTGCCGTAATTGGTGCTCCTCCTGCGCAACGCATCGGGGGGTGTTGAAAAACCTGACCCAGCCAGGGGTTTCCGCCCGGTTGGCCAACTCTCTAAATTTATGTCTACTGCTACTCAGAACCCCGCAGCTATCGAAAGCTTTGCAGCCCTTTTTGCTGAATCGCTGTCCCGTCAGGATATGCGCTCGGGTGAGGTCATCTCGGCGGAAGTCGTTCGCCTGGACCACAACTTTGTGATCGTTAACGCCGGCCTGAAGTCCGAAGCGTTCATTCCTATCGAAGAATTCAAAAACGATAACGGTGAAGTCGAAGTCAACATCGGTGACTTCGTTTCCGTCGCGATCGAGTCGCTCGAAAACGGTTTCGGCGACACCATCCTGTCGCGCGACAAGGCCAAGCGCCTCGCCTCGTGGCTCGCTCTCGAGAAGGCGATGGAGTCGGGTGACCTCGTCACCGGTACCGTCAGCGGCAAGGTCAAGGGCGGCCTGACCGTGCTGACCAACGGCATCCGGGCGTTCCTGCCGGGTTCGCTGGTCGACACCCGTCCGGTCAAGGACACCACGCCGTACGAAGGCAAGACCCTGGAGTTCAAGGTCATCAAGCTGGATCGCAAGCGCAACAACGTCGTGCTGTCGCGCCGTGCCGTCATCGAAGCGTCGATGGGCGAAGAGCGTGCGAAGCTGATGGAGACCCTGAAAGAGGG
>JACCDS011335735.1_pt1 | contig 11274 bp, 9 predicted proteins | sample 7446441 | NCBI WGS metagenome assembly JACCDS01 (sample SAMN15323445, study PRJNA562643) | freshwater metagenome | isolation source: river surface water | place: USA:Blue River Watershed | collected 2017-08-17 | reverse complement strand
GATCGAGCCGACGATCGGGCACATGAAGATGGACGGGCGACTCGGTCGTAATCCATTGAAAGGTGCGCTCGGTGACGCGCTGCATGCGGTGCTGTGCGGCGCCGGTCATAACCTGCGGCTGCTGATAAGGAAGCTGCGGCTTTTTGGCGCTGATATTCGGCAGGTGCTCAGGACGCTGATCGCCGGAATATATCGAGTGCTTGTACCAGCAGGGGCAGGCGCTCCATAAAAACTGAATTATTCAGAACGGACTAATAACGTCAGGGCAATAACGGTTTGCCAGCGGGCTGTTTCTGCCGGAGCTCTGACAGCGCAGTCTGCATCATGGCTGCCCGCTCCGTTGTCCACGGATGAAGCGCGGTGTAGCCGCTGGTGACCGTTGCCGGCTGAGTTTGTGCCAGTCGCGCCAGCGTCTGCAGCAGCAGAGCCGGATCGCTACCCGCGCGCGCGAGCATGGTGAGCGCGACGCGGTCAGCTTCCAGATCGAGTCCCGGCTCCATCGGCCGGATGCCGGCGCTGCCGGCAAACGCGGTAAGGTCGGGCCGCGGCGGGAGCAGCGCATCGATCACGCCGGTGAGGGTGGAGCTCATCTGCATGATCCGCGCGTGACCGAGCGCGCCATGCGCGATTTCGCGCGCGAGAATCGCGGTGACTTCCGCATCGGACAGGGTATCCAGCATGCCGGCGGTCAGCATGATCCGGCGCCCGTCTGAATACGCATTGACATGCGGCGCATTGCCGATCTCTGCTGAGAACGCGCAGGCAGGCGTCAGCGGCACTTTGAATGTCTTTGTCCTGCCGCCACGTGACAGCCTGACCGAGAGGCGGGACGCGCCGTGCATCAGTGGCGCCATCATCCTGGCTGCTTCCGTCTCCGCCTGCGCGCCCTGCGGCAGCGCCTGACCTTCAATGGCCAGCAGCACATCACCACGTCTGAGGCCTGCGCGCTGCGCGCCACTGCCATCGAGCACCTGAACCACCTGTAACGCACCGCCGAGCTTCAGCCGCGATTCAGCCGCAGCGCGCAGCTCCATCGGATACGAGTAACGATTCTTCGCGGTGAAGCCCAGCAGCGGGCGTGCAGCCGAATCGCACAACGGAGTATTTTTTGTCAGCAGCGGTGCGATCAGACGGTATACGCGATCCTGCCGCTGCATTAGCGTATCAAACGCATTCAGCTCGCGGAAGCGGCCGAGGTCAAGGCCGGCAGAAGACCAGCCCGAGTCCGATGCGCAGGACGACAGCAATAGGGTGGCCAATGCGACGACGGCCGCACGTGTCAGTCTGGGAATCAGCGCGTGTACTGGCATGGGACCGCGCCTGCCATGGTCTAGTGCTTGCCGGTGCTGCCGAAACCGCCGGCGCCACGTTCACTGTCGGCGAATTCGTCGATCACCTGGAAGCCGACCTGCATCACCGGCACGATGACCAGCTGCGCGAGTCGCTCCATCGGATTCAGCATAAACGGCGCATCGCCGCGATTCCAGGTCGACACCATCAGCTGGCCCTGATAATCGGAGTCGATCAAACCCACCAGATTGCCGAGCACGATGCCATGCTTGTGCCCGAGTCCACTGCGCGGCAGGATCAGCGCCGCATAGCCGGGATCAGCGATATGGATGGCCAGGCCGGTCGGTATCAGGTGAGTACTGCCGGGGGCAATCGTCATCGGCGCATCGACGCAGGCGCGCAGATCGAGTCCGGCGCTACCCGGTGTGGCGTACGCAGGCATCTGCTCGCGCAGACGTTCGTCGAGAATTTTGACGGCAATATTTTTCATGAGAAGTCGTATTCAGGCCGGCTGGCGTTGGGCAATTTCGGCGACCAGCATCGTCGCGAGTTCGTCTTTGCTGGCGCGCGGCAGCGGATGGTGACCGGCGTCGTCGAACAGGATCAGTTCGTTATCATCTTTGCCAAAAGTCTGATGGCCGATATTGCCCACCAGCAGAGGAATGTTCTTGCGCAGCCGTTTTGCTGCGCCATGCTGCAGCAGGTTTTCCGATTCGGCGGCGAAGCCAACGCAATACGGCGGCGACGGCAGTGCCGCGACGGCCGCAAGGATGTCGGGGTTTTCTGCGAAGCTCAGTGAGGGCAGTCCGCCGTCCTGCTTCTTGATTTTCTGCAGGCTGGTTTCCGCTACGCGCCAGTCAGCGACAGCGGCCACTGCAATGAAAATCTGCTGGCCGGCGATATTCGTCATTACCGCATCATGCATGTCGCGCGCAGTCGTCACTGGCAGCCGGCGCACGCCGTGCGGTGCAGGCAGCGCGGTCGGGCCGGACACTAGCACGACGTCGGCGCCGGCAGCCTGCGCGGCACGCGCAATCGCATAACCCATCTTGCCCGACGACAGATTAGTGATGCCACGCACCGGATCGATAGGTTCAAACGTCGGCCCGGCCGTGATCAGCACCTTGCGTCCCTGCAGCAGCTTCGGATGGAAGAAGGTTTCGAGTGTGTCCAGCAGCGCGTCCGGCTCCATCATCCGGCCCAGCCCGGTTTCACCGCAGGCCTGCTCACCGGCGACGGGCCCGAGCAGCGTGACGCCATCCGCGCGCAGCTGCGCGACATTGCGCTGCGTGGCCGGGTTCTCCCACATCTCCACGTTCATCGCCGGCGCTACCAGCAGCGGTACCGATGCCGGTCGTGCGACACACAGCGTCGACAGCAAGTCATCGGCGGCACCGTGCACCAGCTTGCGGATGAAATCGGCCGAGCAGGGTGCAATCACCACCGCGTCCGCCTGCCGGGTCAGATCGATATGGGCCATGTTATTGCTGATGCGCGCGTCCCACTGACTGGTGAACACCGGCTTGCCCGAGAGCGCCTGCATCGTCACCGGCGTGATGAAGTGGCAGGCTGCATCGGTCATCACCACCTGCACGTGTGCGCCGGCTTTCACCATCCCGCGCAGCAACTCGGCCGCCTTGTAGCAGGCTACGCCACCGGACAGGCCGAGTATGATGTTCTTGCCAGCGAGCTTCATGTCAGGTCAGCGATTGACTCGCCGAAATTCATCCAGTACGAATAATGCCGCACCGATCGTGATCGCGCCATCGGCGATATTGAATGCCGGCCAGTGCCAGCCGCCGATATGGAAATCGAGGAAGTCGATCACATGACCATAGACCAGCCGGTCGATCAGGTTGCCCACCGCGCCGCCGAGGATCAGCGACAGCGACCAGCAAAACAGCCGCTGTGACGCGTTCCGGTTCAGCATCCAGACGATGAAGATCGACACTGCCAGCGCCAGCGCGCTGAAAAACCAGCGCTGCCAGCCGCCCTGGTTGGACAAAAAGCTGAACGCTGCGCCAGGGTTGTAGACCATCACCAGATTGAAGTACCGCGTAATGAATTCGGACTGCCCGTAATCGAGCAGGCGCGCCATTGTGATCTTCGACAGCTGGTCGAGCAGCACCACGACGGTTGCCACGCCCAGCCACATCATCAGTCCGGAATTTTTCTTTGCCATCGGTCGTTTTCAGAGTGCGGTCTAAGTAAATCGAAGTACCTTCAGGCCACGCGACGTGCTTCGCCGCTGCCGAACAGGTTGGACACGCAGCGTCCGCACAGCGCGGGATGGCTGGCATTCTCGCCCACATCGTCGCGGTAATGCCAGCAGCGCTCGCACTTCGTGTACTTCGATGCATTGACGACGACCCTCTCGTCGGCTTCGGCAGTTGTCGGGACGACTTTCGCTGCTGACGTAATCAGCACGAACTTCAGGTCATCGCCGAGCGCCTGCAGCAACGTGAGCCGGTCGCCGGATGCGTGGATGTCGACTTCGGCCTGCAGCGACGAACCGATCGCGCCGGACGCACGCACTTCTTCCAGCTGCTTAAGTACCCCCGCGCGGATCTCGCGCAGCGTCGCATACTTGTCCAGCAGCGCGGTGGCGTCGTTGACGGCCGGGAGAGTGTAGAAGGTCTGCGTGAAGATGGTCTCGCCGGACGCATCGTAAGTCGCCTTGTCGGCAAACACCGACCAGGCTTCTTCGACGGTGAACGACAGGATAGGGGCCATCAGTCGTAGCAGCGCTTGCGTGATGTGCCAGATCGCTGTTTGCGCGGAGCGACGAGCACCGGATGTCACACCGCTGGTGTACAGCCGGTCTTTCAGAATGTCGAGGTAGAAGCCGCCGAGATCTTCCGAGCAGTACATCTGCAGCTTTGCTACGACCGGATGGAATTCATAATCATTGAAGTGCGCGCGGATCTCATCCTGCAGCTGCGCCATGCGTGCGATCGCGTAGCGATCGATCTCGAGTAGCTCACCGATGGCCATCGCATCTTTCGCCGGATCGAAGTCTGACGTGTTCGCCAGCAGGAAGCGCAGCGTGTTGCGGATACGGCGGTAACTCTCGACGACACGTTTCAGAATCTCGTCGGAGATCGACAGTTCGCCGGAGTAGTCTGTCGATGCGACCCAGAGGCGCAGAATCTCGGCGCCCAGCGTGTCCGACACCTTTTGCGGTGCGACCACGTTGCCCTTTGACTTCGACATCTTCTTGCCCTCGCCATCGACCACGAAGCCGTGCGTCAGCAGCGCCTTGTACGGCGCACGGCCATCCAGCATCGATGCAGTCAGCAATGACGAATGGAACCAGCCGCGATGCTGGTCCGAACCTTCAAGATACAGGTCGGCCGGGAACTGCAGTTCGTCTTTGTGCGAACCGCGCAGTACCGTAAAGTGGGTCGCACCGGAATCGAACCAGACGTCGAGCGTATCCTTATTTTTTTCATAGTGCGCGGCATCAGCACCGAGGAATTCATTCAGGTCGAGCTGGTGCCAGGCTTCGATACCCCGCTGCTCGACACGCTGCGCAACCTTCTCCAGCAGTGCCGGCGTCTCCGGATGCAGCTCGCCGGTTTCCTTGTGAACGAAGAAGGCCATCGGCACCCCCCACTGGCGCTGCCGCGACAGCGTCCAGTCCGGACGGTTCGCGATCATGCCGTGCAGGCGGGCCTTGCCCCAGGACGGATAGAAACGCGTCGCATCGACTGCCGCCAGCGCGGTCTCGCGCAGCGACGCGCCACCGGCTTTCGGTGTGCGATCCATGCTGGCGAACCATTGCGAGGTCGCGCGGTAGATGATCGGCGTCTTGTGGCGCCAGCAGTGCATGTAACTGTGGTCGAACATTACCAGCTTGAACAGAGAACCGGACTGTTCGAGTGCGGCACAGATCGGCTTCGACGCCTCCCAGATCGTCATGCCGCCGAACAGCGGCAGCGTCGATGCATAGTGGCCGTCGCCCATCACGGGGCTGAGGATGGCGTCATCCTTCATGCCATGCGCCTTGCACGACGCATAGTCTTCCAGACCATACGCCGGTGCCGAGTGCACGATGCCGGTGCCGGAATCGGCGGTCACGTATTCGCCGAGGTAAACCGGCGACAGACGGTCATAGCCCTGGTCTGCGGCTGCGAGCGGGTGGCGGAAACGGATCAGCGACAGTTGTTCGCCCTTCGCGGTCGCGATGACCTTGCCTTCGAGGCCGTAGCGCTGCAGGCAGTCTTCAACGAGATCCTTGGCGAGGATCAGTAGCACGGCCTCACCGTTGCGCTCGGTCTGCACCAGCGCGTAGTCGAATTCCGGGTGCACGTTCAGCGCCTGGTTCGACGGAATCGTCCACGGCGTGGTGGTCCAGATCACCACGTAGCCTTTGTCGGTCGGCAGCGAGGGCAGGCCGAAGGCCTTCGCGATCTTGTCATGCTCGGCGAACGGGAAGCCGACATCGATCGCCGGATCACGCTTGTCCTGATATTCCACTTCGGCCTCGGCGAGAGCCGAGCCGCAGTCGAAACACCAGTTCACCGGCTTCAGCCCGCGATACACATAGCCCTTGTCGAGGATTTGGCCGAGTGCGCGGATCTCGTCGGCCTCGTTCCGGGTGTTCATCGTCAGGTAGGGATTGTCCCAGTCACCAAGCACGCCCAGACGGATGAAGTCCTTCTTCTGTCGTTCGACCTGCTCGGCCGCGTAGGCACGCGATTTCGCCAGTACGTCAGCGGTCGGCAGGTGCTTGCCGAACTGCTTCTCGATCTGGATCTCGATCGGCATGCCGTGGCAATCCCAGCCCGGCACGTATTGCGCGTCGAAGCCGTCGAGCTGGCGCGTCTTGACGATCATGTCCTTCAGGATCTTGTTCACCGCGTGGCCGATGTGGATGTCGCCGTTGGCATACGGCGGGCCATCATGCAGGATGAACTTCGGCCGACCTGCTGAAGCTTTGCGAATGCGCTGATACAACTGCTTCTGCTGCCATTGCGCGACCCACTGCGGTTCGCGCTTGGCGAGATCGCCGCGCATCGGGAAGGCGGTCTCGGTCATGTTGACCGGGTATTTGTTGTCGGGCTTCTTGCTGTTGTCGGACATGGGTGGGCTTCGTTGGCTATTCAGTATTCGGTAGTCATGCAGCTTCGCGCTGCATGAAAAAATCGCGTGCCGCGTTCGCGTCGCCTTCGATGGCGCGCGTCAGCGTGTCGAGGTCATCATATTTTTCTTCGTCGCGCAGCTTCTTCAGGAATTCGACGCGTATCAGCTTGCCGTAGCAGTCGCCGGAAAAATCGAACAGATGCGTCTCTAGCAGCACACGTCCATGGTCCTCGACGGTCGGCCGCACGCCGAGGCTGGCGACTGCCGGCAACGGTCGCTCGGCCAGTCCATGTACCTGCACGACGAAGATGCCGGACGCAGCCGGGCGCTTGTGACCGATCTTGAGATTCAGTGTCGGGAAGCCGATCGTGCGGCCGAGCTTGCGGCCATGCAGTACATGGCCCGAGATCGCATACGGGTGACCGAGCAGATCCTGCGCGCGAGCGAAATCGCCTTCAGCCAGTGCGGCGCGCACTTCGGACGACGAGATGCGGGTGTCGTCATGCATCACGGTCGGCAGCGATATGACCTCAAAGCCGTAGCGGCGGCCGGCCTCGGTCAGCATCGCGAGGTCGCCCGCGCGCTTCGCGCCGAAGCGGAAGTCGTCGCCGACGATCAGCCATTTCACATGCAGGCCGTCGACCAGCACCTCCTTGATGAAACGTTCCGGCGTTAGTGACGCGAAGCTCGCGCTGAAGTGCTCGACGATCACGCGGTCGACATCGCATTGCGCCAGCGCCTGCAGCTTGTCGCGCAGGTTCGCGATACGGTGCGGCGCACGGCCTTCGTCGCCGGCCAGATGCGCAAAATACTCGCGCGGATGCGGCTCGAAGGTCATCACTGCGCTGTCGATCCCGAGACGTGATGCTGCGTCGGCGACGCGCGCAAGCAGTGCGCGATGGCCGAGATGCACGCCATCGAAATTGCCGATCGTGAGCGCGCACGGGCGCCGGGCTTCGGCGTTGGGGAGTCCGCGAAATACCTTCATCGGGATGCCGGTTTCGGCCGCAGGTCGAAAACCCACGATTATAGTGGGTTTCCCCGCTTTCCTTGCCGCTATCTTCGGCGATCGGGCGGGTCTTACCGGGGGTCTTGCCGATAGTAGGCGGCCAGTTTCCGGTAGACCGCCGGATAACCGCCGGCCAGCGGCCCGGGGTCGACAAAAAAGGCTTCAGAGGCGACCGCAAAGAACTCGGCTGGGTCGCGCGACGCATAGGGATCCAGCGGCAATTCAGCGGCAAGCCGATCGTAAAGGTCCGCATGCTCCGGCCGCGTTTCGTCGAAATCGTCCGGCAGGCTGGCCTCCATCTGGTCAACTCGCGCGCAGAAATCTTTGTACGCGGCGCAGAACACGGCCGGCCAGTCCTTCAGAGCAGCCGGATCGTGCAGCCCCGGCAGGAACGGCGGGCAGCCATTGGCTGCACCGCGCCCCATGTCGATCTTGTGCGCGAATTCGTGGATCACGATGTTATGCGTTGCTCCTGCTTCCTGCTGCAGCTCGACATCGGGCCACGACAGCACCACCGCGCCGCCCTGTTCGACCGCTTCGCCGGCCAGCTCCTCATCCCATTCGTGCACGACGCCGGCATCGTCGATATGCCGCTGGCGCACGCCGAACGCGTCAGGGAAGACGATGATGGCAGACAGATCGTCGTACAGCGTGAGGTCCAGGTACAGCACCAGCACGCAGGCCTGCGCTGCGATCAGCACGGCGATCTCGTCGCCGACCATGAAGCCCTTTGCGCCCGACAGCGGTTTGCGGTCCAGCAGCTGCTCGCACAGCGTTTTGAGTCGCTGTTGTTCAGCTTCGTTGAGGCGATCCAGGAAGGGCAGCTTGCCCAGTGTGGCGCGCCAAAGCGGATCAGGTATCTGCGCCGGCGTACGCGCGAACGCGGCACGCAAGCGGGTAAGCCAGCGCATCGTCAGAACTCACCCCACAGCGCGTTCAGTGCCGCCAAAACAGCAAGGCCTGCCGTTTCCGTGCGCAGCACGCGCTCTCCGACAGACAGGCAGATCGCTCCATGCGCGATCGCCGCGGCTTCTTCATCGGCGCTGAAGCCGCCTTCCGGGCCGATCATCACCGACAGTGCCTGCGGCGGATGATGCCGTGCCCAGTCCGACAGCGACTGGGTCGCGCGCGGTGACAGCAGGATGCGCGGATGCAGGTCACGCTGGCCGACCCAGTTGGAGAAGGACTGCAGTCCGCCGATCGATGGAATACGATTGCGCCCGCACTGCTCGGCGGCGGCAATCGCCACTGCCTGCCAGTGGGCGAGCCGCTTCTCCGCGCGCTCTTCCGACAGGCGCACCACCGAGCGCGCCGCGGCCAGCGGCTGGATCGTTGTGGCACCGAGTTCGACTGCCTTTTCAATGATCCAGTCCATCTTCGACCCTTCCGGCAGTGCCTGCGCGAGTGTCAGCGCATGGCCGGGCTCGGCTTCGCGTGGGTCGAAGGACTTGATCTCCACTGTGCATCGCCTGCGTTCAGCCTGGGTGATCACGGCGCTGTATTCACCGCCTTGTCCGTTGAAGAGCACGACCGGCTCGCCGGTGCCCAGCCGCAGCACGGCGAGGTGGTGTGCGACAGCGTCAGGCAGGTCAAGCTGCATGCCGACGTCCAGGGGCAGGTTGCAATAAAAGCGGGGCATGCAGGTCTCGCGGTGGAATGCCAGATTGGCTCGTCGGCGGATTTTAAGCGCGCAGGGCTCTCTGGTAAAATCCACCCCTTTTCGTTCGGCGGTGCGGCACCCGCTTTGCCCCTCCCTCTCATTCAATTTTGGCAAATGAGCACATCCCCAGACACCCGCAAGATGGCCAATGCGATTCGCGCACTGGCAATGGACGCTGTCCAGAAGGCCAACTCCGGCCACCCAGGCATGCCAATGGGCATGGCCGAGATCGCCGTCGCGCTGTGGGGCCGCCATCTGCGCCACAATCCGGCCAATCCGACATGGGCTGACCGCGACCGCTTTGTTGTCTCCAACGGCCACGGCTCGATGCTGCTGTACGCGCTGCTGCATCTGTCCGGCTATGAGCTGCCGATGGACGAGCTGCGCAATTTCCGCCAGCTGCATTCGAAGACGCCGGGGCATCCCGAAGTCGACATCACGCCGGGCGTCGAGACCACTACTGGCCCGCTTGGTCAGGGTATTGCGAATGCGGTCGGCATGGCGCTGTCTGAATGGCTGCTGGCTTCGCAGTTCAACAAGCCGGGCTTTGACATCGTTGATCACTACACCTACGTGTTCCTCGGCGACGGCTGCCTGATGGAAGGCATCAGCCACGAAGTGTGCTCACTGGCGGGCACGCTGGGCCTGTCGAAGCTGATTGTGATGTACGACGATAACGGCATTTCGATCGACGGCAAGGTCGACGGCTGGTTCAAGGATGACACGCCGAAGCGCTTCCAGGCCTATGGCTGGCACGTGGTTCCGAACGTCGACGGCCATGACGTAGCTGCGGTCGATGCAGCAATCGCCGCCGCGAAGAAAGCCGGCAAGCCCACGCTGATCTGCTGCAAGAGCGTGATCGGCAAGGGCGCACCGAACATGCAGGGTAGTGACAAGGTTCACGGTGCCGCGCTCGGCGACGCCGAGATCGCCGCCACGCGCGCCGCGATCGACTGGCCTTACGCGCCCTTCGAGATTCCGGCCGATGTGTATGCGGCCTGGGATGCGAAGTCGCAGGGCGCGTCGCTGCAATCGGCGTGGGACGCCAAGTTTGCTGCGTATCGTGCGCAATTCCCGGCCGAGGCAGCCGAGTTCGAGCGCCGCATGAAGGGCGACCTGCCGGCCAACTTCGATCAGGCCGTCGCTGCGATGATTTCCGCGTGCATCGAGAAGAAAGAAACGATTGCCACCCGCAAGGCCAGCCAGAACGCGATTCAGGCACTGGCGCAGGTACTGCCGGAGTTCCTCGGCGGCTCGGCCGACCTGACCGGCTCGAACCTGACCAACTGGAAAGAGTGTGTTGCAGTCCGCTCGGGCCAGCCGGGCAACCACATCAACTACGGTGTGCGCGAATTCGGCATGAGCGCGATCATGAACGGTATCGCGCTGCATGGCGGCTTCCTGCCTTTCGGTGCGACCTTCCTGACCTTCTCCGATTACAGCCGCAACGCATTGCGGATGGCCGCGCTGATGAAGCAGCGCACGCTGTTCGTGTTTACGCACGATTCGATCGGTCTCGGTGAAGACGGCCCGACCCATCAGTCGGTCGAACATATTTCCAGCATGCGGCTGATACCGAACCTCGACAACTGGCGTCCGTGCGACACGGTCGAGTCGGCCGTGGCATGGGCCGAGGCGGTGCGTCGCCGCAACGGCCCGAGCACGCTGATCTTCTCGCGCCAGAACCTGCCCTACGTCGAGCGCGACGCGCCGCAGGTGGCCGACATCGCGCGCGGCGGTTACGTGCTGCGTGATGCAGCGGATCCGAAAGCCATCCTCATCGCGACCGGCTCCGAAGTCGAGCTGGCGCTGAAGTCGGCCGATGCACTGACGGCCGACGGCGTTGCGGTACGTGTCGTGTCGATGCCGAGCACCGACGTGTTCGATCGACAGGATGCGGTGTACAAAGCCAGCGTGTTGCCGAAAGGCCTGCCGCGCGTGGCGGTCGAGGCCGGCATCACCGATTTCTGGTTCAAGTACGTCGGTCTGGAGGGCAAGGTGATCGGCATCGACACCTTCGGAGAATCCGCTCCGGCCGGCGCATTGTTCAAGCATTTTGGCTTCACGACCGAGAAGGTTGTGGCTGCGGTCAAATCGGTACTGAACTGATTTGACACGATACGGTTAACGCATTTCACATCAGGAGATCAGCATGACCATCAAGGTTGCCATCAATGGCTATGGCCGGATCGGCCGCAACATCCTGCGCGCCCACTACGAAGGCGGCAAG
>JACCDS011979517.1_pt1 | contig 11275 bp, 9 predicted proteins | sample 7446441 | NCBI WGS metagenome assembly JACCDS01 (sample SAMN15323445, study PRJNA562643) | freshwater metagenome | isolation source: river surface water | place: USA:Blue River Watershed | collected 2017-08-17 | reverse complement strand
GGTCCAGGGCTGGGACGATTTCACCGCCGGGCAGCGGGTTCACGGCCGCGCCTTGCTCGGTGTAGATGTCGACGGCAAGACCCACGGTGCGGAACTTCAGGCCCTTCATGTCCTCGACCTTGGACACCGGCTTCTTGAACCAGCCCAGCGGCTGCGTGGGCATGGGGCCGTACAGGAAGGAAACGACCTCGATGTTCAGGCTCTTGTAGATCTCGGCCAGCAGTTCCTTGCCGCCGCCGTAGTAGTGCCAGGCCAGCACCATGTTCGGGTCCATGCCGTAGGCCGGGCCGCTACCCCAGAGGGCCAGCGCGTTGCTCTTGCCGTAGTGGTAGGCCACCACGCCGTGGCCACCGTCCAGCGTGCCCTTGTTGACGGCGTCCAGCAGTTGGAAGGCGGGCACGACCGAGCCCGAGGGCAGCACCTCGATCTTCAGGCGGCCGCCGGCCATGTCGTTCACCTTCTTGGCGAAGTCGTTGGCGTACTCGTGGAAGATGTCCTTCGCGGGCCAGGTGCTCTGGAAGCGGAAGTTCACCGTCTGCGCCTGGGCGATCATGGGTGCAGCCACGGCACCCGCGCCCACGGCGCCAGCGGTGGCGGACTTCAGGAAGCCGCGGCGTGCGGCGGGCTGCTTCTTGGCTTTGTCGGTCATGGGTGGTCTCCAGCGTTCAAGGGGTGCGTGCTGCAGCCAGTGGGCTGCGGGGCACGGGCTGTGGACTATCCACGGCGGGGGCGGCACGCAGCCATACGGTCTAACCCGAGACCAAAGCAACCACTTCGGCCCAAGTCGGTTGAAGCTGCTTTGACCGGGTGGTTCGAATGTGATGCGGGCAGTTACTGGCCTTAAGGCCTGCGACGGCCTTCGACCTGGATCAGCAGCTTCACCCGGTCTCCGACCAATGGCAGACCAAAGTCGGCCCCAAAGCTGCTGCGCAGGACCTCGGCTTCGAAGTCACCGCCGCAGACCTCGCCCTGGGCGTCCTGCCGGCAGTTGAACAGCGTGGCCACCAGGCTCAGTGGCTGACTCACGCCGCGGAAGGTGAACTCGCCGCGCACCTCGGCGAGCTTGTCGCCCTGGAAGCGCAGGCGTCGGGCCACGAAGAAGGCTTCGGGGTACTCGTCGCTGGCCAGCAGGTCGGGCTGGCGCAGCCGGCTGTTGAAGAAGGGCAGGCCGGTGTCGACGCTGGCGGTGGCGATGCGGATGCCGATGTCGCCTTCGCCCTTGGCGCGGTCCAGCGTGACGGCGCCGCGCACCGGCCCCAGCCGTGCGCGCGACGTGGAGGTGCCGAAGTGCATGAACTCGAAGGTGACCCAGCTGTGGTCCGGGTCCAGGTCGTAGACCACGGGCTGGGCGTGTGAGGGCAGGGCACCCAGGGCCAGCCAGAAAGCAAAAAGGCACGTCCGCAGCGTCATCCTGCGATCGTGCCTGAAGCGGGCCCGCCGTGTGCGGGCCGGGCAGCCTTTACTGGCGGATGGCTTCCACCTGCACCACCAGACGCACCTTGTCCGGCGCGGCCATGGGGATGTAGGTGGTGATGCCGAAGGCCGTGGGTTGGATGGTGGCTTCGAAGTCGCCGCCACACACTTCGCGCTTGAGCATGGGGTTGGTGTAGCAGTTGAAGTTCAGCGCCTTCAGCGACACGGGCAGGGTCTTGCCAACCAGGGTCAGCGTGCCGTCCACGCCGGTGACCTTGTCGCCGTTGAAGCTGAACTTGTCACCCACGAACTTGGCTGTGGGGTGCTTGGCGACGTTGAAGAAGTCCGGGCTCTTCAGGTGGTTGTCAAAGGGGCCCACGCCAGAGCTGATGGAGCTCATGTCGATGGTGATCTCCACCTTGCCACTCTTGGCGGCGCGGTCCAGCTGCACCGAGCCTTCCTTCTTGTCGAAGCGGCCGCGGTTGGTGCTGGTGCCGAAGTGCTGGACTTCGAAGCTCACAAACGTGTGCGTCGGGTCGATGGCATAGGTGGCGGTCTGCGCTTGGGCCGAGGTGACAGCAGCGAGGGCCAGGGCGGCCAGGGCGAATGACTTCATGGTGTCCTAAGGAACGGTTGAGAAAACGAGGAAAAGAAAAGGGAACGGGAACGGTTGAAAACGGCTTGGTGCGCAGGCGTTCAGAGCGGCGCCAGCCCGGTGAACTGCAGCTTGAAGCGCACCTGGATGTCGTTGGCCAGCATGGAGGTGTCGGCCCAGTCGCCGTCACCCACCTTGAAGTCCAGCCGCTTGATGACAAAGGCGCCTGTGGCCGTGCTGTTGGCGCCGGCCTGCGTCACCTGCACAGGCACGGTGAGGTCCTTGGTGGCGCCCTTGATGCTGAGCTTGCCAGCGACTTCAAACTTGCCACCACCCAGGCCCTTGATGGCCGTGCTGCTGAAGCTGGCCTGCGGAAACTTGGGCACGTTCAGCCAGGTGGCCTTGGGCACCTCGGCATCCAGCTCCGCGCTGCCGAAGCGGGCGCTGCCGGTGTCGATGCTGAAAGCCACGGTGCCGGTCTCGGGCTTCTTGGGGTCCAGCGTGATCTGCGCCGTGAACTTGCCGAACTTGCCGTCCACCGGCACGCCCATCTGCTTGGTGGTGAAGGCGATCTCACTGCCCGCGGGCACCAGCGCGGCGGGTTTGGGTTGGGCTTGTGCAGGCTGCAGCACGGCGCCCAGCAGGGCCGAAGCCAGGGTCAGGGCGTACAGGGTGCGGGCGGTCATGGTCGGGGTCCTTGAGTGCGGTTCAGCGGCCGGGGCGCATGCGGTTGAGCAGCCCGTCCTTGTCGATGAAGTGGTGTTTCAGTGCCGCCAGCACGTGCAGGGCGATCAGCGCCGTCAAGGCCCAGGCCAGCGTGCCGTGCAGCGGCTTGATGGCCTCGGCGAGGTCGCGGTCCGGCTGCACAAAGTCCGGCAGCGGCAGCACGCCAAACAACACGATGGGGAAACCCGCCGCCGAGCTGTAGGCCCAGCCCACCAGCGGCACGGCGAAGAACAGCGCGTAGAAGGCGATGTGCGTGGCGTGGGCCGCGCGCACCTGCCAGGCGGGCATGGCCACGTCGGCCGGCGGGCGGTGCGTCAGGCGCCACAGCAGGCGCAGCGCGCTGAAGGCCAGGATGCAGACACCCAGCCACTTGTGCCAGTTGTAGAGCTTCAGCCTGGCGGGGCTGAAGGGCAGGCCGGTCATGTACGCGCCCAGGCCCAGCGCAGCCAGGATGGCCAGTGCCAGCACCCAGTGCAGGGCGATGGCGGGCAGGGTGTAGCGGCTGGTGGCGGTGTTCGGCATGGCAGGCCGCACTATGCAGGCCCACCCCCGCGCCGGCCTTCAAGCCGATTGATGACCGGCGACAGCCGCTTCGAACGCTGCCCGGCCATGCCCTTGCGGGCGGTCAGGTCATGCGGCCCACCACGCTGAGCAGCTCGCGTGGGCTGAAGGGCTTGACCAGGTACTCGTCCGCACCGGCCTTCATGCCACGGGCACGGTCCTCGGGCTGGGCGCGCGCGGTCAGCAACACCACCTTGGTGCGCTTCAGTCGTGACTCGGCGCGGATGCGCTCGCAGACCTGGAAGCCATCCATGCCGCCGGGCATCATCACATCCAGCAGCACCAGCTGCGGCTGCAGGCGTTGCGCCGCTTCCAGGCCTTGCTGGCCGGTGGTGGCCTCGTGGATCTCCAGGTCTTCCATTTCCAGCGTCATGCGGATCAGTTCGCGGATGTCCGCCTGGTCTTCGACGATGAGGACTCGTTTCATGAGAGATGTGCTCCGGGCCCGGAGGGCGTTGCCGAGACTCTAGACGCTGCAGGGCATGGCCAGGGGCAAAGAACCCTCCCTATTGCCCGCCTGTTCACGGTTTTCCGGCGGCGACCGCTGGCTACGCTTGCACTCAACTGCCGGCCTCCCCTGCCGATAACCACGCACCATGAACCTGTCTCCCAAGGCAGCCGCCAAGCGGCTGGACCGCCTGTTTGCACTGTCCTTTGGCGTGGCCCTGCTCATGCAAGGCGGCCTCTTGGCCTGGGATGGCAAGCCCTTGCTGATCTGGGCCGGCCTTGCCCTGGGTGGTGGCGTGCTGGCCCTGTGGCTGGTCATGCGCCGTGGCGGCACCGTCCTGTCGTCCTGGGGTTTGGCCCTGCTGATGGTGGCAGGCGCAGTCAGCACCGTGGGCTTGTTGCCCGACCGCCCCGGCATGGCACTGTTGTTCCCCCTGGTGCTGAGCTTCCTGCCGTCTTACCGCCGCTGGCCGCTGGTGTTGACCGCGGGTGTGGTGATGGCCGGCATGCCTGCCCTGCTGCAGGTGGCTTCGCAGGCCGGTGGCTATGCGATGTTTGCCGTGCTGCTGCTGGCCCAGACCGCGTTCCTGTCCATCGTGGCCCACCGCAACGAGCGCCAGGCCAAGGCCACGTTTGACGTCGATTTCCTGGTGCGTGCCATGGGCGCCGAAGGCCCCATCCGGCTGGACCTGGGTGTCCTGCGCGCAGAAACCGTGGTGGGCGAGCGCCTGCGCCAGGCGCAGGAGCGCATGGCCGCCACCTTGAAGGAAGTGCGCGAGTCCGCACACTCCGCCGCCGTGGGTGCACAAGCCCTGCAGGACAGCGGGCACGAGCTGGCGCAGCGCTCGCAGCACGCTGGCAGCGAGCTGGGTGCCGCGGCGATGACGCTCACACAGATCGCCGTCATCGTGAAGGACAGCGCCAACGCGGCCCTGGCCGCGCGCGAAACGGCCCAGGCCGCCACGGCCATGGCCCAGGAGAGCGGCCGCATCGTGGGCCTGATGGTGGAGCAGATGCGCGCCATCGACGGCGCCTCACGGCGCATCACCGACATCATCGGCGTCATCGAAGGCATCGCCTTCCAGACCAACATGCTGGCCTTGAACGCCGCGGTGGAAGCCGCGCGTGCCGGCGAGCAGGGCCGCGGCTTTGCCGTGGTGGCTGGCGAGGTGCGCTCGCTGGCGCAGCGCGCCACGGCCTCGTCCTCCGAGGTCAAGTCCCTGGTGGAAGACACCGTGCAGGCCGTGACACGTGGCAGCCAGCTGGCTGGCCAGGTGGGCCAGACCATCACGGACCTCACCGGCACGGTGGCCCGCGTGGACCAGACTTTCCACAGCCTGTCCGCCGACACCAACGAACACGCCGCCGGCATCGAAGCCATACGCGACACCATGAACGAGCTGAACGCCGCGACGCAGCAGAACATGGAAATGGCCGAGCAGTCACGCGGCATTGCCGACGAACTGGCGGCACGTGCGGCGGCGCTGAATGCGGCGCTCACCGGGTTCCGCCTGGGGGCCGAGAGCGACGCCGCCGTGCGCGAGGCGGCGGCGCTGGGGGCCATAGGCGCAGCCCGCCGCGCCACGCCGGCCACTCCCGCCGGCGGCGCCCAGGCGGGTGCGCGCGCGGAGCAGGACGCGGTCGAGTTCTTCTGACGCGCTGACGGCCGCGCCTGCTGAGCGGGTCGCCGCCCGCGGCAACGGGGGCTCGGGCGCCCGTCCGCCAGGATTTCAGGCCTTCAGGCCTTCAGCCCGCTTCGCTTTCCAGCGCCTTCAGCGGCGCCGCGGCCAGCGGCAGCCCGAAGCGGAACAGCGCGCCGCCCTGGCGGTGGTTGTCGGCCACGATGTAGCCGCCATGGGCCTGCATGATCTGCCGGCAGATGGCCAGGCCCAGGCCCGTGCCACCCGAGCCGTCCTTGGTGCGGCTGCTCTGCACAAAGGGCTCGAAGATGCTTTCCAGCTCGTCCACCGGCACCCCGGGGCCGTGGTCGCGCACGCTGGCCATGGCCATGCCGTCCTGCGACTGCAGGGACACCTCCACCGCCGTGCCGGTGGGGGCAAAGCGCAGGGCGTTGGCCAGCACGTTGCGCAGCACCTGCTGCAGCCGCGGCGGGTCCAGCCGGGCGTGGGCGTCCTGCAGCGCGTCGTCCACCAGCAGCTTCAGCGTCAGGCCGCGCTGCTGGGCCAGCGGCCGCAGTTCGTCCACCACCTCGCGCAGGGGTTCGGCCACCGGGGCCTGGCGCAGCTTGATGCTGCCCACCGTGGAGCCGATGCGGGAAATGTCCAGCAGTTCCTCCACCAGCTTGAGCATCCGGCCGCCGGCCTGGTGCACGCGGCGGAACATCAGCTGCAGTTTCTCCTGGCCGTCGGCGCGGCCTTCGCCCAGCTCGGCAAAGCCCAGGATGGACTGCAGCGGCGTGCGCAGCTCATGTGTCACGTTGGCCACGAACTCGGCGCGGGCCTGGTTGGCGGCCTCGGCCGCGCGGCGGGCCGACTCGGTGGCGCGCGCGGCCTGCTTGTATTCGGTGACGTCCACCAGCGTGCCGATCACGCCGCGCACCTGGTCGCCCGCGCCGCGCAGCGCCACCTTGGTGACCACGGTCTCGCGCGGTGCGCCGTCAGCGGTGGGCAGGTCCAGCGGCCAGCGGGCACTGCCGCTGGCGCAGACCTCGGCAATGCCGCGCTCCAGCAGGCGGCGCACTCGGGTGCTGCGGTCACCGCTGTCGGCCGCGGCTGCGGGGTCGCTGTCCAGTCCCATCAGCTGGACCCAGGCCTGGTTGGCCAGCAGCAGGTTGCCTTCCAGGTCGGTCAGGAACACCGGCACGGCCATGGCGTCCACCAGCTGCTCGGTCAGCTCGTATTGCTCGCGCAGCTGGCGCTGAGCCAGTTCACGCTCGGCGTCAGAGGCTTCGCGGGCGTGACGCTGGCGGCGGGCAGCCAGGGCCAGGGCGCTCACCAGGGCCGACAGCAGCAGGGCCGCGATGCCGGTCTTCTGGGCATCGCTGCGCCACTCGGCCAGGGCCTCGTCGTGCGCCACCTCCACCTGGGCGCGCACGGGGTAGTTGCGTGCCAGGCGCCAGGCGCCCAGGGCCGTGTTGCCGGCCAGGCCGATGTGCTCGGAGGCACCATGCTCGGCTGTGCTGTCCTTGGCCGTGACCAGCGGCGTGGTTGTGCCCGGACCCAGTCCCAGGTTGCTGGTGGCGGCCAGCACGGTGCCGTCCGTGCCCAGCAGGGCTGAGCGCCAGGCCGGGCTGTTGAGCATGAGCTCGTGCTCGTTGGCAAAGTACTCGGGGTTGATCGTGGCCACCAGCCACAGGCGCGGTTGGCCTTCAGCGGCCGGCAGCGGCTGCGACACCAGCAGCAGGTGGTGCAAGGCGGCCGGGTCGGTGTTCAGCGAGGCGTCGGCCAGGTCGCGGCCGCTGGCCAGGCGCAGCAGCGCGCGGTGCTGGCCCTGGTTGGGCAGGAACAGCACGGGCGTGACCATGACGCCCGCGTTGGTGGCTTGTGAACTGGCCTGCACGAAGCCGCTGGCGCGCACCAGCGACAGGCTGCGCACCATGGGCTGGCCTGTCACCACGTCGGACAGCATGCGCGGCACGGCGTCCTGCTGCGGTGCGTGTCTTGGGTTTGCCTCGGTCAGCATAGCGGCCAGGCGCGAGGCCGACGCATCCATCATCAGGCCCACCGCGTTGAGCGTGCGCGTGGTGTGGTCGGCCAGGACCCGTGCGTGCATGGTGGCCTGGCGCAGGGTCTCTGCCTCGGCCGCGTGGTAGTTGCGCAGCGCAAAGCCGCCCGCAGCCAGCCAGACCACGCCCAGGGCCGCCGGCAGGGCCGGTACGCGGCGCAGTGCGCGCCACACGGCGTTCAGTCGGTGGCCAGGCAGCTTGGCGGCGCCCACGGTGTGTCAGCGCTTGACGACGATCTCGGCCAGGCCGTTGCGCTTGGCGGCGGTCTCCAGCCGGCCGTCACGTTTGATGGCCGCCACGAAGGCCGACACGCGCTGCGCCCAGGCTTCGTCGCCCTGCTTCACGGGGTAGCCGTACTGCAGCACGTGGAAGGGCTGCGGGGGCGACACCAGGCGCGCCCAGTCGGCGTTGTCCAGCAGGCGGCGGCTGTAGGGGTAGTCGGTCATGAACACGTCCACGCGGCCGGACTCCAGTTCCTGCTCGCGCGTGGCTGGTGGCTTGACGATGACCATCTTGGCCTGCTTCAGCGCGGCGGCCATCACCGGTTCCATGAAGGTGCCGGCCTGCACGGCCACGTTGACGCCGGGCTGGTCGATGTCGGCCCAGTTCTTCACCACGCGGTTGCTGCGCGTGGTGACGGCGTAGATGTCGCTCTGCAGGTAGGGCTGGGTGAAGCGCAGCGCGGCGGTGCGCGCCGGCAGCATGCCCACACCGAACATGGCCACGTCGCACTTGTCGGCGTTGAGGTCGTCGATGAGCTTGGGGAAGGACGTGTCCACGAACTGCAGCTTGGCACCCAGGTCCTTGGCCAGTTCGGCGGCCAGGTCGATGTCGATGCCCTGCAACTGCTGCGTGCGCGGGTTGCGGAAGCTGATGCCGTAGTAGTCCGGCCAGATGCACACGCGCACCGTGCCGCTGGCCTTGATGCGGCCCAAGGCCCCCGCACCTGCGCCTGCTGGTGCCGTGCGGGCGGGCGTGGCCGTGGCCAGCAGTGCGGCGGCCAGCAGCGGCAGGCCGATGACCATGAGGCGGTGTTGTTTGCGGTTCATTCCCTGGTGTCCTTGGGTGGCGGGCGCACGCAGGGCGCCCCCGACCATGATGGCAATTGCCAGGGTTTTCGGCAGCCGGAGTTGAGGTCTGAAGTGCGACTTGTTCGCGGCGCCAGGCGGCGCGGGCCGTTCAGGCCAGCAGGGGGGACAGGGCCAACGCCAGCAACTCGGCTTCCGCTGCCGGCAGCAGGCGGTGCCTGAGGGCGAAGTCCAGGGTGACCAGTTCGGCGTCCACCGTCATGGCGCCGCTGGCGGCCAAGGCCAGGGCGTCGGCCACCGGCAGGCATTCAAAGCCGGCTACCTCGCCGTCCTGGTTCCGCGGCACCAGGCCGGGTGGCAGGGCCAGGTCGAAGCTGTGCAGGTCTTCCAGCTGCAGGCCTTCGGGGATGTCGCGGTGCAGGCGCAGCACGCGGCCGGGGCGGGCCGGGGCCATCTGCGCCGGCGTGAGGCCGGCTTCTTCCCAGCCTTCGCGCACCAGGGTCTGGTGCGGGGTCTGGCCCTGCGGCACGCCGCCGCCCACCAGGTTGTCGCGCATCCCGGGGTCGGTGGCCTTGGACAGCGAGCGCTGCGCCACCCACAGGTGCGTGGGGCGGCCACGCGCATCCGCCACGTAGCCGTTGGCGTGGGCGCCCAAGGTCAGCGTGCCCCAGAAGCGGCTGGCGGCGCGTTCGGTCAGGGCCAGGTGGCGGCCGGTGGCGGGGTCGGTGATGGCGAAGAGCTCGTCGCGCCACGCGCGCACCCAGCCCTGCTGGCGCAGCGCGGCGTTCATCTCGGCCAGGGCGGCGTCGGGCTCGGGGGCGGTGAGCGTCACAGCCGTGTCGGTCACGGCCAGCCACTGCGGCCACGCGGCCAGCGCCGGCAAGGCGGCGCGCGGCACGCTGCCGGCGGTGCAGCCACCCAGCAAGAAGGGCAGGCGCAGGCGGTCGTCACGCCGCCGCGCAGCGGCCAGGGCCGGCCAGCTCATCCGTGCGCTGCCCCTCAGGCGGCCTTCTGCTGCGGGCCGGTGCGCCAGCGTTGCATCAGCGCGTCCCACTTCGGGCGCGCGGCATTGAGGTGCCGCTCCTTCACGTGGCCGTAGCCGCGGATGTCTTCCGGCACGCGCGCAATCTCGACCGCCAGCGCGCGGTTCTCGGCGCTCAGCGTCTGCAGCAGCTCGGTGATGCAGGCCTCGTACTCGGTGATCAGCGCACGTTCGGTCTTGCGTTCCTCCGTGCGGCCGAAGATGTCCAGCGCGCTGCCGCGCAGGCCCTTCATCTTGGCCAGCAAGCCGAAGGCGCTGCGCATCCAGGGGCCGTAGGGCTTCTTCTGCAGCTCGCCCTTGTCGTTGGTCTGCGCGACCATCGGCGGGGCCAGGTGGTGCACCAGCTTGAAGTCGCCTTCGAACATGTCGGCCACCTTCTTTGTGAACGCCGGGTCGGTGTGCAGGCGCGCCACCTCGTACTCGTCCTTGTAGGCCATCAGCTTGAACAGGTACTTGGCCACCGCCTCGCTCAGGGCCGTGCCACTGCCCAGCTTGGCTTCGGCCGTCTGCACGCGGTCCACGAAGGCCTTGTAGCGGGCGGCGTAGTCGGCGTCCTGGTAGCCCGTGAGGAAGTCCACGCGCGTGGCCACCATCTCGGCCAGGCCGGGCTTCTTGACGAACTGGATGACCTGATGCGCCTTGAACAGCGCCTGCACGCTGGCCAGGTCGTGCGCGCAGCGCCGGCCCCACTCAAAGGCTGCCTTGTTGTTGTCCACCTGAACGCCGTTGAGTTCAATGGCACGCAGGATGGACGGCAGGCTCAGCGGGATGCGGCCCTGCTGCCAGGCGTAGCCCATCATCAGCGGGTTGGTGTAGATGCTGTCGCCCAGCAGGGCTTCAGCCACCTGTTCGGCGTCGAAGGCGCCCACCAGGCCTTCGCCCACGCTGCCGCGCACGGCGGTCTCACAGTTGCCGCCGGGGAACTGCCAGTCCGGGTTCTTCACGAAGCCGGCGGTGGGCGTGCCGTGGGTGTTCAGCGCCACGTAGGTGCGGCCTTGCTGCATGACGGAGAGCGTGTACTTGGACGCGCCCACGATGCTGTCGCAGGCGATCACCAGGTCGGCCTGCGCCGTGTCCACCTTGGTGGTGTGGATGGCCTCGGGCCGGTTGGCGATCTGGATGTGGCTCCAGGTGGCGCCGCCCTTCTGCGCCAGGCCGCCGGCGTCCTGCGTGACCACGCCCTTGCCTTCGAGGTGCGCGGCCATGCCCAGGATCTGGCCGATGGTGATGACGCCCGTGCCGCCGACGCCGCCCACGACGATGCCCCAGGCCGCTTCAGGTGCCGGCAGCGCCGGCTCGGGCAGCGGCGGCAGGCCGTCGAGCGTGCCCTTCTTCTCTTTCTTCGGCTTCTTCAGCTGCCCGCCCTCGACGGTGACGAAGCTCGGGCAGAAGCCCTTCACGCAGGAGAAGTCCTTGTTGCAGCTGTTCTGGTTGATGCGGCGCTTGCGGCCGAAGGCGGTCTCCACCGGCTCCACGCTCAGGCAGTTGCTCTGCACGCTGCAGTCGCCGCAGCCCTCGCACACCAGCTCGTTGATGACCACGCGCTTGGCCGGGTCGACCATCTTGCCGCGCTTCCTGCGGCGGCGCTTCTCGGTGGCGCCGGTCTGGTCGTAGATGATGGCCGTGGTGCCGGGGATCTCGCGGAACTGGCGCTGGATGTCATCCAGCTCGTCGCGGTGGTGCACCGTGACGCCGGCTTCCAGCGCCACGCCGGCGTACTTCTCGGGCTGGTCGGTCACGATCACCAGCTTCTTCACGCCCTCGCTGGTGAGGCTCTT
>JACCDS010482857.1_pt1 | contig 11277 bp, 12 predicted proteins | sample 7446441 | NCBI WGS metagenome assembly JACCDS01 (sample SAMN15323445, study PRJNA562643) | freshwater metagenome | isolation source: river surface water | place: USA:Blue River Watershed | collected 2017-08-17 | reverse complement strand
GTGCGGTCGTCGATCACGGCCACGTTCTTGGCCTTGAGGGTGCCCACGGCGTACTTGCCCAGGGTGCTGCCCAGGTGCACGTCATCGGCCACCACACGGAAGGTGGTCTTGTAGCCCTGGCGGGTGTACTTGGGGTTGGTCGCCGAGGGCGAGATCTGGGGGATGCCGGCGTCGCTGTAGATCTTGGAGGCGGGGATGGTGGTGCCCGAGTTCAGGTGGCCGATCACGCCGACCACCTTGGCGTCGGCCAGCTTCTGCGCCACGGCCGTGCCCTGCTTGGGATCGGCGCCGTCGTCCTCGGCCATCAGCTCAAGCTTGACCTTCTGGCCGTTGATGGTGACACCGGCGGCATTGAGCTCGTCGATCGCCATGCGTGCGCCGTATTCATTGTCCTTGCCCAGGTGGGCAATGGCGCCGCTGACGGGGCCGACATGGCCGATCTTCACCACCGGCAGCGCAGAGGCGCCGGAAGCCGCCTCATCCTTCTTGCCGCAGGCGGCCAGCAGGGCCACGGCGGCGGCAACGAGCAGTACACGATTCACTTGATTCACGGGCATGACGATCTCCAGGTGATTAAAAAACGTGGGTGAAAAAAAACCGACGGACGCAAGACTACCTCAAATTCGAAGACGGGGCAGCATTTCCCTGGCAACTTGGTAAAGGTTCGCAACACTCAGCCCGCCCGGCGGGTCGGCGGCCCGGTTTCAGCGGCCACCGCCTGGGTCACGGCCTTGCGCACGGCGTTGTCCACCCGCTGGCGGATGCGCGGGGCCAGCTCCTTCATCTGCTCCTGCAAGGCGTCGGCCACCACCTTCTGCACCTGGGCATCCAGGGTCTGCTCCAGGCGCTGCAGCACGCGCTGGACCAGCGCCTCCTCCAGATCGACGGAGACGCCCGGCGCGGCGACGGCCGCCACGGGTACATCCACCACCTCGGTCAGGGTGGGCAGGGTGCGCAGCAGTTTCTTGGAGAGCGCTGCCATCAGCTGGACCCTTTCAGATTCAAGTCATGGCGGACGATGGTGTAACCCAGTTCGGTGTACTGCTTCCAGCGGCCGCGGGCCTGCTGCCGGTCGCTGTCGTCCTGGCTGACGACCTCGATCACCCGCTCGTAAGCCTCGAATCCCGCCGGCATCTGCACGCCCAGATTGAGCAGCACCTGGTGGTGCGGCAACGCCTGCCCCGGCGTCTCGGTCAGCACCACGGGCGAGGCCGCCAGCAGACCGGGTTCGGCCGGCTGGCGCACATGGGCCACGAAATCGGTCTGGGAAAACGTCCACAGCAAGGTGTCGAGCCGGGCCAGGGCATCGGCCGGCGCCGTGACCACCACACGCGAACCGGCCGCCACGGCCTTGCGCAACAGGCGGCAGGCATAGGCCAGCTTGTCCGGCGCGTTGAAATGAAAGGCCACTTCGGTCATGGGCGTGCGCGGCTTGTCTGCCTCAGGCCTTGGGCACCGCATGCTTCACGGCCCGCTTCCCATCAGCCTGCTGGGCCAGCAGGAACTCCAGCAGCAGGCCCACGGGCCGGCCGGTCGAGCCCTTGGCCGCGCCGCTTTTCCAGGCGGTGCCGGCGATGTCCAGATGCGCCCAGGGAAACTTGGCCGTGAAACGCTGCAGGAACTTGGCCGCCGTGATGGCGCCGCCCGCCCGCCCTGCCACATTGGCCACATCGGCGAAGTTGCTCTTGAGCCCTTCGGCATAGTCCTCGTCCAGCGGCATGCGCCAGCACAGGTCCTGCGCGGCTTCGCCGGCCGTCAGAAGGCGCTGGGCCAGTTCATCGCTGGGGCTGAACAGGCCGCTGCGCACCGCGCCCAGCGCAATCACGCAGGCGCCGGTGAGCGTGGCGATGTCCACCACGGCCTGCGGCTGGAAGCGCTCGGCATAACTCAGCGCATCGCACAGGATCAGCCGCCCCTCGGCGTCGGTGTTGAGGATCTCGATGGTCTGGCCGCTCATGCTCGTGACCACGTCACCGGGCTTGACGGCGCGGCCGTCGGGCATGTTCTCGCAGCTCGGCATAAGGCCCACCACATTGATGGCCGGCTTGAGTTCGCCCAGGGCGCGGAACACACCCAGCACGCTGGCCGCGCCGCCCATGTCGAACTTCATCTCGTCCATCTCGGCCGCCGACTTGATGGAGATGCCGCCCGTATCGAAGGAAATGCCCTTGCCCACCAGCACGGTCGGCGCCTGGCTCTTGGCGGCGCCCTGGTACTGCAGCACGATGAAACGCAGCGGCTGCTCCGAGCCCTGGGCCACGGCCATGAAGGCGCCCATCTTGAGCTTGGCCACATCGCGCGGGCCCAGCACCTGGCAGCTGATCTTCGGAAACTTCGCCAGTGCGCGTGCGGCCTGGGCCAGATCGGTGGGCGTGGCGTGGTTGGCCGGGCGATTGGCCCATTCCTTGGCCAGTTCAATGCCGGCCACCGCGGCACGGGCCTGGGCGAATTCGGCCTGGACGGCCGCCGCCTTGGGCACGGCCAGGGTCACGCGCGCCAGACTGCGGCCCTCGGCCTTGGGCTTGGTCGTGGTGTAGATGTAGCTGGTGTCGGCCACGGCTGCGACGGCGGCACGCACGGCACCCGGCTGAGGTGCCGCGGCAAAACACAGCAGCAACTTCTTCACGGCCGGCGTACCGGCACGCAGCGCGCCCAGGGCCGCCGCCACGGCCAGACGCACCTGGCGCGGCGTGCCGTCACCGGCGCCCACCAGCACCACGCGGCTGGCTTGGGCCTGGGCTGGACGGTACAGGGCGAGCAGCTTGCCGGCCTTGCTGTCCAGGTCACCGGCCTTGAGGGCCTGGCCCACCAGGGCCTCCAGGGGGTCCCGGCCCGGCTTGTAAGCGGCAGGAACCAGGAGAATGAGGGCATCGCCGGCCTGTGCGCAAGCGCCAGCGATATCCAGGGACTTGAGTTCGAAGTTCATAATGGCGTTTTCCTGACGAGCAATGTTATTCGATTCCTCCATCCGCAAGGAGCTGGCACGCAGCTTTGGCGCCACGCTCATCGTCCTGGTCACGGTGGTCATGACCATGACCCTGATCCGCACCCTGGGCCTGGCCTCGCGTGGCAGCTTCAATCCATCGGACGTCATGCTGGTGATGGGCTACAACGTACTGACGTTTTTGCCCAACCTCATGAACCTGGGTCTGTTCATCTCGACCGTGATGACCCTGTCGCGCCTGTATTCCGACAGCGAGATGGTGATCTGGTTCTCCAGCCGCATCGGACTGGCCAGCCTGCTCAAGCCCCTGCTGCGTTTTGCCTGGCCCGTGCTGCTGGCCATCGCCGTGCTGGCGCTCTTCGTACGCCCCTGGGCCAAGGAGCAGATCGATGACATGCGGGCGCGCTACGAACGGCGCGGCGACCTCGAGCGTGTGCAGCCCGGCCAGTTCCAGGAATCGGCCGATGGCACGCGCGTCTTCTTCGCCGAGAAAAGCGATATCGACGAACTGAGAGCCAGCAATGTTTTTGTCTCCACCACCGAGAAGGACAAGAGGACGGTGATCTCGGCCCGCAACGGCCACACCGAACTCGTCGACGGCAATCGTTTTCTCGTTCTCGAGCGCGGCCAGCGCCTGGAGAGTCGCAGCGTCGAATCCGGGGTCAAGGTCAGCGAGTTCGAGCGCTACACCATGCTGATCGTGGCGGATCCCATCAGCCGTCGTGCCGCTACGGCGATCAACGGCCTCCCCACGCTGGAACTGATCGCCCAGCCCACGCCAGAAAACATGGGCGAACTCACCATGCGCATCGGCTACGCCCTGGCCTCGCTCAACCTGATCGTGCTGGCCCTGGCGGCCACCCGCATCAACCCGCGCGTCAGCCGCACGGGCAACCTGCTGTTCTCACTGCTGCTGTTCCAGGTCTACCTGAACCTGCTCATCCTGGGCCAGAACTGGATTTCCCGTGGACAGGCCAGCTTCCTCGCCTTTAACCTGGTTCTGCACGGCGGCATGCTGGGCGCCGGCCTGCTCTGGCTGGCCAAGCGCCACCACAACTGGACCTGGTGGCCGCAACGCGCCGTCTCCCCCGGCAGCAAGGAAAGCCCGGCATGAAGACCATACGCCGCCTGATCCACAGCGAAGTCTTCACCTCCGTGGTGTTCGTGACCCTGGCCTTTCTCGCCCTGTTCGCTTTCTTCGACTTCGTCGACCAGCTCTCGGCCATCGGCCGGCCCAATATGCCGGGTTACCAGATCCCGCAGGCCGCGCTCTACGTGCTGCTGCTGGTGCCCAGCCATCTGTATGAACTGCTGCCCATCACCGTGCTGATCGGCACCATCTACGTGATGACCCGCCTGGCGCAGAGTTCCGAGTTCACCATCCTGCGCACCAGCGGCCTGGGGCCCTGGCGTGCGCTGCGCATGCTGCTGAGCGCCGGTTTCACCTTTGTGCTGCTGACTTTCGTCATTGGCGACTACCTCACCCCCTGGGCGGATCGCACGGCCCAGCTGCTCAAGGCGCGTTACCAGGGCAACCTCACGGTCGGCCAGACTGGCGCCTGGCTGCGCGAGCGTGAAGCCTACGCCCAGTACGGCGTCAACGTCGGCTCGCTGGCGCCTGATGGCTCCATGCGCAATGTGCGCATCTTCGAATTCGACAACCAGAGCGCCCTGGTCTCCATGACCCAGGCGCCGGTCGCGCGTTTCAGCAACGACGACGCCTGGATGCTCGAGAACGCCGAGCGCACCGAGTTCAATGCCCCCGGGGCCGAGCTCAGCCGCGTCGAACGCGTCCAACTGCCGGTGTTCCGCTGGCCCACCGGCATCTCGGCCGAGATGATCTCGGCCGCCGTGCTCAAGCCCGACCGCATGAGCGCCGTCGACCTGTTCCAGTACATCCGCCACCTCAAGGCCAACGCCCAGAGCGCCGAACGCTACGAGATCGAGTTCTGGAAGAAGGTGTTCTACCCGCTGTCCTGCCTGGTGATGGTCATGATGGCCCTGCCCTTCGCCTACCTGCACTTCCGCAGCGAAGGCATCTCGCTGTATGTCTTCGGCGGCGTGATGGCCGGCATCAGCTTCTTCTTCCTCAACAACATGTTCGGCTACATCGGCGAGCTGCGGCACTGGATCCCCTGGCTCACGGCCGCCGCGCCGGGCATGATCTTCATGCTGATCTCGCTCACCGCCTTTGGCTGGCTGGTCCTCAGAAGATGACGCCCCCCATGCAAGAACCGGCGGCGCAACGTGGCCTCATCCTCTTCGCCCACGGCTCACGCGACCCGCAGTGGCGCGCGCCCATGGAGGCCGTCGCCGCACGCGCCGCCGCGCTGGACCCCCAGGCACAAGTCGCCTGCGCCTACCTGGAGCTGATGGCGCCCGACCTGCCCGCCTGCGCCGACGCCATGGCGGCGCAAGGTCTCACCACCATCACCATCGTGCCCATGTTCCTGGGCGTGGGCCGCCACGCGCGCGAAGACCTGCCGCTCATCGTGGCCGGGCTCAGGCAGCAGCATCCCCGCATCCGTTTCGAGCTGCGTCCGGCCATCGGCGAAGACGATCGCGTGGTGGACATGCTGGCGCGCATCGCACTCACTGCCGATGAGCGGCCCTGATCCTTCCCTACAATCCCGCGGACTACCTGACACCGGCCCATGCACCCCAACACCCTGCGCCAGCTGATCCGCCTGATGCGGCCCCACCAGTGGCTCAAGAACGTCTTTGTCTTCGCCGGCCTGGTGTTCAGCCTGGGCTGGCACAACGGCCCGCTGGTCGAGCGCGTGCTTTACGCCTTCCTGGCCTTCTGCTGCTTCTCCAGCCTGGTCTACATCCTCAATGACTGGCGCGACCGCGCCGTCGACGCCCAGCACCCAGGCAAGCGCCTGCGCCCGCTGGCCAGCGGCGCGGTGAGCCCGCGCCAGGCGCTGGTCCTGGCCGCCGCCCTGCTGCTCGCCGGCCTGGCCCTGGCCTGGGGCAGCCGCGCACTGCTGCTCATCCTGGCGCTCTACGTCGCGCTCAACCTGGCCTACAGCTGGCGCCTCAAGCACGTGCCGGTGGTCGACGTGTCCATCATCGCCAGCGGCTTCATGCTGCGTCTGCTGGCCGGCACCCTGGCCGTGGGCATCCCGCCCTCGCGCTGGCTGCTGCTCACCGGCCTGTTCATCGCGCTGTTCCTGGGCTTCTCCAAGCGCAAGGCCGAGACCTTCCACGCACCGGGCCAGCAGCGCGCCGTGCTCGAACACTACCCCCCCGCCCTGCTCGACACCTATATGGCCGTCACCATGACGGCCACCGTCATGACCTACGGCCTTTACGCCACCAGCATCGAAGCGATGCAGCAGCACGGCGAGCGCCTGGTCTACACCGTGCCGGTGGTGGTCTTCGGCCTGCTGCGCTACGCCTACCAGGTGCACCGCGGCCGCGGCGAGGACGTCTCGCGCGACCTGCTGCGCGACCCCTGGATCGTCGCCGCCGGCATCGCCTGGCTGGCCCTCTTCATCGCCACGCGATTCTGGCGCTAGGGCCCCCCTCCGCTTGAAGCTCCCGCTCAAACCCCTGCTGCTTGTCATCGGTGGCGCCGCCACCGTCTACGCCCTGATCCTGCTGCTCAGCGGCGACGCTCCGCCGGGCGCGCTCTGGGCCGCACTGCGCACGCCGGCCGGTGCACTCTCTGTCGCCCTGTGTCTGCTGAACTACGTGCTGCGCGGTCAGCGCTGGCGTCTGTGGATGGCGCACTACGGCCGCCCCTTCGGCCCCGTGCAAGGCCTGCGCCTCTACCTCGCGGGCTACACCTTCACCCCCACGCCCGGCAATGTGGGCGAGGCCGCGCGCGGCCTGCTGCTGCGCCAGCCCCTGAGCGCGGCCGACAGCCTGGCGATCTTCGGCGCCGAGCGCGTGGCCGATCTGCTGGCCCTGCTGCTGTTGACCCTGCCCGGCCTCTGGTGGCTGCTGCAACGCCCCGAATTCGCCACCTGGCAGTGGCCGCTGCTGGCCGCGCTGCTGCTGGCCGGCCTGTTGCTCGCGGCCGGGCTCCACCGCCACCGCCAGACGCTGTTCACACGCCTGCCCTGGCTGCAGGCCGCCTGGCACTGCCTGGCGCGCCGCCCCGCCCTCTGGCTGAGCCTCACCCTCGTGGCCTGGGCCGCCCAGGGCCTGGCCATGTGGCTGCTGTGCCGCGAACTGGGCTGGACCATCGACCCGCTGCTGGCCACCGGCTTCTACGCCCTGGCCATGGTGGGCGGCGCGCTCTCGCTCCTGCCCGCCGGGCTGGGCGGCACCGAAGCCCTGCTGACCGGCCTGCTCGTCCTGCAGGGCGCCAGTCTCTCCACCGCCCTGGCCATCACGGTGCTGGTGCGTCTGCTGACGCTGTGGCTGGCCGTGGCCATCGGCGCGCTGGCCCTGCTTTATAGTGCGGCCGTTCGTCAAGACATCTCACTGCGCTAGCTCTCCATGTCGTCCTCTTCCTCCCCTTCCTCCTTCCATCTGCCGCGCTGGCTGCTCGTCACGGCCCTCGCCGCGCTGGCGCTGCGCCTGTGGATCGCCTACGCCCTGCCCATCACGGGCGACGAAGCCTTCTTCTACTGGTGGGGCGTCTATCCCGACTGGGGCTACTACGACCACCCGCCCATGGTGGGCTGGCTGATCTGGCTCGTGCGCACCCTCTTCGGTGAAGCGACCTGGGCGATCCGCCTGCCCATCGTGCTGCTGCCCCTGGCCCTGGGCGCCATGCTCTGGTGGGCGCTCAAGCCGCTGAACCGCGAGCGTGCCGCCTGGGCCGTGCTGCTGATCTGGCTGGCCCCCCTGAACTGGCTCACGGTGCTGATCACCACGGACACCCCGCTGATCTTCTGGTCCCTGCTCTCGGCCGCCCTGCTGCTGCGCGCCGAGCAGCGCCCCAGGCTCGATGCCGGTGCCTGGCTGCTGTACGCGCTGGCCGGCCTCTTCCTGGGCTGCGCCTTCCTCTCCAAGTACTTCGCCGTCGTGCTGGGCCTGAGCTACCTGGTCTATTTCACGCTGCACCGGCGCAGCCGCTGGGCCGCCTTCATGCTGCTGGTGCTCTGCGCCCTGCCGGGGCCGGCGCTCAACATCTGGTGGAACATGGACCACGGCTGGTCCAACATCATGTTCAACGCCATCAACCGCCACGAGGACGCGAACTTCGCCCTGCGCAAGCCCCTGATGTACCTGGGCATGCTGGCCTACCTGCTGACGCCGGCCCTGCTCTGGCTGGGCTGGAAACACCGCGGCGCCCTGCGCGAAACCGCGGGCCAGCACCGCCTGGCGGCCCTGCTGGTCATCGTGCCGCTGATCTTCTTCGCGCTGCTCTCGCTCAAGAAGGTGGTGGGCCTGCACTGGGTGCTGTCCTTCTACCCCTTCGTCTTCGTGCTGTTTGCCTTTGCGCTGCCCCTGACCACGCTCAGGAACGCCGCCCGCGGCCTGGCCTGGTTCACCGGCCTGCATGTGCTGGCCGTGCTGGCCCTGTCCTTCACCACGCTGGACCAGTGGGCCGGCAAGCCGGGCTACAGCAGCCTGGTGCGGGCCTTCCGCACCCCCGAGCTGCTGGCCCAGGTGCGCACGCCCGACACCGTGCTCATGGCCAGCGCCTATTCACCGGCCGCGGTCTACGGCTACACGAGCGGCCAGTACGTACCCGTGTTCGGCCCCGGCAAGTTCCACGCGCGCCAGGACGACCTGCTGGTCGACTATGCCGTCTACCAGGGCAAGACCATCCGCGTGCTCATGGCTGACGCGCCGAATCTGGACGACTTCCGCCCCTACTTCGAGAGCATCCAGGCCTTTACCGTGCAACAAAGCGGCGTGACCTTCCACGTCGTCGAAGGCCGCAACTTCAACTTCGAGGCCTACCGCAAGGGCGTGCTGGCCACCGTCTTCCAGCGCTACTACAACATCCCCAGCTGGCTGCCCATGACGGGCTGCCCCTACTGCGTGCGCTACTGCGGCCAGGTGCAATGTCCGAAACCCTGAGCGACCAGCGCCCGATGGTCGCCGCCTTCGACTTCGACGGCACGCTCACCTGGGGCGACACCCTGCTGCCCTTCCTGCGCCGCATGCTGGGCACGCCCACCCTGCTGTGGGTGCTCTTCGTCTGCAGCCCCTGGCTGCTCGCCTATGCCCTGCGCCTGACCAGCAACCACCGCGCCAAGGCGGTGCTGCTGCAGGCCAGCCTGGCCGGCCGCCGCCAGTCCGAGGTGGCGCGTTGCGCCCAGGACTTCGTGCAGCAGGACCTGCCCCTGCAGTGGCGCCCCTGGGCCCTGCAACGCCTGGTCGAGCACCAGCGCGCCGGCCACCGCTGCGTCCTCGTCAGCGCCTCCACCAGCCTCTACATGCACCTCGTGGGCGCCAGCCTGGGTGTGGACGCCGTGCTGTGCACCGAGATGGAGGTGGTGGACGGCCTCTACAGCGGCCGCATGGCCACACCCAACTGCCACGGCGAGGAAAAGGTGCGCCGCCTGCAGGCCTGGCTGGCCGAACGTTACGGCACGGCCCTGCCCCTGCTGCACGCCTACGGCGACACCTCGGGCGACCTGCCGCTGCTGCGGCTGGCGCATGAAGCCTGGTACCGCGAAAAACCCTGGACGCAGGCCTGAACCGCAGGGCGGCAAGATGCTCCCCGGCGCCCCCGGCCCCTGAACCCGATGCCGACGGCGCGCACGCCGCAGTTCAGCCGGCCTGGGGCTTGCAGGGGACAGCGAAGTCGACGTGGTAGTGCTCGTCATGGCGCACCCAGGGCTGCCCCTTCATGAACGGCAGGTGTTGCTGCAAGTAGGCGCCACGCGGAGTCGCGAACAGCTTGGGCAAGTACGTGGTGTCGAAGATGACCAGCGCCATGCCGGCGCCGCGCGCCTTGGCCGCCACGTGCAGCTGGTACAGGTGCTCAGCGATCGCCGGGAAGTCGATGCTGTACTCGTCATGCCTGGCATGGGCATCGAATTCGATGTCGTACCCGAAGCGGCTGGTGGCGCTTGTGGGCAGCGGCACCGACTTCCCTGCGGCGTCGCGGACCGGAACAAAGAAGTCGACGGACAGGCCGTTCTGATGGGTGCGGTGCGGGCGCAAGCGTCCGCCCGCAGGCCAGCCGGTTTCGCCATAGACATAGTGGGTGGACGGGCTCTGCGCCTGAAGGGCGGCGTAGGCCGCAAGAACGATCTCCGCGACCTTCGAGTGCACATGCGTGCGCCCCGCCGTCGCGGCCAGCGCGCTGTAGGCGGAGAAGTTCGCGCCACGCGTGGGCAGTTTGACGCTGCCCTCGATACGCCCATGGCCCACCGTGCCATAGCACTGGCTGTCTGCGGCCCAGGCCTGTGCCGCGCAAGCAGACAGGGCCGCGGTGAACAACAGGGAAAACCAGCGCATGGGCTTTGTCATGAAGGCCGGCTCGATCACGGCGGAGCCTTGGCCTGGCTGCTGCGCAGGGCCGCCAACTGGCTGCCCAGCCATTGCCGGCTGTCCAGCGGTGGCTCCTTGCCGCACTTGACCTGGTAGGGCTGCCCCGAGGAACTGCTCTTGGACGCGGCCAGCTCGATGAATTGTTCCGCGCTTTGCACGGTACGCCTGCCTTCGAGGTATTCGAGCTTGCGCAACAGATGGTCCTTGGCCTCGGCTCCGCTGAACCAGGTGCCATTGCGCTTGAACTGGCAGCCCGAGGACTGCAATCTGGACATCAGGGCATCAATTTCGGCTCGCACCGGCGGGGCGGTTTGACCCGCGTAAGACGCGCAGCAGCAGAGTGCCAGCACAAGGGAAGGAAGGAGGTGTTTCATTTGCGCCCAGGAAAATTCATGCCGATGGTTCCCGTCGGGGTCGGTCTTGTCAAGAAAGTCAACGCCCTGCATGGCCAGGCGCCGCCCGCCTGCTGGATGCGCTGCTGCCCCATGGCAGCCATGCGCCAGAGTCTTTTAGACCCGCAAGGCATAATAAACGCCAGTTTTAGCCGGATTCCACCATGAACCTGCATCAATTCCGCTTCGTCCAGGAGGCCGCGCGCCACAACCTGAACCTCACCGAGGCGGCCAAGGCCCTGCACACCTCGCAGCCCGGCGTATCCAAGGCCATCATCGAGCTGGAAGAAGAGCTGGGCATCGACATCTTTGCCCGCCACGGCAAACGCCTCAAGCGCATCACCGAGCCGGGCCAGCAAGTGCTGAAAAGCATCGAACTCATCATGCGCGAGGTGGGCAACCTCAAGCGCATCGGTGAACAGTACAGCGCGCAGGACAGCGGCACGCTCTCTATCGCCACCACCCACACCCAGGCGCGCTACGTGCTGCCCGAGCCGGTGGCGAAATTGCGCGCGGCCTGGCCCAAGGTCAACC
>JACCDS011174274.1_pt1 | contig 11278 bp, 15 predicted proteins | sample 7446441 | NCBI WGS metagenome assembly JACCDS01 (sample SAMN15323445, study PRJNA562643) | freshwater metagenome | isolation source: river surface water | place: USA:Blue River Watershed | collected 2017-08-17 | reverse complement strand
CATGGATGAATCTTATAATGTTTTACTAGAAGAAGACATTGAAAAATACGGAATATCTTTACTTGTTAGAACTCATTTTAACATTCATTATATCTATGATTCATTAACATTCATTGTTACTGATGATGGAACTAATTCTATAATAAAGAAATTTAATTCTGACTCTGGACAAAGAAAGTCCAGTCTATACAATCTTCCAGCACAAATAACTTATAACTTTAAAAAGAAACCAGTTCTTATTTATTATAAGCATGCAAATAGAAATGGCTCTCCAACAAAAATTGTTTTGAACTATTCTGTTAATGACCAATTATTGGAAAAGAAGTATTTCTGGTATGATGAAAATGAATTAGTTTTATATAATGAAGATTTAAATAAATTTTTTAATAGTATTTTTTTAGAAAAATTATTTGATATATCCTTAGATTATGATGAAAGCCACATAATGGATTTACTTATTTATATGTTTTTAGATGGTAAAGAAAAACAACTTAGAGATATATTAAACACTTTGAATATTAATAGTTTAAAGGCTATTAGAGAGTCAGAATCACTTTTTGAAATGATAAAAATATAAAAGTCTCATTAGAGACTTTTATTGTATTTTTTTATACTTGAGACTTTCAACATACTCTTTTTGTTCTTTTGTTAATTTATCTTTATCAAGAGAATCTATAAATTGTCTCATTTCTAACAATGCATTAATTAAAGGTCTAGTATGAAATGAGTGAGCTTGTTTTAAGCTTTTTCTTACATCTTCTAGTTCTTCTTGTGTTAGCTTGATTACAGGAGTATCTGTGTAAATTAATATTTTTTTGTTATCCCAATCAAAACCTACTTGAAGATTTTTGATCTTTACAGTTGGTGTTCCACCAATTGATCCTTGACTTTCAATAACAATTTCAACTTCATTTTCTAAATTATCTGGTCTTATTTTTTCAAGAAAATCTTTTAAACCTGAGCCTTTCATTTTTAGCCTCCTAAAATTTAAATAATATATTATCATTTATATTTTAATTAGTCAAAATAAAACATATATTGACTTATATTATTTTATTGTTATGGTATAATAATATAAGGAATGTTTATAAAGGAAGAAGTATTATGCCAAAGATTATATTAAAACCAAACGAAAAAATTGAATATGCTCTTCGTCGCTTTAAAAAAGCTTGTGATAAAGCAGGCATCATACAAGATTATAAAGATCATCAATTTTACACTCCTAAGACAGAAGAAAAAATTATGAAGCTTAAAGAAGCAAAAAAACGTGAAAAAAAGAGACAATAATTTATATAACATAGCACCTTTTAGGTGCTGTTTTTTTTTAAGCCTTGATTTTTTTTGTTTTTTTTGCTAAGCTGCAACTACAGATGGGTTAGCCTATCTGTAGTAAAAATAATTATGGAGGTATTTATGCTTAAAAAAATCCACTCAAATTCTTTTGAAGTAACTGATGCAATTCGTTCTCATATTGATTCTAATCTTGAGAAAATTGAACAGCAACAAGACAAAATTACTAGAGCAGAAGTATTCCTTAAAAAAGATAAGTTTAAATATATTGTAGAATATAGCTTATCTGTTCCAAAGAAAGCAAAAGTAGTATTATCTGTTGCTCATGAAGATATGTATCATGCAATTACTGAGGTTACAAATAAGGCTTTGATTAAACTTAAAAAAGTTAGAGAAAAAGTTAAAAGCCATAGACATCAAAGGCTTGTCCTTCCAGAATAATTATGTTACAATAGCACCAGTCATTAAACTGGTGTTTTTTTATGAAGAATAAAGATCAATTAAAATCAATTAGAAAATTAAACATCCTAAATTCTATTTTTGAAGATGCTATTGAAGATCTTATGATAGCGGAAGATCGAGAGCTTGATTCCTATCCTTTTGATCCAGTTTATGGTTACGATTATATAGTGCATTCCAATGAATGGTTTGCAAAAAATAATTGTGACATTATTTTTGATTACAATTTAAAGCATAACTTATTTAAAGTTAATCATTCAATTAATTCACTTAAATTTGACGATTTAAGAGTATATATTAGAGAATCATTTAATCAAGTAAATATTGATAATTTACCAATGGTTGATATTCTTCATGAAATTGATATTGATAGTTTATCAAATTATTTTGATTTAGTTATTTGTTATAAACAAGAGCATTGGTCTGATAGAAATGTTCCACATATTAGACTATTTCTATGTCATAAAGGTTTTAATATTGATAGTATGTACTCATCATTTGAGCTATTAGATCTTGAAAAAATTAAGAATAATTTTGATATCCCGTCCTATGTATTATCTTTTACAGATAAAATCATTTATCATTTTATTAAAAGAAATGTATTTATTACTAATAAACTAGGAATTAGTATAGAAGAATTTGTTTACAATTATGATGATTACTTTTGTCTTTCTGCAATGGTCGAAATATAATTTATACATATATTTATATAAATAGAACAATAAATTGTTGATTGTATTTATTATTTTTGGTATAATAGCTTCACTTAAACAGATAAGAGATAAATATCATGATTGAACAACTTGTTAATAAATTTATTCAGAAATATAACTTTGAAAATTATGTGATTGCATATAGTGGTGGTGTAGATAGCCAAGTATTGCTTCATGCTTTTGCAAAAGTAGTTCCTGAAAAAGTTATTGCTTATCATGTAAATCATGGCATCTCTGATAATGCTAAAGACTGGGAGAATTTCTGTTTTGAACATGCTGAGAGTCTTTCAGTTGATTTTCATGTTTCTCGTTTCTCTCTTCTTGGTGAAAGTAATCTTGAAGATAAAGCTCGCCAAGTTCGTTATGGAGCTTTCAAGTCTATCATGACTTCAAAATCTGTACTTGTTACTGGTCATCACATGGATGATCAGGTAGAAACTTTTATGCTTAATCTAATGCGTGGTGCTGGTATTGATGGTCTATCTGCAATGCCTGAGATTAAAGATTTTGGCGTAGGTTTTCATGGGCGTCCATTTCTGTCAGTAACTAAGGCTGATATTAAAGAGTATGCATTGAAGCATAACCTTAGTTGGGTTGAAGATGAAAGTAATGCTGATAGCACTTATGATCGTAACTTTATTCGTAATGAAGTAATGCCTCTTTTGAAGACTCGTTGGTCTGGTGCTAGTGAAGCTATTTGTAACAGTGTTGAACATGTACAAAATGCAAAATCTTATATTGACACAAAAGTTAATGAACTTGGTATTGACTATAAGAATGATAAAATTAATATTGAAGAACTCATGATGCTAAATTCTTATGAACAAACTGAAACTGTTCGTAAGTGGGTATATTTTAATCTTGGTAAGCCAGCTTCAAAAAATATGCTTAAATCAATTTTTGAAAATATTATTCCAGCAAGTGATGATGCTAAGATGAAATGGGAACAGAAAGATTATTTCATTACACGTTTTAATGGTTTTATTTATTATGTAAAGAAAGATGTAGTTTCTTATGACATTCAATCTATCCTTGATAAATCATTTGATGGACTAAGTGTTTCTGATGTAGTTGTTAAATTTGGGTGCCTTGGTGAAAAAATCAAACAAGGCAATATCCACAAAGAAGTTAAAAAACTTTTTCAGGAGTATAAGGTTCCAACTTGGATTAGAAAGGATCTTCCATACATCTACCACAATGATGAACTTTTAAGTGTAGGTGGATTAATTAATAAGAAATAAAAAAAGACCTTAAAGGTCTTTTTTTTCTTGCATCTTTTCTTTTTGCTTTTTCAAATGATTTTGTGTTGTTCTATAATTCAGTTCTATCTTAACAAGTTCTTTTATAACTTTTTTATTTATACCATCAGTAAATAAAACATATATACCATTTTCTTTATATTTATATTTACCAACAACTTTTTCAATTTTCTTTATGACATCTTCGTCATAACCTCTTCTTTTCATTTGATCTATTGTATTATTAACATCTTCTTCACTGACTGATATATATTTTTTAAATCCATCTCCATATATCTTTCCATAACACAATATTGTTATTTCTCTAATTATTATAGACATAGATATTATTAGGAATGATAAACCTACAATTATTTTAAATATATCTAAGTATGATATATTAGTATAATCCTCAGTATATGAGTATATATAAGTACCAGAAATAACAGAAAGAACCGTTACAACAACTGTGTATCGGCATATTATTTCTACGGCATTATAAAACTTATTGAAAAATTTATATTCAAATAAATGACGTAGATGGTTGTCAAGCTCATTAAACACAATACTTTTCTTATCCATACTACCCTCATCGTTTTTAAATTATCACTCCTTAAAATCAAGAAGATTTTTGTTTTATTTATTATTATAATTAAAGTTTAAGTATAATAATAAGTGATCTAAACATTGATAAAGTATATTATATAAAATTTAAAAGTCAATACTCTTGCATATTAGAACCTGAAAATAATGTCATAATGGTATCACATTTATTTTTTTGGAAAAGATGCCTTTTTTCTAATTAATTCATTAATTTCTTCTATCTGGTTATCAACTTCTTGTAACTTTTGTTTTTTCATATCAAGTGTTTTATTATTTATATTAACAAGTGATTGGTCTAAATTATTTTTAAATTGTGTTTCTTTGTTTTGAATATCTATTAATCTTTCTGGATTATTTTTATTACTGTTTTTCATCTCTGTAATTTTATCATTTGTCATATATTCAAATGATTTTTTAGCAATTCTATTATGGGTCAATGTATAATAATATGTATAGTCAATGTCATCTCTATATTTTATCAACTCTTTTTTAAGTAATCTTAATTCTTTTATGCTTAATTCATTAGGTGTTAATGTTTCTTCTTGTATTACTACTGGGCGGGCACATTCAGCAAATGCATTCATTGAAAAAATAACAGTTGATGCTAATATTAATTTTTTAATCATAAATACCTAAAATTATTATCTAAGGATACAATATCACATTTTTAATATTTTTCAATAGTTTGACTTATCTACTACCTATGTTATTTTATTTGATAACCGGAGGTCTTTTTTATGTTGGATATATTAGATTCTTACAGAAAATCATATCAATATGAACCAAGAAGATCTGATTATATTGATCATAAATCTATTGCTGTTTATAAAAGAATAAGTGGAGATGTAGATCATATAGAACAATCATTTTTAGACTCAGATTATATAAACAAAGTTCCAGCCGTTTCAAATATAGACTCAGTATCAGTTACACGTATAGGCTTAAATATAAATTTATATGTCTAACTAATTTATTTTAAATTGCTTATTAAAGATAGGCTTAGCATATTTATTTTCTCTTTTATATAAAAGAATTATTAAATATAATTTTTGAAATTATTTTAATTGACTATTTCAACTTTATGAATAAAATAATAATTAAAGACAAGGAGAAAAAAGTATGAGTGCTTTGATAACATACAGTCATATTGACAATAATAAAAATACAAAAATATCTACTCATCCAATTGATAGTTTAGATGAATTTTTAAAATTTGTTTTGGCAAATAAAGAATACATGAATTGGGCAAACTTAACTGATATAATTAATGGAAATGTTATAGAACAATATATTAATATAAAAAACTATCAAAATAGTGGATTAGATAATACTCAATTATGTCTTAAAGGTAATAATTTAGATATTTATAAAAAAGTAGATATAATTCATAAAATAGAATTTCAAAGTTTAGTAGAATTCATCAAAGAAACTAATGAATTATCCTACAAAAGACTTATAGAGACCAAAGCATTCAAAATGTTACCACTTAAAAGTTTCTTTCAAAGTAAAATTTCAGAACAATTTTATATTTTACCATGTGAGATTTATGATGTTATTATGGGTGAATTTACAACAAATTTAGACTTGTCTGAGTTATTAGATTTTCAAGAAAAATTTCCAATAGCTAAAGAAGTTAGAATTGATATTAGTGAAAAAGAAGAAGCATAAAGCATTGATTTATAACGTAAAATGACGTATAATATTGTCCTTTTTAGGAGATTATATGTCTAATTATTGGATTGATACAGTACATTTTAGGGTCAAGGTAAACAAATTGGAAACTATAAAAAAAATAAAAATTGGTGATACAGTTTTTATGGAATATAAAGTTGAGAATGACAGGGTTACAATAAAAAGAAATGTTCTTATTGTTGGTAGTGATGATAGATTTTTTTATGTTGATACTGGATATTTAAAAAATACTTATATTCGAAAAGAAAAAATCATGAATGCAAAAATTTTAAAATAAATTCTTAAATAAATAGAATAATATGTTATAATGTATTATGAATATTTATAATAGGAATATCATGTCACTTGAAAAACAAATTACAATTATTATAGGACTTCCCGGATCAGGAAAGTCTTTTCTCATTAACAATGAATTTAATGATCCTTCTTATACCATAGTTGATGATCCTATGAAACCTGATGATATTCCCAGTACATTTGAAAAACATTTGGTAATAGCAGATTGTAGATTATGTAGACCAAAAATTCTTGAATCATTTTATTCCATGGTTGAGAAAAAATTTGGAGATGTAAAGGTTAACAAAATATATTTTGAAAATAATCCACAGCAGTGTCTTAAAAATGTAGAATATAGAAATGATGGACGACTAGTAGAGCCTACTATAAGACATATGACATCAGTATATAATATTCCAGAAGGTGAAAGAATTATACCTGTTTTTGATACTTCAAAGCTTAATAAAAAAATGAAGCCTAAACTTTGACAAATGTTGATTGAGTGATATTCTTTCATAATGAATTTAGGAGATTATAAAATTGTTATCTAAAAGTTTAAAATTAAAAATAAAAATAGTTTTTTTTATTGTTTTTATCTTCGCTTGTTCATTTGTGGTTTATATATCTCCTTATGTTGCTCTATCAAATTTAATGAAAGCAGCCGGTGATGAAAAAAAAGAATATGTTATTGCACACTTTATGGATGAAAGACAAATAAAACAAAATATAATTCATCGATATAATATAGAGCTTTTTGGTGGGCTTGACACAGAATCAATCATTCCTGAAAAAAGAGCAGAAAAAATAGCAATTGAAGAAAGCATTAAATATGGTGTAGATGCTATTATTGATCCAGAAAGTATTTCAAATTTATTTTTTGCAATTAAAAATAAAAATATTCATAGCGAGCAAAAGATTGATGTCTTTTATACTTATGATGGGTTCAATACTTTTAGAATATTTGTTAAGTTTGAAAATAAAATCCAAGAAATTGTTCTTGATAGATATAATTTAATTTTTTGGAAAATAACAGATATTATATTTCCAATTGATTATAATTTATTTTATTGAAGAAGTCTTATTTAAGACTTCTTTTTTTAAGTTCCCATCTATTAATAGCAGACAATAAAGACTCTACTGCAGATCTTAGAGCATTTGAACTTTCACCAATCCCCCAATGAACTTTGTCTTTATCATTCTTTTCACATACACCAATAATTGTCATTACCTTTGCTTTAGATGATATTGGTTCATCAGCCCCTGACAATATACCACTTATGGCACTTGAACCATAATGCCATATCTCTATATCTTTATCCAATTCTGTTTTTATAGCTTCAAATAATGCATCGATTGCACCTAATCCTTCATAATCATCAAATCTTTTTGAAATACCATTTGAGTAGAGTTCCATTTTTGGATCAATAATCAAAATATTACCTTTAAATTTTACACCACCATAGTTATCAATAAGCTGATAATCATTAAGTATATATGGTGCGACTTGTTTTAAAAATTTTTCTTTTATTATTTTTGTTGCAGATTCAACATCATTTGCACCAAGAGAAATTAGTTCATCAATTAACTTTATAGGATAATAAATTCTATGATGTTCTTCCATTTCAGATTTTAATCTAAAATTATTTACATTTTTTATATTCATGTTTTTCTCCTAATATTTTTGTTGATAAAGTATTGCATAATATAACTTAAAAATCAATATAAAAATTATTGTATTATAAATAATCATTGAAAAAATTAGCAATTAATGTTATTATGATACTTTAAATAACTGAGGATTAATTTATGTTAAAAAAAATCTTGATTGCTTCTACTTTCTCTTGTATGTCTATTTTTGCACATGCTGATAATATTGATAACTTTAGTGAAGCAAAACGAGTTTTGTATAGTAAAATTTATAAGCCTAGTGAACAACACGTTACTTTTTATTGTGGTTGTGATATTAAGCGTCAAGGTAAAAAGTTAGTTCCTGATCTTGAAAGCTGTGGATATCAAAACAGAAAACAAAGTAATCTATATCGTGCGGAAAGGATTGAAGCAGAACATATTGTTCCAGCAGCACATATTGGTGCCCAAAACCAATGTATGATTAAAAATAAATCAATGAAAGACAAGCGTAATTATTGTGAAAAAAATGATCCTAACTTCAAACGTGCATATGTTGATTTACACAATCTAGTTCCTTCAATTGGTGAAGTAAATCTTGATCGTAGTAATTTTAGATTTACCACAATGAAAGATACAGATTTTGTTTATGGTCGTTGTGATATGAAAGTTGATTTTAAAGGTAGAAGAGTAACACCACCAGAGAATGTAAGAGGTGATGTAGCAAGAACCTATCTGTATATGTCAGATCGTTATGGTATCAAATTAAGTGATGGTCAGCAAAAAATGTTTGAAGCATGGAATAAGCAAGACCCAGTTGACAAATGGGAGCTTGAAAAAAATAGAAGAATTAAAGCTGTTCAAGGAAACAGCAACAAATATATTGAAGACCTTGATTAATAGTCTTTCATTCTACAAAGCCTCTTTATGAGGCTTTTTTATTGACATAACAGTAGTGACGATGGTATACTAATACTAAAATTTAATGGCGGAAATTATTATGGACTTTTCAGCATTCTCATTCTCCAGTGTTAGAATGGCAATCTTGTCAGGTGCTCATACTGTTGAGGATCATCACAAACTTAAATTGGAACTTAGTCCAATCAATATTATTGATTCATTAGGAGTAAACACATTTTGCTTCTATGTCAATAAGTCTTTTGGGATCTTAAAGGATGACTTCTTTAGGATTGTTAAGGCATTGAAAAAGAAAAAGCTAAATTTTGATGTAAAAAATGATTCTTTAAAAGAACTAAGTAACTTCCATATTATTAAATTCACTGGTGGTGGTGACCTTATTGGTTACTTCCAGAGTGTTAGTATGAATGGTGGAAATGAACGACCCAGGATTTCTGATAATCAGCTACTTCGTGAATGCTCTATTTCTACAGTTGCTGATTGCAGCAACTATCTTTTTGAAAAAAAACCTAATATCCTTTGTCTAGATATTGAAACACAAACTGGTAGTGATATATTTCAGCCTACTGAGTTTGGTATTGTTTATTATTCTAATGGAGTTGAGACTTATAAACATTTTTTGATTGAAGAATTTTATAAATTAAAAGTTGGTGGAGCATTACAGAAAAAGTTTCATTTTGGCAAGACTGAAATCATTAGTTATGAAAACTTTGTTATTATGATGTCTAATTTATTAGATAAAACTGATATGTTTCTAGCACATTCTGTAAATTCTGAGAATCATTATTTAAGCAAGGCTGGTATTTCTTTGCCTTATTGTGTTGAGTCTATTGTTGATACTCAGTATCTTTATAAAGATTATGATAAAGATCACATAAAACCAGTCTCTTTAATGGATATGTTGACTTATTTAAATATTCCACATAAGCATCTACATAATAGTGGTAATGATGCTGCTTACACATGGTTAGCATTTAAAAAAATAATGAGCCTTTAAGGCTCTATTTTTTTGTTTTTAAATTTATATTTTTTAGATATTTCATTAGTAAAATCATTATATATATCTTTAAGATCTTCATTATATCTTTGTTCTATTAATTTTTTATGTAAATTATACAAATCTTCGTGATTGATTTTTGAACCAAATTCTTTTTTTAATAATAATATATAATTGAATCTTTCTTCTGCGTCATGAGTATCATCAATATATATAATTTTATCTTTATAGTTTTTATCTAAAAAATCTTGTAGGTCATAAAAAACAATATCCATATCAATTTCTTTTCCATAATCAATAATACAATTATTTGCATAAGCATAATCACAAAATAATTTTAATGACTCATTAAAGTCTTCTTTTGATGTATGTGGCTTTATATATCCTAATTTTGGTGTTAATACTTTTACACCATAATAATCTTTTTCTTTGAATATATATTGAATAAGTACATTCATATCATCTTCAAGCCTAAAAGTGACCTTATCACATTTATTAGGATGATCTTCAATAAAAGCATTTGTCCATGTATTTAAATTATATAAATCTGAATAGGTTTTATCATCAATAAGACCAAGTTTATTCATTGATGAATTGTTATTTAAGACTTCCACACCAGCCTCTTTTTCGTTATTTGTAAATTTAGATTTTTCAAAATTTATACTAATATTTTTTATGTATTCATTTTTCAAAAATGGGTATTCTTTTATTATTTCTTCTATTGCCTTTTGTATTGGCATGTTTAATGTCATTTCTTCTTTAGATTTCAAATATGCATGATTCTCTATTTTTGACAATGTATTTTGTCTAAATTCTTCATATTTTTTTTCAAACATCTTAATAGCAGTTTCTTTCATTGATAAACTTTTATCTAGTATTAGACCAGTAAAAGTATTTTCTCTAAAAAATTCATTGTTAAATAAATTCATTCTTTTTGTATATGTTAATTCATCTTCATCATCTTCTTTATTATAGAAATTTTCAAATCTTTTTAATTCATTAAAATGTCTTTTATTTAAAAAGTTTTCGTTACGAATTGCAAATTCTTTTATTTCTTGTATTAGTTCAAAATTAATGTCTTTATAACTTAATGGAAGTAATATATTTAGTTCAGTTAAAAAATTGTCACTATGAGAATAATTATTTTCATTTATCTTCAATGAATGATATTCGTAAAAAAAATTTAAAAAGTCGAATTTTTTCATTAAATCAAATAAATCTTTTACTTGATTTTTATCTTTTAGATCTAGATATTTTTCAAAATTTATATCAAATTCATTGTAATTTTTACTATTTTCTAATAGTTTTACAATATTTCTTATCATATTTGTTTGATCTTGATTATTTACTCTATCTCCTATACCATTAAGATTTATTTCTGAAACAATCTCTTTTTCTTCTAAATCAAAGCTAATTGATAGATTTGATCTTTTATGTTCTAATAGAAATGGTTTGGATTTATCTCT
>JACCDS010009509.1_pt1 | contig 11281 bp, 8 predicted proteins | sample 7446441 | NCBI WGS metagenome assembly JACCDS01 (sample SAMN15323445, study PRJNA562643) | freshwater metagenome | isolation source: river surface water | place: USA:Blue River Watershed | collected 2017-08-17 | reverse complement strand
TATCATTATTCAGACTCATTAACTTTTCATCCGATTGATGCGGAGAATTATTTGGCCAAAATGACGGAATGCGCTGGCCTTATTTCCACCGCTGGTTTTGAGTCAGTGGCTGAAGCAATGTACTTAGGAAAGCCGGCCATGATGGTTCCGGTGCCTAACCATATTGAACAGATGATTAACGCTTTCGACGGCGAGATGTCTGGAGCGGGTATCGGTGCTTCCACTTTCGATTTAAGTATCTTCAAAAACTACTTACCTACACACGTTTCTGTGAAAGACCAATACCAAGAGTGGGTAGCTCAATCGCAGCGATTAATGGCAGGCCATTTACGTGATTTAATTGCTCAGCCGGTATATGTGGCAAACTTCGAAAAGAATCAAGGAACGGGTTTGTCGGGCATGTTAGGCCGCAGAAGATTCCGTTGGTCTAGATAAAAGAAATAGGCCAGCGAAATGGCTGGCCTATCTTGATTAAAAATTCACTTGAGCTTGGATTCGAACCATATTCCCGGATTGTAAATTTTCTTGCAGTTTGAAGTCTTCTGCTCGCCTAGTGGACATGGTGTACATGGCTACTAATTCAAAGTTTTTGTTTGGCTGCCACTCTAATCCTATTTCTGTTTCGTCTACTCGGTAGCTTCTCGCATCTAATTCGTGCTTTTTACCCCCTTCATAATGTTGTACGCGCACAAACGGAATTAGAATTTGCTTCTTGAAATCAATCTTGTAGGAAGCAGTAATATACCCCCCGGATAATTTTTGATTTTCAATCGCATCTGTTGCTTTATTGAACTCTGGGCCGGTTCCTACATTGTATTCTGCTTGAATACCAAACGGCTTAGGGTACAAAACAAAGCTAGCTGCATAACGCTCATCTAGATAAGATTTATCTGCGTTTGTTTTAACTCCTGATGTCAACTGATCCGATGCCATAACCCATTGACCTGAGTAGCCTTGAATACTCGCTTCAATGATTTGGTTTTTAATCTGTACCGGGTAGCTTAGACGACCTGCTATGTGAGGAGCATCATTTAATTCTGGCTTATTAGCTGTTTGGCCATTATAAGCTCCTAATCCAAAAACACCGTAATCACCTGACCCCTTCAAGCCATCAGCTACCAATGAAGCATATAATTTACGGGTAGCGGCTGGAGCCCAGTAGAAGAATACTCCTAAATCACGCTCATTCGAAACCGCACTATTCAAGGCGTCATTACGATCTAATGGAAGACGGTTTTGAGATGATTGCATGTTTTCAAAGCCAAATGGCACTTTACTTTGGCCTACCCTAAACCGAAATTCATTTTTAGCATCTAAACCTAAATCAAAATACGCGTCTCTTAACTGACCAAAATGTAATGATGTAGAAGATGCACTGCTCGCGAAATCAGGCTGAACATAGAAATAAACACGGTCGTTAATTTGACCGCTGAATATAATTCGCATTCGTCTGATAAAAAATCCGCCATTATCACCGATACTTCTATCTCCTTGTTCAGACTTCAACTTGTCATTCGTTTCGAATAGTCGGTTATAACGAACCTGAGCATATCCTCTGATGGAGAAAGAGTCATACCATTTTTTAGCTGTAGCAACCGCAGTGCTAGTAGATTGTGCATGGGCAGATAATAGGCAAAGACATGCCATTACTCCCGTAAGGAGAAGATTTTTTTTCATGATATATTGGTGTATAAAAATTAGGGGAGCGTTATTCACACTCCCCTATCAAATGATATTTAACCTGCAATCCAACGGAAAATAACAAACAAGCCCGCTGATAAAATGATCGTTACTGGTAAGGTTAATACCCAAGCTAATACGATGCTTTTCACAGTACCTCCTTGTAAATTTTTGATACCCTTAGAAGCTACCATCGTTCCAGCAATACCGGATGATAATACGTGGGTTGTTGAAACTGGCCATTTGTAGGCTGTTGCCAAACCGATAGTTAAAGACGCGATTAATTCAGCTGAAGCTCCTTGCGCATAAGTCAAGTGGTTTTTACCGATTTTCTCCCCAATCGTAACAACGATACGTTTCCAACCTACCATCGTTCCTAATCCTAAAGATAAAGCAACCATCCACATGACCCAGGCCGGAGCGAAATCCGTAACTCCAGCGATACCTGATGAAGAGGTAGATCCGAAGCTAAAGAAAGGAGCTTTGTCGCCTTGAGTTGCTTTTTTCCACGCTTTCTTATCTCCTTCTGAAATAGCGATTGATTCACTTTCTAACAATTTCTTAGAATGCTTATTAATCGTTAATGCCGCATTACGAACATCAAATTTTTGTGTAGTTGTTAATGTCGTAGCTGTTGCGCCAGTAGCAATTATGGTATTTAGCGCAGAAGAAGACTTGATAATTTTGTGGTAGCTTTCGCGTTCCTTTTCAGACAAGGGAACCGTGTCAATTTTTGCCGTAATAGCTTGAACGGTTGTCAAACTTGTTTTCACTTGAACTAAATCAAGGTTTGTATTGACAGCAAAATAACCAGGAAGGAAGGCGATCAAGATGACCATTACAAGACCAATCCCTTTTTGGCCATCATTGCGACCATGGAAGAAGGAAACCAAGGTACATGTTGTTACCAAGATGGCACGAATCCACATCGGTGGAGGTGATTTCTTCTTAGGCTCTTTAAAAATTTCTTTATTCTTAACCGTTTTCTTTAAGATGTACATTAAGATAATCGCCGCTGCAAAACCAAAAAGAGGAGATAACAATAATGCCTGTCCAATTTCGATGGCTTTGTCCCAGTTAATAGCTGAAACACCTTTATTTGAGGCTTCGGGCAACAAAGCGTGACCTACACCGATTCCAATAATAGATCCAATAAGCGTATGAGAACTAGACGCCGGAATACCAAAATACCATGTTCCTACATTCCAAAGTATTGCCGAAAGTAACAAGGCTAATGCCATTGCCATCGAATGGTACACATTGGCATCCATGAGGAGTTCGGTGGGCAATAATCCAATGATACTCATCGTAACTCCTACTCCACCAGTCAAAAGCCCTAAGAAGTTCATAAAACCAGACCAAACTACCGCTTGAGTGGGCTTTAATGAGTGAGTATAAATAACGGTGGCTACTGCGTTTGCTGTGTCGTGGAATCCGTTGACGAATTCAAATGCACAAGCTGCGAAAAGACAGAAAAACAGTAGAAATACGAGTGTTGGGTCTAATCCAAACATGTTTTAAGGTTTATATTGGTGTTAATTGTTGCGCAAAAATAGTAAGTGCCCCTAAATCCAATGTTAAGGAATTGTTAACAACGTATTAACGAATCATTAATCGGGGCTATGCAATTCATTAAGGCCAATATTAAATTTTTAAATATCCCCGAAAACTTAACATCATTTAATTTTTTTTACTGAATTGTTTCTATAAGTTTAAGATCTACCAAAAAATAAAGTCATGAGTGAAGATAATAAAAAACTAACGGAGCAAATCGCACAAAGCATTTTGCCTAAATTAAAGGGTCTTACTGAAAAGAATGCCAAGAAAGTACTTCAAGAAACGACAAAATCTGTTTCCTCCATTGTTAAAAAGTACAGCAAACTAATCGCTAAGCAGGAGAAAGACAAAGAGAGAGCGAAGCAAAAAGCGGCAAAAGACGCAAAGAAAAAAGCAGAAAAAGAGGCGAAGAAAAAGGAGAAAGAGGCAAAGAAATTAGCCAAAGCTAAATTACTTGCAGCCTTAATCGCGAAAGAAAAACCGGCCGATAAAGTAGCTCCCGCAACTAAAGCTAAAGCAAAACCAAGAACTCGTACAACGAGAGCAAAAAAATAAGGTAGGATTTCCCTACCTTATTTTTTTATCCAGCTAGAGAACGAAAGAGGATAAACAAGAGTGCCGATAGGAGAATTGTCACAGGCAGAGTCAATACCCAAGCTAAAACAATGCTTTTAACCGTTCCCCCTTGTAAATTCTTGATCCCTCGTTGTGCAACCATGGTACCCGCAATACCAGAACTTAAAACGTGTGTCGTACTGACTGGCCATTTATAAGCAGTTGCTAGACCAATCGTAAGTGAAGCAATTAATTCTGCAGAAGCTCCTTGAGCGTAAGTCAAGTGATCTTTGCCGATCTTCTCACCAATCGTCACAACAATTCGTTTCCAGCCGATCATCGTTCCTAAACCTAATGAAAGTGCGACCATCCACATTACCCAATTAGGTGCAAAATCCGTTACTCCTGCCATACCCGTACTTGAAGAGGCCCCAAAAGTAAAGAAAGGAGCTTTTGACCCTGCTGTTGCTTTTTTCCAGAGCGATTTATCTTTTTCAGAAAGTGCTACTGATTCACTTTCAATCAATTTCTTGGAGAATTTATTAATGGTCAATGCCGCCTTGCGAATAGCAAACTTTTGATCCGTTGATAAAGTTGCCGGATTTAAATCTTGCACCGTTATAATAGCTAAATCAGCTGATGACTTCTTGAGTTGAGCTAGCCCATCTCGTTCTTTTTCAGATAAAGGAATCGTATCAATTTTAGCTGTGATTGTTTGGACGGTTGCTAAACTGGATTTAATCATTTGCATATCTAACGAAGTATTTATCGCAAAATACCCTGGTAAAAAAGCAATTAAAATCACCATCACTAAACCGATTCCTTTCTGCCCATCGTTTCTCCCATGAAAGAATGAAACTAACGTACAAGTGGCAATCAACAAGGAACGAATCCAAAGCGGAGGAGGAGATTTTTTCTTAGGCTCCTTAAATATTTCTTTATTCGTAATGGTCTTCTTTAAGATGTACATTAAAATTATGGCCAGGGCAAATCCAAACAAGGGGGACAATAACAGGGCTTGTCCTATTTCGATCACTTTATCCCAATTCAATGCAGAAACCCCTTTATTAGATGCTTCTGGCAAGAGTGCGTGTCCTAAACCAATTCCAATAATAGAACCGATTAAGGTATGTGAGCTAGAGGCAGGTATACCGAAATACCAAGTACCTAAATTCCATAAAATCGCAGATATCAATAGCGCTAGTGCCATAGCCATGGAATGATACACATTCGTATCAACGAGTAATTCCGTGGGGAGTAACCCAATAATACTCATGGTGACCCCTACGCCTCCTGTCAATAAGCCTAGAAAATTCATGATCCCAGACCAAACGACTGCCTGCGTAGGACGCAAGGAATGTGTATATATAACGGTAGCTACTGCATTTGCTGTGTCGTGAAATCCATTCACAAATTCAAAAGCACAGGCCGCTATTAAGCAAAAGCAAAGCAGAAAAAATAAAGTAGGGTCTAATCCAAACATCTTGAAAATAAAAATTAAACTATTGATTCTAAAGGTAAATCACTAAGTCCGGATTCTTGTTAAGAAATTATTAAATCCCCCTATTTTACCTCACTTTTAAATTGTACGCCCATCGCATTTGCTGCTTTGTGAATTAAGTCTTTTTGATAGACTTGTTCCTTCCATTTAACTTCGCCTAAAGCAGGCACGTTAGCGCCAATCATGGCATACCAAATTTGATAACAATCCTTTATTTTATCACCATGCGAGGTCCATTCGGCTTTCTTTGCGTCGCCCCTTCCGTGATCGGTAGTAATTAACAAGGTAGTTTTACCCTTATAATCCGGATCTGAGTTTACAAAATCCCAAATCTCACCCACCCAAGCATCAAATTGATGCGCTGCATCTAAATAGTGATTATAAGCTCCTTCGTGTGCAAATTCATCTGTTTCCCCATAAGAAATGTACAAGGCTTTTGGCTTATTCTTTTTCAAATAATGCATTGCCTTAAAATGCGTAAATGCATCCAGCGATTCTGCCATACCAAATGGTTTGAATGATTCTTTCAGCATCTTAGCTACTAGTTGCGTCTCTGGATCTTTTTCTAATTCTGGATAGGAATCAAACGCATTAACTACAGGGAACCCAGCTCTTTTCTCATTCAAAATGCGATCAAAGGCATCCCAAGCACCAAAAGCTGCCACCTTCCCTTTATAGGCTGGCAAAGAATTCAAGTATTCAAAAAAGTTCGTATTGGGGTTCGGCTTGTATTCGTTTGAGTTAACAGCTGTATCCACTTGGCCCGTTAAAATCTCACTATATCCTGGATAGGAGAACCAATATGGGTTTGCATTATCCACCTGACTTCCCAGGTTTCTATTGCCATGGATTTCACCTGATGTGGCTAATTTACCCCAGAAAAATGGCATTAATTTTTTACGCCTTTCTTGAACCGTAGGGGCATAATATTGTTGAATTAAACGAGCTGAATCACCGTGGTGAAAACGCTTCATTTTAACAATGGCGGTATCTATTCCATGGAACAATTCCTGCCATCGATAGCCGTCTGTGGTTATCACGATGACACGAGCATCCGAATTAGTTTGAGCTAAAGTGCTGAGAGATAATAGGACAAAAAGTAAGGCGTAAATCTTGTTCATACAAATAGGTCTAATGACTGTGATTAGGCTAATTTAGTTAAATAAAGAACAATTCTCCTACATCATTCAGAAATCAAATGACAAGAAACGCTGCAAGGAAACCTTGCAGCGTTATCTATAATACACCAATATATTATCTTTAGTTTCCTTTCGTAGGGAAACGAGTCCAGCTAGAAGTCCAGCTAGGCTTTTCTAATTTCAAAATCTCTTCATCAGTAGAAGCGATTTCTGTATTTCCTTCTGCTAATGCTTTCGTTTTAACATCTGCCGAGGTGATGATTGTCGTTGCACCACTTATGAAATTCTTAGCGGTATTAGGCGTATACGTTCCGATTTTATTGTTTTTGAAAATCGAAGTTCCATCCTTGTATGCCTGAGCTGTCTCATTGCTTTCAAGACTGAAGCCCCCTTTCATGTAGCCAATGAAAGTAGAGTTAGTTACTTCAAATTGTGTAGCACGTCTCCAACGCATCGCTAAATTGTGGTTAGAAAGCGCTGCTGCGTTATTTGGTCCAATTAATGTCATGTTGTCTAAAACTGGACGAGTAAAGGGAGTAGCTGATGATCCTGTACCATCATTATCACACTCAATTCCGTTACCAGCATCACCTGTATCTACGAAAGCAGGATCGCGGCGAGAGATACAAAAACTTAATTTACCTGTGAATCCAAAGTCAAAATCGAAATCATCATCCGCTGTTGCATAGGCATATAAGTATTTAGGGGAAACTGTTCCTCCAAAAAACTCAAAAGCATCATCATTCGCATAGATCGTTTGTACATTCTCAATGACCGTTTTGCTACCTACAGCCCCCAAAGTCAAGGCATTGATTTCTGAGTTAGGCAAAGCAGCGATTCCAGCATATTCGATACGTACATATTTCATTACGCCGCTGTTATCTTCATTATCAGTTCCACCATAAGCGCGACCGATACCACCTTCAATTGTAGGCTCTGATGTTCTGTTTGTCTTCGCTCTTCCTAGGATAACAATTCCACCCCAATCACCTGGAGCTCTTTCGCCTGCCGCTTTACCTGAAGTAAATACGATAGGCTTAGCTGCTGTTCCTTCTGCCATAATTTTAGCCCCACGCTCGATACACAAAGCACCCTTTTCAGAGATATCACTCTTAATAACGGTACCTGGCTGAATAATTAATGACGCCCCATCTGTTACATATACATACCCCTTTAATATCCACTCCTTGTCAGCAGTCAAGGTAGTCGTCGCCGTAATATTCCCACTTAAGGTAGTGGTAGAAGGTACATTAATAGGAGCCACATCGCCACCTAAATCTTTTGAGCAGCTAAATGTTGCTAAAGCTGCCACGATAACGAGTAATTTTTTCATGTTAGAAATTGTAATTAACGGTGAGTGAAACGGATGTTTCGTTGTTTGTTTTAATTAAATCACGTGATGGCTTTTGGTAGAAAGTAGTAGGCTGAGCTAAAATGTCACTCACGGCCAATTTGATTTCTCCCTTATTGAATTTGTGCAAGAAAACGACGTCAATCACGTCTCTTGAATTTTCAAAAATGTCTGGATAACCTTGGAAACCTACAGAGGCGATGCGATCTCCAACTCGGTTATAGGTCAAGTTTATAGTATTATCTCCTTTGTGGAAGTTCAAACCCCCATTCAATGCATAATTAGATTGACCCTGAAGCTGGCGTTTTACCCCTTGAACTTCTACTTCAGATTGAATCAAAGCCATGTTAGAATATAAGTCTAACCAAGAGTTGATTGCCTTTCTGAACTCCATTTCCAAACCATATACCAGAGCAGATGGAGGATTTGTATAAGTTAATGCTAGATTAGAAGGAACAGAACCATCTGCTACAATTTGCTCGATAGGCTTAATGAATTTCTTCCCAAAAACACCTACTGAGAAGATTTCACCTGCTTTAGGGTATAATTCCCACTTGAAATCAATGTTATAGATATCTGATTTTTCTAAATCTTTATTTCCTAATAGTTGCGCATTACGCACAAAGTCATAGTAAGCAAAGTTAGCTACCTCTCTAAACTCAGGTCTAGCCAAGGTCTTGCTCAAGGATGTTCTCCACTTTGTCTTTTCAGTCGCCGAATAGGTTAAGTTTAGGGATGGCAAAAGATCTAAGTATTCTCTTTCCACATTCACTTTTTGACCACTAAAGTCAGCCGTTGCGATATTGAATACGTTATACTCTGTACGAAGACCCGTATTCAATTTGAATAATCCCATCTCTTTCTCATACATCACAAATCCATTCGCTAAATCGAAGTCAGCCGTATAACGATCCGTATTATTCGTTACCTCACCTAACATATCAATGGTTTCGTAACGGAATACACGCGCTTTGAAGTTTCTGTATTTCTTCAAGTATCCAACCCCTACTTTGAAATCACCTAACGATTTATTAATAGCTGCATTTCCTGCATTTTCATCCATCACACTCCAGAAACGGTAGGTATCACGCCAAGCAGTCAAATAAGGATTGCCCGAGTTTAAGTAAGATGCTGTAGGATTAACACGGTAATCAGGTTGATCACGAAGCATTAAATTATAACCAATGTTAAAATCCCAAGTCTTGATTTTTGCATCAAACTGCGTATTAACCACCATTTTACGAATGGCATTAGAAGAATTACTGTAGATGTTCTGTATGTTATCGTAATTTTCCCCTGTTCTATTCAAGAAATAATCTTCCGTTTGGTAGTTAGCTAAAGTCTTCCAGCTGTAGCGGTTTTGGCCCAAATAAACTACATTCAATAAGCCACTTAAGGACTTCGTTTGCGAGAAATTGATATCCTTGTATTTATAAGCTAAGTCAGTGGAAGATAAGTAATCAATACGCTCTGTCGTAGAGGATGAAAACGTGTTTCTAGCTGTAGAGCTAAACAATACGTTCCAGTTATTCCTTTTTACACCAAAAGCCACACTTCCATTGATGTTAGGAAGACTTGAGGACTCTGTAATTCCTGGGTTAGCTATCAACTTCGTATAAGCTCGCTTATCGCCATTGCCACTAATTCTGAAAGCATTAGTCGAAGGGAAGGTAGAAGGAAATTCGATTGATTGGATTAATTTGAAATCCTTAAAAGTAGAAAGTGAACCATAACTTACACCTAAAGAGGCTGAGGCGAAATCTCCTGATACTTCTTTCGTTGTAATTTGTACTAAACCACCCGCAAAATCACCTGGAAGGTTTGCTGCCGCTCCTTTGTTAATAATAATATTATCGATCAAAGAAGTAGGGATAATGTCGAACGAGAAAGCACGGCGATCAGGTTCTGTGGATGGTAACTGGGTTTTATTTAACAAAGCTGAATTATAGCGATCCGCTAAACCACGCACTAAAACAAATTTATCATTCTGAATCGTTACACCACTCACTCTTTTTAACGCATCGCTTACGTTACGATCTGGTGTCTTTTTAATCGACTCAATCGATAAGCCGTCCGCTACAATAAAACTTGATTTCAAGGTGTTAATTAAGGCAGTAGCCGTTTCTTTCTTGGCAACAGTCTTCACTACCACATCTGTCAGCATCTTGCTATCCTCCTCTAATTCAATCGTAACGTTTATAGGCTCAGCACCTACCACTAAAGAGCTATTGGTGTATTCTTTAAATCCTACATAGCTTGAGCTAAGGGTATATTTGCCAGCGGCAATGTTTTGAAATGTAAATTTTCCATCCACATCAGTGGCGGCTCCCACATTTTTTCCTGAGGCTGGATTTTTCAACCAAACAGTAACACCGATTAATGTTTCTTTTGAAGATTTAACAACTCCGGAAACTTGAACTTGTGCAAATGATAAAAAGGGGAATAATAGTAGAATGAATTGGTGTTTAATTGAATTCATGATAGAATTGGTGTGATATAATTTGTTACGTGACTTAATCATGTCACAAAAGTATATCTGCCAAAACCCTCGGCTGTTAAGCGAATATTATCCGTTTATGAAGCGATTGTTAAATACGAGCCTATGTTCTTAACAATTCTATAACATAATGAAAATTTCACTTTTCTACTCTGATTTATTGCACAATTTCAAGTTTTTGCATTTTTTATAGAAGAACTTTCTTGAAAAAGTGAAAATTAACGCGGATTTAATTGGGAGGTAATGTTAAACGCCTAGTTTTGGGACAACAAACGGAAATCATTCCGCCTAAGTATTATTAAAAATCAAGCATTATGAAAAAGTACACATTTGCTGCGTTCATTTTTGCAGCCAGCCTGTTTGTCGTTTCTGCCGCTAATGGAGCAGAATTATCTCTTCCCGTGAACATCGAATCAGTAGGTAAATTAAAATATATGGTGTCTGCCAAAGCAGGAGCCACAGTACTCATCTACGATGGAGAAAATAACGAGATTCACAAGGAAGGAATCACATCGCAAAAATTGTTCAACTTGTCGGGATTATCAGATGGAAACTACCGAATGGTCGTATTAGATGCACACAAAAATATGATATCATCTAAGTCATTTACGATTAAAACGGAGGTAAAGCGTGATATCATCGCCATGAACTAATTACCCAACATCAACGAATTATAGTGAAAGATTAAGGGGTAAAAAGGCGAGCCGTTGGTTCGCCTTTTTCTATTAGGTGAGTTCCTTACTTTTGATTCGATGTAATAGGAATACCGCCACAAGTATAGGAAGCGAGAAAATCAGGAATCTACCTGCCACAGACATACCACTATCTGTAAGTAGGCCAAAGACGGTAGGGCCCAGTATCGCACCAAAACGACCCGCTCCCATCGCTAATCCCACACCCGTAGACCGAATTGCCGCCGGATATATGCGCGTAGCTGCCGGATAGAAACTATTGAATCCGCCTTGCACTAAAAAGCCTATCAAGAAAACAAGGCACAGATT
>JACCDS012382911.1_pt1 | contig 11288 bp, 9 predicted proteins | sample 7446441 | NCBI WGS metagenome assembly JACCDS01 (sample SAMN15323445, study PRJNA562643) | freshwater metagenome | isolation source: river surface water | place: USA:Blue River Watershed | collected 2017-08-17 | reverse complement strand
GAAGATATGGACCGTCAACATAATCAGGTACTTCGTATCATCTAGAGCTTAAAGCTCAGGAGGACTCTATGCATCCGGCACTTTGGATCAGTAAAACCGGCTTAGACGCCAAACAGCGCGACATTTCCGTGATCTCTAACAATTTGGCGAACGCCAGTACAGTTGGCTACAAAAAAAGCCGCGCTGTGTTTGAGGATTTGCTGTATCAAAATATCAACCAACCAGGCGGACGTTCGTCGCAGAACTCAGAGTTGCCGAATGGCCTGATGATTGGTGCCGGGACCAAAGTGGTCGCGACGCAGAAAAACTTCAGTCAGGGCAATCACATGAACACTGACAATGCGTTGGATGTGATGATTCAGGGACCAGGATTTTTTGAAGTGTTGATGCCAGACGGCACCATTTCTTATTCCCGTAACGGCCAGTTCACAACGGATAACGAAGGTAATCTGGTCACATCCGGCGCAGGTTATCAAATCCAGCCAACTATCACTATTCCGCCTGAAGCCACCGAAATCACCATTTCTCAAGATGGTGAGGTGTCAGTGAAGCTGCCTGGACAAGTTGAAAATGCCGTGTTGGGTCAGCTTGTTGTGACCAATTTTATCAATCCGGCAGGTCTTGAACCTATCGGCCAAAACCTGTTTAAACAAACCGGCGCCAGTGGCGACCCGGTGCAAGGCGTACCAGGTATTGAAGGTATCGGTTTTATTGTACAAGGCGCATTGGAAGCATCTAACGTCAATGTGACTGAAGAGTTGGTAGGCTTGATTGAGAGTCAGCGCGTCTATGAGATGAACTCCAAAGTTATCTCAGCTGTAGATCAGATGCTGAGTTTTGCGATCCAGCAGCTCTAAGTGCAAGGGGGATTTATGCGGCAGTTATGGCTGGTGTTGTTGTGTTGGGGGTTGGCATCTTGTGCTACCTATACGCCGGAAGCATTTCCGGATGATCCTGCTTTTGCGCCGTTGCCGCCTGAACCTGCAGCGAAGCCGGTGCTTAATACCGGTTCTCTGTATGCCAATGGTTTGTCCAATGGTCTGTATTCAGATAACAAAGCCCGGCGTGAGGGCGATATCATCACAGTGGTACTAAAAGAAAATACTCAGGCCTCAAAAAAGGCTAAAACCGAATTTGGTAAAGACGCCAGCAACTCTGTTGACCCGATGATTGGTCTTGGCGGGCGTAACGTGTCCGTGGCGAACAATACTTTGCAGCTCGGGATCAATTCCAGTAGTGAATTTAAAGGCGATTCGAAAGCAGACCAAAGTAATAGCTTAGTCGGTGATATTTCAGTGAATGTGCTGCGGGTGATGGCAAACGGCAATTTGGTGATCCGTGGTGAGAAATGGCTGACATTAAACACCGGGAAAGAATATATCCGCCTGACTGGCGTGATCCGGCCAGAGGATGTCGATTCGCGCAATACTGTTGAATCGACGAAGATTGCTAACGCTCGAATTGAATACAGCGGTACCGGTGCAGCGCATGGCGGACAAGGTCCTGGTTGGCTGACCCGGTTCTTTTCAAGCGCACTGTGGCCATTCTGAGGCAAGGGGTAATTTATGTCTAAGTACATGTTCAGTTTACTGTTGATTCTGCTTGGCACGTCGGCTCAGGCGGCACGTGTCAAAGACGTGGCAACTGTCGAAGGTGTACGTCACAACCAACTGGTTGGTTACGGTCTGGTGGTTGGTTTACCGGGGACTGGCGAACAAAGCCCTTTTACCGAGCAGAGTTTTAAAACCATGCTGGCGAATTTCGGCATCAATTTACCGGCCGGGATGAAAGCACAGATTAAAAACGTCGCAGCCGTTGCAGTGACTGCAGAGTTGCCCCCCTTTGCCAAACCGGGCCAGAATCTGGATATCACTGTGGCTTCTGTCGGCAGCTCCAAAGGTCTGCGTGGCGGACAGTTATTGCAGACTTTTCTAAAAGGGCTGGACGGGCAGGTATATGCCGTTGCACAGGGTAGTCTCATCGTGTCGGGTCTTGGTGCTGAAGGGGCCGATGGTTCACAGGTGGTGGTCAATACGCCAACAGTTGGCCGTATTCCGAATGGCGCTACCGTTGAGCGCGAAGTGCCAACGCCATTTGCACAGGGCGACTACATCACATTTAATTTAAATCGTGGCGACTTCACGACCGCCAAAAATCTGACTGCAGCCATTAATCAGTTTATTGGTGCTGATACTGCACGCACACTTGATGCACGTTCAGTACAGGTGCGCGCGCCGCGCGATATCGATCAGCGGGTTTCCTATCTGTCCACGCTGGAAAATCTCAGTTTTGAACCTGCCTCCGATGCCGCCAAAATCATTATCAATTCGCGCACCGGCACTATTGTGATTGGTAAAGACGTGCGGCTGTTTCCGGCAGCGATCACGCACGGTGGTATGACAGTAACCATTGCTGAAAACCCAACTGTAGTGCAACCGAATGCATTAGCCGGCGGTCAGACGGCTGTCGAGCAAAATACCATTATTGATGTCCGGCCGGATAAATCGCGGATGTTCAAATTTGACCCCGGCACCACACTGGATGAGCTGGTACAGACTGTGAATGCAGTGGGGGCAGCCCCTGGTGACCTGATGGCTATCCTGGAAGCCCTGAAAGAAGCTGGCGCTATCCACGGCGAACTGGTGGTGATCTAATATGGCCGCGCCGCAAGTAGATGTGTCGTATCACGACCTCTCCAGTCTGAATGATATCCGAGCTTTAGCCAGCAAGGATAAAGTCGGCGCGATCCGGCAGGCGGCACAGCAGTTTGAATCGGTTTTTATGGGCATGCTGATGTCGAGTATGCGCAAAGCAAACCAGACGTTTGAGGAAGATAACCCTTTAAACAGTCAGGCGACCGGATTTTACCGTGATATGTATGATAGTCAGCTAACTGCAGAGTTATCAAAAAAGGGCACGCTGGGACTAGCAGATCTGATGGTTCAGCAATTGGCTCCAGAAGCAGCAAAAAGTAAAGCGGCGAGCCTGGTATCCACATCCAATCAGTTTTCTGAACAGACAGAAAAATCGTTGCCACTGGAAAAGATGGTGCACGCCAAAGTACTGCCTAAGCATCAGGCGATGAAACTTGATGCAGAACGTATCATCTATCCGGCGCAACATAGCATTGAGATTAAACCTTCGACGGCGGGTGCCGTCAGTGCGCTTGACGGACAGACAGAGATTCCCGTGGCTGCAAGTCCAGCAGTGGCAGGCTTGCATCAACTGGGCGCGGAGATTGTCGTCGCACAGTCCATCATTCCGGCAAAAGCCGGTCAGTCCTCCGTTACTACGATAGCGCAATCCACACCGCCGTTGACTTCGGTTGCTACAGAAGTCGAAACAGCAGATCCACTTGCTGCGATGCAAGGACCAGAAGCCGAGTTTGTCCGCAATATTCTGCCAGCAGCGCGCCAGGCTGCCCGTCAGCTTGGACTAGAGCCTCTGGCATTGGTGGCGCAGGCTGCACTGGAAACCGGTTGGGGTCAACGCATGTTAAAAGCCGCGGATGGCCGTGAAAGTTTTAATCTTTTTGGCATCAAAGCGCATGGCGAATGGCAGGGCGATGTGGCCGTGGTGGATACATTAGAATACCGGCAGGGTATTGCCCGGCAGGAAAAAGCAAAATTTCGGATTTATCAGGATGTTCAGGCCAGTTTGCAGGATTATGTCGATTTTATTCGCCAACAACCGCGTTATCAGGATGCAGTAGCGGTCAGTCATGACACGGCGAATTATTTCCAGCAGCTGCAAGCTGCTGGATATGCGACGGATCCAAATTATGCACAGAAGATTTTACAGGTGATGAATGGTTCTGTGCTTAAAGAGGTACGGAATTTGCTGAAAAACTCAGGTCAAACAGCGTTGTGAACCGGTGCAATGCGCCTGAACAGGAGTAAACCATGGCTGATAATTTATTAACGATAGGCACCTCAGGTGTCCTGGCCAGTACAGGCTTGCTCAATACCACCGGTAATAACATTAGTAACCTGAATAGCAAAGGTTATGTCCGGCAAAGCACTGAATATCAGTCGTCGATATTGGGGCTTGGCGTCGGCCAGGGCACTACCAACCGGCTGGCCAATGAATTCTCCATGTTGCAATTGCGTCGTGATACGTCCGCTTTAAGCTATAACCAGCAATTTTTGACTGAAGCTAGTCGGGTCGATACGTTGTTCTCCAATACATCTAACAGCATTTCCAGCGGCATTTCGGATATGTTTAAGCAACTGCAATCCGCTAACAATGATCCGGCGAATACGTCTTCGCGTCAGTTAGTGATGGGCAGTGCACAAACTCTAATAAGTAAATTCAATACCTTATCTAGTATCGTATTAGAACAACGCACATCAATTAACCAGCAGCTGGGCAACCTTGTCTCTGCAGCCAATGCGCAAATCACCACTATCGCTGAAATGAATAGGCAGATTTCAGCATATGGTACTGGCACCAACACACCGATGCCGTTGGATTTGTTGGATAAACGTGATGAAGCATTGCGTCAATTATCTGAGATGGTTGAAATCAGCACACTTGATGCAGAAAATGGTGAAAAGCTGGTATTTCTCAACACCGGACAGTCGGTGGTATTGCAACACGGCAAATTCAGCCTGATGAGTGCTGTGGGTAATCCCGATCCCGAACGTAAAACTTTGCAACTGCAACTGGACTACAACAGTAATGTGATTGGTGAAGTTGAGAGTCAGACACTTGGCGGCAAAATTGGCGGCTTGTTGGAATTCCGGGCGCAGCTGCTGGAACCGACCCAGAACAAACTAGGTCAGTTGGCGCTGGGTCTTGCTGATGCGTTTAATACGCAGAATCGCTTGGGGATGGACGGAAATGGTCAGCTCGGCAAAAATATTTTTAGTCTAGGCACTTATGGTGGTTATCCTCTGACGAGCAATACCGGTTCTGGACTCGTGACTGCGACAGTCGAATCAGGCAAAGGGAAGGATGTTCCACCAAATGACTTATTGGTGACATTTACCGCACCGAATCAGTTTAAGCTGGAAACCTTAGATGAGCGAGGCAAGGTGATTGCAGGATCTGCCGTCACACAAACGATCACTGCGTATCCTGCAACCTTTAACAGTACAAACGTGCCAGGCAATTTTCTGAACGGCTACGAAATCAAATTGGATAACTCTGCCGGTGCTTTTGGTAATGGTGATCAGTTTGTGCTGAAACCGTTAGGTGTTGCCGCCCAGAACGTTACTTTGCTAAACAGCCGGCCTGAAGATCTGGCTTTGGCGTCGCCACTGCGTGGAGAATTCAGCGTTAATAATCTGGGAAATGGCAAAATTGGTACTATCAACGTCACGAATACCAACCCAGCAACGTCGCAGTTTACGTCGCCCGGAGATGTGAATGGTGAACCTTTCACACTGACGTACATTGGCGGTGAGCAATTTGAGATCCGCAATAATGCGAATACATTGTTGGGGACTACTGCTGTTATGTCTGCTGGGAATTACAATAATCTGTTTAATTCTGCAGGTTTAACGACATATGGCTTTGACATGTCCATCTCAGGAGTTCCTAAAGCTGGTGATAAATTTACCTTAAGTTACAACACCGGTGGGCAGAAAGATAACCGTAACGGTCTAGCCTTGGCGCAATTGCAGGAAAAAGAAATTATCAGAAAAAATGCAGTTGCAGTTCCAGGTGCCGATAACCAGATGAGTTTGAACGAAGGTTATGGGGTAATGGTCGGTTTTATTGGTGAGAAAACCAGCCAGGTGAAAATTGCTACTGAGTCGTCAAAGGCCCTGTTGGCGCAGTCTCAATCCTGGTATGAATCAATTTCTGGGGTGAATCTGGACGAAGAAGCTGCGAATCTGATCCGCTTCCAGCAATCTTATGCTGCAGCGGCTAAGATTATTTCCACATCCCAAACCATATTTGACACGTTATTGGCGGCGGCGAGGTAGTAACAGATGCGACTTTCATTCAATCAGAAGTATCAGATCAATCTGAATGCGATCCTTAATGCACAGGAGAAACTGCAAACCGCCAGCGCTAAACTTGAGAAGCAAACTAAAATTCTCAGTCCATCTGATGACCCTGCGGGGTCCGCACGTGTGGTTGCGCTGGATCAGCAAATCTCTCAGGTTGGCCAATATCAGAATAACAGTGTAATGCTGAAAAACAGCTTGGGTATCGAAGAAACGGTATTATCCAGTCTCCGGACTTCCAGTGATCAGGCTCGTAGTCTGGTCGTATCGCTCGGTAACGGCGCTTATTCCCAGCAAGATCGCAGTGCAATAGCCAAGCAATTGGATAATATCAAAACCCAAATGTACGACCTGGTGAATCAAAAGGATGCCGCTGGGGGCTATCTGTTCTCTGGTTTCCAGCAAGAAACACAGCCTTATAGTTTTAATCAGTCTACTGGCATGTATGAATTTAATGGTGATGAAGGGCAAAAAGCTCTGCAGGTGTCGCCAACAGTCACGATCCCCAGCAATGACAGTGGGAAAGTGCTGTTCGAAGATGTCAATGCGAGATTTAAAACGACCACGGCTATAGTGGGTGGCGGCCTAACGACCGGTTCTATCAATGTGCAGAATCAGTCAGTATTCGATGATTTTTACCGGCAAAATTACGACGGGCAGACACCAGCAAACAATAACTATCGCCTGATAGTCGATGCCGCAAATAATTATGAGATCCGCCGCAATGGTGCCAGTCTTAGCCCACCAGTGACGGGTGCCTATACATCTGGACAAGCGGTTAGTTTTCAGGGCTTGAGCCTGCAAACTCAGGGAGCAGGGCCAGGCCAACTCGATTTTACTTTGCAGGCGCCGGAAAAGAAAAATGTGCTAAATACGCTCCAGGAGTTGGTCAACGCCATAGAGAAAGATCAGGCGATTGGCAGGCCGCTGTCGGAAGCGATTGCTGATGCTTTAGTACAAATTGATAATGCGGCACTGAAGATAGATGCGGGAGTATCAGGGGTCGGGGGACGTCAGAATGTCCTCGACAGTGTGTTCGAAGGAAATGAAGATTTGCAGATCACGAACAAAGCATTCCGCGCCCAGATTTATGAAGTTGACTATGCCGAAGCGCTGACAGAACTAACTAAGCAGGAAACTGCTCTTCAGGCCGTGCAAAATACCTTTCAGCGGGTGACGAACACCAGTTTGTTTGACTATATCCGTTGAGTTGAGCTCTTTGCAGGGAGGCATTGATGTATGCCTTCCCTGTATCGACATTCTATTATTCTTGCAATTTTGTCCATATTTCATCGCGTATCCCCCTTCAACGGCAAGTCTCTGCTACTGAATTGCTAACCCATTTCGAATGAAATCTTAAGGTTTTCAGTGATTTCGGCGTCAGATGCTGAAAAGAATCTGCTAAATACTCAGTTCATGCCATTTTGGCAATGTTTTGCCGCCTTTATAGATGTTTGATACTGCCCTGCAGCCCTTTAAAAATAAGGGGGGGCGAAATTCGCCCTGTAATTCTGGGCAATGGTAGTTATATAAGTATCAGCATTCAGAATCATAAAATCCGCTGGTGATTTAGCAAAATAGCACCAGGAGAAACTTATCATGGCTCTATTCGTCAATACTAATGTGTCATCTCTGAACGGCCAACGTCAGCTGATTAATTCAGGTAAATCATTAGATACCGCGTTTCAGCTTTTATCCTCCGGTTTACGGAGCAATAGTGCTGCGGATGATGCTGCAGCTCTGTAAGTCGTAATCGGCTGACCAGCCAAATTCAGGGGTTGGATCAAGCGATCCGTAATGCCAACGATGGTATTTCGTCGGCCCAGGTTGCTGAAGGTGCGATGGATGAAATTACATCGGCACTGCAACGGATCCGAGTATTGTCGGTTCAATCGCAGAATGGTATCAACAGTTCTTCATACCGGTTGGCATTGCAAAAAGAAGTATCAGCATTAATAGCTGATCGCTACGACTACTCAATTTGGCGGTGTGAAAATCCTTGCTGGGAAATATTAATCCACATTCCTGGTCGGTGCCAATGCAGGTCAGAGCATTAGTATCAATATTTCTCGCGCTGGCGGTGGATATGGCGCCTCCGGTTTGAGTTTGGCAACTATATCTATCGCCACGCTCGCTGGCGATCTGCAGCGCTCACGGCGATTGATAATGCGATTAATGCTATAGACGCCAAACATGCGGATTTGGGGGCGAGCCAAAATCGCTTTCAATCAACCATTCGTAATTTGTCGAGTATTGTTGAAAACGTGTCCTCTGCCCGCAGCCGGAGTCGGGACACTGATTTCGCCAAAGAAACCGTCGAGCTGACGCGCGCACAGATTCTACAACAAGCATGCACCACGATTCTGGCGCTATCAAACCAACAACCTCCTCGGCTTTTGTCCCTGCTTCAAAGCCAATAGGCTAAACATCAACGGTTGAAAAAGGAGCAGATGCTCCTTTTTCAATTTTTTTTCTAAAGTTTATATTGATGATGTCGATACATTCGATAAGCGTGATATTGAATGGTTTTTGCCATAGTTAGATACAAGAAATAGCATATAAACATTAAAGTTCACTGAGTTTTGGTCGATACATTAATTAAGCAGGCACAGAAGTAAAGTAGCTTGCTAAATATAAAACTCAGGAGAAAAGTATCATGGCATTATTTGTCAACAGTAATATCTCATCACTGAACGCCCAGCGTCAGTTGATAAATTCAGGAAAATCCTTAGATACCGCATTTCAGCGTTTATCTTCTGGGTTAAGAATCAATAGTGCAGCCGATGATGCAGCAGGTCTGCAAATCAGTAACCGGTTGACTAGTCAAATTCAAGGTCTGGATCAAGCTATCCGTAATGCGAATGATGGTATTTCGCTGGCTCAGGTGGCTGAAGGCGCGATGGATGAAATTACCACTGCATTGCAACGGATCCGCGTGCTGTCAGTACAATCGCAAAACGGGATTAACAGCTCGTCAGATCGGTTGGCTCTGCAGAAAGAAGTGTCAGCGTTAAAAGCCGAAATCAGTCGGATTGCGACCACTACTCAGTTTGGTGGAGTAAAAATTCTTGATGGTAAGTATTCATCGAGCTTCCTGGTAGGCGCGAATGCCGGGCAAAGCATCAGCGTGAATATCTCCCGTACCGGCGGTGGCTATGGCACATCAGGGCTTAAACTAGCAACAATTTCAATCGCAACATTGACTGGTGCTTCTTCTGCATTAACTAAGATTGATAGTGCGATTAATGCCATAGACGCGAAACGAGCAGATTTGGGGGCGATCCAGAACCGTTTTCAGTCGACGATTCGGAACTTGTCGAACATCGTGGAAAACGTGTCATCAGCACGCAGCCGGATCAGAGATACTGATTTTGCGAAAGAAACCGCAGAGCTGACACGGGCGCAGATTTTACAACAAGCCAGCACAACGATCCTGGCGCAGTCAAACCAAAGACCACAACAAGCATTATCTTTGTTGCAGGGCTAATAAAAATAATAAGGTTAAATTAATTCTACGACTCCTGAGCTTTTGCTCATTGGCCACACTTTATTGTGTGGCCTTTTTTATTTTTGCAATTCTGAAGTTATTTCAAATAATAAATTTATATAAAATCGCTAAAGAATGCGATTTACTGCCCGATAACTATTTTGAGCGAGTTAAATAAAAAAAGTAGTTCTCGCATAAAAAATAATTAGTTCAGGAGATAGTATCATGGCTTTATTTGTCAATAGCAATATTTCAGCGCTTAACGCGCAACGTCAATTGATTAACTCAGGTAAATCATTGGATACATCGTTCCAGCGGCTTTCTTCCGGTTTGCGGATTAATAGCGCTGCCGATGATGCCGCGGGCTTACAAATCAGTAATCGGTTGACCAGTCAAATTCAAGGGCTTGACCAAGCGATCCGAAACGCCAACGACGGGATTTCATTATCCCAAGTTGCTGAAGGCGCAATGGATGAAATTACCACAGCCTTGCAACGGATCCGCACACTGTCGGTGCAATCGCAAAACGGTATCAATAGCTCAGGCGACCGACTGGCTTTGCAAAAAGAAGTTTCAGCGCTCAAAACTGAAATTAGCCGAATTGCTACTACGACCCAATTTGGTGGTGTGAAAGTACTCGATGGTAATTATTCCTCGACCTTCCTGGTTGGAGCGAACGCTGGCCAAAAAATCAGTGTGAACATTCAGCGCACTGGCGGCGGCTATGGTACGTCTGGTTTAAATCTGGCTACGTTGTCAATTGCTACGCTGACTGGAGCATCCAGTGCCCTCACGAAAATAGATAGTGCGATTAGCATTATCGATTCAAAACGGGCTGACCTTGGTGCGATACAAAACCGTTTTCAATCCACTATCCGAAATTTATCCAACATCGTGGAAAACGTTTCTGGCGCTCGCAGTCGGATCCGCGATACCGACTTCGCCAAAGAAACAGCAGAGCTAACGCGCTCACAAATTTTACAACAGGCCAGTACCACTATTTTGTCCCAGGCAAATCAAAGACCACAGTCGGCACTATCTCTGCTGCAAGGTTAAACGGGAACTGGTTTGGGGCACATAACGCCCCGCACAATCTCATGAGGTTTGGAGCATTTTTGAATTTTAAAACCAAATCCGGGCAACGACTTATGACGTTATCGTCGCAATACAAACAGGCGATGACCGTCGAAGAAAAGAGGACGGCTTTTATGGCTACAAATTACACAACCGGAGGATGACACCATGTCATTATATGTAAACACTAACGTTTCAGCGTTAAATGCACAGCGTCAGCTGATTAACTCAGGCAATTCTTTAGACAATTCGTTTAAACGTTTGTCTTCAGGTTTTCGGATTAACAGTGCGGCCGATGATGCGGCTGGTTTGCAAATCAGCAACCGTTTGTCATCTCAGGTCAATGGATTAAACCAGGGGATCAGTAATGCTAATGACGGCATTTCTTTAGCTCAGGTTGCTGAAGGTGCCATGGATGAAATCACTACTGCGCTGCAACGGATCCGCACGCTGGCGGTACAATCGCAGAATGGTATTAACAATTCTGGTGACCGTGCCGCGTTACAAAAAGAAGTGTCAGCGTTGAAGGTTGAAATCAGTCGGATAGCCTCCACAACCCAATTTGGGGGCGTTGAACTACTCAAGGGAAATTACACATCGAAGTTTTTAGTAGGTGCGAATGCTGGCGCGAGCCAAAACATCGAAGTTAGTTTGTCTCGTGCAGGTGGGTTTGGTGCATCTAGTTTAATTGGTACATTGACGGTGGCTTCGGTAGGTACTGCGTCGGCTGCTTTGGCAAAAGTTGACAGCGCAATCAAAGCAATCGATGG
>JACCDS011764780.1_pt1 | contig 11292 bp, 10 predicted proteins | sample 7446441 | NCBI WGS metagenome assembly JACCDS01 (sample SAMN15323445, study PRJNA562643) | freshwater metagenome | isolation source: river surface water | place: USA:Blue River Watershed | collected 2017-08-17 | reverse complement strand
TCGTCGGCTTGCCAGACGTTGATGGTGGCGTTGGGGATCGGTTCGCCGTCCATGCCCAGGATGCGGCCTTCGACCCAGCAGGGGGCGCCCTTGGCGCCGTTGGAGACGTCTTCGCCCAATTCAAAGCGCGGCGCTTCTTCGAGAAAGAAAGGACCGAACACCGTGGCCTCGGTGCAGCCGGCAGGTTTGTCCTGGTTCATGGCGATGGTGAGCATGGACAGACCGAGGACGTCGGACAACAAAATGAATTCCTGGCGTGTGCCGGTGCATTTGTGGCCGGTGGCGGTCAGGTACTGGATGCCCTGGAACCATTCTTCTTCGGTCAGTTTGACGTCACGGGCGAAGTTGTGCAGGTGTTTGACCAGGCTCGTGATGATTTCTTTGAGGCGCGGATCGGGGGTGTTGCCAAAACTGGCCAAGACCGCGTCGGTGATGTTGTGTTGGTTCAAGTTGCGCATGATGAGTCCCTAAAAATCAACGTTCAATGGGTTTGCCGGCCAGCCAGTTGGCCCCGCGGCGGTAGAGGTCTTCGACGATGGGGCCCTTGAGTTGAGGCATGTCCATTTTGACCTGATAGCCGATGCGGGTCTGGATGTAGGCCAGATGGCGATAGCCTTCAGGAAATTGAGCCAGGGCGGCCGGGTCGAGCCGCAAGGTGGCCGCAGGATCGAGCGGATCGATGCGGTCCTTTTCGTAGATCGGTTGGCGATGCACCAGGCCCCAGCGCCCGTTGCGTTGCTCGAAGAAGTCGTAAAAGCGGCCCGTGCAGACCACGTCGCAGAGCACGCCTTCGACCGGACCGCGTTGCGAGATGGTCATTTTGGTTTGGGCGATGGCTCGCGTGCCTTCGACTTCGATGGATGAGCCGCCCAGAAAGTGCAGGATGCTGACGCCTTTGTTCCAACCTTCAATGGTCACCCGGATGAACTCCTCGAAGGGGCCCTGAAACCAGGTGGCCATCATGACGCCATCGTCGTGCCAGACGGTGCGGAATTTGTCCCAGAGGCCGGCGTCGCGCCATACGGCCCAGTTTTCGATCAGTTGACGCACGCGCCACTGTTGTTCCATTTGGTGATCCATGGATTTGATTTCCGTCTTATAGGGGCTATAGCCCCTGCGAGGGTGAAGCAATGCACATTCTGGCTCAAAAGACCATGCCCTTGGATGCCGAATGTGACTTTGGGGTGAGGATACACTTGATCGCCTGATTGACGACTCCAGATTGACCCCATGAATTCCCGTGTCCCTGCCATTGAAACCGAGGTTCTCATTGTCGGGGGCGGGCCCAGTGGGCTGATGCTGGCCAACGAATTGGGACCGCGTGGTGTTCAGACCCTGTTGGTCGACGCCAAGCCCTCGACTGCTTTCAATCCGCAGGCCAATGCGACCCAGGCTCGCACCATGGAGCACTATCGGCGTTTGGGCTTTGCGCACGAGGTGCGGGCCCTGGGTTTGCCGGCTGATCACCCCACCGACATCGCTTATTTCACGCGCCTGACCCGGTACGAATTGGCGCGGTTGAGTTTGCCCACAGCGGCCGAAGCGGTGCGCAAAATCAAGGACTTGGGCGGGTCGTGGAGCGCGGCCGAGTTGCCGCATCGGGTGTCGCAAAAGTATGTCGAACCGGTGTTGCGTCGCCATGCCGAGAAATGGCCCCACAACGACATCCGCTACGGCTGGAAACTGCTGGGGTTTGATGACCATGGCGATCACGTGCAGGCGCAGATTCAGGCCAGCGACGGTACCGGGCCCGAGTGGACGGTGCGGGCCCGCTACCTGGTGGGTGCCGATGGCCCGCGCAGTGCCGTGCGGCACCAGTTGGGCATCAGCTACGAGGGGGCAACCGGCATGCGCCGCGCCTACATGGGCGGCCAGATGTTTGCTGTGTATGTTCGCCTGCCCGAGTTTTACGATCGCATGCCGCACGCGCGTGCCTGGATGTATGTGACGGTCAACCACGAGCGGCGGGCGCTGCTGGCTTCTGTCGACGGAGTCAGCGAGTTTGCATTCCATGCGTCGCTGCACGAAGGCGAAGATGCCGAGGGCTGGGGCGAGGCGCAGGCGCGCGATGTTTTGCGGCAGGCCCTGGGCACCGACATGCCGATGGAGATTCTGAATTGTCAGACCTGGACTGCCGGGCACGCTCTGGTGGCCCAGGCCTTGAGCCGTGACCGGGTCTTTTTGATCGGGGATGCTGCCCATTTGTTCACCCCTACCGGAGGGCTGGGCTATAACACCGGCATCGAGGATGCCGTGAACCTGGGCTGGAAGTTGGCAGCCGACTTGCGGGGGCAGGCGGGACCGGCTTTGCTGGCCAGTTATGCCTTCGAGCGCAAGCAGTTGGGGCATCGCAACACGGGCTACGCGCGCCAATTTGCCGATTCGGTGGGGCTGTATCCGGCGACGGCCGAGTTGGAGGGCGACAGCCCGCAAGGCCAGGCGCTGCGGGCCGAGGCCAGCGCCCATTTCAACGCCCATGTTCGGCTGGAGTTCAACATCCCCGGTGTGACCTTTGGCGGCCGCTACGACGGCAGCCCGGTGATCGTGGACGATGGCAGCGCCATCCCGCCCGACGAGGCCAACACCTATGTACCGAGCGCCAAACCAGGCGGACGCCCCCCGCATGCCTGGTTGCCCGATGGCCGCTCGCTGTACGATACCCTGGGTCGCGATTGGTCTTTGCTGGTTCTGCAAGCCGACGCGGCGGCGCATTCCTGGCGCGAAACCGCGGCACGGCGCGGTCTGGCCTTGGAGGTGGTGAGCGGGTTGCCCGCTGAGGTGCAGGATTTGTATCAGGCTCCGCTGGTCCTGATCCGGCCTGACCAGATGGTGGCCTGGCGCGGGCAGGGGGAGGTTGACCCCGAATCAGTGTTTGATCGGGTGTTGGGTTGGGTTTGACCCCCGGCGGATTCAACGGCAACAAATCTGGAGGTCGCATGTCGCCTGCTGTCTGCCCCTGAGAGCAGCCCTGCGACCCTGTCGCGGGATGCGCCTGGTGGGCGGACCAGAATGCCATTGCAGGCAAAATCACGATGGATTTTCATTTTTAAAAATTTTCACGCATGATCATCGACATCCACGGTCACTACACCACCACACCGCCCCAAGTGAGCGAATTCCGACAGCGCCAGATCGATCAATTTTTGCGTGACGGCTCGGTCTTGCAGCAAACCCCGGAGGTCAGCGACGCCGAAATCCGAGCCGGTATCGAACCCAATCAGTTGGCCCGCATGAAAGAGCGCGGGGTTGATCTGACGGTGTTTTCACCCAAGGCCGTGGGCATGGATCACCATCAGGGTAACGAAGCCACCAATGTGGTGTGGGCTCGGTATTGCAATGATCTGATCCATCGCGTGTGCAAGATGTATCCGCTCCAGTTCGCCGGGGTCGGCATGTTGCCGCAGGCCGCTGGCGTGGCGCCACGCGGGGCGGTCATTGACGAGTTGCGCCGTTGCGTGCTGGAGATGGGGTTTGTGGGGGTGAACCTGAACCCGGATCCGAGCGGCGGGCACTGGAGCGATCCGCCGCTGTGGGACAAAGATTGGTGGTACCCCCTGTATGAGCAATTGGTCGAGTTGGAGGTGCCGGCCATGATCCACGTGAGCGGTTCTTGTAACCCGCATTTCAACGCCGTAGCCACCCATTACATCAATGGCGACACCACCGCTTTTGTGCAATGCCTGATGTCCGACATCTTTCGCGACTTTCCGACCTTGAAATTTGTCTTGCCCCATGGCGGCGGGGCGGCTCCCTACCATTGGGGCCGCTACCGGGGCATGGCTCAGGACATGGGATTGCCGACCCTGGAAGAGAAATTGCTTGGTAATCTTTTTTTTGACACCTGCGTTTATCACCAACCGGGCATTGATTTGTTGCTGTCGGTGGTGCCCCCGGACAATGTGCTGTTTGCGTCAGAAACCTTTGGCGCTGTCAACGGGGTTGATCCGCGCACCGGCCACCATTTCGACCACACCCGGCGCTACATCGAGGCATCACCGGCAGCCGATGCGCAACTGCGCCAGCGGATTTACCGCGACAACGCCCTGGGGGTGTACCCGCGCTTGCGGCCGATCTGCGGCTGAATTTTCTCCAAGCCAGTCACCGTAAAAATCAGTGGGAAGTTTTGCAAAGTGCGCTGCGCCCAAGCATGCACGGCACATGAGGTTTTGCAGAACTCTCTCAGGGATTCAGGCTTGCAGCCGCAGTTGATGGCGTTGAATTTGAGCCCGCACTTGGGCCGGCGCCGTGCCACCCAAGGTGTTGCGGGCTTGCAATGAGCCCCGCAAACTGAGGCAGTCGTAGACGTCTTTTTCGATCGACGGGTGAAATCCTTGCAAGACTTTTAATGGCAACTCTGACAGGTCACAACCGTGGTTGCTGGCGGCTTTGACGGCGTGGGCCACGGTTTCGTGGGCATCACGGAAGGGCAAGCCTTTTTTCACCAGATAGTCGGCCAGGTCGGTGGCGGTGGCGTAGCCTTTTTGGGCGGCCGCTTCCATGGCTGTTGAGTTGACGCGGATGCCGCCTTCTTTTTGGCCCGTGGTCGGGTGGGTTTGTCCGCCCACCATGTCGGCAAAGATGCGCAAGGTATCGCGCAAGGTGTCGACCGTGTCAAACAGGGGCTCTTTGTCTTCCTGATTGTCTTTGTTGTAGGCCAGGGGCTGGCCTTTCATGAGGGTGATCAGGCCCATGAGGTGACCGACCACCCGACCGGTTTTGCCGCGTGCCAGTTCGGGTACGTCGGGGTTTTTCTTCTGCGGCATGATGGAACTGCCGGTGGTGAAGCGGTCGGCGATCTGGATGAAGCCAAAGTTTTGGCTCATCCACAAGATCAGTTCTTCGCTGAGCCGGCTGACGTGGACCATGCAAAGGCTGGCGGCGGCGCAAAATTCAATGGCAAAGTCGCGGTCGCTGACGCCGTCGAGGCTGTTCATGCACACCTGGGGGTGGCCGTGTTCATCGACCATGCCCAAGGTGCGGGCGACACGTTCGCGGTCCAGCGGGTAGGTGGTGCCCGCCAGGGCGGCGCTGCCCAGTGGCAATCGGTTGGTGCGTCGGCGCACGTCGCGCATGCGCTCTTCGTCGCGAGAAAACATTTCGACGTAGGCCAGCAGGTGATGGGCGAAACTGACGGGTTGAGCCACTTGCAAGTGGGTAAAACCGGGCAGAATGACTTCGGTGTGGGGCTCAGCCACACTCAGGAGGGCTCGCTGCAGTTCCCGCAAGAGTTCGATCAGGCCGTCGATTTCGGTGCGCAACCACAGGCGCACGTCGGTGGCCACCTGGTCGTTGCGGCTGCGTCCGGTGTGCAGGCGCTTGCCGGCGTCACCGACCAATTGGGTCAGTCGGGCTTCGATGTTGAGGTGCACATCTTCGAGGTCGAGTTGCCACTGGAATTGACCGGATTCGATTTCTTGCCGAATTTGCGCCATGCCACGCTCGATCGCTGCCCCGTCTTGCGGCGACAGGATGCCTTGGGCGACCAGCATCTCGGCATGCGCCAACGAGCCCTGGATGTCCGCCTGCCACAGGCGTTGGTCAAAAAACACGCTGGCGGTGTAGCGTTTGACCAGATCGCTCATGGGTTCGCTGAACAGGGCCGACCAAGCCTCGGATTTCTTGTCGAATTGATTGGGTGCGCTCATCCCTCGATTCTAGTGTTCACAAGGTGCTAGGATGTATCCAGGCTTTATCAACCCGGCCTGAGCCGGCACCGCATCGTGAATTTGACCATCGCTACCCGTGAAAGTCGCCTGGCCCTGTGGCAGGCTGAGCATGTGCAATCCCTGTTGCGCCAACGCGGCCATGCGGTCGAGTTGCTGGGCATGACCACACAGGGGGATCAGATTTTGGATCGCAGCCTGAGCAAGGTCGGCGGCAAGGGGCTGTTTGTGAAAGAGCTGGAAGTGGCTCTGGAGCAGGGCCATGCTGATCTGGCCGTGCACTCGCTCAAAGACGTGCCGATGGATTTGCCGCCGGGTTTTGCCCTGGTGGGGGTGATGGAACGCGAGGACCCGCGCGATGCCTGGGTGTCCTCTGAGTACGCCCGGCTGGAAGATTTGCCCCCGGGTGCAGTGGTGGGAACGTCCAGTTTGCGCCGCACCGTGCTGTTGCGCGCTTTGCGACCCGATTTGCGCATCGAGCCCTTGCGCGGCAACCTCGATACCCGGTTGCGCAAACTCGATGAAGGTCAGTATGCCGGGATCATATTGGCCGCTGCTGGTTTGAAGCGCCTGGGTTTGAGTCAGCGCATCCGCCATGTGTTTGGCACCGACCAGATGTTGCCGGCCGCCGGTCAAGGTGCTTTGGGGCTGGAGATTCGTGCCGAGCGACCGGATTTGGTGCAGGCGCTGTCGTTTTTGGCGCATCAGCCGACCTGGCTGGCGGTGGCTGCGGAACGGGCGGTCAGCCGGGCGATGGGGGGCAGTTGTTCGATGCCGCTGGCGGCGCACGCCGAGCTCAGCGGCAGCACGTTGCGACTGCGGGCAGCTTGGGGCGACCCGGAGGGTGAGCCCATTTTGTTGCGGGCTGAAGTGTCCGGCGAAGTCCCCGATCTGGCTGCCGCCGAGCGCCTGGGCGACCAGGTGGCCGCACAACTCAGGGCGCAGGGCGCGCACTGAGCGGCCACTGCCTGAATCCGGCTCGCATGGCCTTGCTGATCCTGACCCGCCCGGATCCCGACAATGCCCCCTGGTTGGAGGTTTTGTCGGCGCAGGGACAAACAGCACTGGCCTGGCCCCTGATCGAGATCAGGCCGGTGGCCGATGTGCAGCCTTTGCAGAAGGTCTGGGACAGCTTGGCACAGCGCCAGGCGGTCATGTTCGTCAGCCGTGCGGCGGTCCACCACTTTTTTTCGCACCGACCGCCAGGTTTGACTTGGCCTCCCGAAACCCGGGCCTGGTGCACCGGTCCCGGAACCCGACAGGCTTTGTTGGCGCAAGGGCTGAAGGCACCTCAGATTGACTTGCCCCAAGAGGAGGGGGCTTGGGATACCGAACACCTGTGGCCCGTGGTACAGACGCAAATTTTCCCGGGCATGGATGTTTTGTTGGTACGGGGCACCGACGCCGGCGTGGTCAAGCCAACGGGTGGTGCCGATGCGGGCGTAGGTCGAGATTGGCTGGCCGCTCAGTTGCTGCAAGCGGGCGCACAGGTGACTTGGGCGGTTGCCTATGAAAGGGCTTGTCCCCATTGGGACTCGATGCGTCTGCAGTCTGCTGCTGCGGCTGCCAGCGATGGTTCGGTTTGGGTTTTTTCCAGTTCTCAGGCCTTGCGGCACCTGGCGCGGTTGATGCCGCATCAGATTTGGACGCAGGCCAGGGCCCTGGCCACCCACGAGCGCATTGCCGCGCAGGCGCGTGGCATGGGTTTTAAATGGGTGTTTGTGTGCCCACCCAGCGCCCAGGGGGTGTTGGCCTCATTAGAATCACTCTCATGACTTCTGGCCCCGAAACCCCCACGCCATCTTCCCCGGAGCCCCAACGGCCCTCCCCTTCTGCAGCTTCGTTTTGGATGGCATTGATCATGGCCATTTTGGCGTTGGGGCTGAGCGCCATGTTGTGGATGAAGTTGTCTTCGGTGCAAGAGTTGCTGGCGCGCCAAACCAGCGACAGTGGCGTTTTGGCCACCGAGGCGCGTTCTTCGGCCAGGCAGGCCGAAGAAATGGCGCGCGACCATGCAGCCCGATTGGCCTTGGCCGAGGCCAAGATCACCGAAATTCAGCTGCAACGCACCCAGTTGGACCAGCTGATGCAAAGCCTCAGCCGAGCCCGCGATGAAAATCTGGTGGCAGATTTCGAATCGGCTTTGCGCCTGGCGCAACAGCAGGCCCAACTCACGGGCAGCTTGCAACCGCTGGTGGCGGCCCTGCGCACGATAGAGCTGCGTTTGGGTAAACAGGCGGCCCCCCGTTTTGTGGCCTTGCAGCGTGCCGTGGCGCGCGACCTTGAGTTGCTCACCTCGGCCTCCACCCTCGACACCCCTGGGTTGCTGGTTCGAATCGACGACCTGATGGGGCAAATCGATGCCTTGCCGATGCTCAATGCGGTCGGTGAGGTGACCCCTGTTGTGGCACCGGCAGAGACAAATTCGGCATGGCAAAAGGCCATCAGCACCGATTGGTGGGGACGCCTGGTGGCCGGGCTGTGGACCGATGTCAAAGGCTTGGTGCGCATCAGCCGCATCGATCAGCCCGATGCGGCCTTGCTGGCCCCGGAGCAGTCATTTTTTCTGCGCGAAAACCTCAAACTGCGTCTTCTCAATGCCCGTTTGAGCGTGCTTTCGCGCCAGTTTGACAGCGCCCGCACTGACTTGCAAACCACGCAACGCGATTTGAACCGTTATTTTGATGTGCAGTCGCGCCTGGGTCGCCAGGCGCTGACGCAAATTCAGCAGATGCAAGAAGAGGTCCGTCAGATTAAGATGCCGCGCATCGATGACACGTTGACCGCTTTGGAATCTTTGGCGGCGGGGCGCTGACATGAAGTGGATTTTGTGGTTGCTTGGTCTGTTTGCGGTGGCAGTGGCCAGCGCTTTTGTGGCCGGGCACAACGAGGGCACGGTCACTTTTTTTTGGCCTCCCTATCGGCTTGATCTTTCGGTCAATTTGTTCGCCCTGGTCGGGGTGTTGCTTTTTGTGTTCATTTATGGGGTGTTGCGCGCAGTGGCTGCCCTGCTCGATTTGCCCGTGCAAGCACGGCGCTGGCGATTGCTGCAAAAAGAGCGTGCTGTTCATGCTGCTTTGCTGGATGCTTTGGCGCTGATGCTGACCGGCCGTTATTTGCGTGCCCGCAAGGCGGCTCGGCAGTCGCTCGAAGCCGAGCAAGACTTGCGTGAGCAATTGAAACTGGGAGAGACCCTGCCCCGACATTTGTTGCAGGTGCGCGTGTTGGCCGAGTTGGTGGCGGCCGAGTGCGCCCACTCGTTGCGCGACCGGGTCGAGCGTGATCAGCATTTGGCGCGGGCCCTGGAGACTGACCCACAGGGTTTGCACAGTCATTTGAATGAGTCCATGGACGCAGCCCGATTGAGCGCAGCACGCTGGACCCTGAGTGATCGGGACGCCGCCCTAGCCTTGCGGCTTTTGAGCGAATTGCCTCATGGCTTATCCAGGCGTACGCTGGCTTTGCGATTGCGACTCAAGGCCAGTCGCCTGGCGCAAGATCACGGGTTGGCGCTCGAGACCGCCCGTTTGTTGACCAAACACGGCGCTTTTTCCGATGCAGCAGCCGAGAGTTTGTTGCGCAGCCTGGCGCTGAGCAGCCTGGAGGCCTGTTCCGCCACCGAAGCCCTGTCGCGGCTGTGGGGGGAATTGACGCAGTCCGAGACCCGGCACCCGGAAGTGGCCCGGGCTGCAGCCCGCCGTTGGTTGCAACTGGGGGGTGAGCCTGGGCGGGCCCTACAGTGGTTGCTGCCGCAATGGCAAGCCTGGATCCAGCAACCGGATTCATTGAGGGATCCCCAAGACCGTCAAAGCCTGGTGATGCTCATGCAACAGGCGTTGTCGATTTTGCCTCCGGACGCCGATTGGTTGCAGCGCCTTGAGCGCGCCAGCCAGCAGTGGCCTCAGGACGCCGAGTTGCATTACCTGGCGGGCTGTGTGTATGCACGGCATGGCCTGTGGGGCAAGGCGCAACAGGCGCTCGAGCGCGCTGCGCCCAAATTGCTGACCCCTGATCTGCGTCGCCTTGCCTGGTCGCGCCTGGCTGAGTTGGCTCAACAGCGCGGCGATGCGATGGTCGCTTCTGAGCACTGGAAGCAGGCGGCGCAGGCCTGAGCGGGTAAAATCATATTCATTCCCATGGGACACCCCAGGAGGCCCCCTTGAGCTGGCTCGAAAAATTACTCCCCCCAAAAATTCAACACACTGACCCGGCAGACCGGCGCAGCGTGCCCGAAGGTTTGTGGATCAAGTGCCCCAGTTGCGAGACGGTGCTCTACAAGTCGGATCTGGAGCAAAACCACAATGTGTGCCCCGAGTGCGCACACCACCACCGGATCGGTGCCCGGGCTCGGTTGGATTTGTTTTTGGACGCCGAAGGGCGCTACGAAATTGGTCAGGAAGTGTTGCCGGTCGATGCCCTGAAGTTCAAAGACAGCCGCCGCTATCCCGAGCGACTGAAAGAGGCTCTGGAGTCGACCCGCGAGACCGATGCGTTGGTGGTCATGGGCGGTGCCTTGCACAGCTTGCCGGTGGTGGCGGCCTGTTTCGAGTTCGACTTCATGGGCGGATCCATGGGGTCAGTGGTGGGCGAACGTTTTGTGCGCGGCGTACAAGCCGCGATCGACCAAAAGGTGCCGTTCATTTGTTTCACCGCCACTGGCGGGGCCCGCATGCAAGAGGGTTTGTTGTCGCTGATGCAAATGGCCAAGACCAATGCCGCTTTGACCCGGTTGGCCAGAAAGGGTCTGCCGTACATCAGTGTGCTGACCGACCCGACCATGGGCGGGGTGTCGGCTGGTTTTGCGTTTGTGGGTGATGTGGTGATTGCCGAGCCCAAGGCACTGATTGGTTTTGCCGGCCCGCGTGTGATCGAAAACACCGTTCGTGTGACCTTGCCCCAAGGCTTTCAGCGAGCCGAGTTTTTGCAAGAGAAGGGTGCGCTCGACTTCATTTGCGATCGGCGCGAACTGCGTAAAACCATCGCCGGTGTGCTGGCGATTTTGCAACGCCAACCGGCCGATGCGATCGAGTGATCGCGTCCGCATGGTGCGTGCCGGCCTTTATTCACCGACGATCAGGTCGGGATTGAGCCGTCGACCCCGCGGGTCGACATAGTAGCCCCCATATTCGGTGTATCGCAGCACGTGCTGACCACAGCGGGTGCAGTGGTGCACGTCACAGCGATTGACCGGAAAATGCGCAAGCGACACCGGGGCGTCGGGTGATTCGTAGCGGGTGCCCTGGGGGTGAAATTCTTCGAAGGTGGGTTCGAGCACTTCGATGTCGCGCACCGTGGCCACGGCGGGCAGTTGCGCAGAGTCCCAGTCGGCACCCCCGAGGCTGTCCCAACCGGCACAGCGCTTGAGCGGGCAGTTGCACTCTGAGGCCGGGCTGGCCGCACACAGTGCGCGCAATTGTTGCGCGCGGGAGATGCGCGGCAGTTGCATCAGCGTTTGGCGGGGACGTCGCGGCGCGGCGAGCCGGTGAACAATTGGCGCGGACGGCCAATTTTGTATTCGGGGTCGCCGATCATCTCGTTGAGCTGGGCGATCCAGCCCACAGTGCGGGCCAGAGCGAAGATGCCGGTGAACAGGTTGACCGGGATGCCGATGGCACGCTGCACGATGCCC
>JACCDS010701965.1_pt1 | contig 11292 bp, 10 predicted proteins | sample 7446441 | NCBI WGS metagenome assembly JACCDS01 (sample SAMN15323445, study PRJNA562643) | freshwater metagenome | isolation source: river surface water | place: USA:Blue River Watershed | collected 2017-08-17 | reverse complement strand
CGAACTGCAGGTCGCGCTCGGCCTTCAAGGCACTGCCCAGGCGCTTCAGGTCAAATTGCAGCAGGCGTTCGTCAAGCAGGTCATTGTCGACCCCTTTCTTGATGAAGCCGGGGAAATAGTCCACATAGTGCTGGGCCATTTCCTCTTGCGTGGCTTCCACGCCCAGGACTTCCTTGGCGATGGTGTGCATCAGCAAGCGGGCGGTGGCATAGGTGTAGTCGGGGTCTTTTTCGATCAGGGTGCGCGCGGCCAGGATGGCGGCCTTGAACACTTCTTCGATAGGCACGCCGTCGTACAGGTTGCGCAGTGTTTCCGACACGATGGGGTCGGCCTTGATGTCGGCGCCCAGGTTGGCGCAAGCGGCTTGGATCAAGCCGGTCAGGCGGTTCAGGTCCAGGGCCACGCGCTCGCCACGGTCGGTGACATGCAGGGTGGGCATGGCGGGGGCTTGCTGTTCTTTTTGCGTGGCGCGCTCTTGGGCTCGGCGCTCTCGGTACAGCACATAGGCGCGGGCCACTTCATGGTGGCTGCCGCGCATCAGGCCCAGTTCCACCTGGTCTTGCACGTCCTCAATGTGGAAGGTGCCGCCACCCGGGCGCGAGCGCATCAGCGCGCGCACCACGCTTTGCGTCACCGCGTCCACTGTTTCTCGCACGCTGGCCGAGGCTGCGCCTTGCGTGCCATGCACAGCCAGGAAGGCCTTCATCATGGCGACCGCGATTTTGGCGGGCTCGAAAGGCACCACAGCGCCATTGCGGCGAATGATTTGGTAATGCGAGAGTGCGGAGGGTGAGGCGCTGATGGCGTGGTCTTGCGGGGCTGCTTGCGGGGTAGCGCTGGCGACAGGGGACGTCTGGGGGGCAGTCAGTTGCATAAAAAGGCGTGTCCTTCGTGGTATGGGGAACGTGCCATCCGAAATAAGCGTGAAATCACGCGGCTCAGGCACGTTGTCGTTCGATCTCAATGTATCAGGGTCACACTATATCTGGGGTCTGAACAGTTTTCAACACACCATAGGTAGTGTTTTCGAAAAAAATACAGGGCTCCCCAAAACAGTGCCTGCAAGCGACGTGTTAGCTCGCAAAGCAGGCCTCGTCCAGAGCCGCATGAATTCAGTCTTTGGGATGAAAAGTGAAGCTTCGGTGCGGGTTGCAAGACCTTTTGGCGTGCAGTACCGCATGCGGCCTCATTCCATTTCAAAAAGCGCGAATTTGTGATGGCGTGACTGTCAGACGCGGCGGACAGACTCGGGAAAATACGAGGCTGGCCAACCGAGGTTTTGTTGCAAAAACCCCCACACAAAACCGCAGCCAGGGTCTTTTTTTCTGCCAGGTGCAATGTGCTCATGGCCGGCGATGTGTTGAATGGGGTAGCGCTGGCCCAAGGCCGTGCACAGGCTGACCAGGGTCTCGTATTGCGCCGCCTCGAACGATTCACCCTCCAGCCCTTCGAGCTCAATGCCAATCGAGTCGTCATTGCATTGGCTGCGGCCGCGGTAGTGTGAAACGCCGGCATGCCAGGCGCGGTCATCGCAACTGACAAATTGCAGCAACTCACCATTGCGACGAACCACAAAGTGGGCAGAAACTTGCAGGCCCCGAATGCCTTGGAAGTAGGGGTGAGCATCCCAGTCCAGGGTATTGGTGAACAGCTGTTCAATTTCAGGGCCGCCATACACACCGGGCGGCAAGCTGATCGAGTGAATCACCACCAAGTCCGTGGGGGTCAGCCCGGGGCGTGGTCCGTGGTTGGGGGAGGCCAGCGGCTTGGCCAGGCGGTACCAGCCCTTGGACCTAAGGGATTCAGGCGGCGTTGCTGCGTGGTGCATCTCAGCCTTCATGGCGCTGGCGGTGGGCCTCACTGCAGTAAAGTCCTTTGGCGCCTGCCACCGCATCGTGGCGTGGCAGATGCAGGCCGCAGTCCAGGCAGCGCGTCATCTCTTGCGGACCGTCAGCAGGCTTGCGCTTTTCTGCCTGGGTGGAGGAGGTTCTTTTCGGGCGGCGCAACCACCAGACAAGCCCAAGAACGGCCAGCAGCAAAATCAGGTATTTCACGCGGCGCGGCCCAGAATCACTTCCAGCACAAAGCGCGAGCCGGCATACGACAGCAGCAGCAAACCCGCGCCTGCATAGAGCACCCGGGTGGCTTTGCGACCGCGCCATCCCAGTCGGTTGCGTGCCAACAACAAGCCCGCAAAGGTCAGCCAGGCCAGAAAGGCGAAGACGGTTTTGTGGTCCCAGCGCCACCCTGTTTCTGCGCCGTACAAATGGTCACTGAACCACCAGCCCGCCAGCAAGGTGGCCGAGAGCAGGACAAATCCTGCTTTCACGAACCTGAAAGTGAGACGCTCCAGCGTGAGCAAGGGCAGGCTGCCCTCGACATCGACCGCTTGGCGGATGAGTTTTTCGGTGCGCGTCATCAGCACCGCATGCACAACGGCGGCCGCAAACAAGCCATAAGACGCCAGGCCCAGCACCCAATGCAAGGGCAACCAGGCCGAGGCCTTGAGGTGCATCGGTTGTCCGGGAAACAGCAAAGCCAACAAAACGCCCAGGGCGCCCAGCCCGGCCAACATCCAGCGGGCTTGCAGTTGCGGAAACCAGTGCCGCTCCAGGGTGTAGAAGGTCAGGACCAGCCATGCCGTGGCGGAAAGTGCCGGGGCAAAGCCAAAGCGGGGCGGCCCCTCGGGGGAGAACAGCGACAGCAACACGCTCAAGGCGTGCAATGCCCAAGCCAGGGTGACCAGGGCCTGGGTGCGCTTTTCGGGCAGTCGCCCCCCCCAGAAAGCCACCAGGGCATAGGCCAAGGCCGCGGCAAGGCCGCAGATCAAGCTTGGCAAAGGGACGCTGGGTAAAATCATGGCAACAGTTTAGCGTTTTGCTGAACCCCTGGCCCCAGTGGCCCATTCTTCAAGGCCCGCGCAGGCGGGACAAGCCCATGGCCACCGCTTTAACCGACAAACTTTCCCGCCTGGTCAAACAGATCAGTGGCCAGGCCCGCATCACCGAGTCCAACGTGGCCGACATGTTGCGTGAAGTGCGCATGGCCTTGCTGGAAGCCGATGTGGCCCTGCCCGTGGTGCGCGATTTCATGGCGCGGGTCAAAGACAAGGCACTCGGGCAAGAGGTGCTGGGCTCCCTCAAGCCTGGCCAGGCCTTGGTGGGCATCGTGCAACGTGAGCTCGCCGCCACCATGGGCGAGGGTGTGGCGGACCTGAATTTGGCCACGCAGCCGCCTGCTGTGATTCTGATGGCTGGCCTGCAGGGTGCGGGTAAAACCACCACGACCGCCAAGCTGGCACGCCACCTGATTCAAAAGCGCAAGAAAAAAGTGCTCACGGTGTCAGCCGACGTCTACCGCCCGGCCGCCATTGAACAGTTGAAAACAGTGACGGCGCAAGCCGGCGCCGAATGGTTTCCAAGTGCCCCGGGCGAAAAGCCGGTGGACATTGCGCGCGCTGCGCTCGACCACGCCAAGCGCCATTACTTTGATGTCTTGCTGGTGGACACCGCCGGCCGCTTGGCGATTGACGAAGCCTTGATGCGGGAAATTCAAGAGCTGCATGCGGCTTTGAACCCGATTGAAACCTTGTTCGTGGTCGATGCCATGCAAGGCCAGGACGCCATCAACACAGCGAAAGCCTTCAAAGAGGCCTTGCCCCTGAGCGGCATCATCCTGACCAAGACCGATGGCGACTCTCGCGGTGGCGCGGCGCTGTCGGTGCGCCAAATCACCGGCGCGCCCATCAAATTTGCCGGCACCAGCGAAAAAATTGACGGCTTGGAGGTGTTCGATGCCGAACGCCATGCCGGGCGTATTCTGGGCATGGGCGATATCGTGGCCCTGGTGGAGCAGGTCACGGCAGGCGTCGACATGGAGGCCGCGCAAAAGTTGGCCGGCAAGATCAAGAGCGGTGATGGCTTTGACTTGAACGACTTCCTGGCGCAAATTCAACAGATGAAGCAAATGGGCGGCCTGTCCAGCCTGATGGACAAGCTGCCCACCCAGATGGCGGCCAAAGCCAGCGAAGCCGATTTGAAGCGCGCCGAGCGCGACATCGTTCGCAAGCAAGGCATCATCCACAGCATGACGCCCAAAGAGCGCAGCAAGCCCGAGCTGATCAAGGCCACGCGCAAGCGCCGCATTGCCGCCGGTGCCGGTGTTCAGGTGCAGGACGTGAACCGTTTGCTCAACGAGTTCGGCCAGATGCAAGACATGATGAAGAAGATGCGCGGCGGCGGCCTCATGAAAATGATGAAGCGCCTGGGCGGCATGAAGGGCCTGGGTGGCGGCGGCTTTCCAGGCATGGGGCGCTGATCAGTCCTTGATCTGCAAGCTGCCTCGCAAAGAATGGGGATAGGCTTGCGTGATGTGCACGTCCAGCATCTGCCCCACCAGGCGCTCTGGCTGCGGGCCAGCCGGGAAATTGACGATGCGGTTGCATTCGGTGCGGCCCATGTACTCGGTGGGGTCTTTGCGCGACGGCCCTTCCACCAGAATGCGCTGAACCGTCCCCACTCTGCTGTGGCTGATGCGCTGCACATTTTCCTCAATGGTGGCTTGCAAATGCTGCAAGCGGCGCAGCTTGACCTCGTGGGGCGTGTCGTCTGCCAAGTTGGCCGCAGGCGTTCCCGGGCGCGGGCTGAAAATGAAGCTGAATGAGGTGTCGTAACCCACATCGGTGATGAGCTTCATCATCTTCTGGAAATCTTCTTCGGTTTCACCGGGAAAGCCCACGATGAAGTCCGAGCTCATCGCCATGTCCGGGCGAACTGCGCGCAATTTGCGCAAGGTGCTCTTGTACTCCATGGCGGTGTAGCCCCGTTTCATGGCCATCAAAATGCGGTCGCTGCCGTGTTGTACCGGCAAATGCAGATGGTTCACCAGCTGCGGCACTTTGGCATAGGCGTCGATCAGGCGTTGGGTGAATTCATTGGGGTGGCTGGTGGTGTATCGGATGCGCTCGATGCCAGGGATGTCCGCCACATATTCCAGCAGCAAGGCAAAGTCGGCGATGTCGGCGGTCCCACCCATGGCGCCACGGTAGGCATTCACGTTTTGGCCCAACAGCGTGACCTCTTTGACGCCTTGCCCCGCCAGGCCGGCCACCTCGACCAGCACATCGTCCAGGGGTCGGCTGACTTCTTCGCCGCGGGTGTAGGGCACCACGCAATAGCTGCAGTATTTGGAGCAACCCTCCATGATGCTGACAAAGGCGCTGGCACCTTCCACCCGGGCCGGCGGCAGGTGGTCAAATTTTTCAATTTCTGGAAAGCTGATGTCCACTTGCGGACGGCTTTCGTGGTCGCGCTGGTTCAGCAAGTCTGGCAACCGGTGCAAGGTTTGCGGGCCAAACACCACGTCCACATAAGGCGCACGCTCAATGATGGCGGCACCTTCCTGGCTGGCCACGCAACCCCCAACGGCAATTTTGACGCCCTTGGCTTTGAGGTGCTTCACGCGGCCCAAATCGGAGAACACTTTTTCCTGGGCTTTTTCTCGCACCGAGCAGGTGTTGAACAGAATGAGGTCGGCCTCTTCCACATCCTGGGTTTTTTCGTAGCCTTGTGCAGCGCCAAGAACATCGGCCATCTTGTCCGAGTCGTACTCGTTCATCTGGCAGCCAAAAGTTTTGATGAAGACTTTGCGGCTCATGACAGAGCCTTTCTCGGCGCGTGACAGCGTTTCATGGTGTAGATCCAGAGGCTGGTGAAAACCCGAATTCTACCGGGGCACTATGATGTTGCCATGAGCACCTTCACACGCACCGTCCTTTTCACAGACACCGATGGCCGCGCACGATTTCGCGAAGAAGCCGTGGCACTGAGCGAAGGCACGCCCCAAGCCATGTTGTCGCCCCTGATGGCCAGCGGCGGCTACCAGTTGCGTCACAGCCCCGTGGGTTTTCGCAGCCAGTTTCATGTGAGCCCGCACCCGCAGTGGGTGTTCATTTTGCAGGGACACATGGAAATCGGCTTGCAAGACGGCAGCTCTCGGGTGTTTTCAGCCGGCGATCATTTCTATTCTGCAGACCTCTTGCCCCCTGGGGCCACGTTTGACCCTGGCGTGCATGGTCATTGGAGTCGCCAACTCGGCCAAGAGCCTTTGGTGACCTTGTTTGTTCGCGGTTAAGGTTTGATTGAAAGGGGCTGTCATGTGGCAAGCTGCAGAACGCTATCCTGACCCAGCCATCCAGGTGCTGGATCCGCGGTTTTTGAAATACCGCCTCTTCAATGCGTCGGTTGAACGCCTGGCCACCGGTTGCCGTTGGTCAGAAGGTCCGGTGTGGTTTGGCGATGGGCGTTATTTGCTGTGGAGCGATATTCCCAACGACCGCATCATGCGCTGGGATGAGGCCTCCTCGGCCACCAGCGTCTTCAGAGCAGGCTCTCACCATGCCAACGGCAACACCCGCGACCGCCAAGGACGCTTGTTGACCTGCGAGCACGGGCAACGCCGGGTGACGCGCACCGAATACGATGGCCGCATCACCGTGATTGCAGACAATTACCAAGGCAAGCGCCTGAATTCGCCCAACGACATCGTGGTCAAGTCGGACGACTCGATTTGGTTCACCGACCCGCCATTTGGCATTTTGGGTGAATACGAGGGCGCTGCGGCAGCGCAAGAGTTGCCGACGCAGGTCTACCGGGTGGACGCACGCACCGGTGCCATCAAGGTGGTTTGCAGCGAGATCAACCGCCCCAATGGCTTGTGCTTTTCCCCTGATGAAAAAAAGATGTACATCGTCGAGTCGGGTGTGACGCCGCGCAACATCTGGGTTTTTGACGTCAGCGACGACGGCGAGAGCCTGACCAACGGCCGCATTTTTCTCACCACCCAGGCTGACCACTCACCCGATGGCTTCCGTTGCGATGTCGATGGCAATGTGTGGGCGGGCTGGGGAACCGGCGAGGGCCGTGACGGCGTGCGAATTTTTGCGCCCGATGCCACCCCGATTGGCCACATCCTGCTGCCAGAGCGTTGTGCCAACCTTTGCTTTGGCGGGGCCAAGCGCAACCGGTTGTTCATGGCCGCCAGCCATTCCTTGTATGCGCTTTACGTCAACACCCAGGGCGCGGTGGCCTGTTGAGGCCCCTGAAAATTAAAGCTTTCAAGGTTTCGCGCCGATACTGACACACCTGCCCAAGGTGCGCCCGCGCTGGCGTCGGCTTGGGGTGTTGTCGACAACCAGAGTGAGCATGGTCATGAAAAAGTATTTAAGAATCGCGCTAGAAGTGTTACTGGCAGTGCTGCTGGTGGCGGCATTGGGCTTGGCTTATTGGAGCTTTGCCGGTAAAAAACATGTGGTGCATGACCTGGCCGAATTGACCGAGCAATTGGAAGAGGCCCAGGAATCTCTGGAAAAAGCCATGGAGGAAGTTCAAACCTCCAAGGAAAAAGTTGACCGTTTGGAGTTTCAGCGACATGAGGCCGATGCGATCAAAGCCGCTTTTGCCAACGGTGTCGTGCTCCAAGACATCGAAACACTTTACAAAGCGCAAAAGAGCCTGACCACCGAGCGCCAACTCGGTCTGGCAGCCATGCGCTTGTTGACCAAGGGCGCCGATGACCCGGAAACCGTCGAGGCTTTCCAAAAGTCGCTCGAAATGGCCGAATGGTCTTCTCGCCTGCAAACCGTGTGTGCCGCACAAAATGCGCTGCTTGCCGCCGGCAAGAAAGTGGAGATTCTGTCTGAGTGTCAACGCAAACCCGGGGCCAAAGAGGATTCTGGCCATGGCAAGCAAGAAGGCGGTAAAAAAGACAGCCACGCCAAAAAAGGCGGTGGCCATGATGTTCATTGGGGCTATGACGGCGACCATGGCCCAGAGCACTGGGGTGACAATTTCCCCGTGTGTGCCAAAGGCAAAAAGCAATCGCCCCTCAACATTGTGGGCCCGTTTGAAAAGTCCAAGGATGCCTTGTCGGTCTCTTACAAAGAGGGCCCGTTGAAGATCATCAACAACGGCCACACCATCCAAGTGAACGTCGAGCCTGGCAGCACCCTCACCGTCAACAAGGAAGAATACGACCTGCTGCAGTTCCATTTCCACCGCCCCAGCGAAGAGCAAGTCGATGGAAAAAATTCAGCCATGGTGGCCCACTTCGTTCACAAGAGCAAAGCCGGCAAGCTGGCCGTGATTGGTGTGCTGCTGAACGAGGGCAAAGAAAATGCGGCCATCAAAACGCTGTGGAACAACTTGCCCCCGAAAGAGGGCGAAGAGCATGTGCCGCCCAAGGTCAAGTTCGACCCCAGCGCGATGTTGCCGCAGTCCTTGTCGCACTACGCTTATGAGGGCTCTTTGACCACGCCGCCTTGCACGGAGGGTGTCAACTTCTACATCCTGAAGACGCAGGTCGACCTCTCCAAAGCCCAGGTGGCCAAGTTCCCCTTCAAGCTGAATGCACGCCCGGTGCAAAGCCTGAACGGTCGCAAGATCAGCGCAAACTGAGCAAGCACTGCACATGAAAAAGGCCCGCATCGCGGGCCTTTTTTTTGGGGTGGAAAGAAGCTTAAAGCGTCTTGAGCCGTTCCGTCGATGGCACGACGCGCGTCAGGCGAATGCCGTAGCGGTCGTTGACCAACACAATTTCGCCTTGCGCGACCACGGTGTCGTTGACCAGCAGGTCCAGCGGCTCGCCCGCAATGCGGTCCAACTCCACCACGCTGCCTTGGGTGAGGCGCATCAAATCCTTGATTTTGATTTGGGCACGCCCGACCTCAATGGCCAAGGTCACAGAAATGTTTTGCAAGACCTCGGGGTTGATGTTGCCAGGGTGGCTGGACTGAAAGTCTTGCGCGCTCGGGGGTGTCGAGGCGTTGTCGGTGGTCGTTTCGGTGGTTTCTGACATGATGGATTCCTGTCTCAAAGTTGGCCGGGAATAAGTTGTTTTTCAATGCGAACGGCCACGTGCGAGCCACGTGTTCCCACGTTGACCCCAAATGACGGGACGCCATTGGTGACAAATTGGGCCATTTCGGGTTTCTTGAAATAAAGCAGGTCGCCTTCTTTCATGTTTTGCAAGTCATGCAAGGTGGTCTTGAGGTGGCCCATCAACACTTGAATGTCAATGTGCGCGTCTCCCACGGCAACCGCCAGGTCTTCACGCCAGACCTTGTCAGACTCTTCATTGCCGTCACCCGTCTGAACACGGTTGCGCAGCAACTCGCGCAGGGGCTTGAGCGTGGCGTAGGGGTACACCAGGTCCATGAAGCCTTTGTCGCCGGTGGCGGTCGCATCGGCCTCAAAGCGGCTGAGCACCACCAAATCATTCTCATCTGCAATTTGGGCAAACTGAGGGTTGATTTCGGAGCTGACTTTTTCGCAGTCAATTTCCATGACTGGGGCCCAAGCCTCTTTCAAAGACTTGAAGAAAACATCCAGAATGATATTGATGATGCGTGACTCTGTGGGGGTGAACAGCCGCCCCGGTGGCAGGTCGCCAACGCCTTTGCCAAAACCGCCAAAAAAGCTGTCCAAAGAGCTGAACACCACATTGGGGTCAATGATGACCACGGAGAACCCACGCAAAGGGTGCATGCGAACGGTGTTGACCGCCAAAGGCGGCTTCAGCATCTTGAGGTAATCACCAAACTTGAGAATCTGGACCCTGGAGGGGTTGACGCGCGGTGTGGTGCGCAACACCTCCAAGAGTCCCAGCCTGAACATCCGGATGAACCGCTCATTGATCATGTCAATGGACGAGACATTCACGCCCAGACTGCTGTCCTCGCTGGCCAGATCGTGCTTTCTCACGCGCAGCTTGGTATTGAAGCCGGTGTCGACCTCAATCGAGCCGTCCTTGACCCCTTCGGTCAAGGCCATCAGCTCTTCAGCTGAGAGAAGATTGGATCGGTTGGACATGGTTTATTGCATCACAAAGGAGGTGAAGAAAACGTCTTCAATGCCCCCGAAATCCTCGAATTTTTCCAACAGTTCATTCACTTCGGCTTTCAGTTTGGCCGCCAGCTCCTTGCGGAAATCGGGCTTGGCGACGTCGGCCTCCGTGGTTTGGCGCATCACATCCAGCATGGCCGAACGCAAGGCAAACTCATGCTTCTTGACGTTGTCAAAAACACGGGTGTCGTAGTGCGTCATCAAGGCCACCTGCACCACCATGACCTTTTTGGATCCCGTGATGTTGGTCATCAACTCTTTGTCCAGCTGATGGTAGTTCTTTTCAAAGCGCGTGGCCTCAGGGGCTTCTTTCTTGATTTTAGAAGGTGCCTCCACCTTGGCTTTGCTGGCTGCTGCTTCCAGCTCTTCCAGCTTGTCCATGGCTGCGAGTTCGGCTTTTTTCTCGAAATAGCCCGAAAAGAACAGCGTGCCAAATGCGACGCCCACCATGAGGACAATCGCACCCAGAACAAACAAGAGTATTTTCAGGATGGGTTTCTTCTTCTTCGGCTGCTCTTCGCCTTCTTCTGCCGGTGCGGGTGCGGGTGCTGTTGCCATGTGGGGCTCCTCTCAGTGTCGACGCTCAAGCGTAAATGTCAAATTGTGAATCGCTGGATCGGCGGTGGCCGATGCCAGCAGGGGCGTTGCTGTCCAGGTTTTCTGTCTGGCCGCGATTGTCTCCAAATTTGGCGCTGTCAGATGAAGCATGACTTTGACCTTGCGAATGGGACTGGGTTTGCCCCTGTCCCACTTGAACAGAGGTTTGTGTCATGCCCAGGTTATGCAGCGCATCTTTCAGGCGCTGGCTGCCGTTTTGCAGAAGATCCTGCGTCAAGGGATTGTCGGCTTGAAACAGGGCGGCCAATTTGCCATCCCGCATTTCAAGCTGGATGTCCACGGCGCCCAAGCTCGCAGGCTTGAGAGCAAATTTCATTTTCCACTGGCCATCGCTGATTTGCTGGTGCAGTCGTGCAGCCAACTCGGTGGCCAACTTGTCACTGAGCTTTTCGTAGGTTTCCGCCATGTGTGTGGCTGGGGTTGCCGCGGTCATGGCCTGGGGTGCCACAGCGCCGTTGGTCCCTCCCACTTTGATGCCCAGCACGCCTATGGTCGGGCCATTGCCGGGGGCTTCCTCGTTGCCCGCGCCGGGCAGCGCATCAAATTCCTTTTGCAGCGCATCAATCGCCTCTGGCGAGAATTGAGTGTCCAGCATGCTCAAGACGGCGAGCGTGCTGTTGGACTGAGCGGTCAAAAGCTGCGCTGGTCCGCCGGGCGAGGCCATCGGCCCAATTTGCAGGCTCACCAACTCCAGTCCATCGGTCAGGCCCGCATGCAATGCTTGCAAGGGCTGAGTGTTGGCTGCGATGCCTGCAGAAGACATGTCGGTCAAAGG
>JACCDS012357193.1_pt1 | contig 11294 bp, 8 predicted proteins | sample 7446441 | NCBI WGS metagenome assembly JACCDS01 (sample SAMN15323445, study PRJNA562643) | freshwater metagenome | isolation source: river surface water | place: USA:Blue River Watershed | collected 2017-08-17 | reverse complement strand
CACACTCGTGAACTGTTATGGCTCGACCGAGACCACCTCACCGGCCACCATCATGCCGCTGGGTCTGTCGGCGATTTATAACGACAGCGTCGGTATTGCGGTGCCCTGCGCTGATATCCGGGTGGTCGATGACGAGGGTAACGAAGTGCCGCCCGGCACCAGCGGCGAGCTGCTGATCAGCGGGCCGATGGTGGTGCCTGGCTATTGGGACAACCCCGAGGCGACCGAGCGCGGCTTCCTGCGCGGCGGCTGGCGTTCCGGCGATCTTGGCTCCGTCGACGAGCAAGGGCTGGTACGGATCTTTGACCGCATCAAGGACATGATCAATCGCGGCGGCTTCAAGATCTATTCGGTCGAAGTCGAGAATATCTTGATGGCCGTGCCCGGCGTGGTGGAAGCCGCCGTGGTCGGGCATCCGTGCGAGGTGCTCGGCGAGCGCGTGCATGCGTATCTGTATGCGCCCACAGCACAGGCCGATGCCGACGCCGTGCGCGCGCACTGTGCGGAGCGACTGGCCGACTACAAGGTGCCGGAGAAAGTCGTGTTCGTGGATCAGCCGCTGCCGCGCAACGCAAATGGCAAGCTGCTGAAGCGGGCACTGCGGGCTTAGCTACGATAAACAGAACGGGCAGGCGCATCGCGGCAGAGCCTTGATCGCGATGCCTGCTTCAACTCATGCCATTGTTGATCGCTGCCTCCAGCAAGCGCAAACGATCGACAACGACATCGAATGCGGGTGGCTCGCCAATGAACATGCCGGCACCGATCATGCGCTGGAAGTCATCGCGCAATGCGGCCAGTGCCGCAGCATTCGGAATTAGCCTGAGCTGCCCGGCGACGCAGGCGCCGTAATTGTCATAGCTCGTGTTGTAGAAAATCTTCTTATGCTTGATGACGTCTGCAAGCAGAGTGCGATCGACGACAGCGGCTTGCCCATGTTGTGTGTCGGCCAGCATCGCCAGGTCGTACCAATGGCGTGACAGACGGTCAGCCCCTGTGCGGAACGCTTCGCGCTGACATTCGACGTGCATTAAGGTCGCTTTCTCCCAGAAGGTGCGTGCCGGTGACAGCACGTTTACCGTCGATTGCGGGAATTCGAGATCAGCGACATATTCCGCGATGTCGGGCAGGATCACGTGGGCTTCGTTCGGCTCGGTAATGTTCCGGCCACCGAATTCGATCAGGACGCTGTTACCGACGTAGTCTTCGGATTTCGCCAGCACAGTCGGGTAGTGGACTCGCAACTGCTCGCCGTCATGGCTGAGTTCGATACGACATGCATCGGCACCAAACTCGGCGGCCAGCCGCTCCTGAAAGTGCGGTGCCACGACACCTTGAGCATGGTCGCGCACGAATGACTTGAGATCCTCGCTGAATTTCTGTAGCCGGTTGCGTGAGACGCCCTCAGCAAACGGATCAAAGGAGGCATCCAGACCACGGTAGTCGAGTGTGATGTCGACATCCTCGGAGAAACGCGCAATCGCCCCGAACACCTTGGAGAGTGAGGTGCCTCCCTTGAAAGCCATGGGCAGTCGGGCAGGCATCGTGAACAGTGCCTGCAGCACCCAGCAAACCCAGACATCCTTTTCCAGCACGACGGGCGAGCGGGCAAGCTGCGGGGCCAGTGCCCGATAGATTTGGGACTGCTCCTGAGCCTTGAGGTGCAGGAAGGACTCAGGCATGAACGGACGTCCGCTCGCTCCGGAAAATGGCGTCACTCATCCACGCAGGCATTGAGCGGGTGGCTGATTTCAGCACCTCGAACTCGCTCGTTCCCAGCTTGTGCCGGATCTTCTTGACCAACACTGGCGTCACTTCTTTTTTGCCGAGGTACCACATCGCCGCAAGCGCGAGTCCGGCGGGCCGCCCCGCCAGGGCCAACTTTCGCTGACAAACATGCTGCAAACGGATCTCCATCTTTCCCACGCGGATGCGCTTCGACGGGCCGGATGTCACGAATACCGGCTGCGTCGGAACCTGGGTAGTCAGCTCAAGCCGACGCGCGGCTTCGGCACCGTGAACCTGAACGATGGCCCCCGTGGTCCTGGCGATGGTCTCAGCCACCTTGTGAGGCTCGGGCATCACCTTGCCGACGAAGCGGCTGATCTCGGGGCGGACAAAGACACCGCGCGCCACACGATCGATTGCCCCTGCCTTGACGAGGCGGGAGAGGGTTTGATCGACCGACGCACGCGTGCCGCACGCCAAGAATGCGGTTGGCGTGAAAGGCTCCCCGATCGCCATCGCCTCGATGCGTTGACGAATCAGTTCGGCAGATTTGGTCGTCGCTTTCATGTAAGAAAATATAGGTTAATTTCTGACAAACTGCAAGTGCGATGGCTCCCGGAGAGAGGCATTTGTTCGCTACGGGAGCCCGTTCGGTCGTCCAGCCGATGGATTCACCCGCGCGTAACTCTATAATCTGCATCCGCCGGTGTTGCGATTTTTGGAACCTCAGGCCTGTTCAGGGAGCGAGGTTGCCGCTAAGGATGAAGAAGCGTTCAGGGTCTGGACCAGAACGGCCAATTCGAGCGGCTGACGAAGTCCGCAGGCCTCTGCAGGCATGCCCAAAACACGCGGGAACCGGCGCGATCGGACAAGAAAAAACCCCAACCGAGAACGGTTGGGGTTTCATCGTTGACGCAGAGTGCAGAATCCGCCCCCGAGACGAGCGGTCTTCGTCGCTACCCTGCCCCTCACCGCATCGGCAGCGCGCCCAAGCCGGCATACGTCGCCGACGCGCCCAGCGCCTCTTCAATGCGCAGCAGCTCATTCCATTTCGCCATGCGCTCCGAGCGTGCGAACGAGCCGACCTTCAGCTGACCCGCATTCCAGCCGACCGACAGATGCGAGATCATCACGCACTCCGATTCGCCGGAGCGCGCCGACACAATGGTCGAATAGCCGAGTGACTTGGCCGCCATCAGCGCATCATGCGTCTCGCTGATGGTGCCGGCCTGATTGGGCTTGATCAGCACGGCGTTGCACGCATGCGCGGCCGCCGCGTCCCGCACTCGCTGCGCATTCGTCACCAGAAAATCGTCGCCGATCACCTGTACGCTGTTGCCGGCGGCACGAGTGAAGGCCACCATGCCTTCGGCATCGTCCTCGGCGACCGGATCTTCGATCGACAGGATCGGATACTTCGCAATCCAGCCGAGCAGCACATCGATCCATTCGTCGGTGGTGAAAGCGCGTCCCTCCAGCGCCGGACGATAGATGCCGTCGCGACCAAACTCGGAGGCGGCAATGTCGAGCGAGATCACCACCTCGCCATTCCGATAACCTGCCTTGTCGATTGCCTGCGCCAGCATCTGCAGCGCGTCTTCATTACCGGCAAAGTCAGGCCACCAGCCGCCCTCGTCCGCCACGCCGGCGCGCTTGCCGGCATCGGCCATCAGCTGGCCGGCGACGCGATAGACATTCGCCACCATCACCAGCGCCTCGTCGATGCTCGAAGCACCGACCGGCATCACCAGAAAATCCTGAATGTCGACGCGACGCCCCGCATGCGCGCCGCCGCCAAAAATCTGAATCTCCGGCAGCGGCAGCGTGACCGGCGCGTCGCCAGCGAGGTATTGCCACAGCGGCAGCCGCGCCGATTGCGCAACCGCATCGAGCACCGCCATCGACGTGGCGATCAGTGCATTGCCGCCCAGGCGCGCCTTGTTCGGCGTGCCGTCGAGCGCCACCAGCAAGGTGTCGATCTGCCGCTGCTCGCGGGCATCGAGACCGACCAGCGCCGGCGCAATTTCCTGCGTGACGCTGGCGACGGCACGGCCAACGCCATAGCCGCCGAGCAGCTCGCCGCCATCGCGCAATTCGACGGCTTCATGGCTGCCGGTGGAAGCTCCTGCGGGTGCGATGCCGCGACCGACGCTGCCGTCCGCCAGATGGACCTCGACCTCGACCGTGGGCCGGCCGCGCGAATCCCAGATACGGCGTGCATGAACGTGATTGATGCGGGTGGAAATCGGGGTAGCGATCGAGGCAGTCATGGTCAGAGGTCCTTGGTCCAGGCCGCACGCAGGTCGGCCAGTGAGTGCGACGGCGCCAGCACGAAACGGCGAGCGAATGCGCGCTGCGTCGCTCGTCCGGCGTCGTCCAGATATTCGAGTGGCGATTTGCCATCCACGCGCGCCAGCAGAATGCCGGCCAGCAGCGCCGCAATGCGCGCTTCCAGCGCCGCGCGCGGCTCCCAGTCGGCACGCTCCAGATAAGCGGCGGTGAATGCATCGAAACAGGAAAGATAACGGTGAGCCCACTGCGGCCGCCACAGGCATTTCGCCAGCAGGTGCGTGAGGCAGAACGCTGCATCAAACGCCGGGTCGCCATACCACGCGCATTCAGCATCGAGAATGACCGGACCGGCGGGCCCGGCGAGAATGTTCTTCGGACTGATGTCGCCATGCACCAGCGCCAGCCGCATCGCGGCAGTGCGCTCGACCAGCTGATGCAGCGCCGGCGCGCAGTCGGCATGTACCCTGGCGGCGGCATTGAAATACGGGTCAAGCCGCAACTCGAAAAAGTTCTGATCGTTGGCGAAGGCCGCGGCCAGCTCGGGCCGGTGCGCGCTGCGCGCATGAATGGTGGCCAGCAGCGTGGCCACCTGCGCGGCGAAGTCCGGCGCAATCACGCCATCGCGCAATTGTGATTTCCATACCGGATGGCGTTCCGGCGCCAGCCACTGCATCGCAAAGGTATAGGTCGACGCATCTTCGCCGAGGATCTGCGGCACCGCCTGCGGCAGCCAGCCCGACACCTCGCGAATCCAGGCAACCTCGGCGAGGTTACGCGACAGCGGCGCGCTCCAGTGCGTGGCGACCTTCAGCTCTGGCAGCGCCTGCTTCACGCACAGCGGCCCGCGCCGCGTATCGGCGCGCAGGATCATCGACGACACGCCGCCGGACAGCGGCTGCAGCAAGGGGGTTTCGTCGGCGTCGACCAGCCCCATGCGTTGCAGCGCAGGCAGGACGACAGCCAGTTCGGCAGGCTGGCCCATGCAGACTTCTGGGAAAGATGGAGCTGGCAACTATAACGGAACGCCGCCGCTGCCGGCTTTCGATTAGCGGATCGATGCCTTCAGGCCGAATACAGCATGACCAGCACCATCCCGACCGCTGCCGCGGAGGTCAGCAGCACGGCCGGCGAGCGCGCATTGCGCAGGTGCGCGGCCAGCGCCGCCCAGCCGGTGGGCCGGCGTCGCTCCTGGCCGTCCCAGTAGGTCACCTCATTCCATTCTTCGCGAGCGATCCATTCGTCATGCTGACGACGGCGCTCCGGGTCGGACAGCACCTCATAGGCCGTGTTGATCAGCTGGAAGGTGCGGGTCGCCCTGGCACTGCCACCGTGTTTGTCCGGATGGTATTTGTTGCTCAGGCTGCGGTAAGCGGCGCGGATGACTTCCGGCGGCGCGTCGCGCGTGACCTTCAGGTTGTCATAGTGGGTATGAACCCTGGCCATGGCAGTCAATCGTGATGATGGTTGTTCCGGTCGCACAGTATAAACCGGCGCGCGTGCGCTGCTTGCACTGCAGCAGCAGCGCACGCCAAAAATTCACCGCCACCTCAGCCGAGCGGATCGACATTGAATGCCGGCAGCTCCGCCAGACCCTCTGCCTTGCAGCGATCGGCCCAGTCCAGGGCCTCGGCAATGGTGACGTGCATATCGAGATAGCGATAGGTGCCCAGCCGGCCCACGAAACTGACCCGCCGCTCGGCGCGCGCGCGCTCGACATAGCGCGCCAGCAGCGCCTTTTCCGACGCCAGCCTGACCGGGTAATACGGCGTGTCGTTGGGTCCGCAGTCACGGCTGAATTCGCGCGTGATGATGGTGGCCGCATGGCTTTCCCACGGCGCAAAATGCTTGTGCTCGGCAATGCGCGTCCAGGGCACCTCGGCGTCGCAGTAGTTGAGTACCGCATTGCCCTGGAAATCGCCTTCAAGCCGTTCAAGGCGGAAGTCCAGCGTGCGATACCCCAGGCGCCCGTCGACATGGTCGAACCAGGCATCGATCGGGCCGCTGTAAAAAACGCGCTGATAGTCTGCACCCATGGCGCGCGTGAACGGAACGCCCAGATGCAAGCGGATGCCGCGCTGGTCGAGCAGGCGCTCGACGATGCGCGTATAGCCATGACGCGGCAGGCCCTGCCAGCGGCTGGCGTAATAGTTGTCGTCGTAGTTGAAGCGCAGCGGCAGCCGTTTCAGCACGCTGGCCGGCAGCTCGGTGGGTGACCTGCCCCACTGCTTCTGCGTGTAGCCACGAAAAAAGGCCTCGTACAGCGCACGGCCCATGCCGGACAGCGCCTGCTCTTCAAAATTGCGCGGCGCGGACGGCATGGGCTCAGCCTGCGCTTCGAGAAAGGCACGCGCTTCAGCCGGGTTCAGAGACAGTCCGAAATACTGGTTGATCGTGTGCAGGTTCACCGGCATCGAATACACCTGCCCGCGCACGACAGCCTTGACGCGGTTGGTGAAGGGCATGAATTCATCAAACCGGCGAACGTAATCCCAGACGCGCTCATTATCGGTATGAAAGATATGCGGTCCATATCGATGCAGCAGGATGCCAGTATGGGCATCGCGCTCGGTGTAGCAGTTGCCTGCCACGTGCGCGCGGGGATCGAAAACATCGATCTCATGGCCGGCGCGTGCCAGTTCATGCGCAATCACGGCGCCCGAAAAGCCGGCGCCCGCCACGGCTATGCGTGCCATGTCGTCTCCTGTTGATGGTGTGTCCGCCTCACATTCGCCCCTGCAGCGGCTCGAGGCCGGTTTCGTCTTCCTCGGAGGCCTGAGCGCGCAGATGCAGGTAGCGCGCGAGAGCATCCTCCAGTGCCGGCATGTGCTGGCCGCGTTCGCTGGCCAGCGCGCTGTACGCAGGACGTCGCGCCGCGCCGTGCAGCAGCGCGGTCGGACGTTCCTGCAGGGTCAGCGTCGGCAGGCCTGCCATGCGGGCGGCCTTGCGTGCCAGTTGCGCCCAGCTTAACGCATCGCGGTTGGCCAGATGCCAGAGGCCGCGTTCGCCGTCGATCAGCAGGTTCAGCGACGCATGCACCAGATCGGGCACATAGGTCGGCGACACGATCTGGTCAGATGCCGCGACGAAGGGCTTGCCCTGCGCCAGCGCAGCCAGCGCGAGCGAGACAAAATTCACGCTGTCCCACGGCCCGAAGAAGGCGCTCGTGCGCACCATCAGCGCGGACGGATCGACCGCCAGCACACGCCGCTCAGCTTCCGCCTTCGTCTTTCCATACACCGACAGCGGCGCCACCGGATCACTCTCGACATACGGCACACGATGCTGGCCGCTGAACACCAGGTCACTGGAGAACGTCAGCAGCTGCAGGCCATGGCGCGCGCAGGCAATCGCCAGCACCAGCGGGCCGCGCACATTTTCGCGCAGGCAGCGCTCCGGCTCGCGCTCGGCTTCATCGACGCGCACATAACCGCAGGCGTTCACGATGGCCCACGGCCGGTGCTCACGGATCACCCGCTCGACCGCAGCGGCATCGGCAATATCGACCTGCGCGCGATCGAGCAGGCGGAACGCCAGGTTGCGCACGGCGCAGATGCGCGCGAACGCGCGTCCCAGCGTGCCGGTTGCGCCCACCACCAGCAGCGGCTGCGCGCTGCGCGCCAGCGGCGCATGCGGCGGCACCCAGTCATCCATCGCCGGTATCGACACCGGCGGGCACAGGAAGCGCCCCGGCCGCCGCCACCAGCCCTCGCCGAACAGTACCGGATGCGACGGCCGGCGGCCGGTCGCCAGCTCACGCAGCAGCGTGGCCACGGCCGTCATGCGCGGCGGCGACGAGCGCACATCCAGCGGGCCCGGCTCGTAATAATTTTGCTCGACGGTGACGAGGCTGTTCCAGTCGAATGAGCCAAGCAAGGCCCAGGCCGTGACGGCGCGCACGTCGGCCCCTTCGGCACGCACGCGCTCGGCGCCGCGCCAGATTTCAGACAGCCAGCGCAACTGGTCTTCACGCTGCGCGTCAATGTGCACTTCGGTCACGGCCAGCGGAATGCGGTAGCGCTGCCAGGCCTCGCGCAGCAGCGGCGCAATACCCGGCGTGGGTACGGCAAACGCGCGCGGCGCTTCCATGTCGGCGAGTGTATGGCCGCGGTAACGGCCGACGTGCGTCTCGGGATAACGCTCGATGCGATGGTCCAGCCAGCGCTCGCTGGTGATGTAATAGTTCACGCCGATCAGATCCGGCGTGCAGGGATGTTCGCGAAACCACGCAAACTCACGCTCGGGAATGCCGGTAGCGAGCAGGTCTTGCCACAGCGCGTGGCCCGGGCCGACATGTCCGCACAGCAGGTCCCACGCCAGCCAGCGGCGCTCGTTGTAGTAGTCGACCAGCGCAGACATTTGCGGCGTGCCATACGTCTTGCCGAGATCATCCGTCTGCAACAGCCGGGCATCCGGATTGATGCGACGAATCGCCTGCATCGCCAGCACGATGCCACGGCATTGAATCATCACGGCACGCACGAAGCTGGCGTCGTCACGCGCATGCGGATACCACGCGCCATACAGCGCGGCGAAGCGTGCCGTCGTCAGCGGCTCGTTGACCGGCGTGTACAGCGAAATCCAGGGATAACGTGCGGCGACTGCGCCAGCATAGTCGGCCAGCCGTGGCGCAAAAGCAGGATCGAGCAGGTGCGTGTCACGCGGACCGCTGCCATGATGGACCAGCCCGACGATCGCCTCGATGCCCAGCCGCTGCAGGGCGACCAGCCGCTCGTCGCTCCAGCGCCAGTCGGCCGATGCCGGCCCGGCTGGCGCAACCTGCTCCCACAGCACCGGATAGCGCAGTGCGCGGATACCCAGCGACGCAAAGCGGTCGAGGTCCTCAACACGCACTGCATGGCCGTTGCGTTCGAGCTGGCTGAAGTAGCGGTCGTGCACGCGATTGATCGTGCATTCAACGCCGCCCCACAGCGCCAGGCCGTCGTTCATCCGGCACCACCGAGCTCAACAGGGGTCCGCGCGCGATGAAACGGACGCAGCAATCGCCACATCGCCTCGGCGGTGGCATCCCACGAGGTGGCCGCGAGCTTGGCGCGCATGCGGCGGATCATGCGCTGGCGTGCGTCATCCGACAGCGCCAGCGCGCGCCGGCAATGCGCGATGAATTCCTCGTGCGACTGCGCGATGGCGATCACGTCGGCATGCTGGTCGACCACGTCCGGCACCGCCGTCGAGACAATCGGCAGCTCGGCCGCCATGTACTCCAGCGACTTGGTCGGACTGATGAAGCGGGTGGCCGCATTCAGCGCGAATGGCAGCAGACAGACATCCCAGCTGGCGAGGAAAGCCGGCAGCGCAGCATAGGGCTGCTGGCCGGTGTAGTGAATGTTGGGCTGCTGCGGCAAGCGGTCCGGATCAATCTTGGCTACAGGCCCGACCAGCACGATCTGCCAGTCCGGCTCGGCGTCGGCCAGTGCCGTGACCAGCGTGGCATCGAAGCGCTCGTCGAGCACGCCGAAGAAACCGAGCTTGGGTCCGGACAACCGGCGATGGTCGGGATGCGCAATGTTGCGATCGAGCGCCTGCCGGAAATGCGTAACGTCGACGCTGCTCGGAAAGCAGTGCACGTTGCGATGAAAGCGGCGCTTCGCCGCATACAGGCTCGGCCCGCCGGCGAACACGAGATCGGCGCGCTCGAACAGGGCCTGCTCCTGGGCGATCAGGCCCGGCGGCGGATTCAGAAAGGCCGACAGTTCGTCCATGCAGTCGTACACCACCGCATGCGGATCCAGCGAGGCCAGCGCGGGCAACGCCATCGGCGTATAAAGCCAGGCCAGATGGCGCGGATGCCGGCGCACCAGCCCGACGAGCAATTCGCGCATCGGCCCGCAGTTGTGCCAGCAGCTGCGGCGGATCGCCGGCGTGCTGACCGATTGTGCAGCCATCGCAGCGTCCCCCGACTTAGCAGAGCGCGCTGCCCTGGCCGACCTCGATGGCTTCATCGGCGCGGCGGCCAGAGCGGCCGTTGCCGGCTGCAGCCACACGGTCAGCTGCGGCAGCACCTCGCTCGCCTGCCAGACCGCGCTGGCGCCCTTGGCAAACAGGGGCTCCTCAATAAAAAAGATCCGGTAGTGCTGCGCCAGCCGGGACATCAGCTGCTGCGGCCGCTGGTACACAAAGTCCCAGCGCAAATGCGAAAACACGAAAAGAGTGTCCATGGCTCCAGTGCAGAAATTGAGCGGCTGCTAACAAGTTAAGACCGCGCAATCCGCGTCGCTGTTCGGCATGCACGCTTGCACGCGATCAAGTCAGGGCTGCGAACGGTCAGTCGGCCTTGCCGCCGGTCATGCGTTTTTTCTTCCGCACAGAAACTATTTCCACAGACCACGAACAAAGGGGGTATTCCGTACAGAAAGATCTTCACCTGCCATGTCCCTGACTGCTGAACTGACCCCCTCCCTCACTGCCGGATCGTCTCCGTCAGACAGACCCGCCACCGAATGCACAAGCGCGGCGGCCCTGCACCACTCCCTGCAAAGGCTTGCACTGCCAGGACTGTTCAGCTGGTTCGGCGTGATGATGGGTTCCTGGGTCGGACGCATACCGGCACTGCGGGATGGCGTGCAGGTATCCCACGGACAGTTGTCCCTGGTCTTGCTGATGGGCGGGCTGGGCGCGGTGCTGTCGTTTCCGCTGTCATCGCGGCTGATGGCGCAGTTCGGCGGGAAGCGCACGATGGGTCTCTCGGGGTTCGCTTTGCTGGGCGTGCTACTGGCCATCGGTGCCGCACCGACCGTGCCGCTGCTGATGGCCGCAGTGCTGGCCCTCGGCCTGGTAGCCAGCACCTATGACGTCGGCATGAATGCCGTCGCCGCACGGCAGGAGACAGTCAGCGGCCAGTCGCGCATGTCGATGCTGCATGCCTGTGCCTGCGGCGGCGGGCTGGCGGGCGTGACGCTCGGCAGCGGCATGGCCGCGTTGCAAATCGTGCCCTGGCAACATTACGCGCTGCTGGCGATTCCGCTGGCGCTGCTGCTGATCGCCGGCCTGCGTCAGTTGCCCGACGAAGGCGTCGAGACCATCGCAAAAAAACGCTTCGTGCTGCCGCGTGGCGAGCTTGCCGTGCTCGGCGCGCTTGGCCTGCTGGGTGCGATCGCCGAGGGCAGCATCGCCGACTGGGCCGGAATTTTCATGAAAGACCATATCGGCGCATCCGATGGCGTCGCGCCACTGTCGCTGGCCGCGTTCTCGACCATGATGCTGCTGGCGCGCCTGATCGGCGATGGCCTGCGCGCCCGCTTCGGTGCCCGCAAGCT
>JACCDS012059359.1_pt1 | contig 11299 bp, 9 predicted proteins | sample 7446441 | NCBI WGS metagenome assembly JACCDS01 (sample SAMN15323445, study PRJNA562643) | freshwater metagenome | isolation source: river surface water | place: USA:Blue River Watershed | collected 2017-08-17 | reverse complement strand
GAAGATGGCGTCGGCGCGGCGCAGCAAATCGGCATATTCCTTTTTGACCTCGCCCAAAATCCGCACCCCCAAGCCGGGACCGGGGAAAGGATGCCGATAGACCATCTCGCGAGGCAGCCCCAGGGCCACACCCAATTCGCGCACTTCGTCTTTGAACAGATCGCGCAAGGGCTCGAGCAGCTTCAGACCCAATTGCTCGGGCAACCCACCCACGTTGTGGTGACTCTTGATGGTCACCGCCTTCTTGCTCTTGGCCCCGCCTGATTCGATGACGTCAGGATAAATGGTGCCCTGTGCCAGGAAAGTGGCGCCTTTGTGCCCGCCCTCACCGGCTTTGAGCTTGGCGGCTTCGGCCTTGAACACATCGACAAACAGGCCGCCGATGATCTTGCGCTTTTGCTCCGGGTCGCTGACCCCGGCCAATTGGCCCAGAAACAAGTCGCTCGCATCGACCCGAATCACACGGGCGTGCAACTTGCCCGCAAACATGTCCATGACCATGTCGCCTTCGTTCAGGCGCAGCAAACCATGGTCGACGAAAACGCAAGTCAGTTTGTCGCCGATGGCGCGGTGGATCAGGGCCGCCGCGACCGAAGAATCGACCCCGCCGGACAAACCCAAAATGACTTCTTCGTCACCGACTTGACGGCGGATGGACTCGACCGCCTCTGCGATGTGGTCGCGCATGATCCAGTCGGCATTGGCCCCGCAGATGTCCAGCACGAAACGCTCGAGCATGGCTTTGCCCTGCAAGGTGTGAGTGACCTCCGGGTGAAATTGAACCGCGTAGAAGTGGCGCGTGACATCGGCCATGCCGGCGATGGGACAGCTGGGCGTACTGGCCATCAGCTTGAATCCAGCGGGCATCTCGGTCACTTTGTCGCCGTGGCTCATCCAGACCTTGAGCATGCCATGCCCCTCGGGGGTATGGAAATCGGCGATGTCTTTGAGCAGCGGGGTGTGTCCATGGGCACGGACCTCGGCATAGCCGAATTCTCGGGTCTGTCCGGCTTCGACCTTGCCACCCAATTGCTGAGCCATGGTTTGCATGCCATAGCAAATCCCCAACACCGGAATACCCAACTCGAAGACCGCATCCGGGGCACGGTCGTCGACCTCGTAGACGCTGGCGTGAGAGCCCGACAAAATGATGCCTTTGAGTTGACCGTCGGCGGCGTAATGGCGCACCCAGTCGCTGCTGACGTCGCACGGATGAACCTCGCAGTACACGTGCGCCTCGCGCACCCGGCGGGCAATCAGCTGGGTGACTTGGGAGCCGAAGTCGAGGATGAGGATCTTGTGATGTGACATGGCAGAAGACGACTTAAAAAGAGATTTTAAGCCCCCGGCAACCCCGATCTCAGCCGCTTGGCTTCAGTCTGCCCGGTAATTCGGCGCTTCTTTGGTGATTTGCACGTCGTGGACATGGCTTTCCCGGATGCCCGCCGCCGTGATTTCCACGAATTCAGCCTTGTTTTTCATGTCGTCGATGGTGGCGCAGCCGCAGTAGCCCATGCTGGCACGCACGCCACCCGCCATTTGGTAGACGATGCTGACCATCGAGCCCTTGTAGGGAACCCGGCCTTCGATGCCCTCGGGGACCAGTTTGTCAGCGTTGGGGTTGCCGGTGCTGGATTCCTGGAAGTAACGGTCGGCACTACCCTGCTGCATGGCACCGATGGAGCCCATGCCGCGGTAGCTCTTGTAGCTGCGGCCCTGGAACAGGATGACCTCGCCGGGCGCCTCTTCGGTGCCGGCGAACATGCCGCCCATCATCACGCTGGACGCCCCGGCTGCAATCGCTTTGGCGATGTCACCGCTGTAGCGGATACCGCCGTCGGCAATGAGCGGAATGCCGCTGCCACGCAAGGCGGTGGCCACGTTGTCGATGGCCGTGACCTGGGGCACCCCCACTCCCGCCACGATGCGGGTGGTACAGATCGAACCCGGACCGATGCCCACTTTGACGGCATCGGCTCCCGCCTCGGCCAAGGCCAAAGCGGCAGCGCCCGTAGCGATGTTGCCGCCGACCACATCGATCTGCGGGTAGTTTTGTTTGACCCAGCGGACTCGCTCGATCACGCCTTTGCTGTGACCGTGGGCGGTGTCGACCACGATGGCATCGACCCCGGCTTTGACCAGGGCCTCGACGCGCTCTTCGGTGCCCTCGCCCACCCCCACAGCGGCGCCAACCCGCAAGCGACCTGATGGGTCACGGGCGGCTAAAGGGAAGGAAGTTTGCTTGGTGATGTCTTTGACGGTGATCAACCCGCGCAACTCAAAGGAGTCGTTGATCACCAGCAAGCGCTCGAGCTTGTGTTTGTTGAGCAAGGCTTTGGCTTGTTCCGGGGTGGTCCCCTCAGGAACGGTGATCAGGCGCTCGCGCGGGGTCATGATGTCTTTGACTGCGACGTCGTAGCGGGTCTCAAAACGCAGGTCACGGCCGGTCACGATGCCCACCACCTTGCCGCCGTCGAGCACCGGGAAACCAGAAACCCCCAGCTGTTCGGACAAAGCCATGACTTGTCGCACCGTGTGTTGCGGGGTGATCACCACGGGATCGCGCAAGACGCCGCTTTCATAGCGTTTGACCTTGGCCACCTGTGCAGCTTGCTCCTGCGCCGTCAGGTTTTTGTGGATGATGCCCATGCCGCCTTCCTGAGCAATGGCAATGGCCAGACGGGCCTCGGTCACCGTGTCCATGGCAGCAGACACCAGGGGCAGATTAAGTTCGATGCGGCGCGAAAAACGAGTGGCGAGGGAGGTGTCCTTGGGCAGGACCTGGGAGAAGGCGGGCACCAACAACACGTCGTCGAAGGTGAGCGCTTTGCCGAGAAGTCGCATGAGATGGCTCCAAAAACAGCATTCTACGCAGGGCAGGCCGAGCGGCTGTATACACTAAACTGCATTCATGCTGAATCTGACGCACGGCAAGGCCGTATCCCTGATGGTTGTCAATGCCGCCCTGTGGTCTACCGCAGGGGTGGTGACGCGTCAACTCGAGTCAGCGTCGTCTTATGAAATGAGTTTCTGGCGCAGCCTCTTCACGCTGCTGGCGCTGGGTCTGATCTTGCCCTGGTTGGGGGGCAGTGGTTTTTGGAGCCGATTGCGTCAGGCCGGACCGTTGTTGTGGTTGTCGGGGCTGTGCTGGGCGGTCATGTTCACGGCCTTCATGATCGCCCTGACCCTGACCAGCGTGGCCAATGTGTTGATCACGCTGGCATTGGGGCCTTTGCTCACTGCACTGGTGGCTCGGATGGTGACGGGCCACCCCATTCCCGCCCGCACCTGGCTGGCCATTGCCGTGGCGGGGTTGGGGATCGCATGGATGTTTTCGGACCAATGGGGCGGTGCGGGAGTGATCGAAGGCATGGCGGTGGCCCTGGGGGTTCCTGTGGCGGCCTCGATCCACTGGACTGTGGTGCAACATGCCCGTCAAAAGGGTGGATCCATTGACCTCGCTCCAGCCGTGATGGTGGGCGCCTTGCTGTCGAGCCTGCTCACCTTGCCCTTGGCCTGGCCGCTGCAGGGGTCGCTGAGCGACGTCAGCTGGCTGGCCCTGCTGGGGGTGTTTCAGTTGGCCCTGCCCTGCGTGATGGCCGTGTGGTGTGCGCGGGTGTTGCACGCCGCCGAAGTGTCTCTGTTGGCCTTGCTCGAGGTGATTTTTGGCATCACGCTGGCTTGGTGGGGCGCCCATGAAGAGCCTGGCCTGAGGGTGCTGACGGGGGGCCTGCTGGTTTTGTTGGCCCTGTTCGTCAACGAATGGTGGGGCTGGCGCCGACGCTGAAAGGCTCAGCGGTTGCGGGACTTTAAGGCCCTCTCAACCTCGCGCTTGCCCTCGCGCTCCTTGATGGTGTCGCGCTTGTCGTGTTCGGCCTTGCCGCGCGCCAAAGCCAGTTCGCACTTGACTCGCCCGGTCTTCCAGTGCAAGTTAAGAGGTACCAAGGTGTAGCCCTTTTGCTCGACTTTGCCGATCAAACGCCGGATTTCGTCTTTGTGCATCAGCAATTTGCGGGTGCGCACGGCGTCCGGGTTGACATGGGTAGATGCGGTTTTCAAGGGGTTGATCTGGCAGCCGATCAAGTACAACTCGCCGTCTCTGATCACCACATAGCCGTCGGTCAGTTGCACCTTGCCCTCGCGGATGGCTTTGACCTCCCAGCCTTGCAGCACCATGCCTGCCTCGTATTTTTCTTCGAAGAAATAGTTGAACGCCGCCTTTTTGTTGTCGGCGATGCGAGCGGGCGAATTTTTGGAGTCTTTGGCCATGGGTGAATGAAAGATGAGGCAGTCCTCGTTAAAATTGGGGCTTGGGTCTGCCAGCCAGACCTTGCATTCTATGAAAACTATCCACAAGTCCGTTTTGATTTGGTTCAGTGCCGACGAAATGTTCCGTTTGGTCACCGATGTACCCAGTTATCCGCAATTTTTGCCGTGGTGCGATCGCTCGGCGGTGCGCGAAACACTGCAAGATGGCATGGTGGCTGAAATCGGCATGGCGTTCGGCGGTCTGCACAAAAGCTTCACCACCCGCAACACGCATGTGCCTGGTCGCCAAGTCAAGCTGACCCTGATCGATGGCCCATTCAAACATCTGGAAGGGACCTGGGATTTCATCCCCCTGGGCGAAGGGCAACGGGCCTGCAAAGTCGAATTGACCCTGAACTACAGTTTTGAGTCGATGTTTGGCGCTTTGGTGGGGCCGGTGTTTGACCGCATCGCCTCAACCTTGGTCGACTCCTTCGTCAAGCGAGCAGAACAGGTCTATTCCTGATGCAGATCACCCTGACCCTGTCGGCGGCACCCCGATCGGTGCGCGAATGGTCGCTGAACCTGCCCGCGCCTTGCGACGTCAACACCGCCCTGAGCCAGGTCGACTGGTCAGCCGAGCTGCCCCCGGAAGTGGTGGCCGATTTGGAGTTGTCGATCTGGGGACGCAAGGCGCAAGGAAGCAGCGTCTTGCAAGACGGCGACCGCATTGAACTCACCCGGGCGTTGCGGGTCGACCCCAAAGTCGCCCGGCGTGAGCGATTTCAGCGCCAGGGCGTGCGCACGGCCGGCCTGTTTGCACGCCGCCAGCGCCCCTGAGCAGTCGCTGTCGAGTGGATCAAGCCTCGCGACTGGCGCGCTTGCGCTCGTGTTCCTTCAGGTGGCGCTTGCGCAAGCGGATGCTCTTGGGAGTGATTTCGACCAATTCGTCGTCTTCAATGAACTCCACCCCGTACTCCAGCGACAAATCGATCGGTGGCGTGACTTTGATGGCATCTTCTTTGCCGCTGACCCGGAAATTGGTCAGTTGTTTGGTGCGGGTGGCATTGACGACCAAGTCGTTGTCGCGATTGTGGATACCGACAATCATGCCCTCGTACACCGGATCACCCGCTTTGACAAACATGCGCCCGCGGTCATCGAGTTTGCCCAGGGCGTAGGTGAAAATTTCACCATCGTCCATTGAGATCAGCACCCCATTTTTGCGCCCGCCAATCTCGCCCTTGTGAGCCTCATAGCGGTCGAAAATGTTTGAAATCAGGCCGCTGCCACGCGTCAGGTTGAGGAATTCATTGGAAAAACCGATCAAGCCACGCGCCGGAATGCGGTACTCCAGGCGGACACGACCCCGGCCATCGGGTTCCATATTGACCAACTCGCCCTTGCGCTCGCCCAGGGCCTGCATGACGCCGCCTTGGTGGTTTTCTTCGATGTCGCAGGTCACTAACTCGATCGGCTCGCAACGCTCACCATCGATGTCTTTGAACACCACACGGGGCTTGGACACCGCCAGTTCGTAGCCCTCGCGACGCATGTTTTCGAGCAAAATGGTCAGGTGCAATTCGCCACGGCCCGAGACCTCAAAAATGCCGTCCTCATCCGTCTCACGCACCCGCAGAGCCACGTTGGACTGTAGCTCTTTTTGTAAACGGTCCCAGATCTGACGGCTGGTGACGAACTTGCCCTCGCGACCCGCCAGGGGCGAGGTGTTGACGCAAAAATTCATGGTCAAAGTCGGCTCGTCGATTTTCAGCATCGGCAGAGGCTGCGGGTTGTTGGGGTCGGTCACAGTCACGCCAATGCCCAGATCCGCAATGCCATTGATCAGCACGATGTCGCCAGGACCGGCAGACTCGGACTGCACACGATCGAGCCCCTCGAATTTGTGGACCTGATTGATGCGCCCCTTGTAAGAGGCCCCATCGGGCCCCTCCATCACCAGCACATCCATGCCTGCACGCAAGGTGCCTGCGTTGATGCGCCCGACACCAATGCGGCCGACAAAGGTCGAATAGTCGAGGGCAGAAATTTGCAACTGCAGGGGTGCTTCGGGATCCCCTTCGTGCACCGGGACATGATCCAGAATGGTTTCGAACAAGGCCGACATGTCGGGTCCCCACTGCTCGCCGGCAGCCCCTTCCTGATGCGAGGACCAGCCATTGATGCCCGAGGCATAGACCACCGGGAAATCAAGTTGCTCGTCGTCAGCCCCCAGCTTGTCAAACAAGTCGAAGGCGGCATTGATCACCTTGTCGCAATGGGCACCGGGCTTGTCCACCTTGTTGACCACCAAAATCGGTTTCAGCCCCAAGGCCAGGGCTTTTTTAGTCACAAAACGGGTTTGCGGCATCGGACCTTCCTGGGCGTCGATCAGCAACAGCACACCGTCGACCATGGACAGTGCACGTTCAACCTCGCCGCCAAAGTCGGCGTGCCCCGGGGTGTCGACGATGTTGATGTGGGTGCCTTTCCAGCTGACCGCACAGTTCTTGGCCAAGATCGTGATGCCGCGTTCGCGCTCGATGTCGTTGTTGTCCATGACGGTGTCTTCCACCTTTTCATGGGCGGCAAAAGTACCGGACTGGCGCAACAACTGGTCCACCATGGTCGTTTTGCCATGGTCAACGTGGGCGATGATGGCGATGTTTCTGATTTGCTTGCTCATGTTTTTCTCTCTATTCAGGCCGCACAGGGCGGCTCATTGCTTTAAAACCTGTTCAATGTCCAGCGGGCTCAACAAGCGACCGGGGATGAGTTCACCCGCTTTGACGTGTCCGGTGCCCAGTAAGGCTTTGGGCTGTTGGCCATAGACTCGTACCGCCGCCTGATCGGCCCATGGGCCGCGCCGGCGCAGTCCACTGAGAAACCGGCCAGCCTCGGCGGCGTCGAGTTCGATGGCGGGGTGATCCGACAACAAGGTGTCGATGGGATGAAGGTGGCGCACGCGTTCGGGCTCGTCCATGGCTTCAAGTTGCTCCAGCGTCACGCACTGCCCGATCGCAAAAGGACCGGTGGCCACTCGGCGCAAACGACTCAGGTGCCCGCCGCAACCCAACATCTCAGCGATGTCCTCGCCCAATGTGCGGATGTAAGTCCCTTTGGAACAGTGCACCCGAAGGCTCAGACTGGGCGGCATGGCGTGCAGGTCGGTTGACAGCAACTCGATGTCGTGGATGCGCACCCGGCGGGCGGCTCGTTCAATGGTTTCACCTTGGCGTGCGTATTCGTACAAGGCCTTGCCGTCTTTCTTCAAGGCGCTGTGCATGGGAGGAATTTGCTCGATTTCGCCGATGAAATGATCCAGCGCCTCGACCACCTGACCCGGTGTGCAACGCACAGCACGGCTTTTTACCACCGCCCCTTCGGCGTCACCGGTTTCGGTTTTGAGTCCCAAAGCGATGGTGGTTTCGTAGGTCTTGTCGGCATCGAGATGCTGCTGGCTGAATTTGGTGGCGGCGCCAAAGCACAAAGGCAAAACACCGCTGGCCAGCGGATCGAGGGTGCCGGTGTGGCCGGCTTTGTCGGCCCGCAGCAACCATTTGGCCTTTTGCAAGGCCTGATTGCTGGACAAGCCCAGCGATTTATCGAGCAGCAACACCCCATGCACAGGGCGCCGCTGCACCCGGGTGCGTGGCGCGTTCATGGGCAATCAGTCTTTGGAGCGAGAGGCGACCGCCTTGGCGATCAGGGCGTTCATGTCTGACGCCCGCTCGGGCGTGCGGTCAAACACAAAATGCAAGGTGGGCACGGTGTGGATGTGCAAGCGTTTGAACAAGGCGTTGCGCAAAAATCCGGCGGCCTGGTTCAAGCCCTCGGCCGCCTTGGCCGGGTCGCCCGTGAGGACGCTGAAAAACACCTTGGCATGGGCGTAATCGGGCGTGACCTCGACCGCCTGCAAGGTGACCAGACCCACTCGGGGGTCTTTGACCTCGCGGGCAATCAGCTCGGACAAATCGCGCTGGATCTGATCGGCGATTTTGAACGAGCGGTTCGGCGCAGCTGACTTTTTCACAGTGAGCGAGCCACTTCCTTGATTTCGAAGAACTCCAACTGGTCGCCTTCAACGATGTCGTTGTAGCCTTTGATGTTCAGGCCGCACTCGAAGCCCTCTTTGACCTCGCGTGCGTCGTCTTTAAAGCGTTTGAGGCTTTCGAGCTCACCCGTGAAGATGACCACGTTATCGCGCAGCAAGCGCAGCTTGGCAGAACGCCGCACCACGCCCGAGGTGACCATACAACCGGCGATCGAGCCGATTTTGCTGACGCGGAACACCTGGCGAATTTCGGCATTGCCAATGATCTCTTCTTTCTTGTCCGGGGTCAGCATGCCCGACATGGCGGCCTTGATTTCATCAACAGCGTCGTAAATGATGTTGTAGTAACGGATATCGATGCCGTTGCCTTCAGCCAGCTTGCGGGCTCCGGCATCGGCACGGGTGTTAAAGCCGATGATCACCGCTTTGGAGGCGATCGCCAGGTTGATGTCGCTCTCGCTGATGCCACCCACGGCGGCATAGACGACCTGCACCTTGATCTCGTCGTTCGAGAGCTTGAGCAAAGACGCGGCCAGCGCTTCTTGCGAGCCTTGCACATCGGCCTTGATGATGATGGGCAGGTTCTTGACATCGCCAGAGGCCATGTCGGAGAACATGTTCTCGAGTTTGGCCGCTTGTTGCTGGGCCAGTTTGGTGTTGCGAAACTTACCGGCACGGTAAGTGGCGATTTCACGCGCACGGCGCTCATCGGCCAACACCATGAAATCATCACCTGCTTGCGGCACGTCGGCCAAGCCCTGGATCTCGACCGGAATCGAAGGACCCGCCGCCTTGATCGGGCGACCGTTCTCATCGAGCATGGCGCGCACGCGGCCATAGGTCTGTCCCACCAGGACCACATCGCCGGTCTTCAAAGTACCCGACTGGACCAACACCGTGGCCACCGGACCACGGCCCTTGTCCAACTGAGCTTCGATCACCAGGCCTTTGGCCATGGCGTCATGGGGGGCCTTGAGTTCGAGCACTTCGGCTTGCAAGGAAACTTGTTCGAGCAACTCGTCGATGCCCTGACCGGTCTTGGCCGAAACGGGGACAAAGGGGGAATCGCCGCCGAATTCTTCCGGCACCACCTCTTCGGCCACCAACTCGCCTTTGAGGCGATCGGGATTGGCTTCGGGTTTGTCGATCTTGTTCATGGCGACCACGATCGGTACGCCAGCTGCTTTGGCGTGCTTGATGGCTTCACGGGTTTGCGGCATCACGCCGTCATCAGCGGCCACCACCAGCACCACGATGTCGGTGGCTTTGGCGCCACGTGCGCGCATGGCCGTGAAAGCCTCGTGGCCGGGAGTATCCAAGAACGTGACGACGCCGCGATTGGCTTCCACGTGATAGGCACCGATATGCTGGGTGATGCCACCAGCTTCACCAGCGGCCACTTTGGCGCGCCGGATGTGGTCGAGCAACGAGGTTTTTCCGTGATCGACGTGACCCATGACGGTCACCACCGGGGGGCGCGGCAGCGATTCCGCCTGATGCGCCGAGGATTCTTCTTCGGTGAAGGCTTCCGGGTCATCCAGGGCAGCCACAATCGCTTTGTGACCCATTTCTTCCACCACGATCATCGCAGTGTCCTGATCCAACGGCTGGTTGATGGTCACCATCTGACCCAGCTTCATGAGGTGCTTGATGACCTCAGAGGCCTTGACCGCCATCTTGTGCGCCAGTTCAGCCACCGTGATGGTTTCGGGCACGTGGACTTCAATGACACGGGCCTCGGCAGGTTGCGCAGCCAACGGGGCTTCATCCCGATCGCGCTCGCGCCGCCCCTTGGGGCCGCCACGCCAACTGTTGCGGTTGTTGCCCGACAGCGTGTCGCCACGGGTTTTGATTTCTTTCTTTTTGGCCGGATCATCGGCCCAAGAGGACGACAGCTTGGCGCTTTTGACCTCTTTACCGGCACCCGCGGCGGGGGCTGCTGCGCCCGGAGCGGGCTTGGCCGTCTTTTTGTCGGCGGTCGCTGAGGCAGCCGGCTTGTGCAAGGTCCCCTTGGCACCCGAAGCGGGCTCTTCAGGTTTTTTAGCCACCAGCACCTTTTTAGGGGCGTTCATCATGGCCCGGATGGCTTCAGCCTCTGCCAGGGCTTTGCGTCGGCGCTCTTCCAGCTCGCGGGCACGATCAGCTTCTTCCTTGGCAGCCGCATCGGCTTTGGCTTGGCGGTCACGCGCTTGCTGCTCGGCCTGTGCTTGCGCCGCTGCGGCCTCTTCGGCCTGGGCTTGAGCTCGATCGCGGACAACGTCTTGGACGTCGGCCGCCTCATGCGGTGCCTGAGCGGAACTTTGCAGGGCTTGAGCCTGGGCCTTGGCTTGCGCCAAACGTTCTTGTTCCAGCGCCTCAGCCTGGGCTTTTTCGCGGGCTTCTTGTTCTTCGCGCTGACGACGCTTTTCCGCCAGCTCTTCTTCTTGGCGTCGAATCAGTTCGGCCTGACGGCGCGCCTCTTCTTCGCGACGAGCCAACTCGGCCTGATCAATCACCTGAGCCGCAGGGAGTTCGGCTTTGGTCGGGGCGGCATCCGTTTCATCGCGCTGAATGAAGGTGCGCTTTTTGCGCACCTCAACCTGGATGGTGCGGGCCTTGCCAGTGGCATCGGCCTGCTTGATCTCCGTGGTCGACTTTTTGGTCAGCGTGATTTTTTTGCGCTCGGAGGACCCGGTGCCATGACTGGCTTGCAAGTGACTGAGCAGTTTTTGCTTGTCAGCATCGGTCAGCACATCGGCAGCGCCTTGCTTGGCCACGCCGGCAGCAGAAAGCTGTTGCAACAACACATCGGTAGATTTTTTGAGTTCGGCGGCGAACTCGGCGACAGTGGTTTGGGTCATGCGTGTGATTCCTTGTGGACCCCTCAAGCCTGACCTGCAAACCAGTGTTCGCGGGCTTTGAGAATGGTGGCTTTCGCCTCGTCTTCGTTTTGACCGGTGATTTCGACCAACTCGTCAATCGCCAGATCAGCCAGGTCGTCTCGGGTGTGCACACCCG
>JACCDS012398030.1_pt1 | contig 11300 bp, 9 predicted proteins | sample 7446441 | NCBI WGS metagenome assembly JACCDS01 (sample SAMN15323445, study PRJNA562643) | freshwater metagenome | isolation source: river surface water | place: USA:Blue River Watershed | collected 2017-08-17 | reverse complement strand
CATAAGGAAGATAAATGATCATGACCAATAAAAAGATGGTAAAAAAGACACTGAAAAATGTGGCATCTATTTTTGGAAAAAGTAAATTTCCAACTGCACCCATCGCAGCAATATCTGCACCAATATTTAATATGATAGCTGGGAAGCTAAATAATAACATCAAATATAAAATTGGTCTAGGATAATGTTTTTTTAAAGTACCTGTTAACCCCATATTGGTAACTAAGCCAATCTTGGCACACATCTTTTGAATAGCAGCCATTAATGGAAAAGCAATGATTGCTGTCCATAGGGTAGTTAAACCATAGGCAGCACCTGCCTGAGAATAAGTAGCAATACCAGATGGGTCGTCGTCGCTTGCCCCAGTTACTAATCCTGGACCTATTACTTTCCAAAACTGCTTCAATTTATTTTTTATAGCGAATGGTCGTTTCATGGCAATTGTAATAGCGTCTAATCGGTGTCTAATCCTTGTTAAAGTACGCAAATAAAATTACAATATAAATGATAATAAAAACCACCTACAAAAATATTGCAGGTGGTGCTCCTTTTGGGGGTAAGGATGATCTATGACTAAAGATTTATTATTAAACAACGTTGCCTATATCTTAAGTGGCTAATTAGTTCTGATTGAATCTTATTCACTTTTGTTTTAACTGAAGTAAAGCTACTATGATTGAAACTGAATACCTATGATCATCATTATACAACACGTTGATTGTTGTTAGTGCGAATGGTGGTAAAATATTTCTGTACTTCAAAGATGGCTAATAAGAAAATTGCAGCTAAAACAACTGGATAAAATGACTGCAATCCTGGATTTTGAAATTTAAATAAAGATTGAATGTCGGGGAAATAAATAGCACTATATAAAAGGGTAATAGCAAAGAGTAGAATTCCAATTGCTGTCCAATTTTTATTACTAATAATGGTATAAAACGGTCTTGTTTTTGATAAACTATTTAAAATAAGAGCGCAATTGCCTATCACCAAAGATGAATAACATAACGCTCTAATTGCTTGATCATTGAGTCCATTATACCTACTAATGATTAAAACAAATAAAACCGAAATAAATAAGAATACGCCTTTTAAAATACTAACTATAATTTTTTGTGTGCCAAAAAATCGGCTCTTTACATTACGAGGAGGTCTTTTCATGATATTTTTTTCTTCTATTTCTGTTTCAAAAGCAATAGATGAAACTGGATCAATCACCAATTCTAAACAGATGATGTGTAAAGGCATTAAAATAAAAGGTATTGCAGTATTTAATACAGGCAATAGTGTTAAACCAATAATTGGGATATGTATGGCTATTATATAACCCATTGCTTTTTCTAAATTATCAAAGATTCTTCTCCCCTGTTTAATGGCAGCTACTATAGATGCAAAATTGTCATCCAATAGCACTAAAGATGAAGCTTCTCTTGCAACTTCAGTTCCTCTTTTCCCCATGGCAATCCCAATATGTGCTGCCTTAAGTGCAGGTGCATCATTTACACCATCACCAGTCATAGCAACTACTTCGTTTTGCATTTTAAGTAAATTGACAATACGCAATTTTTGACTTGGTATCACTCTAGCAAATACTGCAATGGAATTCATTTTTTGCAATAATTGTGTGTCTGTCATGCTTTCTAATTCATCCCCAGTGACAACAGTACCTTCTTTGTCAATTCCTATCTCATTCGCTATACTTTTTGCAGTGACAGAGAAATCACCTGTAATTATTTTAACTTTTACACCAGCAGCCCTGCATTCATTAATTGCGTTTGGAACTTCAGATCTTATTGGATCCCGAAAAGCAATCAAGCCTCTAAAATTGAGTTTTAGATCCGCTTGATCAGACGGGAAAGATGGATTAGATATAGTTGCGGTTGCAATAGCAATCACTCTAAGTGATTGAAGGGCTAAAGAATGTAGCATCTCTTTATGCATTGCTACTTCAACATCATCTAAAGCACATAATTTAAAAATTTGCTCAGGTGCTCCTTTTGTAAAAGCATGAAATATCCTACTATTATTTGTAGCATAGATATTTGTCATCGATGGACAGCTATTGGTGAGAGGGTAAGCTTGTACCACAAGATTTTTATTCAAGAATGGATATATTTCTTGGATTTGCGGATTATCCTCAACTATTTTAAAAATTGCATTTTCCATTGGATTCACTCCACTAGAAGACGAGGCAAGCTTCGCAATCTGAATTAACTCGAATGTGGCAGATGCGTTTAGCTTTAAGTCCTCTTTACTGAAGATGTTAATGCCATCATATATAAAGGCTATTTCCATACTATTCATTGTAATCGTTCCTGTTTTATCAACACATAATACTGTAACTGCGCCCAAAGTCTCTATTGCTGAAGGCTTTCTAGTAAGCACTTGTAATTTTGAAAGCCGCCATGACCCAATTGCGAGAAAAACAGTTAAGACAACAGGAAATTCTTCTGGTAAAACCGCCATAGAAGTAGAAATGCCATTTAATAAGGCATTAATAATTCCGCCCCTAGATAAATAATAGGCAAGTACTACTGCGATACTTATTATAACGCCAATAAAAAAGAGACGATTAATCAAAGTTTTCATCTCTAATTGAAGCCTAGTAGGGTCTTCTTTAATATCTTTTAATGCAATGCCTATTTTGCCAAGTCTTGAGGCGACTCCAGTAGATACAATTTTTGCAATACCACTTCCTTGAACTACCAAAGTGCCAGCATAAGTAGTGTGGCCTAAGTTTTTTATTACAGGGATAGATTCACCAGTGAGGATAGCTTCGTCCATCCATAAATGATTTGATTCTATGAGTATGGAATCTGCAACTGCTCTATCGCCTTCATTTAAGAGAACAATATCATTAGGCACCACCTCTCTTCCAGGCACTTTTTTAAATTGATTATTTCTAAAAACCAAAGCTTGAGGACTGGATAGTTTACTTAAAGCAGCTAAAGCGTTTTCAGCTTTTCGATATTGAAAGAATGTAATAAAAATAATTAGTGATGTAGCGCTCATTAAAATGAGCCCTTCCCTATAATCGCCCAAAAAAACATAAATAATCGCTGAACTGACCAATAAAATAAACATTGGCTCTTTCATGATTTCAAAAAAGAGATCAAAAAGATTCTTTTTATTAGAAGCAGGCAACTCATTAAAGCCGTACTTACTTATTTGATTTTGAACTTCAAGATCACTTAGCCCATTAAATTGATTGTCTATTGGTGTAGTAGTTATTCTCATTTGAGCCTCCTAAATGAAAATTTTTGTCCCCCAACTGAGGCTTCATACATTAATCCACCTTTAGGATGTGTAAATATCATAACACCATTATCATATTTGACATCCCCTGATGCTCCTTCAGTTGCGATAATGGCAGATGCTTGTGCCGCAAATGCTAAATTATTTTCCTTGAATTTATCTATATCTTTTTTTGATTCAAAGAATATCACTTCTCGATATGCTTGACCACCAGCTTGAAATCCTAATGTCAATTGAGTCATTTTAGCCATACCTATTAACTTGCCCCCTTCATATACAGCACCATTGCCTGTGGCACCACCAACACCAAATCCGCCTTTACCGATATTCGGAAAAATAACATACCCGTATGCTTTATTAAAAATATTTTTCAATAAAGGATCCGCCTTGATAAATTCTTCCTTAGCTTGATTTGCATCTTCTACAATTTTTTTATCCCTTGTAGAGCTCTGAGCAAAGGCATGATTGTCAATAAAATTAAATGTGGCAAATGCAAATGAAGCAATTGCAATTGTACTATACTTAAGTTGCATATAAATGATTTAAGAAATCGAAATTATAAGATGTAAGGCATTCATATCATGATTACAAATAGTAGACTGATTGATTCTGATTCGAATTGTAATGCCTAAGAACATATCGGTATTTGTCTAAAATCATTTTTATAAAAAATATTTCAAGTTAATTTCATAGTAAAAATGGAAAAAGAAACTACCATAAGCACATTACATCAATTACTCGATTTTAATACTCAACACTTTATAGTTGGGGAGGTGCATCTTCAACAAGCTTTAAATAACTGGATTGAAAAAGCAAGTGCGGTAAAGCTAAAAGCTATCTTTCAAAAATATCTAGAACATATCGATCATAATGTTAAGTCGTTTGAAAAATTCATAGATATGGAAAGAATGAACTTGATGAGCAGCAAGCATAAAATATTAACTGCACTGATAGAGGATGCAGATAAAAAATATCTGTATTGTTCTGATCCAGAAATAAAAGACGCAAGCCTCTTAGCAAGTGTTCAGGTAATCAACCATTTCAAAATATGCGCTTACGGCACAGCAGCAGCTTATGCCAATACATTAGGGATGGAAGAGGCAGGAAAGCTTTTTAAAATGGCTGAAATAAATGAAAAACAGATTGATGACCGTTTAAGCCAAATGGCAGAATTCGAAATCAATAAAAGAGCCACTTCGCCAATTGTCTTGCCAAATTAAATATGATGTTTCAAAATAGATGTCGTGCTGGACAAGCATTGGCTAAAATGTTATTGCCTTATCAATCCGAAGACACTATCGTACTTGGAATACCAAGAGGTGGAGTCCCAGTGGCATTTGAGATAGCTATTTACTTGAAAAAGCCTTTAGGTATAGTTTTAGTAAAGAAAATTGGCCACCCAATGAATAAAGAGTTCGCCATCGGAGCTGTAAGTTTAAATACAGAAATCATCCATTCGAATCATAAGATTAGCGAAGCATATATTCAAAATGAAGTTAACGCTATTAGACAACGTCTACTTGAAATGAAAAACTATTTCAAAGGCAGGGATCATACCAACATGCAGCTAAAAGACAAAGTGGTCATTTTAGTAGATGACGGATTGGCTACAGGGAATACGATGTTAAATACAATAGCATTGATAAAGAAATGTTACCCCAAGAAAATTGTCGTAGCCATTCCTGTAGCACCTAAGGAAGCGATCGATGCGATAAAAAAAGAAGGCGTGACTGTAGTTGTGATTGAAATTCCTTATTTCTTTAATGGGATTGGTGCTTTTTACGAAGATTTTACTCAAGTTGAAAATGAAATAGTACTGGACTTACTTGAATCAAAACAGCTCATTGCAAACAAAAGCGAGAACTATTGAAGTACATTTTTTTGCTTCATATCATTGATGATGACTTTGCCATAACGATGCGCAAGTGCCGACGCCTCATCAGGATCAAAAGATTCTGTCTGAACAGAATAGACAAGTTGCTTGGTTTTGAGATCGTAGATATTACTCTCCCAAAAATATTTAGTTTGGGTTTGATAATACCCAGGACTATAAATACGCTCATACATCACTCCCCAATAAGGACCAAAACGATGGTGGTAACTATAAAAAGGTGAGAAATAGACTCTTCCAGGAACATAATGTTTTTCTTTTTTTCTATCTAATAATACAATTGTTAGCAGCGCATCTACTCCATCAACTTCTATTTTTGATAATAAGGCGTTTTCGTTCATTTGTTCAAAACTAGAAGGGCCATATAATTTCATTGAACTAACAGTATTAAAACCTAACTCTTGCAAATCCCCTTGCAAATGATTTTCCATTTGTTCCCTAAGTCCACGGTCTTTATTTGTAAAAAGGCCTACCACCATTATTTTATTGAATTTATTTGCCTGGGGAGTATCAGCTTTCCAAGAGTGTGTAATTTTTACATCAGCGCAAGCTAAAAAAATGAAAGATGTAATGCAAATGAAAAATATAGTAATAAAATATTTTTTCATAACAAGAGGTTAATGAAGAAGATTTGATAAAAAAACAAGACAGGTTCTTTTGGAACCCGTCTTGAGTGGATTAAGGTAGTTTAGTGTCTTTTGCAACAGGTATGTCTACATTAATCTATTAAGTCAACCTATCAATCAATGCATCAGTAGAATTTATACTACTTCTCGGCAATTTAGTTTCCTGACTTTTGAATCAGTAATGTCTAAGGTCCTTTCAGCCTGCTAAGGTTTGGCTTAACTATAGTAAAGGTAGTATGTACAAAAAGTCAAAACAATGATGATGAATAGCCAGCGAGCTGTTTGTCGTTCATTTCAAAGCTGATATCAATTAATTAGTGTCATTATTCTAGCTCAAGTATTCCGGCATCGGGGTTGCCAATAATGGGCTTCCCTTGATAGTCTTTTGTTAAACCTACATTGGTATTGACGCCAAAATTAATCGCTGGTGTACCAGCCGATAAAGTATAATTCCAGGCCAATGGCGAACCTGAAACATTTGTAAAAAGATTCAAGGTTTTACTATATAATTCTGTACTATTTAACGTGACGCCTGTCACTCCGAGTTCCATTCTATAAATATTATCAGAATGAATTACAGCTGAATTGTTTAAATATGTTGGAAAGGCATTCACACCAGACGATAACCAAAATATATTATTTCTCAAAATCAACATCCCTGCAGGAGGCGTTCTTAGAGAAGAATAAAAAAGGTTGGTTGGTTTTGCAAATTGCTTCACTGTCTCAATAAAATTATTATTGTAATACTGAAAGCCCGATATTTTTACGGCAAAAGTGCCAGATGTCTGAAAGGTGCCTGCACTTCCACAATTGATGATTTTATTATAGGCAACTATGTTGCCATCTGCGGTTCCATTGGTTGCGCTCCCTACTTCTACAAATCCATTACAGTCAACTGCAGTATTATAGAGAATTCTATTATTACTTATGTTCGTGCCATATAATTCAACAGCACCACCGTCAAAACCATAATCATAGCTAGTTGCCCAACAGTCTTTAAAATAATTATAGTCAATTGTGTTATAGGAACTTTGAATGACCATTGGGTTAGCACCATAATCATCGTTGGAATTAACTGTTGTTGGTGTATTACGCACCATGCGTAAATTTGAAATGTTATTTTGGGTTATTCTATTATAATTTGATCCATTACCAACTGAAATTCCGACGCCAACCAATGAAATATCCATATTAGAAATAGTGCAATAAGTTGAATTGTTTACATTAATTGCGTATTTCACATTCGCAGGAATGGACCGATCGGTAGTGCTCATTGTAAAGTCTGTGATCTTAATGCCATTTAACACTACATATTTTACAGCATTAAAATTAACGATATTACTAAAAGCGTTGTTAAACACAGGAATTAATCCACTACCATAGTTTGTGTAAACAATAGGACTAGATGAAGTTCCAGAATATTTAATATTTAAGGTACCGGAAAAAACTTGCCCACTCTTAAAAAAAACAGAATCGCCTGCATACATGACAGTTGAATTGACTTGGGCAATTGATTTAAAAGGAGCACTAATAGAACCATTAGAAGTACTAGCAGTAGAAGAAGGGTCAACATAAAATTTTCTAGCATTAATAACTGCATTCACTTTTACTTGATCTGAACTAGTTGTTGCATTAACTTGGGGGGTGGGTGTAGTTTCGGTTTTTTTACACCCGTTAATTACGATAAATACCAGGCTTGTTATAAATAAATGTTTTTTCATGGAATAAAAATAATTTTATTTTTTTCATTGTGTAACATTTTGAAACCTGCTTGATACTAATTATTTGTTAATCTATATGACATGTGTCACGTAGTAAAAAAATAATAAATTTTAAAAAAAATATATTTTCAATTTATGAAATGCAAAAAGAATTGCGTCAAAGTCTTTTGGAATAAAAAAATCAAATCAATCGATTATTTTACAAAAAAAGAGGGCCGTCTGTATAGACGGCCCTCTTTTTTATTTCATTCAGTTTTATGCAGATTTTCTCACAAATTTTGTTAAGATTACAATAGTTTGCTCGTTCACTTTTCCTTCTATCTGATCTGTATTATCTGGCACTAATCTAATTTTTCTAACAACCGTTCCTTTAGGTGCCATAAAGTTTGCACCTTTTACATTTAATACTTGCGTCAATACAACAGTATCTCCATTTTCTAAAGGCGTGCCATTGCTGTCAACATGTATTGCTTGCTTAATGAAAGAAGAAACAGCCCAAGTTATAACCGTCTCGTCTAATTCAACTGAAGACATGATCTCACTTGCCCACTCTTTATCCTTATTTGCATATAGAATTCTGTAAGTTAAAGCTTGTACACTTGGCTCAGTATTCCAAATGCTACCAGCAAGACATTGCCAGTGATTCCCTGCTTCCTCTGCATCTATATTGACCAAACAAGTATCACATAATGCTACTTCATTTTCAATTACGTCGTTGTTCTTTGGACTAACTGCATAATCATGCGTAGCAACCTCAGTTGTGCAAAGTTCACAAAGCCCTTGACACCTTTCATTTAATTTACTAGAGATACTCATTTATGTCTTCGTTTTATTCAATGCTTCCAATATCGGAATAGGTTGCAAATTTACAACTTAATAACGAATTGTTATAATATAGAATCAATAGGATCTGACTACCTTTGCTACATGATGCATATTATAACAAATTTAAAACATGTCAGATTTTCAATTAAGCGATTTGTTCTTCTTGCTGGATTGATTTTAATGCAGGGATCAATTAGTGCACAAGTAGGTGTACAGAACGCTATTTTTCAATGGATAGGGAACCCGAAAAAAGTGATGGTTCTGGATAGTTTAATTAATCAATCATCTTTATTCGCCCTTGATAAATCGGATTACAATACCATTGCTATCAAAAAATTGACTCAGCATCCCGAAAATTTGTTGAATTACAAAGACAGTTTATCAATAGAATTAGCAATTCAAAAGACAGCAACCCATTTCTTTAATGACTTAGCATATGGGAATAAGCCACCTTCACTTGACTATCGTGGTGCAAAATTTGATATGATTGCCTACAATATTCCTGCATTGATTAAAATGTATCATCAAAAAAATCAATTAAGTAATTTAGTAGAAGATTTGAATCAAAAAAGTATAGAAGTTAAAATGATTCTGGATACCTTAAATATTTTACAAAAATCAAATCATAAGAATCAAACAAAAATCAACCTGCTCATAAAAGCAGCAAATGATTACCGTTGGTTAAACGCAGTTAGAAATAACCATAGAATTATACTGGTCAATATCCCCTCTGCGCAACTAAAAGTATACGATGGCTCAACTATTACATTACAGATGAAATTGATTCTGGGAAAAGCAAGTACGCCAACTAAAACATTGTCCACGTATATAAAACAAGTGACCATTAACCCCTACTGGACTGTTCCAAAAAGTATTATAGTCAATGAAATGTTGCCCAAAATTCAACAGGACATAAGCTATCTCTCAAGAAATCATCTAGAAGTACTTGGCTCAAATTACAAACCGCTCAACCCATACCAAATTAACTGGTTCAATGTAGACCTTGTAAACTTTCCTTATATTATAAGGCAAGCTACGGGCTGCGAGAATGCTTTAGGTATATTAAAGCTTGAATTTGATAGTCCTTTTTCAATGTATCTACACGATACACCTGAAAAACAATTATTCGGATACAAAAATAGATTTTTTAGTCATGGGTGTATGCGTATGGAAAAACCTGTAGCAATGGGAAGGCTTTTATTAGAGGATAACTTACAGGCTATAGACTCAATCGATTTAACTAAATGTTATTTAAATCCAAAACCAATTTTCATTCCAGTGGCAAAAAAAACACCACTTGTTGTATGGTATAGTCAGGTAGATTTTGATACAAATAACAATTTATTGATTTATAAAAATGTCTATAATAGATAGACTTGCTAGTATTTAACGCATTTTAACAACTCTTTTATTTGATCTGTCGTACCTTTGCAAATGGTCAAAAATATTTGGATGAAAAAATTACTGAGTTTATTTGCAATTGTTTTCTGTTTCACTTTACAGTCATTCAAGCCTGGCAATCCAGTGCCCAAGAGTGAACGAGAAATGGCAACTGTTAATTTATCCGAGAAATTAAACATCAATTCTAAAGCATTTATATTAGCTATAAAGGGATATGAAAAATTGAAACAATTAGGGAAATTAGCGAATCAACGTTATCTAACCATTGCCGATATGAGTCAAGCGAGTAGCGACCCTAGGTTGTATATTATAGACATGGAAAAACAGGAGCTATTGATGCAAACATTTGTTGCACATGGAAGAAATTCAGGATTGTTATTTGCTAAGCAATTTTCTAACTTAGTTGGATCATTTCAAAGTAGTTTAGGGTTTTATATTACAGGTAAACCCTATCAAGGAAAACATGGAAAATCTTTGATTCTAAAAGGGGTTGAGACAGGCATCAATGATAACGCAGAAGAAAGAGCAATCGTACTTCATGGTGCAGATTATGCCAACAAAGGCTTCGTCAATCAACAAGGCTATCTAGGTAGAAGTTTGGGTTGTCCTGCTGTTCCTAATCATCAAGTAGAGGCAATCATTAAAGCAATACAAGGTGCATCTTGCTTATTTGTATATGCACCAAATAGCGACTACTTGCGTGATTCAAAAATGATCAATTAAGTATTTATCTTCTTTTCTTAAACCCAGTGGATTTTTTTTGCTTGGGATTGTATTCTGGAGTAGGACCAAATTCAGCAGGAACAGTTCCTTTTAAAACCGGCGCGCCAAGCAGTTCTTCGATCAATGCAAACTTAGATTGTTCTTTTTCACTAACTAAAGTAAATGCAGTACCCGTTGTTGCAGCACGAGCAGTTCTACCAATTCGGTGAATATAATCTTCGCCATCATTCGGTACATCATAATTAATCACTAAGTCAATATCTTCAATATCAATTCCTCTACTTAAGATATCAGTAGCCACCAAGATATTGGTTTTGCCATTTCTATAATCTTGCAAATATTGCTCTCTACTTTTTTGATCTAAGTCCGAATGGATTTCTTCTGCAGCCAACTTTGCAGATTTTAAAATAGCAGTCAACTCTTTTACATTTTGCTTCTTAGAACAAAAAACAATCACTTTAGAAAAACGCTTTGAACCAAGCATATCTTTTATGATAGCTGCCTTTTGATTATCGTACACTACAAAAGCCTTTTGAACAATTTGCTCAGGCGGTTTTGAAATAGCAATATTAATTTCAACAGGATTCTTTAAAATTTTATTTGCCAATGCACGCATTTTTTGCGGCATCGTAGCAGAAAATAATAAGTTCTGTCTTTCAGCAGGTAGATAAGTGATAATTTTAGCAATGTCGTCATTGAAACCCATGTCTAACATCCTATCCGCTTCATCTAGCACTAAATATTTCAAACCTTTCAATTTCACATAACCCATATTTAAATGTGCTATCATCCTTCCGGGAGTACATACCACAATATCAGCTCCAGAAGTCAATGCTTTTTTTTCTGCAGCAAATGATT
>JACCDS010472584.1_pt1 | contig 11301 bp, 7 predicted proteins | sample 7446441 | NCBI WGS metagenome assembly JACCDS01 (sample SAMN15323445, study PRJNA562643) | freshwater metagenome | isolation source: river surface water | place: USA:Blue River Watershed | collected 2017-08-17 | reverse complement strand
TGACGGCTCCACAGATTGGGGCCGCGCAGTGCGCGAATTCTTGACACTTCCATGAACCAGGATTCCTGTGATGCGGTAAGGCCGAAGGGCTCGTCGGGTGTTAGTGAGAGGTGTTCTGGCCGAAGCTTTTGACGCCAGCACGGATGAGGTCCGTGCTGATGTCCAGGGCCCAGGCCACGCTGGCGGCGATCAGCATGTCGTCGGTGCCCAGCTTGCCGTCTTGCAGCAGACGCGCCACGGCGGGTCGTTTGGCCGACAGCACGAGCGACTCGCGCTGGCCTTCACCCAAGACCAGTTGCCCATCGCGCCAGAAAGCCACGCGGCCGCCTTCGGTGCGGTGCGCCGCAAGTCGCGGGTTGTTTTCATCGTCGGCATAAAAGATCACGCTGCCATCGCAGTAGCTGGCCAGCTCTGCGACTTGCACATCGGCCGCATTGAGCACGGCAGTGCCATGGGGCAAGACCACGTCGACCTGGGTGCGCACATAAGTGGGCATTTTTTCGTCGCTGCCCGGATACAGATCGTCCAGACCTTGCGCCTTGGGCATGCGTGTGACCACACCGACCTGGCAGCGGTCGTAGGGCAAGCCTTCAGCCAGCAGATGGCGGACATCGCTTTCGAACACAGCCGTTTGGACTGAGCGGTTGATCAAAAGTCGCTGGGCGTTGTCCCAATCCATGCCGCCCTGGCTTTGCAGCTGACGCTGGTTCATGTAGAGCCCATCGGCACAGGCCAGGCCCGTGTACAGGCCTTTGAGGTGCAGCAGCCAAGCCACCAGTTTGGCGGGGCGGGTGGTGTCGCCATCGCCCATGAGGCCCACCACCGGAATGCGGCCGGTTTCTGTGGGCTGGAACAAATGGTTGGCGATCGCCTGGCCTACCGGGCGGGGTTGACCCACAGCGGGTTTGAGGTGCATCAGCAAACCGGGCCCGGCATTGACTTCAACAATCGCGCCACCTTGCGCGGCCAGGGGCTGGGAGATGTCTTGCGCCACCAGATCGACGCCCGCGATGTCCAGGCCCACCACGCGGGCGGCCAGCACGGCTTGCGCAGCCACTTCGGGGTGGACTTTATCGGTCACGTCCAGCGCCATGTTGCCTGTGCGCATGATCAGCACAGTCCGGTCCTTTTCGGGCACGCTGTCGGCTGTCAGGCCTTGGCGTTTGAGCTCCAGCACCGAGGTGGTGTGCTCGTCGAGCCGAATGGTGTCGAGCGGAAAGTCTTCCTCTTCGCCGCGGCGAGGGTCGGAGTTGATCTGCAGCTCGATCAGCTCGGCCACCGTGTGCACGCCATCGCCCACCACGCTGGCGGTTTCGCCTTTGTTGGCGGCGGCCACTTGGTCGCCGACCACCAGCAGGCGGTGTTCTTCTCCGCGGATGAAACTTTCGACAATGACTTCGCTGCCCTCGGCCAGGGCAATGTCGTAAGCGGCTTCGATGTCTTCCTGTTTGGACAGTTCCAGGGAGACGCCTCGGGCGTGGTTGCCGTCGGTGGGTTTGACGCACACGGGCAGGCCAATGTCCTGCGCGGCGGCCCAAGCGGCAGCGGGGCTGTCCACGATCTGGCCGGAGGGCACAGGCACGCCACACATGCTGAGCAGTTGTTTGGTGAGGTCCTTGTCCTTGGAGATGCCCTCGGCGATCGCGCTGGTGCGGTCGGTTTCGGCGGTCCAGATGCGGCGCTGCTGAGCGCCATGGCCCAATTGCACCAGGTTGCCGTCATTGAGGCGGATGGCGGGAATGCCGCGTTCGCTGGCCGCGTCCACGATGCTGGCCGTGCTGGGGCCGATGCACAGGCTGTCGACCATTTGCTTGAGGCGGTTGATTTGGCCCGGCACGTCAAAGGGGCGGTCTTCAATGGCCGCCAAAATCAGGTCACGTGCGGTTTCGAGGGCGCTGCGGCTGACCGCTTCATGGCGGGTGCGGATGACGACTTTGTAGACGCCCCGGGGACCGGCTTCGCGGGCTTTGCCAAAGCCGGTTTGCATGCCGGCCTGGGTTTGCAGCTCCAGTGCCACGTGTTCGAGCACGTGACCGGCCCAGGTGCCTTGCGCCAGCCGTTGCAAGAAGCCGCCGCGTTCACCCACGCTGCAGCGGTGCTCGATCAAGCCGGGCAACCAGGCCGTCAAACGTTCGTTGAAGCCTGGCAAGGTGTTGGAGGGTGCGTCTTCCAGATCGCCGATGTCGATCAGTGCTTCCAAGACAGGACGGTAAGTCCAGATGTTGGGGCCGCGCAAATGGGTCATGCGCAGAAATTGAATGTTTTTGGCGTTCATGCGTGAAAAGGGCGGCTATACAATGACCGGCCCGTCATGGCGCTGGTGGATTGCTCTGAATTTTTGAAAATACATGGGCATTACAGGTGCAGTCGTGGGCGGCATCCATGGTTGTTTTTTTGTCTCGCCGGCCGCCGGGGTCGTTCGAGTCGTTTCCGGTTCATCCTTCAATGACATCAACTTCTTCTTTGGCCGCTGCATCCCGTCAGGTTCTGCCCGACGCTTGGCAGGTTGAAGTCCATTCTTGTCTGCAACCTGATGAAAACGCAACAGCCTGGTTGGAGGTTGACCTTGACAGCAGCTTGCGATTTGCCAAAAGTGCCATCATTTTGACCGATCGGCGGGTCCTATCCCGGCCCGAAGGTGAAAAAAACTGGTCCAGCTGGGCTTTGCAGCCGGGTTTGGCCTTGAAACTCACAGACCATGCGGGTGTGGGCTGCCTCACCATGAGCAATGCCGAGGGACAGCTGGCCGTGTGGCGTTTCACCTTGGGCTTGCAGGCCGCCGTGGCCCGCTGGGTCGCGCAGTTCGAGAGCCAATTGGCCCAATGGGGCAACGCTGAACAGGGGCGGCCTTTGCAGTCCGTGCTGTCGGGCTCGGTCTGCCCGGTTTGCCAGACGGTCATGAGCGACGAAGACGAGGATTGTCCCAGCTGCGGCCGTGAAGACTTGGCGCCGCCTTCGACCTGGACGCTGTTCAAGCTGTGGCGATTTGCCCGGCCCTACCAGCGCTCCTTGTTGGCCGGATTTTTGCTCACCCTGGCCGCCACCGCCGCCACCTTGGTGCCGCCCTACCTGACCATGCCCTTGATGGATGACATCCTCATCCCTTACCAAAACGGTCAGGCCATTGACCCCGGTCTGGTCTCTCTGTATTTGCTGGGCTTGTTCGGTTCAGCCCTGCTGGCCTGGGGCCTGGGCTGGGCCAAAACCTACATCCTGGCCTTGGTGTCCGAGCGCATCGGGGCCGACCTGCGCACCACCACGTACGACCATTTGCTCAAGCTGTCGCTGGAGTATTTTGGCGGGCGGCGCACAGGCGATCTGATTGCCCGCATCGGCAGCGAGACCGACCGCATCAACGTCTTTTTGTCGCTGCACCTGCTGGACTTTGCCACCGACGTCTTGATGATCCTGATGACGGCCATCATCTTGTTCACCATCAACCCGACCTTGGCTTTGGTGACCTTGCTGCCCTTGCCCTTCATCGCCTGGCTGATCCATGTGGTGCGCGAAAAGCTGCGCACCGGTTTCGAGAAAATTGACCGCGTGTGGGCTGAGGTGACCAACGTCCTGACCGACACCATCCCCGGCATCCGGGTGGTCAAAGCCTTCGCACAGGAAGATCGCGAAGCCCAACGTTTCAAGGACGCCAACGCGCACAACCTGCAGGTCAACGACCGGCTCAACCGCGTCTGGTCGCTGTTCTCGCCCACGGTGACGCTGATGACCGAAATCGGCCTGCTGGTGGTGTGGGGTTTTGGCATCTGGCTGGTGTCGGACGACCAGATCACGGTCGGTGTCCTGACCGCGTTTTTGGCCTACATCGGGCGCTTTTACAGCCGCCTCGATTCGATGAGCCGGATCGTCTCCAACACCCAAAAGGCCGCATCCGGTGCCAAGCGCATTTTTGACATCCTCGACCATGTCTCCAGCGTGCCCGAGCCGCTCAGCCCAGTGGCCTTGCCACCGCGTGTGCAAGGTCGCATCACGGTGCGCGATGCGGGCTTTCGCTATGGCAACCGCGCGGTGATCCGCCAGCTCAACCTCGACATCCAACCCGGCCAGATGATTGGCCTGGTGGGCCACAGTGGCTCGGGCAAGAGCACGCTGGTCAACCTGATCTGCCGCTTTTATGACCTGAGCGATGGTGCCATCGAGCTCGATGGCACCGACATCCGCCAGCTCAAGGTGGCCGACTACCGCCGCCAGATTGGTCTGGTGCTGCAAGAGCCATTCTTGTTCTTCGGCACCATCGCCGACAACATCGCCTACGGCAAGCCCGAAGCCACCCGCGAAGAGATCGTGGCCGCTGCCCGTGCAGCCCATGCCCACGAGTTCATCTTGCGCATGCCGCAGGGTTACGACTCCCTGGTGGGCGAGCGCGGTCAGGGTTTGTCGGGTGGTGAGCGCCAGCGCATCTCGATTGCCCGCGCTTTGCTCATCAACCCCCGCATCCTCATCCTGGACGAGGCCACCTCGGCCGTGGACACCGAGACCGAAAAAGAGATTCAAAAAGCGCTGGACAACCTGGTGCGTGGGCGCACAACGATTGCCATCGCGCACCGACTGTCCACTTTGCGCAAGGCCGACCGTCTGGTGGTCATGGACAAAGGGCTGGTGGTCGAAGAGGGGACGCACGACACGCTCATCGAGGCCCAAGGCGCTTACTGGCGTTTGTACGAAGCGCAGCAGCGCCAGGCCGAAGCCGAGGCGGTGTTGGGTGGCAGCGACGAAGACAAGAAGGTGATCGCATGAACCCCTTTGATTTGCAACGCGACGCCTTTGGCCGCTGGGTCTTGCAGCTGCCCGATGGCACGCGACACGTGCCTGTGACCGCCTTGCGCGCCTACCCGGTGTCCGCGCCGGACGAAGGGGTGGCGCTGATGGATGCCGACGGGCACGAGATTTTCTGGATCGATGCCTTGGACCAGCTGGCACCCGCTCTGCGCTCCCAGGTCATCCAGGCCCTGAACGAGCGGGAGTTCTTGCCAGAAATCCTTCAGCTGACCGATGTCAGCAGCTTCGCCACGCCCAGCACCTGGTCGGTGCTCACCGACCGGGGCAGCACACAGTTCTTGCTCAAGGGGGAAGAAGACATCCGGCGCTTGACGGGCACGGTGCTGCTGATCAACGACGCCAATGGGGTGCAGTTCATGATCCGCGACCTGGCGGCCATGGACAAGCATTCGCGCAAACTGCTGGACCGGTTCCTCTGAGCGGCCTCAAAGAGGCCAGACCGAGCCCTGTTCGGGCACCAGCGCACGCCATTTGATCTCGTGCTCGATGCGCTGGCGCAGCATGTCGGACGCCTCGCGCTCGCCATGCACCACATACACCTGCCCGGGTGCGCTGGGCATTTTGTGCAACCAGCTCAGCAGCTGGTTCGCGTCGGCATGGGCTGAGGCCGATTCGATTTGCGCCACCTCGGCCCGCACCGCCACATCCTGCGCGTGGATGCGGATGGTGCTGCGGCCACTGGCCAGTGATGCGCCGCGCGTGCCCGGCGCCTGGTAGCCCGTCAGGATCACCATGTTGCGGTGGTCGCCTGCGTATTGCGCCAGGTGGTGCAGCACCCGCCCACCCGTGGCCATGCCGCTGGCCGCCAGAATCACCATCGGACCGTGCCGCCGCGCTAGGGATTTGGACTGCTCGGGGGTCTCCAGCATGGTGGCCACATGGTCCATGTTGCGCACTTCCTGCACGCTCAGGCGGTGCTCACCCGGGTGGCGCTCAAACAAGGCCGTGGTGTGGATCGCCATTGGGCTGTCCAGAAAAATCGGCAAGCCTTTGGGAATCTCCCCGGCAGCTTTGAGCTGGGCAATGGTGTGCAACACGGCCTGCGCCCGCCCCACCGCAAACACCGGCACCACCGCCACACCGCCGCGTGCAGCCAGTTTTTTCAACAGCGGCCCCAGCTCCTCGAACAGCTTTTCCTTGGGGTGCTGGCGGTCACCGTACGTCGACTCGATCAGCACCGTGTCGGCCTGCGGTGGTGGCTCCGGCGGGTTCATCAGCGGATCGTCGGGGCGGCCCAGATCGCCCGAAAACAAAATCCGCCGCCCACCCACATCGAGCAGCAAACTGGCCGCGCCCAAAATGTGCCCGGCGGGCTGAAAGCGCGCCTTCCAGCCGCGAATGGGCTCGAACCACGCGCCCTGGTGCTCGGCGTGCAATTGTTTGAGGCAGTGGATGGCCTCTTGTTTGGTGTACAGCGGTAGAGCCGGAGCGTGTTTGGAGAAGCCATGGCGATTGGCGAAAAAAGCGTCTTCTTCCTGGATGTGCCCGCTGTCGGGCAGCAGGATGCTGGCCAGATCGCAAGTGGCCGAGGTGGCATGCACCCGGCCCCGAAAACCGTTTTTGACCAACAAGGGCAAGTAGCCGCTGTGGTCCAGGTGGGCGTGGGTCAGCACCACCGCGTCAATGTGTGCCGGGTTCGCGGGCAGGGGATTCCAGTTGCGCAGGCGCAGCTGTTTGTAACCCTGGAACAGCCCGCAATCGACCAGCAGCCGTTTCTGGTTGTGCTCGATCAGGTATTTGGAGCCTGTGACGGTGTCGGCTCCGCCGAGGAAGGTGATGGTGGCGCTCATGCTTCGCATGCTGCCTTCAAAAGCAAAAGCCTGCTTGACGCAAGTCAAACCCCGGTGGGGTACAACAAAGCCATCTTGTCATACCCTCGATGGCGGGTATCCATGGCAGTCGAAGACATGGACCCCCGATCGGGTCGGGGGTGACCATTTACACGTCATACCCGCGAACGCGGGCATCCAGTGCGGCCGAAGGCACGGATCCCCGATCAGGTCGAGGGGACCATTCAAGTGTCATGCCCGCGAATGCGGGTATCCATGGTGGTCGAAGGCATGACCCCCGATCAGGTCGGGGGTGGTTGACGCATTCAGCCGCCGAAGAAACCCTTGAGCTTGTCGGTCCAGCTTTCGCCACTGGGTTGGTGTTTGCCGCCGCCTTTTTTCAGGGACTCTTCAAACTCCTTGAGCAGCTTTTTCTGGTGCTCGGTGAGCTTGACCGGGGTTTCCACCGTGATGTGGCAATACAAGTCGCCCGGGTAGCTGCCGCGCACGCCCTTGATGCCTTTGCCGCGCAAGCGGAACTGCTTGCCCGTCTGGGTGCCCTCGGGGATGTCGATCGCCGCTTTGCCGCCCAAGGTCGGCACCTCGATTTCGCCGCCCAAAGCCGCTTTGGAAAAGCTGATCGGCACCGCGCAGTGCAGGTCGTCGCCATCGCGCTCGAAGATGTCGTGTTTCTTCAGACGGATTTCGATGAACAAATCACCGGGTGGTCCGCCGTTGGTGCCTGGCTCGCCATTGCCCGCGCTGCGGATGCGCATGCCGTCGTCGATGCCGGCCGGGATTTTGACTTCCAGTGTTTTCTGTTTCTTGACCTTGCCTTGCCCGTGGCAAGTGCCGCAAGGGTCGGGGATGATCTTGCCCGTGCCCCGGCAGTGCGGGCAGGTCTGCTGCACGCTGAAGAAACCCTGGCGCATCTGCACCTGGCCTTGACCGTGGCAGGTCGAGCAGGTCTTGGCGCTGGTGCCCGGTTTGGCGCCCGTGCCGTGGCAGGTGTCGCACTCGTCCCAGCTCGGGATGCGCAGCTGCGAATCCTTGCCGTTGGCTGCTTCTTCGAGCGTGATTTCCATCGCGTAGCTGAGGTCCGCACCCCGGAACACTTGACGCCCGCCGCCGCGCCCACCGCGGCCCTGGCCTCCAAAGATGTCGCCGAAGATGTCGCCAAACGCATCACCGAAACCGCCAAAGCCTTCGGCACCGCCACGCATATTGGGATCGACCCCGGCATGGCCATGCTGGTCGTAAGCCGCGCGTTTTTGCGGGTCTGACAGCATCTCATAGGCCTCTTTGACCTCTTTGAATTTGGTTTCGGCGTCTTTGGCCTTGGCGTCATCCCCCTGGTTGCGGTCGGGGTGGTACTTCATCGCCAGCTTGCGATAAGCCTTTTTGATGTCTTCGTCTGAAGCGTTTTTGGCAACGCCCAGCACTTCGTAAAAATCTCGTTTTGTCGCCATGACTTTCAGGCCTTTACATGCAAAAAACGTCCCGAGACTTGCCCGGGACGTTGGGGGTGTTTGTGGGAGGCCACCCCTGTGGCCGATTGCAATCGCGAGCAGGGGCTCGCTCCCACGGGATGGCCCACAGCATCCATGCGGGCATCAGCCCTTTTTGACTTCCTTGACTTCCGCGTCCACCACGTTGTCGTCTTGGGGCTTGGCTTCGGCTGCGCCTGCACCCGCAGCGGCTTGCTGCGCTTGCATGTCGGCGTAGACCTTTTCGCCCAGCTTCTGGCTGGCGGTCATCAGCGCTTCGGTTTTGGCTTCGATGGCGTCTTTGTCTTCGCCCTTCAAAGCTTCTTCCAGCGCCTTGCTGGCTGTTTCGATGGCTTCCTTTTCGGCCGCCTCGATCTTGTCGCCGTGCTCGGTCAGGCTCTTCTTGACGCTGTGCACGGCGGCTTCACCAGCATTGCGGGCCTGCACCAGTTCGAGTTTTTTCTTGTCTTCGGCCGCGTTCAGCTCGGCGTCTTTCACCATTTGCTGAATTTCTTCTTCCGACAAGCCCGAGTTGGCCTTGATCGTGATCTTGTTTTCCTTGCCGGTGCCCTTGTCCTTGGCACCCACGTGCAAGATGCCGTTGGCGTCGATGTCGAACGACACTTCGATCTGGGGCGTGCCACGGGGTGCGGGTGGGATGCCTTCGAGGTTGAACTCGCCCAGCAATTTATTGCCCGAAGCGATGTCGCGCTCACCCTGGAACACCTTGATCGTCACCGCAGGCTGGTTGTCTTCGGCGGTCGAGAAAGTCTGTGCAAACTTGGTCGGGATGGTGGTGTTCTTGGTGATCATCTTGGTCATCACACCGCCCATGGTTTCGATTCCCAAAGACAAAGGCGTCACATCCAGCAGCAGCACGTCGGTGCGGTCGCCAGACAAGACCTGGCCCTGGATCGCAGCGCCCACGGCCACGGCTTCGTCGGGGTTCACGTCCTTACGGGGCTCTTTGCCGAAGAACTCCTTGACCTTCTCCTGCACCTTGGGCATGCGGCTCATGCCGCCCACCAGGATCACGTCGTGGATGTCGCTTACCGACACGCCAGCGTCCTTGATGGCCATGCGGCAAGGGGCTATGGTGCGCTCGATCAGCTCTTCCACCAGCTGTTCCAGCTTGGCACGGGTCAGCTTGACGTTCAGGTGTTTGGGGCCAGTGGCATCGGCGGTGATGTAGGGCAGGTTGACGTCGGTCGAGGCCGAGCTGGACAGCTCGATCTTGGCCTTTTCAGCGGCTTCTTTCAGGCGCTGCAGGGCCAGCACGTCTTTGGTCAGGTCCACGCCGGATTCTTTCTTGAACTCGGCAATGATGAAGTCGATGATGCGCTGGTCGAAGTCTTCGCCGCCCAGGAAGGTGTCGCCGTTGGTGGACAGCACTTCGAACTGCTTTTCACCATCGACATCGGCGATCTCGATGATGGACACGTCGAACGTGCCGCCACCCAGGTCATACACCGCGATTTTGCGGTCGCCTTTTTCCTGCTTGTCCAAGCCAAAGGCCAGGGCCGCAGCGGTGGGTTCGTTGATGATGCGCTTGACGTCCAGACCGGCAATGCGGCCAGCGTCCTTGGTGGCCTGACGCTGGGCGTCGTTAAAGTAAGCGGGCACCGTGATGACGGCCTCGGTCACTTCTTCGCCGAGGTAGTCTTCGGCGGTTTTCTTCATCTTGCGCAGGATTTCAGCGCTGATCTGGGGGGGGGCCAGTTTGTTGCCGCGCACCTCCACCCAGGCGTCGCCATTGTCGGCCTTGGTGATGGTGTAGGGCATCAGGTCGATGTCCTTTTGGACTTCCTTCTCGGCAAATTTGCGACCGATCAGGCGCTTGACCGCGTAGAGCGTGTTTTTGGGGTTGGTCACCGCCTGGCGCTTGGCCGAGGCACCGACCAGGATTTCGCCGTCTTCCTGGTACGCAATGATCGACGGGGTGGTGCGAGCGCCTTCGGCGTTCTCGATCACTTTGGTCGTGTTGCCTTCCATGATGGCCACGCACGAGTTGGTGGTGCCCAGGTCAATACCGATGATTCTTCCCATTTTGATGCTCCGAAATTGGTTAAAAGTACAGATGTTTTGCAGTTGGGGCGGGGTGAACGCTTTTCAAGTCCCCTTACGCCCAAAAAGGTCATATTGGCTGTCATCCCGGCCCCCGAGCCGGGATCCATCCGTTTGAAGTCATGGACCCCGGATCAAGTCGGGGGTGACAGTTTGGGTAGGAAGCGGGTTTTATTTTGGCGCCGTGACCGTGACCAGAGCTGGGCGCAACACCCGGTCGGCGATCTGGTAGCCCTTTTGCAACACCGTGACCACAGTGTTGGGTTCCTGCTCGGCAGGGACCACGCTGATGGCCTGGTGGTGGTGTGGATCGAACTTGGTGCCCGCTGCGGGTGCGATTTCAACCACTTTGTTGCGTTCCAGCGCGCTTTTGAGCTGGCGCAGGGTGGCTTCCGAGCCTTCGCGGATCTGCTCGATCGTCACGTTGGGGATGGCCAGACCCGCTTCCAGGCTGTCCAGCACGGGCAGCAGGCTGTCGGCAAAACTCTCCACGGCGAATTTGCGGGCTTTGGTGATTTCGTCGTCGGCACGGCGGCGGGCGTTTTGCACATCGGCCTGGGCGCGCAGGTACTGGTCGGCCAGATCGGCGTTTTGGGCCTTCAGGTTCGCCAGCTCGGCCTGGGCATCGGCCAACGGGTCGGCCGGGGTGGTGGCTGCGGCGGCCAGTTCTTCGTCGCTCAGGGGCTTTGGGTTGGGGTTTTGTGTGGCTTCTGACATGAGCAATCTGCGCAAAAAATGAATACCCCTTTTAAATAGGGGCGTTGTTCAGGGCTTCAAGAGGGCAAGAAAAACCCGCCGAACGGCGGGTCAGGTGGGTGCCAGTCTGGCGCAGGCTCAGTCCAGGGCCAGCAGTTCCACATCGAATTTCAGGGTGGCATTGGGCGGAATCACGCCACCCGCGCCGCGGGCACCATAGCCCAGCTCAGGGGGGATGATCAGGGTGCGTTGACCGCCCACCTTCATGCCCGCCACGCCTTCGTCCCAGCCCTTGATGACCATGCCTGCGCCCAGACCGAACACAAAGGGGTCACGACGGTCACGGCTCGAATCGAACTTGGCGCCTTGCTGGCCGTCCTTGTAGAGCCAGCCGGTGTAGTGCACGGTGACATCCTGGCCAGCGGTGGCGATGGCGCCTTCGCCCACGACGGTGTCTTCGTATTGCAGGCCGGAGGGGGTGGTGTTCATGG
>JACCDS011952685.1_pt1 | contig 11305 bp, 10 predicted proteins | sample 7446441 | NCBI WGS metagenome assembly JACCDS01 (sample SAMN15323445, study PRJNA562643) | freshwater metagenome | isolation source: river surface water | place: USA:Blue River Watershed | collected 2017-08-17 | reverse complement strand
GTCGCCGCCGAAGCCGTGCGCGCCGCGACCCGCAAACGCGACAAGGTCGCCGCGCTCGCCGCCTACCTTGCCGGTCTGCCCGCCGCGGATACGGCCTGCGCCACGGTCTTCGCCTCGGGCCGCGCATTCCCGCAGGCCGACGGCCGCACCCTCGGCCTCGGCTGGGTCGCGATCAAACGCGCGGTGCTCGAAGCCGCCGGCATGACCGAGGCCGATTATCGGACGGCGTATCATCGTTATGCGGACGCCGGCGACGCCACCGAATCGCTGCTCGCGGCGCGGCCGGGCGCCGGGATGCCGACGCTGGCGGAGCTGGACGCCGGCTTCGCCACGATCGCGGCCGCGCGCGGACCGGAATCGAAACTCGAATCGTTCCGGCGCCTGCTGGCGGCGATGACGGCGACCGAAGCGAAGTACTTTGTGAAGATCGCGCTGGGCGATCTGCGGATCGGCCTGAAGGACGGGCTCGTCGAGGAAGCCGTGGCCGCCGCCGCCGGAGTTCCCGTCGCGGCCGTGCGCGAGGCCAATTTGCTTTGCGGCGATTTGGCCGTCGTCGCCCACGCGGCCCGGAGCGGCGGGCTCGGCGCCATCAAGCTGCGGGTTTTCCATCCGCTGCAATTCATGCTCGCGAGTCCGGAGCCCACAGCCGAAGCGATCCTCGCCCGGCTGCCCGCCCCGGTGTGGCTCGAGGAAAAATACGACGGCATCCGCTGCCAGCTCCATAAGCAGGGCGCGCGGATCGAGCTGTACTCGCGCGACCTCAAACGGATCACCGGCCAGTTTCCCGACTTGGTCCGGGCCGCGGCGGCCTTGCCCGGCGATCTGATTTGCGACGGCGAATTGCTGGCGTGGCGCGACGGCCGCGCCCTGCCGTTTGCCGAATTGCAGAAACGGCTCGGGCGCAAAGGCGACGATTTCTTCCTCGGCGCCGAGATCCCCGTCGCCCTCTCCTGCTACGACCTGCTCTGGCGCGACGGCACCTCGTTGCTCGCGGCGCCGCTGGCGGAACGGCGCCGGCTGCTCGCGCAGGTGCTGGCCTTGACCGTGCCCGGTTTCGGCCTCGCGCCGGTCCAATCCGCCGCCACCGCCGTCGAGATCGAGGCTGCTTTCCTCGCGGCCCGGCAGCGCGGCAACGAAGGGCTCATGGCCAAAGACCCCGCGAGTCCGTACACGCCGGGCCGACGCGGCCAGGCTTGGCTGAAACTCAAGAAGGCCTACGCGACGCTCGATGTCGTCGTTGTCGGGGTCGAGTACGGCCACGGCAAACGCCGCGAGGTGCTGAGCGACTACACGTTCGCGATCCGCGACGCGGCGCAGGCGGACCGGCTCCTGACCGTCGGCAAAGCCTACTCCGGACTCACGGATCTCGAGATCGCGGGTCTGACGGAGCACTTTCTCGCCCGCACCCTCGACGTCCGCGGCCGCTACCGTGCGGTCGTTCCGGATACGGTGCTCGAGATCGCCTTCGACTCGATCCAGCCGAGCCCGCGCCACGAAAGCGGATTTGCCCTGCGGTTTCCCCGTATCGCGCGGATCCGGACCGACAAAACGGTGCGCGAGATCGACACCCTCGACACCTGTCGTCTGCTCGCAGGCACAGGCGACGTCGGTCCCGCCCAGCATCCCGCCGGCCCGTGAAACGTGTCCCCGCTCCTCGGCCCGAACACGCCCTCGCCGCGTTGCACCCGGAATTGCAGGCGTGGTTCGCCGGCCGCTTCGGAACCTTGGCGCCCGCGCAAACGGCCGCCCTACCCGAGATCCTCGCCGGGCGCTCCGTACTGCTCTCGGCCCCCACCGGCAGCGGCAAGACCCTCGCGGCATTCCTCGGCGTCTTCGATTTCCTGCGGCGCGCCCGGGAATCCGGCGAGCGCGGCGAAGGGATCGTCGCGCTCTATGTGTCGCCGCTGCGCGCCTTGGCCTACGACCTGCAGAAAAACCTCGCCCAACCGGTGGCCGAACTCGGCTGGGACTGGCTGAAGATCGGGGCCCGGACCGGCGACACGCCCGCGGCGGAGCGCGCGAAACAACGCCGCCGTCCGCCGCACATTCTGGTCACTACCCCCGAAAGCCTGACGCTGCTGCTCAGCCAACCGGCGTGGCGGCCCGCGCTGGCCCGCGTCCGCTTTCTCATTCTCGACGAACTGCACGTGCTGGCGGAATCGAAGCGCGGCAGCCTCGTGAGCGTGGCCGCGGAACGGCTCGAGGCCGGCGCCGCGGACGCCCCCGTCCGCATCGGGCTTTCGGCCACGGTTGCGCCGCTCGCGGAAGTGGCGGAGTTTCTCGTCGGACCGGGCCGGCCCTGCCGGATCCTCGAGGTGACGGACGAAACGCCGGCCCGCATCGAGGTGTTCTCGCCCTTGCGCGAGCACGCGTATCCTGCCGCCGGTTACACGGCGAACCGGCTGCTGGCGGAACTCGGCACCTGGGTGGCGCAGAAGCGGACGGTCCTGGTCTTCACCAACACCCGGAGCGGCGCGGAGAGCATCGGCCTGCGCCTGAAACAGATCCTGCCCGCCCTCGCCGGGCAGATCGAAGTCCACCATGCCTCGCTCGACCGCGGACTCCGGCTCGCCGTCGAGGACCGGCTGAAACGCGGCGAACTGCGCGCCGTGGTCTGCTCGACCTCGCTCGAGCTCGGCATCGATATCGGCGCGATCGACACCGTGGTCATGATTTCCGCCCCGAAGGGCGTGGCCCGGGCGCTGCAACGCATCGGCCGCTCCGGCCACGGCCCCGGGCGCACCAGCCACGGCGTGCTCGTCGCCAGCAACATCAACGACCTCGCCGAGTGCGCCGTCACCGCGCGCATGATGGCGCGGCGCGCGCTCGAGCCGGTGCGCATCCATCGCAATCCCTACGACGTCCTGGCCCAGACCCTCGTGAGCCTCGCGATCTTCGCCGACACCACGGCGGACGACGTCTTCGCCCTGCTGCGGCGGACCGCCGTGTTCCGCGACCTGGCCCGCGACGCCTTCGACCGCGTGCTCCGCTACTTGGCGGGCGGCGGCCTCGCGCTTGAGCGCCAGTACGAAGCGGTGTTCGGCAAAGTGCGACTCGACGACCGCGGCGTGCTCGTGACGACGCACGCCCGCGTCGCGCGGGACTTTTACCAGAATGCCGGCACGATCGTGACCGAGAACATGGTGCAGGTCAGGCTCGGCCGCCGCGCCGTCGGCGAGGTCGAGGAGTCGTTCATGAAGGGTCTGCGGCCCGGCGACGTGTTCGTACTCAACGCCCGGCCGCTGCGCCTCGTGGCCACGCGCCTGCTCACCGCCCGCGTCGCGGCGGCCGATTCCGCGACGCCGACCGTGCCCCGCTGGAACGCCAACAAGATGCCCCTCGCCTCGGGGCTCGCCGCCGAAGTGGTCCGCATGCGCACCGAGCTGGCGCGCCTGATCGGCGGCGACGGCGGCCCCGGCGCCGCGGCCGCGTGGCTCGGCACCGAATACGGCCTGAGCGAGACCAACGCGCGCGCCCTCGCCGCCCACTTCGCGCTGCAGGCGCAACTGTCGGCGATCCCGACCGCCGATTTCACGCTCGTCGAGCGCCACCCGGCGCCGGCGCTGCGGCATTGGTTTTTCCATACGCCGATCGGCCGCTCCGCCAACGACACGCTGTCCCGCATCGTCGCGCACCGCGTCCACCTGGCCAAGGGCGGCAACGCCCTCGCGACCATCGACGACTACGGCTTCATGCTCACGCTGCAGCCGTTCCAGGAACCGGCGCCCGGGGAGTGGCCGGCGCTGTTCGCCCGCGCCGGCGCGGAGGCGTCGCTGCGCGCCGCGCTGGCGGAGAGCAACCTCGTGAAATGGCAATTCCGCGGCGTCGCCCAGACCGGCCTCATGGTCCCGCGACGCGTCCGCGGCCAGGAGCGCGGCGCCCGCTCGCTGCAGTGGAGCGCCGAAATCATCTTCGAGGTCCTGCGCCAACACGAACCGGACCATCCGCTGCTCGCCGAGGCCTATGCGGAGGCGACCCTGCGTTTTCTCGACCTGCCGCGGGCGCTGGACTTCCTCGCTGCGGCCGCCGCGCGGCCCTGGCAATTCCGGGAAACGCCGCGCGTGAGCCCGTTCGCCTTCGGCCTCTTCGTCAGCCGTATCCGGGAAACCATGACTCTGGAGGACCCGGAAACGACCGTCGAGCGCCTCTACCACGACATGTACGGCCGCCTCGAAACCGAAACCGGAGGGACCGCTTGATCCCGGCCGCCCCCGCCGGCACGGTGGCGCCGATGCCCGCTCCCGTCCCTTCGTCCCGGCCCGCCGCCGTGCGGCAGGAGATTCGTCCGGGCGCTTGGCTCGATGCGCGGCGGGCCTTCTGGCTCGCCGAACTCCGGTGGCTGGTCGTGGCGGACCTGCACTGGGGCTATGCGCAAAGCCACCGCGCGCGCGGCAATCTGATGCCCCTGTGGGGCGATGCGGAGCTTGCGGACCGGCTCGACGCCCTCGCAGCCGACTATGCGCCGGCGGCCATGGTGTGGCTCGGCGACAGCGTGCATGCGGCCGAGGGCGCCGCGGCGGCGGAAGCCTACCTCGCGCGTTCAGCCGTGCCGGTCACGGTCCTCGCCGGCAACCACGACCGCCGCTGGGCGGGCGCCGTGCAACGCACGTTGCGCGCAGGCCGTTGGTTTTTCCACCACGGCGACCGCGACGAACCGGTGCCGACCGGCTGCACGGAAGTCGTCGGCCACCACCATCCGGCGGCGCACTTGGATGCCGGCCCGGGCTCGCGGCTGAAGTTTCCCGCTCTGGCCGACTCCGGTTCGCGCCTGATCTTGCCGGCGTTTTCGCCCTGGGCAGCCGGCACGGCATGGAACGAAAGGCGCGCTCCCGGGGACGCACTTTGGGTGATCGCAACGCACCGCATTTTTCCGCTGCCCATTTCCCTCCGGCCCGCCGAGGCTCCCGCGCCATGATTGCGCGTTTGGTCATTCTGCTCGCCGCGGCGGGTCTCGTTTGCCTGCCCTTGGCCGCGGCGCCGCTGCCCCTGCAGGCCGGCGAGCAACTCAACTACCGGGTCTCCTGGACCGTCGTCCCGGGCGCCGGCGAGATCAAGGTCGCCGCCGCGAACGATCCGGCCGCTGCCGGCCGGCTGCTGGTGACGACCACGACGACGACGCGCCGGCTCGCGAAACTGCTGCTGCCGTTCGAGGCGCGGGCGGAGTCGACCTTCGATCTCGCCACCGGCAAACTGCTCGCGTTGCAGGAACGGTCCGCGACGCGCGGCAAACAGCAGGAGCACTCGGTCGCCTTCGATTACGCGGCGCGCCTCGCCACCTACACGAAAACACAGCCGCCCCAACCTCCCCGCGGCCTGCCGATGCCCGAGGGCGATCCCGCGGATCTCATCATGGCGCTGCTGCAAACGCGGACCTGGAACCTGCAGCCCGGCGAAAAGCGCGACGCCCTCGTGCTCTTCGACGACGATTTCTACGAGCTCACGCTTTACGCGCTGCGCTTCGAAAAACTCCGCACCGGCCTGGGCGAATTCAACACCCTCGTGCTCGAGCCCCGCATGGAAAAGGTTCCGCCCAAGGGCATGTTCAAACGCGGCAGCACCGTGCGGGTCTGGATCGCCCAGGACGAACGCCGGCTCCCCGTCCGCTTCGAGGTCGAATTCAAAATCGGCACCGGCACCGCCACCCTCGATTCGTACCAGCCGCCGGCCTCGAACACGCCCGCACCCGCGGCCGCGCCAGGTGCCGCCGTTCCCGATGCGCCGCGTGCTGGTTCTTAGGGGCGGCGCCCTCGGCGACTTCATCGTCACTTTGCCCGCCTTGGCCGCGCTCCGCGCGCGTTGGCCCGCCGCCCGCATCGAACTCGTCGGCAACGCCACCGCGGCCGCGCTCGCGAAAAATCGCGGTTGGCTCGACGCCGTGCATCCGCAGCACGAGGCCCGATGGGCGGGACTCTACGGCGCCGGTCCGTTGGCGCCCGAGTTGGCCGCTTGGCTCGGGGACTTCGACCTCGTCGTCAATTTCTGGCCCGATCCGGACGGGGAACTGCAACGGCGTTTCCCCCTGCACCCGCGGCAAACCTTCCTCACTGCGGCGGCGTGGCCCGCGTCCGTGCCGGCGGCGCGGCACTACCTCGATGCGCTCGGCCCCCTCGGGATGGGCGCGATCGAACCGAGAACCACGTTGCGGCCTTTGCCGGGAATCTCGCCGTCGTCGGACTTTGCCCCGCTCGTGATCCATCCCGGCAGCGGCTCGCCGCGCAAGAACTGGCCGGCCGCGGCGTGGCGGCAGTTGATCCGCGAGCTGGGCCGGCCCGTTGCGCTGGTGCTCGGCGAAGCGGAAGCAGCGCACTGGAGCAACGACCTCCCTCCCCTTGCCGCCGTCTGGCGCCAACCCGAGCTCGAGACCTTGGTGGCCCGCCTCGCCGGCGGCGGGCTGTTCCTCGGCCACGATTCCGGCATCAGCCATCTCGCCGCCGCCTGCGGGCGGACCTGTGTGCTGCTCTTCGGTCCGACGGATCCGGCGATGTGGGCGCCGCCGTTTTCCGCCGTCACGGTGTTGCGCCGCGGCAACACGTTGGAACAGCTCAGCGTAGCGGAGGTGCTGGCGGCGGTGCGGGCCACACCGATGGCGCCAGCGTGAACCGCCACGGCTTCGCGGCCCACACCGGACCGGCGTAGTCGACCCCGACGCGCCGGCCGGCGGAAATCGCGCCGCGCGGAATCCGCAAACCGCGATCCTCCAGCCAAAGCCCGGATGCCGGATCGAGCGCGGAGCGCGCGTTGAAGCGCCGGTCGATCTCCAGTTGCCGCGTGAGCCGGCCCGGTCCGATCGCACCGGCCACGCCGCGGATCAGCACCGCCGCGGGCCAGCCGGCGGGCCCGACGACGAGATTCAGCATCTCGTGCACGCCGTAACACAAATACACATACCAGCAGCCGCCGGGCTCGTACATCACGGCGGTGCGCGCGGTACGGCCCACCCGTGCATGGCACGCGAGGTCGCGCTCCCCGTCGTAGGCTTCCGTTTCGACGATCAACCGCGCTTCGGTGCGCCCGTCCGCGAAACGCCGGACGAGATGCTTGCCCAGGAGAGCGCGGGCCAGCGCCACCGTTTTCTTCCGCTGCAATTCTTTCGCTTCAACTCCGGCAGGCATCCGGTATGGATTGCACCTTCCCGTCCCGTGAACGCAACCGCCGCGCGCACCGCTGCGCTCCAATCCAAGGCCGACCTCGCCCGCTCCCTCCGTCTCAGCACGGCGGAGGGCGTGATGGCCATGCCGATTGTGACGATGTCGCTGCCGGTAAACGTCTTCATGACCGCGCTGGTGGCGAAGGCCTTCCCGCTCCCGAAGACGACGATCGGACTGATCTGCGCCCTGCCGTTTCTCGGCAACTTCCTGCAGATCTTCATCGCGCCGTTTCTGGCCCGCTGGAAACCGCCGAAGATCGTCTCCATTTCCGCCTCCGTCGGCCATCTGCTGGGCTGGTCGGTGCTCGGCGTCGCGCTCCCGTGGTTGCCGCGCGAAGATCCCGCCGCGGCGGGCCGCTGGTTGATCGTCTGGTTTCTGGCCACGAGCTGCTTCGGAGCCGTTTCCGGCGTGTCGTGGAACGCCTGGGTCCAGGAATGGGTGCCGCCGCGCATCCGCGGCAAATACTTCGGCCGGCGCAACGGCACGGTGCAGTTCTCCACGCTCACCTTCATGCTCGTGGCCGGCTGGTCGCTCGCGCAATGGAACTACGGCATCCGCGTTTTCCAGGTGCTGATCGCCGGCGCCGTCGCGATGCGGATGTGCTCGCTCTATTGGCAATGGATCAGCCCGACGCGCCCGTCGCGCGAAACCGCCGCCGCCGCGTTGCCGTTGCACGAACAGGTGCGGATCGTCCTCGGCTCGAAGTCGCTGCTCGTCTTCATCGCCTTCGGCGCCGTGTGGTCGTTCGCGGCCAATTGCTTCGGACCATTCTATCACCTCTTCATGTTCGACCAGCTCGGCCTGTCCGCCTTCGAAGTCGGCCTGCTCTCGACGTTGGCGCAACTCAGCGGCGCGCTCGCGCTGCCGGCCTGGGGCCACCTGCTCGACCGCTACGGCAACAAGTCGGTGATGACGTTTTCGCTGATCCTTTGGCAGCTGCAGAATTTCCTCTGGTGCTTCCTCGCGCCCGACAACCGGAATCTCCTCTACGCAATGTGGATCTGGGGTGGCGCCACGAGCGCGGGCTTTATCCTCGGGCAATTCACGATTCTGCTGCGGCTGATCCCGGTCGAGGCGAAGAACTTTGCCATCGGCGTAAACCTCGCGACGACGTCGCTCGTGGCCGCGATCGCACCCGTGACCGGCGGGGCCGTCCTGACGTGGGCGCTGAACCGTTGGACGGATGTCTTCGCCGTGCACTACGTCTGCTTCCTGCTGCAACCCGTGCTCGCGCTCGCCGGGTGTTTCTTGCTGCTGCGCGTGCATGAACCGCAGGCGAGTCCGCTCACGATGGTGTTCGGCGCGATGCGCAACATCCGCACGCTGAGCGGCGTGTTCGGCCTGAGCTTCCTTGTGAACTACGTCTTCTACCGGCAACAGAAGGAACGCCCGACCCCGCCGCCCCGCCGATGACCGCCCCCGTTCTCTTCACGCTCACCGGCAATTTGCTCGCCGAACGCACCCTCGAATTCGAACGCTGGGCGCCGGGTCGCACGCAGCGCGCGGTCGCCGCGAGCTTCCAGGTCGGCGGCAAGGGCATCAACGTATCCAAAATGTTGTCGCGCCTCGGCGCCGCCAACACCGCCCTCGCCTTCGCCGGCGGCGCCGCCGGCGCGGAATGCACCGCCTGGCTGCGCGCCCGCGGTTTCTCCGCGGAGCTGTTCGCGACGACGGCGGCAACGCGCAGCGGCACCGTGGTGCGTTCCCGCGACGGCACCGTCGGCGAGACGACGTTTCTCGGGCCCGATGTCGCGCCCGACGCCGCGGCGATCCGGGCCGCCGCCGCCTACCTTGAACAACAGCCCGACGGCGCGGTGCTCGCGGTCTGCGGCAGCCTGCCCGGCTGGGCCGATGCGTCGTTCGATCCGCTGCGCGCCGCGCTGCGCCGTTGGTCCGCGCGCGGCGTCCTCGTGGCCGACACCTATGGTCCGCCGCTGCCGTGGTTTGCCGCTGAATCGGGCGCGACGCTCATCAAGATCAACGCCGACGAATACCGCGCGCTCGGCGAGCCGGGCGACCTCGGGGCGAGTCTCGATGCGGCCGTTGCCGCGGAGCCGCGGACGAGTTGGGTCGTGTCCGACGGACCGCGCTCCGTCTGGCTCGCCGGTCGAGGGCAACCGGCGGTGGCGTTGACGCCGCCGGCGATCCGGGAAGTTTCCGCCACGGGTTCGGGCGACGTGTTGCTCGCCGGAATCTTGTTTGCGCTTCACGTCCGGCGACTGGATTTGCGCTCCGCGGTGGAGTTCGCACTGCCCTTGGCGGCGGCCAACGCGGCGCATCCCGGCATCGCGGAATTTCCGCTGCCTTCGGTGCCGGAGATTTCCAAATAAATCCTTGCGTTCACTTCCGCCGAACCGCTTATTCCGCAGTTTTATTTATGAAAGCGACCATCAAAACCCAAGGCCAGCAGTTCACTGTGTCCGAGGGAGACATTCTGACCGTTAACCGCTATCCCGGCACCGAAAAAGGCGCGATCGTCGAAATCAAGGACGTGCTCGCGGCCGGCGAAGGCGAGAGCTTCAAGGTGGGCAAGCCGACCCTCGCGGGCGCTTCCGTTTCCGCCACGATTCTCGAGAACAAGCGCGGCGACAAGGTCATCGTTTTCAAGAAGAAGAAGCGCAAGGGCATGGAGCGCAAACGCGGCCATCGCCAGGAGCTTTCCGTGATCAAGATCAATTCCATCAACGCTTAAGGAGAACCAAGTCATGGCGCACAAGAAAGGTCAGGGCACATCTTCCAACGGTCGCGACAGCCACTCCCAGCGTCTGGGCGTGAAGGTCTTCGGCGGCCAATCGATCCTCGCCGGCGGCATCATCGTCCGCCAGCGCGGCACGAAGCTCCACGCGGGCAAGAACGTCGGCATGGGCCGCGATCACACCCTGTTCGCCCTCGAGGCGGGCACGGTCAAGTACGACAAGGTGCACCGCAAGGTCGCCGTCGTCACGGCCTGATCCGGTTCAATCGTTTTGTCTTTCGCAGGCCGGTCCTTCGGGACCGGCCTGTTTGCTTTCCACTTTGCCCGCGGGCTTGCCCGGCCCCGCGCCCCCCGCCACCGTCGGAAAAATGTCCGATCGCCTCGCCGAACTCCGCCGCCAACGGGCGCTCGTCCAGTCCCATCTGACCTGGCTGGACGCGGAGATTGCCCGCGAGTCCGGCTCAGCCCCGACCGGCGCAGCACCGGCGACGGCGACCCATCCGACCGCGCTCCCGGCCTTGGTGCCCGCGCCGAGCTTCGAAGATCCGCCGCCCATGACGCCGGTGGCCGACACGATTCTCCAGGAATATCGCGTGCCGGAGACGGCGCTGAAGAGCGATGTTCGCAAAGGCTGCTTCCTCTATTTCATCGCCGCGCTGGCCGCCGTCGCCGTCGGTGTCGTCCTGCTCTACTTGCTGATCCCGGGCCGCCGCTGACGCGGTCCGCTTCCGGCAGATAAATCTGCTGGTAATCTTCGGGTATCCGTAGAACTTAACAAGTCAGGCGCGCCGCTTCAGAGCGCTTGCCGAGCCGCCGTGAGCCCCGAGCAGTACCACCGCATTCTCGAATCCCTCGACCAAGCCCTGCAGGTCATCCAAGGAGCGTCGGCGGAGTTGTCGGAACAGGACCGGGAGTTTTTGCTGCAGCTGGAAATTCTTCGCTCCCGCATTTTGCGGGCGGAGTCCGGCCATCCGTTCCCGCCCCGAACGGTGCCCACCCTCCAATCCGATTCAGCTTCGCCGTTTGCCTCGCTTCGGGCCGGGGCGGAGCCGCCGCGTTCCGACCGGCCGAGGCTGCGCGTGCTTTTCGCCGACGACCACGATTCGGTCCGTTCGATTCTGCGGGCGCTGCTGCTGGCCGAAGGCGACATCGAGATTGTCGGCGAAGCGATCAACGGTCCCGACGCCGTCGATCAGGTCCGCGCGACCAAACCCGATCTCGTCATCATGGACCTGAACATGCCGGGCCTCGACGGCATCTCCGCGACGCGCGAGGTGTTGCGCATCAGCCCGGCCACGCGCGTGCTCGTCTTTTCGGCGAACCGCGATCCGGCGAGCGTGCTGAAGGCGGAGAACGCCGGAGCCAGCGGCTACATTTTCAAACCGGCGACCCGCGCCCTGCTCATCGGCGCGCTGCGCGCCGTGCAACGCGGCCGGACGGCCTTCCCGGAGCGGACCAATCC